>Ga0179593_1360579_pt1 | contig 11233 bp, 16 predicted proteins | sample CZODoug2_1_08_16_FD_185931 | JGI IMG/M metagenome (GOLD analysis project Ga0179593, IMG submission 185931) | Vadose zone soil fungal communities from Angelo Coast Range Reserve, California, USA - CZODoug2_1_08_16fungal (PacBio error correction) | ecosystem: Environmental > Terrestrial > Soil >... | reverse complement strand
CGCAACTCGCCCTTTGCCCTTTCCATGTAGGTCATAGAACAGGCCAGAGAAGAAGGAATGAGTTAGTCCGATCCTACTCCGTTGATCGCATGGTTCTATCTTTTTTCTGCTGCGCGCCAGTGTTCGCTGACTCCGTTTTTTTTCTCTCTGACTTAGAGGTTAGGTGACGGTATTGGCCCTCCTGCTCCTCTCCCACCCTAACTTCTCCTCATCTCCTTTCACTTTGTCATTGACTGACTCCTCATGTCGATTCTTGTTGACCTTCAGCGTCTGCAGTTTTTAAGAAAATGGTGATGCAGGGACTGTTTTCACTCGCAGTTCGCCTAGCCCAGCCTACAGCGGTGCCGATGTTGCTCTTCTTTCCTAGATACTGGAGAAGACTTTGCTATCCCCTTTTCCTCTTCGCGCAGACGGTATTTTTGACTAAGGATGGTCCGGGCGATAGACCCTCTGCGTCGCTATACTAGAGGAAGCTTTGCACGTGCATCTCATTCAGGTTCGGTAATGAACGGATAGGGCCCCGGCTTTTGACGAGAGGAGTTTCCTTTACCTTTGGAGGATTTAGTTTACTTCGCTCCGAGGGCGCAGACCTCTTCCCCTGCGCTGCTTGTATTAGACGCTACCCGCGTCCCACCGGTTCAATAGTGCCCTTACGTAATTCGACCCCCGATTACGCGGTCTCTCCGTTTACTTGAGTTGAGTAGCCGACCTCGGCCGTATACTTTCTCGCTGTTCCACTAGACGTCGGCCGCTCGCCTGCTACGTCCCTTAGTGGGCGAATAGTGTATGGTCTCTCCCTCCCGGCTTTTCTGATGGACCATCGACGTCGAGCGTTTTCCGCCTGAAGTCCTTACAGCTCCCGGCCTCCGCCCGTCTTTCTTTCTTATGCTGGGGGGTTTTCGCTCCGCGAATCTCGATTTTTTTGAAATGGACTCTCCGCTTCGCCCTTTTCCGGGTGATAAATTTGCCGTTGACAAATGATGAACCCACGGCACCCCCTGAATAGCGCATCCAGAAGGGAAAAGACGTACTCTCGAGTTCTGCTGCCCATAGGTCTTGTTGCTTCAAGACTTGCTTAGATGCGGTGCCATTTTCTATTGGACCTGGTTGGAAAGATTTCCACGTCGTCGAACGCTTCTTGACGTCGTACATAGAGTTACTCTTTTCCCACGCCGCCCCCCTTCCTCTGCGTCGCGTTGAAGATGCCCGGGTCCCTTAATCCAGGTTCTCCTTTCGCGTTGCGTGCTAGAGCGCAAACCATGACCCGTCGCGCCAGATCGCGAGACACTTGCTCCAAATCTGTTCGGAGGTCAGGTCTCGTTGAAGTCGGTCTGCTCTGTTTTTGGCGCTGATGATGATGAAGACGAGTCGATTCTTCCCCTTCCTCCTACACCCCTTTTTGGTGATTTTTCAGGCGGACACGTCAAGTGTACTTTCAAGTGGAGCTACCCCCCTTACTCTTTATATGTCAGTTTGGATTATCCCCCCCCCGTCGCTTTTTTTTAGAATAAGAGTATCACCTGCCCCGGACCCCCCCCTCCCACCTCGACAGAGTTAAAACCCCCGGCGCTGAATGCTCGGTAGAGAGCTTTCTTATTTCTTTAGCCCGTTATGCCTCCCTCGCGGTTGCCGCGAAAGAAGGTTCCTGCGTAGCTTCATTGTAGATGAAGGAGTGGTTCGATGGACTCGTTATACTGGGAGATCGGTCTTAACTATTCGAAAGAAAGTCCGTCCGAACTGCTCAAGTTACCCAGGCAGGACCTAGTTCTTTCTTTACCTCCCTTAAGATGTGCGTGCCCGGTATACGCGTTAACGATCTGATTTCTTTCGCGTCTTTCTGACCTCCCTTTCACGAAAAACTGCTTCCCCCTCTGACTCCCCAAAAGAGAGCGGATCATTCGCTTGGGACTTCGCGACCGTCGGTCCAGGTCCCATTGGTCTGTTGCGAGCTGTCAGGCTCATCCTCGGTGTCGGGGATGAAGTCGCTTCCCTCTTTTAACAGGGTATAAACTGAGTCGAACCGCGGCTTGGACATAGGAAAGAGCCCCTCATCGTATTACGAAGCTTTCTCGAGAACCAAAACGCGAACCCCCCTACTCATGCTGAGTCTTTTCTTTCAATCTATTTTCCTTTACTATTAAGTTGTGTTTCGGAGAGATGAAGTTAGTCGCAGAATTGTGTATCTTTTTGGAGGTCTCCACCTCTTTTCCTCCTCTTATTGTACTTTTGTGAATGATGTAGTCAGCCTTTATCCTTACTTTTCTTCCTAGTAGACCTGGTAAAGCGTCGCCGTCCCTCCCCTTCCCCCCTTCTGCTCTTAGAATGATGATGAGTCTAGCAAAGCTGACATTCCTTTCCTTCCGGTGTGGGTTTGGTGTTTTTGCTGAGAGTTGGTGGTGACCCATAGTATGTGATTGTCTTTCTGACCCCCCCCCTTTTTTAGTGTGCTTTATTGTGTAGTAGACAGATTTTTTTCCTCCTCTTGGTGGGGTGTGGGTACATCCTCTCCCCGGCGAATTCCCCTGACTGCTTATAGGCTCCTGGACGAAGTTTCTTACCGGTACATTCTTCCGTCATTCCGAAGGCGTTTCCTCCCCCACGCGTCTTTTCTTCTACCGACAATTAGGTGGAGTCCGTGGCCAGGCGGTCACCTTCTTTACCGGCCCTTAGCTACAGAAGCACATCACTACGCCGTCCCCCCCCCCTCTCTTCTCTCAGATGGGTCTTTTTTCTCTGACTTTCATAGATTTTGTTTCCTTTCTTCGGGTAGCCCTGCCGGCGAACCCCCTTCAGACATGACATCACCTCGGCCGCCCCGTTCCTTTTTCGTAGGCCATGGTTGTTCGGACCCTTTTTGGTTATCGTTCCCCCCCGGATGAGAAAAATCCCTCCGACGTGGCTCTCCTCCGATGACTCAGCCTAGATAACATGCCCTGTCCTATCTCCCTTGACTGACCAAGGTGAAGGGACTTTTCCCCTCCCAACCTTTTCTATGGATTGAACTTATTTACTCCGCGGCTGTTGGCATAAGGACTCTTAACTGACGCGCCTGAACCGCCCTTTCCCCCTATCGGCCCATGAGAGCGAACGAAGCATTCTTGCTCCCTTTGCCTGAGGACTTGGGCTTTCGGACGGGTCGGTTGTTGCGTACCAAGCAGCGCCCACCTCATTCTCACCCCCCCAAGTATACCCGCATTCTCAGCTATCATCTACTCCCCTCAGGTCGGGCCTTTGTTCCCCCTCTTTCCCCCCCTTGAGCGTAAGTCTCACAGTTCCCCACGAAGGCGTCGATTCCAGCTGTTCACCCTGGCCCGTTCCCTTCCTTCACAACAGGAGCATCTACCTCTGCCACAATAGGATTCTCCGCGGCTGATCCCGGACTCCCTTGTCCGAAGCCCTTCAGCGGTCCGTTCCCCTGTCTCCGGCATTCCCCTGCTCTCTTCATGTCCCTCCCCGTTGACTTTCTCACCCGAAGTTGGTTCACGGACCTACTCCAAGCTGCCCGAATGTCCAGATTCTCTGTATCGGTTGTCCCCCTCTTCCCTCCATTAGCGGACCCGCCCGTAAATTGGCTCCGCAGATTCCAGAAAGCTTTGTTTTTTCGCGTTCGCCGATCAGTTATGACCGGACTTCGCGGCGCTCGCGTCGGTTCTGAACATCCGGAAGGTCGTATCTGTGAGCGATCCCCTTCCCACCCCCTCGTATACCACGACTGATATACGTCCGTATCGACGTATCCGTGCGACTTCTATCGTTTACCCTCCCCTCTGGAAGCGAGCCCTCCTTGATTTCCCCTTTCTCCTCACCCTTTTCTTCCCAGACGATAGAGTGCCCTGGGGCGAGTACCGAGGGTCACCCGTTGTCACGGGCTCAGGATCCCGCGATTTCTACCATCTTCCGTTCCTTGTCTCTTTTCTTTCACTCGTGCGCGGCCTCCTCCCTTTTCCTCCCCCGCCCTCTTTGAGTACATGCCAGGACGTAGACAGGAGCGCGGTGGGAGCCTCCCTAAGAGACCGATCCGGCTTCCTCCTTCTCTCTCCCATACATGCCCTGTTAGAGCTCAGCCTTGGTCCGCCTCCCTCGCTCAGTTGACCCAAGCAGGCTGCGTTTCCTGGCCCTTTTTTAGAAACGGTTCCTTCAAGAAGCCGACCCATGATAAGTTTCCCCCCACCACCAAGCCCCCCCCTTTTCCCCCCCGCGGTCTGATTTACGGCTATTTACGAAAGGCCCGCCGCTCGGTCAACCAGTCTTTCCTCTTTTACCTCAGACTAATTGGTGGGAAAGCCTGCCTCCACCTCCCCTATTTTCTCAGCTTCGATGCAGAGTGAGCAGGCCCCCAAAGACCGTCCTATTACAAACGATCACCCCTTTCTCCATCCACATTGGCTCATGCGAGAGAAGCCTTTCCTTCCCCTCTCACCCGTTTTCCCAACGCGAGCTGCGGACGTAACGCCGCCTGGCCGCAGCAGCCTTCGCCTTGTTACAAAAAGTTGGGCGCTCCTCCCTCTTCTTCATATTTTCCTCCTCATAGGTTGTGTTTGAGATCTCTTCGCCTCTCTCTCCCCCTTAAGCGTTCTTTTTTCTGTGATGAAAGGCGGGACTCGTTCGCAGCTCTCCTCCGCTTTGTGCTCATTTTTCTCGAATGTTCTCTCCTCGCGCCCCCATTTTTCCTCTGCTCACAGGTGGTCTCTGGGAATCGTCTTCTCCCTTTCCCTCTTCTTTTTCTAGAATAGTCTGGGTATCCCGCGGCAGGCGGCGCCCCGATCCGGGTCTGTTGCGCCCTAAACCTGGTGCTGTCATCCTTGTCTCGGTTCCTAGTTCCCCTTCCATCTTCGGTAAACTACGTTTTTTCCCTCTTTTTCCTTCTGTCTTTCCTGAGAGGGATTTGTTGACGTGCCTCCCCTCGCGTAAAGCGTCTGCCCGGTTTGGTGGTTTCTTTGCTTCTTTTCTAGCGTGCGCCCCAGTATCAATGCAGGGGCGCAGCGCAGCCTGCGGTCTGCTTGGCTTAGTCCCAGTCGTCGTTCGCGCAGGAGGGTTACTCTCCTTTTTGGGTCCAGAGGCGCTGTCCTGTTAACTCTTTCCTGAAGCGCCTTTCTTTCCCTTCCGATGATAAAACGCACAGTCGACGTCCCTCCCTGCGTCCCCCGTTAAGTGGACCCTCTTACATTTCTACCCTTTCTAAGTTTCGGTTAGTCGTGGACGATTGGCTCCCCCTTTCCCCCTCTCCCTTCTTTGTCGTCCTGGGCGTCTTCCCCGTCTGTGAGAACCGTCTTTTCACGGGCCGAGATACGTCGAGATTTTGTGGTTGCCCCCTTGTTTCATCTCCCCAGCACGCTTCCCCCGATGTGACCTCGCCCCTTTGCTGCCTCCTTTCTCTTCCCTGGAGTGAGGTCTCCCTCCCCCGATTAGGCATCTGCTTCGGACTCGCCGCCGTTTTCAAGTAAGCTTCAATTGATTTTCTGGTGTCTCCCTTCCCTTGGCTGTCCGGACAACGTTCGACACCGCGTTCCCCCTCTCCCCGGCCGCTCCTCCCCTCCCTTAGCACAGGGAACTTTCCCATCTCGAATTGCGCCAATTACGGTACCTTCCCTGTCCGCTCTTTGCGGCCCTGTCTCCAGCTACCCGGTGGTGATCGGTTACCTTTTCCCTTTTCTTTTTCGCATTGCCCCCCCCACCAGACGTCGACTCTTCCGCTCAAGAGCTGCGGGCCCCGGCGGCATTTTTTTTACAACCCTGCAGGCAGGCGGTTTTCTCGAGTTCTTCCTCCCCTTTCTTTAATGTTTCATACCGGGATGATATGGGCCCTTTCTTTTTCTCGAGAGACCCGACCCGTCCGATCCCAGATCGAGATGCATTTTACATCTCGTGCTTCTTCATGCGAGGACTTTATTCCCTTCCCCCCTTCATATAATTGGACACGCTGATGAGTCCTCCTTCTCTTTCTTCAGAATAGTTCCCAAATGGCGTTTAGACGTTCGGACCATTCGGACGTAACGGCAATTCTCTCGTCCAGGGTCCCTTTTTGTCGTCGACCTTTGCCCTTGATAATGGAGATCCACGTCGCGTTTTCTTCTCACTACGAGTCGAGGATCGGACAACAGAAAGCTACGAGATGTACACTCCCCATTTCTTTTCCGCGTTCTTCGCGTTTCCCTTTTCGGTCGCTGCATTTATGCCACATCATAGATGCGGCAGAAAGCCTGGGGCTTTCACGTGAGGGAGTCCCTCGTCTAGGTCTTTACTTCCTATTTGCCTTCGTTTCCCCCCCTAATGTATTCCGGGCTGACGAAGACTCCTTTCACCCTCCCCTCTAAGTTGAATCGACTACCGAAGTGGTTCGTGCCGCGTACGCCGTCCGTTTTAACTTTATCTGTCTCTGCTTTTGTAAGTAAGCCGTCGATTCTCTCTCCTTGCTTTCTTCTCCACTTGGGAGCGGTAGTGAGACCGCGTGCGACCCCCTTCACCCCCTCCTTTCTGTCCCTCCCTGAAGAAACGAGTTTATAGCAGTCGCTGGACTGTTGTTCTTCGCATCTTAACGGAGTCTCTCTTGATTTGTCCTTCCCCGAGACTAAGCAGTCTCCCTCTCGATGGTGGTTTCACAGGCGAGGCGCGCTGGGAGGAAGCCCTTCGAACTGACTCCTTTCGTGGCTCCCCCATATGAATGCCGACAGACCCTTTCCTCTTACGCAAGCCGGTTCTCGTACACATTCAAGCCCGACCCACCGTTGACCGACTTCTCAGACTGTTCTCATACTTCCTGTTTGTCTATCTCTCTGCCTTTTCGGAACGAATAGTAGGTGGGGTTCTCCTTACGTTGGGTCGTAGTCACACGTCTCCAGAGTGTAGGGATGCTTGCTCTTAGAATCCACCCCACTGAGGCCGTAGTTTTCGACGTCGGCAAACTCCATCTGCCTCCCCCCAGCCTGACGGCAACCTAAAATCCCTCGCTGCTGCCCTTCTGAAGCTAGGAGGACCCCGGGCCAGACGACCATTCTGCACTTTTCCTCTTGCCCTCCTCACCCCGTCACTCTGTCCTCTTGTTAGTAGAGGCCGTCCTTCATTCTTTCGGCCCTTTGGTACCCTAAGACGCGCCGTGGAGCTCCCCCCCGACGGTATCTTGACAATTCCGTCACATCACCATTCATCCGACCTTTTTCCCTTTTGCAGACACTAGGTTTCCTCTTGCCCTTCGGACTTGATCGGGGAGGCTTTCAGTACCAGTCGTTCCCGGATAAGGACAGTCAAGAGGCATTCCCGGCCCGCTCCCGCTACAATGACTTTTTTTCTTATCCGAACGGGACTTTTCACCCTTCGGCAGATCGAGGAGGTTATTTGCCGACTTCCCCCTTCCCTTCCGAAACGCTCTCGATCAGCTCCCGATTCCTCCTTTGTTTTTCTCCGCCCTGCCATGCCTCGTTTTTCCTTCCCCTTTCCTCACGTCCGTGTCGCAGCGAACGGGAGCTTACATCAGAACCCGCGTCCATCGCCATAGCATCACTTTCCCGAGTCCTGCCCCTTGTGACAAGTTGAGTCGACGCTTTAGCCGGACCCCCCCCCTTTGGTACGAGCAGGATTGTTACCTGGCTAGAGCGCCCCGGCGGTTGCCCCTTGGCCTTCTTCAGCTCCCCCTGAGTTAGAGTGCTTCACGCCTACTTCCTTTCGTATCCACGCCGAGGAAAGAGTGATCCTCTTCTTTGCTCGTGAGGGGGGTTCGCTCGATCAGCGAAGCGCCACGGATCGATCCCGGGGGCCCCCTCCCCGCACTGAGCTCCCCCCCTTTCCTTCCCTGATTTTTTTGACTTTTTTTGTTGCGCGTAGCCCAGACCTCGTGGTCCTCCCTCCCCCCTTGACTGCCTTTCCCCCTGACCTGTGTTTCGCAAAGTGCAACCTTTTTAATTTTTTTACCCTCCATTTTCTCCCCCCCCCCCTTGCTACAGCCTACTTTAGACGGAGCCCCCCTTCGGATTTTTCTCATAAATCTGAATGGTCCCTTCCCTCTAAGGCGATTCGCTTTCTGCTGCCCTTGGCTTCCGTCTTCCCCCCCGTAGTTTCCTGGTCTCCAAAAAGTCTGAGACAGAGACTCGGTCAGAGACTTTTCCCGCCGAGTCTGATATTTGCCTCCTGTCCCCCACGAGGGGATCTTCCCTCTTTTTCCCCCCTGTCGATAATTGACGCAGTTCCACGCTCGCTGGGATGGCGGGAAAGCTTTGTCGACGGTCGGGCTGTTGCTATTATATCTCGAACATTCCGTATTCGCCCAACGTCTCTTCTCTCCTCTTCGAGTGAAGACCCAAAGCGATAGCGCACATCGGTCCGTATCTGCGGTCACCTAACCCTCTCAGCTTCTTTTTCGTCTAGACGGTACGAATGTCCCTTTCCACTTTTGGCCGCCCAATGGTCCCCCCCCTTATTATGTGTAGATAGGAAAGTAGGTCGCAGGGGCCCTTTGCGCCCCAGTAGTATATATTGTTCCCCAGCTTGTTTCGACTACATCCTACCTTCCCATCCCTGAGTCTACGAAGATGAGAATGGAAATAATCTATGCAAGAACTTCGTCGGCCTCGTGCCTCTCCTCCCCTCTGAGCATGTGTCTTGCAGCCTCCTACGCGAATCTCCGCGGACAAATAGCCCGCGCCCCTCTACGTTCTGCCTCCGGAAGATTCAAGCTAAAGTAGAGACCCCCCCCGTTCCGTTCTCAGCATCCTGCCATGCGACCTTCACCATTTGCACCTAATGCCTTCTATTCCCTTCCCTGCCGAAGCTCTTCACAGGCTCACTATTCAAGGCGCGGGCGCAAGGCGGGCTGATCCTTAGGCGTTCAGCATCGGCTTCCCCTCTTTGCGCCGGAGGCCGAGCAGAAAATGTCTTCCCCCAGACTTCCCTCTCCTAAACGATGCCCAGCCGTGACACAGGAGCAGCGACCACTTTTCTCTCTCTCATTCCAGGCCTTGATCACGTCCCGCTACGGATCCTTCGAAGCGATCCAACTTCCGGCACGGGCTGCCTCGGCCGGGCGCTCCTCCCCCCTCCCGTTAGCGCGCGCGTCCGATCTCTTTTCCTCCGTTTTTTGTTGAGTCGGATTCAGCTTCCGGAGTGGTGAAGGTCCTCCGGCGTTATTTTTCTTTCTTTCTTTCCGACTCCGGTGCGGTCGCTATACAGTAGGCCTCTCCTATTCATCGCCGAGACTTCAGGCAATTGTCAAAGCTGTCGATGGGAAAGAGATATGGTGCTTCTTCCGTCTTTTTATTAACTGCCGGGCGCGTTCACTTTATTTTTTTCTTCTTGGAACCGGATCCGCCGTTTTTTCGGTGGTCCACCGACCCTCTTTTATCAGAGGAAGACACATGTTCCTCGGGCCAGGTCATTGGTCAAGACTCCTCCCGCCGACCCCCCCGGGGCCGCGTTCTGCTGCTACTGATTTCCCTGCTGCTGTCTTCCGCTTTTTCTCTCTGCCCTTTTCAAAGTACATGAGAGTCTTCCGCCTGTGTTTTTTTTTCGCTACTTCCCCAGTCTCCCCCGATTTTTTTCGCAGTTGGCAGCCTGCCTGACGCTTCCTCATTTTCTTTCTTTTTTCTGTCCAGTCCTCTCTCGGCGTACTCCTTAGGGCTGAAGTCTGCGTGGAGGAGACTGCGCTTTTGCTACTTAGGTGTCCCTTTACCATGCGCTGACCTGTGACCCACCCACCGTCTCTTCCTCCTTCCCGCCGACTTTCCCGGTAATCTTCACTTATACTAGAAGTAGAACCTTTTTGGAGACGCGGCTGTTCTTTTTTCTTTTTCTTTTTTTCCCCTCCCGTATCTCTGATGGCGTATTGTGGTAGTCCCCACTTCGACGTCGTCGCCTCCCTCCAACTTCGTCCGCTTATTCGTGTTCTTACATGGGTTAGTATCATAAACACCGAGAAATTCGGATAACGTGAAGTAGACTTCTCTCCGCTAATCCGCGAGGTCTTGACGCCCTTCTTGCATCTCTCAGCTCAGACGTTAGGATGGATGACAGCGGACACGTAGTCCTCATCTCCCGAGCACTTGGTGTATCCCCCTTGGAGTTGCCCCCACTTCTTTTAAACTTCACGGCACTACACGATTTCGCCGTTAGAAGAATGTAGCTGATAGCCTTTGTCTAAATTCACCTTTTCCCAACGGAGTTCTCTGTTTGTGCGGCTCAATCCTGCTGTCTTTTCTGTCCGGGTGTTCCCCTGACTCACCTTCTTTTCCATAAGTGATTCATCTTATACAAGATCGTCTTTTCATCTTTCCAGTACCACAAAGACGGATTTCTGTTCGTGGATTTACGATTCTAGTTATGAATGCCTTTGTTCTATTCATTTTCTCGTGTGGTTCGCCTCTTCTGAGAAACAGGAGAAGTCGGTACCTTGCCCCCCCCGCCGCCCTCCGAGCACTGCCAAATCCGCTTTTCCATTTTATCCCTTTTTGGCGCTTTTTAGCCCCTCTTATTCCTATGTCAATTGATGATGCCGCCGACGGACGAGCTCTCCCTCTACCCTTTCGGATCGTTTTGAAAGATCAACGATCTTAAGGGCATTTGGAGCCTGCATGGTTTGAGCTCTCCTTGCTTATTTTCTCTCCCCGTATGCTTCGGCATACGCGTGACCTCTTACCGTACACTTTATAGACGAATCAAGGAGGGCTATAGTCGCTGTCGTTGAGCTGTTAGTGTGCCCAGTGCCTTTTCTTACGCCGGTTACAATCCTATTTCGCGACTTTCAGTGCGGAGTCCTTTTTTTTTTATGGTCGTAGAGGGTCTTTTTCCTTTCCGTTTAACCTAATGGATATTGCGGAAGACGGTTCAGACCTTGCCACTTGTCTTCTGTCGATGCCCCTACCCCGACCGCTCTTTTTTGTTTCTGACGCCGAGTTGACGCCGTCCGTTCCTGGCATCTTCTTTTTTCTGTGTCCTCTCTTCTTCATGGCTCCCTATATTTATGATACGGGCAGAGTCGTGCTACTTCCCTTCCCTAACCCCCCCCCCACCCCCCCCTCTCATGTGTCTAAATAGAATGCCACGCAGCTTCCCTCTGAGGGTCTCTACCGTCAATATCTCCCGTCGTGTTTTCGCCTAGAGCGAGAAGAAGTTTTAGCTCTTTTAGTTTTAGGCACGGAGAGGGGAGCGAAAAAGGGTCCCGTTCCGCCTTTTTTTTACCCTGATGCCCTCTGGTTCTCGGTCAGCTCCTTCTTCCGACCCCTTTTCTCCTTCTTTTAAAAACCCTCCC
>Ga0179593_1486309_pt1 | contig 11234 bp, 11 predicted proteins | sample CZODoug2_1_08_16_FD_185931 | JGI IMG/M metagenome (GOLD analysis project Ga0179593, IMG submission 185931) | Vadose zone soil fungal communities from Angelo Coast Range Reserve, California, USA - CZODoug2_1_08_16fungal (PacBio error correction) | ecosystem: Environmental > Terrestrial > Soil >... | reverse complement strand
TTTCCCCGCCCCTCCTTTCGGTCACAAGATGTCCCTTCCCCGGTCCTTTTTCCTTTGGATCTGGACATCCTTGGAACTTTTTCAATTTTCCCTACCTTTTCGTGATTTCCTTCCGAGTTTTTGCTGGTTTCTTTTCCCTGGCCCCTCCGATTTACTGGACAGGTTTACGAAGTACGAAGGTTTTTTCTTTTTCCTCATAAACGACGCCGGGGGGACACCATTCGTTCCGCCCCTCCGCCTGAGCAGGCCGTTTGATTGTGCGCGACTCTTTCTCACCAAGAATACAATACAAACTCCCCCTCCTTTCTCTCCTCCTTTCACCCCCTGCCGTAGCTTCCCCTAGCGTCTCCGATGCCTGGAAGATCGATCGAGTTGCTTGGCTCCTATCTTTTTTTGTTCTCCCTGGCTCCCCGATGCAAGGTTTCACGTCTTCACCTTTACTTCTGTGTCGTTGAAATCCCCATCGCTGCAAGCCAGTCTTTGTGTTCCCCCTCGAGGGAGCTTTGCAAGGCTTTTCTGGGAGATTTTCTTGGAGAACCCCTGGCTCCGCTTCGACCTGCCAGTTTCGCACCATTATCCAACGAGCCACGTTCCCGGGCATCCCGCCATCGTTTTTTTCTTTCGCACCCGGCTCCTGTTCTTCCCCGCGAAAACCACCACCATCTCTTGGCGAGGCGGCCCTCCCTTCCCCCTTTCTTCCACATTATGGTACTGAGAATATGACCCCCTTAAGTTTTTTTCCGCCTTGATGCTCGGAGGCCTGCTCTCCGGGCTCTGCAGCTATTGTCTTACTCCCCCTCTCCCTTCTCTTGGACATGAAGTGCAATCCCTTTTTTTTTTTTTTCTCTCAAAGGAGTCAGGTCTCTCCTTTTTCCCTCTGGGCATCTCAAGCCCTTCTCTGGGAAAGAGTTTTTGTGAGATGCGATACGCATTTTTTTTCTCCTCTCGGGTCGAAGACGATAACGAGGTTTCCCTTTTTGCGTCAGGCGTTTGGTTCTCCTTTCGTCCACCGTTCTGCATAGGAGCGCGGTTTACTCTATAGCATTCAGCGCAGGTTTTCTCCTCGCGTCCGTCAGTGGGATCCCCTTTCTTCCCCCCACACTTGAAAACCCACCCCCGCCCCTCTAGAGTTCTTTCCCAAACGATGACCCCCATCCCTGTTCCCCCAGAGTCACCGTTGTGCCTGTCGCTCCTTCTTTCTATTTTACCCTTGCCTTTTTTCCCCTTCCGTCTTATTACAGCGGATTTCACCGCTTGTCTCCTCCCCCTCTCTTCCCTTCTTGATAGCTGCTCTCCTTTCTTGTGCCCTCTTCCCTTTGTTTCTGGAGGAGGTTTATTCTCTGTGCAGTTGACAAAATATCTGGCAGCTAAGAACCCGTTTTCCTTCTTCCCCCCACGTCGATTCGAAGACAACCAAGCCTATGTAACTGCATGCGAATCTCCCTCCCCCCCTTCTTCTTGCGTGTGCCGCCGCTCGAAGATTATTCTCTGCCACGACGCTTTTGCCACCCGTAATCAGCTCGTTTTTGGCCAGCAATCTTGAGTTCATATCCCCCACACGGTTCCAGGCCACTAGTCCCCTTTCTTTTCCTCCTCTTACGGGCGTCGTGATTCACGCAATCCCAATTCACAGCGGCCTCTTACGCGGCGTTCGTGAGAACTTTTCCCTCCTTCTCTCCTCAGAAGCGCGCTCCGTTCATTATTTCTTCTACGCTAAGCTTTGTGCCCCCTCTTCACTCGAAATCCAGAGAAGACATCATGGGTGATCAGATTTCTTGGACCAAGTCCCGTTGGTCTGACTGGTTTAAGCAGCGAGCCCGGCACTATCACCAGTCTATTTTCCCCCATTCCTTTCCATCTTTTAAGGATTCCTCCCTGCCCAGTCCCCAGTTTCTCCCTGGTACCCCCCCCACCTTTCTGGTAAAGCGTCAGTTGGACACCTTGGTATCCACCGCTTAGCCAAGGTTTCCAACTCGATTTTGCCGATCCCTTTTTGTTTTGTTTGGCATGAAGTCCTTTCCTGCGAAGGTATCTCCTCTCCTTTTAAGGTCGCCTTTTTTCCTACTTAATGGACTTTAGTTCTGTTCGTTGTTGTTCCCAATTGCCCGCCGCCGCCGTCTGCTTTTTTTTTTCCTCCCCCCACGGAGCCGTTATTGAGTGCCTCTCTTTCTCCGTGTCTTTTTCCTCTCCTCCTCTCTCGCGCGGAATCTTTACAACTGAATGGACCCCATTTATGTTTTAGCTTTGTCCCCTTCTACCCAAATCTTGCCTTAGTGGGTTTTACTCCCCCCCTCTTTTCCCTTCCCCTCAGTTACAGTTGCCGTCGGCTTCTTTATGTTTTGCGATTCCGCCTACCCCCCGATAAACCTGTCCATTCTTTTTACATCTTTGGTACCAGGCCTCGGTCACCCTTCTCTTGCGTGCTCGCATCTCTTTCCTTTTTTTCTTCTGCGAAGCCAGACAACCCCCCCCCACTATTTAGTTTTCTCTCTGTGTTTTTTTTGCAGCCGTCGTCCGAGCTTCACAGTCCCCCCCCGATAAGATCCTCGTATTTTTTCCCCCTTTTTTAGAACCGCCTTGTTTTTCCCTTCTCCATCTGCGAAGCGTTTTTCCCTGAATGTTGTTGATGGTTGTGCCTGGCAAAAAAGGTGCTCCCCCTCCGGCTCTCTGCTTTCGAAGTTTCTCTCTTCTCTTTTTCGTCTTGGACCACACAGACTTCTTTTCCCATTTTCTCCCTCCCCTTTGTTGTTTATTCTCACTTTTTTTTCAAGAGCAGACCTAACACGAGCGCCGACCTGAGAGACGGATTGATCCCCTTTGCCCGACGACTCCAGACACACCCATTTTCGGTTAAAAACTCTCCTCCTCGTGCAATCTTCCCCCTTTCCCCTCCCCCTGGCGGTGAACTTAGCGACACCTCTCGACTCAGGCTCTTATCAACTTCCCTTTCCTTTTCTTTCTTCGACTCAGGCTGCAAACCCCAACAAGACGGTCTCCAGAATTCCTTTTCCTTTTGACTCTCTCCACAGTTCCCCCCCTTTTCTTCTGAGTACAGTTCCTGCCGGCACTGGTTACGTCCTTTCAAGAATCACTTTTTTTTCCTTTTTTACTTAGTCAATCGCCTCAAGAGAGGTTCCCTCCTCAAACGTTTAACTTCGGCTTTTTCCCTAAACCTTTCGGTTGAGAGTTCCACCCCCCCTCAGGAAGCCCTCTTTTCCCCCCCCAGCGTCAGCGCTAAAAACCTTTTGCAAGCCGTATTTTTTCAAAGGCCCGTCCTACGAAAGTCTCGACAAAGACAACTGCCATTACCTCTCCCTCCACTCACCGCCTTTGCGACCCCCAAGCAGCGTTCTCTGCATATTTTTGTGACAACCCTCCCCGGAAGCGCAAAGTCATGAGCCTAATTCTTTTTTTCTTTTTTTTTTTTTTTTTTTCTTTTTTTTTTTTTTTTTTTTTTTTTTTTTTTTTTTTTTTTTGGTGTTTTTTTTTTTTTTTTTTTTTTTTTTTTTTTTTTCTTTTTTTTTTTTTTTTTTTTTTTTTTTTCTTTTCCTACTTCAACGACCCCCTACCCGCATTTCTGATGAATAGCCAACCCCCCATCCCCAAAAAAGATCGGCACCATTTTGTTCCCCCCCCTTCCCCACCATGAGATTCCCCTTCTGTTAGTCCTAAATCCCACTGCCTTTTCCCTCTTTTTTGAGTTCCTTCTTCCTCCTTTCGCATTTAGAGCGTCTCACAGATTCAAGTCCTTTTCCTTCTCTCTTCCCTCAGTGGATAGTGCGGGCATCTCCTTCTTGCTCCCCCCTTCAAAGTTAGAACTGTACTTTTATCTCTGTGATGGCTTATTCTTTTTTTCGAAGTTAATAGTTGTAGAGTTAGTAAGATTCTTTCATCCGAATGTCGTAAGAAAGGTTTTTTCTCCTCTTTCTCTTTCCTTCTTAAGTCTCTTCCACGGAGCTAATGAGCTGCGAAGCTGTCTCCTTCTTCATCCCCCTCCCTCCGTTAGTAGAACGGCCATCATTCGATGGTTCAAAGTGCTGCCGGTAGTAACTCAGAGCTGCTTGCCCCACCCCCCCTCCGGACGGTTTTCGCTCTTTTTCCGATCCCCCATTCTCCTATCGAAGCGGCACAAGAAAGCAAGATACCCCGCTGTCTTTACGCTCCGTCAATAGGCTTGGTTCTTTCTCCCCCTGAGATGTTCGATTCCCCCTTTTTCTATCATGCCCCCGTCTCTTTCACGTCACGTGTGGCAAGCGGTACCCTTCCACCCCCAAAATCTCTTCCACTGAAGGGCCCAATGGCAACTCGTTTTGCGTATCGTTTTAACAACTCGAGTTGAATCTTTTGGTCCTCCTGACGATGGACTTCTTCTGGTCACAGGCCTTTTTTCCATGCCCTTAAGCGCGAGGAACACTCACTCTTCCCGGGTAGGGTCTTTAATCTTTTTTTTCTATATGGTCGTTGGTGACTTGTTGGAGGTGAGCTATGGGGATCACTGAAGCGACCCCCCCTCTTTCCCCCCTCTGCGGGCTGCGTTTTTTTTTTTTTTGGCAAAATTGCTTCTTTTTGCAGCGGTGGTAACGCCCTGCGAGTTTTCCCCCCCCCTCTCCGGTTCTCTGCAACCTGCGGTTGTATTCGTTTTCAAAGTGAACAGCCAAATTCGTACGTCTCCCAACATCGTATTGTTTTTTCCCCCCCTCTGTCTCGCACGAGTCGAATTTGAGAACTTTACAATGTTAGACTTCACTTCTTGTGCCTTCCCCTTCGTCCTTCTTTTCTCTTCGAGGGCATGACGACCTCGTTCATGAGAATGAGGATACTGCCCCCCCTCCTCAATGACTCGCGGCCCCGGCCGTCAACCACACCGTTACCTTCATACAGCAGAATTTTCGTCAGACTCTTTCTTCATCTTTATGCGATTGAAAGCTTCTGCGTACTCGTGTGATTTTGACTCAGCCAAGCCGGTCCTTTTCGCACTAAAACCCCTGATCTCCTTATTGACTTTATAGTGTTTCCCTTGCTGGTCGAGAGCTTTAGAAATTTTTTAAGCCCGACACCCCCCACCTTGATGTCCGGCCTTGACCAAGATAACTCTCTTTCCCCCAAAGCTGCTTGCTGCCTTATTTATCATTCCCCCCTCCCCAGACGTCGTTTCCTTTTCGTTTCCGCCTTACGGGAGCCCGGGAGAAACTCCATTCGTTGGACACCCCTAACCCTCGCGATCTTCCCGCATCTCTCTTTCTGATTTGGCTGTCTGTTCTTTAGAGTTAGATACCCCCTCTCTTCCTTGTTGATTGTCCTTTTTCTTTATTTGTTTAATCGCTCTCTCACCTCCACTCCTCTCCCTGCTATTCCTGAGAAGTTACAGTTTTTAAACCCCTTTTTTCTTTTCTCTGAATGCGGCCCCTTCCCCCCCTTTGCCCCTTACTAGTGACCGACTTAAGGATGATTTCCCTGTATCACCCCGATAGCGTCCCCACTCGTCCTTCCCTCTAAATGGCCTATTCCCTTTCAAAGATCCCCCCCCTTATGTACAGAATCCCCGGACGACCACTCCCGGGCTATTTTTTGGACACTCGCCTTTGCTGGCTAACTCCTCTCTATGTCCCCTTCCCCCCCTCTTGTTTTTTAGAAGTCCTTGATTTGCATCCAGCACAAATTCTTGTCCCACTAGAGCCCATTCGGTGCGGGTTGCGCTTTTCTCGTCCCGAATTTGATTACTATTTTTCGTAGTCGCAAATTGCCATGTGTCCCTTCCTAGTGTGGACGGCTATCGTTTGACAAGGTCCCCGTACCTTAGTACTGGACCGGTCCTTAAATGAAAGTACTCTTTTGCTGTACGTTTCCTCTCCCCCCCTTCCTCCCGGGGGACACCCGGTTCCCCCAGTCCGATCCCATCATGTAGCAGGCATTCTGTTCGTGATTCGAGTTTTTTGAGAACCACACCGTCCTGATACCGCCCCCCTTTTCATAACCGCCAGAGCTACTGTCCGCGATTAGTCACGATGCTTGCCAAATCCGCTTTTTTCCCCTTTTCTGGGGAAGATATCCCTAGTTTGTTGTTCCTTTTCCCCCCCCTCTCTTGTGGATCTACTGTCCCCTATGAAAGTATTACCTCACCAGTTCTGCCCGACTTCTTTGTGTGCTGCAAGGAAATCTCTTCCCCTCCAAGAGATTCTTTTTTCCCTCGAGGAGCCTTCCCCTGCCTTTTGCAGCCTGGGAGCGGTTTCTGTCGGTCCTGTTATCACTACAAACAATGGCTTCCCGCTTTTTCCCCCTTGTGTCGACACGATTACCTTGCCTACACTAGCGCAGGTTTGTTTTTATTCTGCTACCTATACTCCCCCCCAGGTGTGCCTGATTATAGTTTTCCCAACTCTTGGCCATGATGCGGACCTCCTCCCATGGCCCTTGCCTGTCTTCCCTGACTTCAACCAAGTACTTTTTCCCGTCCCCCGGCGCCGTCGGATGCTTGGAGCTGTATATAGTCCTCCCTTTATCTCCGCCTATTGTATTCCAACCCCGCGAAGCTTATGACTTGCTCCGCCCCATGGGCCAGAATATCCACCTTCTTCCTAAAGTTCTCCTCCTTTCCATAGGTCGATCCACGAATCTCTGGGACCCTATTGTGTGTTAGCTCGAATTCAATGGGCTTGGCGATCCTTTTCTCAAGCAATAGTTCCTTTCCCCTCCTTCTTTGTCTAGCATGGTTTTTCCCCCCCTTTCTTTCCTGGGCTCGCAGTGGAACTCCCAAGCAGATTCCCTGAGGTATCGATTGTTTCCTTTTTTCAGTTTGATAACCCGAGAGCTAGAGCTCTCCCCGACACCTTAAAGTCCCCACGATGTAACGAACATAACCTCTTTCTCTTCCCCTTGTGGTCGCCTTCCTTTTGCAGAGGTCCACCTTACATGGTTGCCACCTTATTTACTTACAGCCGGATCCCCCTTCTTGTCGTTCCCACGTTGATTCCTTCGTGTCCCCTTCCCCTCCCGCGCGCTCTTTCCCCTTCTTTTCTGACTTTGGACGGGAGTTTCAAACTGTTCCCCAACTTGTTGATCTGAAAAACCTCCCTCTCTTGATAAGAACAATTTTCCTTGCCCCCCTCATCGATATCTTCGCTACTACAGAAACAAGCTAGGCCGAAGAGAAAGTACCCTGTATCTTTCTTCTTGTGCAGCTCTATAGGTACGTTTACGGTTTCACTGACTCGGGCCCGATAAGTATTTTTTGGCAAAGCAATCTCTTTCGTCTTCCCCCTGTCCCTGGACCAAATCGCATTTGGCGCGCCGACGAGTAGGGCTTCACGCAATGACAATTCCCCCTTCCCTATTCTCGAGTGTTTTTTTTCCGTGGAAGAACTTGAAAGCTCGCGAAGCTTTTTCCCTTTCTTTCTAATTCGGGATACGCCGAAGTTGCCTCCTTCCCCCGTTCAAACCATTCCTTAACTTATGAGACATTCACTCTACGACAGCAATCACAGCAGAAGCTCCCTTCCATTCATTGCGAACGGTCCTCATCCATCATCTTTCTCCCCGCGTCTATTCGCTTCCTCTTGTCCTCCCGAAGGAGCTAGAATTCATGACAGCTCCCTTCCCCTTTTGTACGCACCAAGATGACTCCTTTCCTTTAGGACAGTATTTATCCAAGAGATCCCCGTTTTTTTTTCACCATCGAGGGTTGCCGATCGTTGTGGGTTCTGTTTTTCTTTCTGAAGTCAGTACCATTGCCGCCCTTTTAGTTACTCTAATCAGTACGTCAGGGGCTAATTTCTCTTCTTCATATTTGACGCTGAATGTGCCACACTTTTTTCACTCCCCGCAGCGTTTCTTTTCTGTTTTCCAGCACCCGTGAGACTCGTGATTGAGATAATTTCTGTATGAGCTTACCTCTTTAGTCGGGTATCTTGGTACAAATACTGCTGCAACCCTTTTCCTGTTTAGCGCTGACGTTTCCCCCTCTTTCCTTCTTGGGTTTTACTCTCTCTCTTTTCTTCCCTCCAGTCACCTCATTTACGTTCCGTAGGAATCCTTTTTTTCTCTTTCTTTTCAGATGTATTACGATAACCCCTACCCCCCCTTTCATTATTGAAAGAGGCACCCCCGTGCCTCCTTCCATTCTAATGGGACTCGAACGGCGTTCTAGTGGAGTCTTCTCTTGAAGACCCCCGTTTCGTTGCCCCCCGTGATGGGTGTTTCCCCTTTCTCCCTCTCCCAACATTTTTTATACAGAGACTGAGCATTCTCTCCTCTCCTTCCGGCACCCGCTTGCGTCCCTGAGGATTTCTCTCTCCCTATTTTTTTAAATGATGTGGGTGCTGGCTGGGCGTCTAGCAACCCTTCTTCCCCCCCTTTCTGCCTTCGCTGAGATAGGTCTATTTCCTCTTGACCCTGACACCCAGCCAGCAGCCTCTCCCGAACTTAATATAATCTTTTTTTTTCTCTATGATATCGGTGTTTTTTTTTTTTTTTTGTTTTTGTTTTTTTTTTTTTTTTTTTTTTTTTTTCGTCCATCTCGACCCCTAACACGAGCTCTACTGCGAGGCAGAGATCCCCTTTTCTCACCTTTTTTTTCTAAGACAGCCCAGCCACCCCCTCCCCTTGTCCCCCCCCCGATGAGACAGAGGACCAATCTTCCCCTTTCCCGACACACCACAAAATGTACGGTGCCTTCCGTCGCGTACCGAGACGGATACCTTTCTTTTTATTTACCCAAATCCACTTGGCTGTGGTGCTGTTTCGCCGACGGCTTCAAAACCCCACCCTCCCTGTCTCCCACTGAATACTGATTCTGCAGAGTACCAGATAGCCCATCTTGGCCTTTGAGCCTCCTCAGTGCTCACCAGTGTCCTGCCGTCCACTGGTTCTCCCTAATTCCTTTGGTGATCGGGGTTATCGCATCCCCTCCCGAGCGGCCGCCGTCCCCCTTGTCCATTAGGTCCCCTACAAATATTCGGAGGCATTACCCACCCTACTGACCACAGATTTCACTTACCGTTTCCTCCCTTTGATTTTTAAAAAACCCCCTCCAGTTGGCACTAAGTTATTTTTACAAGACTCGCGTCCTTCTGTCCTTTCTAGAAACATACACCTCCCATACCACCCGCAGCACTACTTGCTCCACTTGGTTTTTTTTACCACACACCTTCCTGACTCTTCGTGCATTGCTTTGTTTTCCCCACACAACGAACGGATAGAGACCCCACCTTTAGGATTAACTCTCCTTGATGTACCCCTACGTCCATTTCGACCCCCTCTTTTCATGCGGAAACCCTCACCCAGATTAGTCAACGAGTTTTTCCATCATTGTCCAATATTGTATAGTTTTTCAAGAAACTGACTCCTAACCTTTGGTAGTTAACAAGGTGGAAGCTTTCGCATTCCCTCTCTTCCTTTCGATTCAAGTCGACTGAGACTCCGGGGATAGTTCGGGTCCTTTTTCTACTTTTCCTCGACCAGTTCGCCTGTAATTTACCTCCTATAGATGTGGCTTGTCTCCTTCGCTTTCCTCCTTTCAGCCCCAGTTTGTTTCGGAGGCCAAGCTCGCGTGAACTCCTTCTCCTCCCATGGTTTTGGAGCTCTTCTTTCTATCTCTTTTCCTTTTTCCCCCTGAACGCCGCTTAATCTGCACCGTGGCGATGAGAATTTTTCCCTAGTTTGAATAAAGAGAAGTCCGTCGTTCTGAATCATCCTTCTCTTTTCCCTTTTTCAAAAGTGGGTGAGAGAAATCAGAGATTGATTTCCACCCACTCCTTACGTTATGGTGGTGGCCCTCGAGTCGTGTCCGCTTCCCTTAATGATAAGTTGCAATTACAGCAAGATAATTCCCGTCTTCTTCCAGCTCAGGCATAGGCTTGGTTTAATAGACCCGAATCGATTTGTTGCCGCGTAACCGTGTTCTTGTCCTTCTCTTAACTTTGACAGTAACTCATCCCTTTTTCCATTCTCCCATGCCTTCCCTCAGTCCTCTCTTTCGTTATCGTGAACAACGCAGAGAGAGTGGTCGTAGAAACCTGGTCCATAATCCTGCCTACCGTCTTTTCCCCCCCGTCATTTCCATCAGCTAGGACCCCCCCTTTTCATCTCAAGCTTGTAGCCTTTTTTTCATTTTTTTTTTTTTACACTCCTTGAAGGTGTTTTCCAAGAGGTTACCCTTCTCCTTTTCTCCCCAATTCCTAGACGCATCGACTCGCCGCGATCGTTTTTTCTTTCTTTTTTCCCCGAGGGCTCCTCGCACAGTTTTTTTTGTCCCTCCCATGCGAGACCAAAAGCCTTCCCCGTCCATCGAAAAGGAGGTTTATCTGTTCTTTCTCCCAGGCATCTGCAAGCCCATTGTTTTCTCCTCTTCCCCAAAAATCGATTGCCCTAGCGTCTTTCCGAAGAGTAGTCCTTCGTAGGACTCCGTCTCCTCCGTTTGATCCATTCTGGCCGGTTATTCAATTAGAGATTTCTCTTTTATGACTCACTAGTCTGTCCTAGACCTTGCGGCGAGAGAAACTTCATTCAGAAGCCTTCCCCCACACATATTCCTTGTGCTCTCACTCCAGATACCAGACTTTCATGATTTATGCTGATTTCCGCTTCCTCCCCAATATTGATTGAGACGGCACACATTCTTGTCCGAGACTCATCCACGCTTTCTTTCTGCCTTCTTGTTAGCCCCCTGTCCCTTCTAGTGATCTTCTCCCTTTCTCCGCCCCGGCCTTCCCCCTTTTTCCCAGATACCCTCGCTTCACCTTCCCCCCATTCTGCTTGCTTCAGATTCTGTTCTTTAATAAAGAACAGCTTTCACTTGAGTGAAATCCTCATCCGGTAGCCATGTCTCCCAGATCGAGGAGACAACCACCCTCTCCCGCCCCGATATTTCCCCCCCTCCGCACTGCGCCTCTTTTGCCCCTCTTTTCCTTTTCTCTCGATAGCTTGTGTTTGATAAGTTTGCGTATTTTATTTGTTGCTCATCGATCCCCCCCCTATCCCTCCCACTTCCCGTTGCCTCCCGGCGCTAGCTGGACGTTACTTTTTTTCCCCCCCCCCTTCTTTTTCTCTGAATGACGACATTTCATTTTGGCTCAAACGTTTCCTTTTTCCTTGTTTCCCATGTTATTCACTATACAGTCACCCTACTTCCTCCCCCCCTCCCGGGACCTTCTCACCAGGTTCCCCAATAGGATTTCCAGATCCCCGGGCCCTCCCCCCCCCCTCCACTGGCTCTCTGTGGGGACCCATTTGTTTGATAA
>Ga0179593_1442372_pt1 | contig 11234 bp, 14 predicted proteins | sample CZODoug2_1_08_16_FD_185931 | JGI IMG/M metagenome (GOLD analysis project Ga0179593, IMG submission 185931) | Vadose zone soil fungal communities from Angelo Coast Range Reserve, California, USA - CZODoug2_1_08_16fungal (PacBio error correction) | ecosystem: Environmental > Terrestrial > Soil >... | reverse complement strand
ACTCACACGCTTTGAGTTTATTCCATCGTTTTACTTTGTTCCTTTTGGAACGCTTGTTCTCCACGTCCCACCCTCTCTCGGCCTGAAACCCCACGACATCTCTTTCTCGGTCCATTGCATCTTTCTGGTTCTCTCGCGACCTTCCCTTCTAGGTGACAGTCGTCTTCCCCTTACTTCCCCTGGCAGAGGACTTCAATCGCTTCGTCTTTGCTGACATAGATTCTCTTCCCACCCACAAGAGCTTTCTCTCTTTCCCCTTCCGATCATCCAAGGTGGTAAAGATGCGACTTTTTTGGTAAGGTCAGGGTCAAGACCCCGCCACAATGTTCCTCACCGTCCTGGGAAATACACGTTAGTTTTTTCTTGCATGCGTCCTCCTTTGTCATTTCTCGGCGTCCTTCTTAATTCCTCCCCCTCCCCCTCTTACTTTGAACCCACTGAGATGGCTCTTTGTGCGACCGTCTTTACCACCCGAGATTGGCCCCCTTTTTTCCCCTCTCTGATTTTTCGGATACCTGGCTTCTTCCGTCCATTTTCCCTAAGAGTGATAAATTAGCGTCACGCTTGGTTACTTTTTCTCTAGGACACTGCACCTTACGCCCTTTTCCGCCTTTTCTTATAACCATTACCTCCGATAGCTCACTGGCCTCAGTATATTTGGTCCCATCTCTGATCTCTCGCCAGTTGACTTTCTTTGCATACCCCCTGACTTATCCGACAGGTCATCGAATTGACACCCCCGGCGCTTTCTTATTGCGCCAGCCCAAACCCCAACCCCCAACATCAGCAGTACGCGATGTTTCCCCCACCAAGTTCGGCGGATTGTCTTCAATTTTCACTCCGTTCTCCCCCAGGGTGGAAATCTTGATTAAATCCTACCTTACCCCTTGTCCCTCTCTTACAAATGAAGCGTACCCCCCTCCCCCAGTTGGATATCAATAGCTTTCCTCAATCCGATGAGTGTAAGCGCGGTTCGCCGGGCGACTCCCGTGTTTTAGTTCTTGATTCGGCGGTACGCCAGACGGCATCCCCGAAAATAGTTTCTTGGCGGAAAACCCTCTTCCCCCACCTAATGTAACCGTTATATACCCGACGTTTCCGACACCGTTGCAGTTCTTGTTTTTTTCTTTCAGAGATGCCCGTCCCACTCCTTCTACAACAACCCAGTCTGCGATTCCTTTCCCTCTCCAGTTATTAGCTCTTGCGCCAATCTTTTACCACCTTTCCCACGATGAATTTCTTCCGTTCATCGGTTTTTGTGGCCCCCCCCATGCACCCGTCTTTAGGAAGAGGACATTCCAACCAATTGAGATGTTTTGATTACAAGTATTTTTCTGAACTTAATTCTCCAGCTTTCTTCTTTCTGATCCCACGTCTTTGGCCCAGACCCCAGCTTACCCGGAATCGGTTGTCAGGTTGGGACAGCAAGTTTCAACTTTTTTCTTTTTTGGAGCTTGCGTTCTGCCTCTGACGCCCTTCGTCAGCTTCGAAAATGGCTTCTTGTACACAGCCCCTGGTGTCCTTTTTCCTCTTTTTAAGTCTCGATCTCTTCGTCGCTTTGTGGGTTATGTCCTGAACCCTCCCCCCCCCCCGCCGGAATCGCTTTTTCCCGTTTTCTTCGTTCTTAGGATGTGGCACTGTTTTTCCCCCCCCCCTTAATTGTCACATTTTCGGTCGGATCCCCCCTCCCTTGGTTGTATTACTTCCTCGGTTTCCCATGTGATCAGGCTAATTTCCCTTGAATAACCTTCCCTCAGGATTAGACTCCCTTGTTTGTTACAACCTTTAAACTTCCGCCCCCTGAGGCGGCGACCTCTCTATTCTCTTCGTGACCGACCCCCTTGACATTCACCTTTTTCTTTTTTAAGTCCCCCCGCCAGGTTTCGGGCTGAACGTCTTCGTTGCTTCTCCCCCTGGCGACTTATTAGGCTTCTTCCCATTTGAATTAATGTCTCGTTCTGTTTTCTTCTTTTTCCTTCCTCTTCCTTAGTGGGCAAACTTCCCCCTATGTCCCCGTGTAGTCCCACCTTTTCTGCACTTTTTAATAACTGCCCTGGTATTTTCCTTATTCTTTTTCATTCCCAACAGAACGAAACGTGAATCAGGCTCTTGGGATGGAACCAGAGTGTTGTCCTTAATATTCTGCCACTATCTCCCCGAGATATTGGCTAGTTGCTTTTTGATCTCCGATTTTGTTGCGCCCGTTATCCGGTTTCCCTTTGTTTCCTAACTGCCTTGTTTTCCTCTTGTCAATCAAATTTTCCCAAGAACTAAGCTTTCCTCTTCCGCCAGTTTCCTGTAATGCTTTTTATTTCCCGGAGGCTCTGCCATGAATTCTTTTTCATTCCCACTGCCCAAACCATCGAATATCTCTATGCCGGTCTTTTTGGGTTTTGCCTCACCTCGACTTTTAGATCGTTCCCTTGCACGCGTATACGAAGCAGAATTTTCGCCCAGGTTAACGACTTGTCTTTAAAACCCCTACCTGTACCCAGAGGGCCGCCTTTTTCCTCTCTTTCCATCTGCAACTCGACAACTGACTTTCAACCATTTTCGTTACAACTGTCCCCCTTGTCTTTCCGCATTGACGTCAATGACCTGGCCCTTCCCCCCCTTCCGACCCTTTGTATTATTCCCCTTTTTCCCTTTCGGGTCTCCCACTAAACCTTAATGACACTCTTTCTTGTGTGTTGAAGCGTATCTCCTACTTTTTCCTCTGTTTCAGTAATCATGTTGCCCTCCGACAACCCACCCCCCCGAAAGTCCCCTACTATCTGTTCTCTTTCACCTGTTTTTTTTGAGAGCTATTACTGTTCGGCGTTTTGGTTTTCGGCTTTTTCAAACGATTACTGCTCCGAAACTCTCCTCCTCTTTCTGAATGCTCATACCAAAATTACAACTTGTCCTTTTTAGTGTATTCTGCCCGACTCACGACCCTGTCTGGATCTCTGTATTAGAAGTTTCCTTTTTTTCCGTTCCCTTGCCTTCCGCTATGCTTCCCACTTCTTTTGGCGACTGATCACTTTTTTTGCAAATTAAAGTTGTCATTGCAAATGGGCACCTTTTTCGCTCCGGCATCTGTTCTTCTACTTTTTTTTTTAACTCACGATTTTCCAGGCGATCTCTTTCCCTTTCCGTATCGGACCGCACTCTTTCCTCCGACGTTGCACGGCACACCCCCCCCCCCCCCTTCCTTTTCCGTCATGATATTCGATGTTTTTTTTTTTCGCGCCTCCGCGACTTCCTGTAACTGCAAACACAACAAAGCAGCCGAGTGGCCTTACCTTGTATGTCCTTTCGAGGATTATGTCGACTGATGTCTTTCTCTTGCGTGGACACGGTCCACGATGTAACGATAAATACCGTTGAACTAAGGAGGGAAAAAATGCCCGGCGAGATCCGGTTCCCCCGTCCCTCCACGAGCTGCCCGGTAGACACGTGTTCGTTCTTGGATGTTTATTAAGCAAGTAGGCGCCAAGCGCCCTGTAGAAAAACCAGACATATAGTCCCTCTGGGGAATAGACATTTGTAGCGCCCTTTGAGAGGTACCTGGAGTCCTTTGCCCTTTCGACGCCCACCTCTGTTTCGATCTTTCTCCTCCTGATTTTCCTGGTCTTGGAATCCCAACGCATCCCTTTCCACATACCCTTGGTTACTTACCGAGAACCTATGCCTCCAGTTCTTCCTACAAGGGACACCTTGTTTACCCCTGGGTTTGACCCTAGGATTTTACCTTTTCTCTTAAGCAAAATGCTGTTTCTCCCCCTCTTAATTTCAACTTCACTGAGGAGCCCAGACCCTGCTGCAAGCCCCCCTTTCTCCAACGATAAAGAAAAAACCCCGGGTACACACACCTAGCCCTCGCCGATATCCTTCCGGTGTCGGAACTTTCGCAACTGATCAGAAAAACTGGTTAAAAGGATTAAGATCTTCTTACAGTTTTTCAAGTCCAAGTACGGTCCAGGAGACATGTCCTCTCTGACTTGCTTTCAGGTTCTTTTTCTTGCCTTGTGCCAAATGTGACTTCTATTTTCTGGTGTGGTTGCCCCCCACAGTCATCTTTTCTCTTCTATGAATTGGCGGCAGACCTCTCTTTATCCTTCCCACCATTGAACCCCATCGGGACCTCAATCAACGAATTTTTTTCCCCCTACCGATCCCCCCCGTTGTCCTTCCGAAGCCACCCCCATCACTAATACCTCCCTGAGACTCAAGACATGGTTCCTAATTCAAGGCTGGTTTGTTCTTGTTTTCGGACTACACCCCAACTTCCCCCCGCCCTACTTTGAGGAAGCTACAAACAATTCCCCCCTTGGTTCTTTTTCACAGCAGAGCCATTTCTGACTTGACTTCTTCAGTCGTGCAAGACAATTCCAACTTCACCCCCAGTCCATTGTGTCCTTGCTTCTTCTCTCACTCGAGCACCGATTCTTTTTCTTTGATCAGTGCCCGGACCGCGTATACTCCACGCGTGTTCGAATACATGTTTATCAAACACCCTTCGTTTTTTTTCCTACTTTATCTTATCGGAAGCGATTTTTTCCCCCACCCCCGACGATGGCCATCGCTTCAAGCTGTTCAAGGTTGTTTTCCATTCTACGTCCTCCAGTAAGATTTCAAGTTTTAGCTCTCTCTCGTGGAAGAAAGCCTTTTGGCCCAAGCTTTCCGTTCCAGACAAACAAGCGAGATGAAGCTTTCGTGTCTAGTCAGTTTAGCGAGAAGTAACTGCCCGTCCCCCCACATGTTGGGTTTGGATGTTTTAAGAATCAGCGATTTCGAGCCCACGTCGGGGCGCTCCAGACGCCAGATACAATCAACATTTTCGCGCATCATGTTACACCTCGCTTTTCTTCCTTCGGCGATTGTACCCGGTTTGGTACACCTTCAGTGTTCCGTATTTTTTCAGTCTGCTTTCATCACTGTTTTCAACTTTTGCCCGTTCCACATGGATTCATGTGCCTTACTGTTTGGTCCCATCGCTTGAGTTTTTTTTTGCTTGAGCTCGATTCGCCTTTGTAGTTCATCGGATTAGCTGGCTTCAGACGTTTTAAAGACATCCCCTTTTATTTTCTTCTTCCCCATCCTGCCGTCCGCTACTGATGCCAGTTAGCTCCTGGCTTATATTTTTCTGTCCGCCTGGCTATCCGTGCCCGGGTACAGAGCCACATTTTCATAGTTGTTCCGTCGTTTTTAAGAAAGATTCTTTAAGACCGTTCGGCATCCCAGGCTAGCCCATGCTTGAACGTTGAGCCCCCCCCTCTGTTGTACTCCGTCACCTGTTCTCCACTCCGCTTCCGTTGTTCAACGTTTATGTCTCTTTTCCACCTTAACGCTCTCTAATGTCTCTTCACACTGGCAAGACAGCCAGCTTACCGGCTTTTTTTAATGTTTAGTGTTCTGAACTGCCTCCCCACTTTCGCCGATACCTTTTGTTTTGCTAATTTTTTTGTCTACCGCTTTTTTTTTTACCGCTCTGTCTCGACTGCAGTCTATTTCCTTCCTCTGAAAGTGTATTGACGTCAATCCGTCTCTTATAGGTCCACGTAGCTCCTCTACCATCCAAGACATTCCTTTCCTACCGTCTTGTTGGTTGTAGGGTTTATACAGAGTTTGGGCTTTATCCCTTCCCCACAACATTTCCCAAGGCAACTTTTTCCCCAAACGCTTTACTACATCTATGTTATCTTCTATCCACTTTTAATCAAGCCCTAGTTTTGTTTCGAGCATTTTTTCCACCTGATGTTCGTGTTTCTTTCAATAGTTTGAAGTGCTGGTTTTGTCTTGCTGTGCCCGTTCTCCCGCAACTGTCTCATTCCTCCCACCCACGACTCTCTCGAAGGGCCCTTTTTTTTTTCCTTTTTGTGTTAGATCGCTGAATCCATTATCTCTGTGACCTTCGTCTAACTTTTTTTCCTTCAACCTTTCCGTGATTAAGTAAGAGGCTTGGTCGAGTGCCCCCCCTCTTTCAAACCCCCCGCGCTTTCCCCCTCCGCACAGCATTCATCACCTGGTCCCTTTTTTTCCTTGTGTTAAGTCCAGGTACAGAAACTCCACCATTACCGTTTTCCGCCTTACGTTTCCCCCCGTGTGTTGCTTTTCGATTTTTTCCTCCATGCGTGTCTTGGGACGGGCCCGCGTAAATTTATGGAACGACTACCCATCCTGAAACCCACACTTCCTCTGTTGTAGTTCTCTTCCCCCCCCAGAGATTGGTCTAACTTTGGTCCCCTCCTGATTATGATCTGTCATTACCCCTTTTCTTATCTTTTCTTCAACCCGAGGTCCGATGTACTTTCTCTTGGTCCAGGACGGGAAGACATTTCATCTCACCATCCCCATTTTCAGATCTTCTCATTGGGCCTCAGTATAATCATTCAACTTCTTATTGACGTACAGTCACGATCGGTTCGGTGTCTTTACATCAGCCATTCTAAGCCATGGGCTTAAAATTCTCTGACCTCATCTGTCTCCACTACCCTCTTCATCTAGCCAGCCACCTCGAAAACAACAGCAGTACAGTCGCTTGTCGTGACGTCCCACCCCCAAAGTCGGCGTTTTCGTATTTCTCAGCCTTTGAATGACTCCGTTGACGCGTCCACCACCTCTCTGTCCCATTCATGATTCCCTCAGAACTGAACTATTTCCCTTCATTGTCCTGCCCACCCTTTTGTCGGCATCGCTCTTTCGTGAAGAAGCGAGTGTCCTGGCGCGTCGTCGGTGTCAACGGGGTTTGCGTTCTCCCCATTCTGGGATCCGCTCTGCACTTTTCCCACGCTTTGTGCCGGCCCAGACCCACCCTTTATCCTCTTGACTCCCCCTGGACGAGCTTTTTCCGCCTTTCTCTTGCTTGGCCTGCTCATCGCTGCCCTTCCACGCTCCCAACCCTTTTTGGTATCCTTTGAAAGCTTCCTTTTTTGTGTATTTTCATTGCTGCAAACTTTCAGTTCCTGCGGTCCTCTTTCGTTTTTTTGGCTTGGCCCCCAATGCACCGCTCTCTTTATATTTACCTTCCTCACCCATTTGCCCTATGTTTGATAAGGAAATTTCCAAGTCTCCTTTTGGGTCGTGGTTGTACCGTGGCCTGTGGGGTTTTTCCCACCTCAACCCCGGAATCGTGCTCACGTTTCTTGGGACTTTTCCTTTTTCCACTTCCATGTTCCCTGTGTCTTTTGGTTTTGTCTCCTCTGACTACCATCTAGTTCGAAATGGCTAGTCCGGGGAACTACTTTTTTTCCCTTGCCGGATTATCTTTATCCTCATTTTTCTCCTTCGCTGTGTGGGTTTATTCTCCCACCATACACCACCAGCTCGGGACTTGCCCCTTGTTTTCCTTTCTTATTGTCTTTTGTTATGTGGGTGGATTCGTTTGCATTTCACATGTTTCATTTTTCTGCCCCAACCCACCTCGGGGATTCTTTTCCCTGACTGGTCCTTTCGGGCCCTGTCTTGACTTCCCACTCATCCGGGAGGGCACTATACATGCGTTAACAACAGAAATCCCGTGGTCTCCGCCCATATGGGTCGTAATTCTCTGCTTCTCTCGTGTCAGCTTTCGACTGGAAATCTACTTTGAACGTTATGGACGTTTCCTCGCCCCGTCGTAGGAAACGTTCTCCCGTTTTGATTCTCAAACTCTACTTTCTTTTCTTTGGTACATGTAAGTCAGTAGTATCGTTGCCCATTTTTGTTTTCTCTCTTCTATACTTCGTAATTGGGCAAATCCCGATGGGAACTTTTATTTCACCTCTTCGATACTTATTAATCATGCCTGTATATTTCTGTGGAAATTCCAACACCACCCCGGTCCCGTCTTCTTTTTCTTAAGAAGAGCGGGTTTCACCTGTGTTCCTCTGTCCTTTTTTACCTTCCTAGCATATAAGCTTCACCCCTTCTTATGGCGTCTCTTCCTTGCTCTTATTGGTATTTCACGTGACCTCCGCTTTCTCCCCCTTGCCCTCCTTGGGTGCCTTTTTTTCCCCCCTGTTCCTCTTGTCCTCTAGCTTTCCCCCTACAAAATGTCCGTGCCTCAAGACCCGTCCATACTCTTCATCTTTCGGACGTTCATAAGTTGTAAATTCATTTGTTTTACTAATCGGAGCTGCTGTACATCTTCACCATCAGCTCTCCTTGTCCGTGATGGCGGTGTTTGTGGTTTGGTGTGTTGGCCTGCCCCGTGGAAATTAGATAGTGCCGTATCTCCTTTAAAGCCGACTTGTCTTATTCGAAGGGATTTTACCCCCATACTTAATCTTCCCTGCTGCGTTTGGAGTAGTGTTTGGGTCCCAAGTTCTGCAAAATCTTCTCCCACTTTAATTGCACCCCACTGATCCGGTCAATATGACCTTGGTCTTTATTGCATAGCGGCACGCAACAGGGCCCGTCCTTGCACCACTGGCCACAATTGTTCTTCAAACGGTATCCGTTCGTGGTAGCCCTTACCAATTCCCCCTGTCCTTTTGGGTGATGTAACGTGCCAGTTTCTATGCTCTCCTTCATCCTTCACTTTTGGCTCTGTCAAAACCACAAACGGAGCCCATCTATCTCTCTTCCTCTCTTTTTGTTTTGAGAGTCTTTATATGGGCTGAGTTGTTTGTTTTGGTCTTTTCCTTACCTTTCCAAAGGATATCTATTATATGCCTGCTTCATACCCACCTGCCCCATTGTCGTACCGTTTAGTGTGCTGGAAAATGATCAATTGACACTTTGACCTCCAGCGGTCTAGACTGTCCATTGTGCTGTGCCTTTTCCCCTTTCCGGTCTTTTATCGATCCCGTTGCTTTGCGGCGACGATCAATTTTTTTGCCCTTAACTTTGGGGGGATTTGAAAACCTGGAAGACATCTGAGCCATTCCTTCCTCTCTTTCTCCTCTTTTTTTTGCTTTTCATGCGCCGCCCCTGGCGTGTATCAAGAGTCTTATGTTCAGCTTATCGGGACCGCCGTTTTCCGTCCGAGTTGCAGGCAACCCACCCCCCCGGCTACGTCCATATATTCGTGTGTGGGCAGATTTTCCATGCGGCTCATCACAATGCCAGTTGACAGATTTGACCTGTTCGACTCTAGATGGTATTCTTGTGCCCCTGGCCTTTTCTCGGCGGCAGCACATGCCCGTGCAGTGCGGAACCACCATGGCACTGATGGCCGTGTCCCCCCCCCCTTTTATTCTTTCACATTTATCACCCAAACCAAGGGCGCCTATCTCGTTGATATCGGAAAGGTGTCTAGACTTGTGATGGTTCCGGAACAACATCTGTTTATGATGATTGACTCTTTCCCCGTTCCCTTTTTTTGAATTACGAAATCCTGGTGCCCAATACTCTCTCCGCCATCTGCCTCCAGTTGACTTACACTGAGGTAATTTTGTATTTTGCCCCAATTACAGAGTACCCTCTGAACCCCTTTCCTCCCTCTATCGAGTTTTGATCACTGCCACTCACTTATCGGTCGCCATGTTTGAGAAGCAAAAACCGTATAGTCCTGGGATGAGGGTTTCGGCTGGACTTCCATAAAGTCTTCGGCGTTTAAGTCGTTCAAGGTTCGGTACCACCATAGATCGTCGACTGCGTCCCCGCACTTGGACTTGTGGCCCTTTCTTTTCCCACCCAATCTTGCGCCTGTTTATTGACTGGCCTGTCTCCATAATCCATTATTTCCATAATGAACGTTCTTTACTCAAATACTCCAGGTATTTCTTTCCCTTCCTCCCCGCAAAATTCCTTTCGTTACCTCCCCCCCCATGGTGCACCCTCATATACTAATTTCTCAATGGGTTGATAAGGATGGTTTTCGTCTGGTTGTCGGACCCCCCTTCTTAACATGTGCGTTGGCGAGCTATCCTGCATGCCCCGATTTTTGCTTGTCCCTGAGCCATTTTCTGAATTTTTGTCCTTTTTCTTAAGATCGCAAGCCACTGCTCCCCCCCGGCATCGGCCCCCAGTGAATTGCGGACTTTCTTCCAAGATTTCTCCACCGCTCCGGGGGCGTGAGCCAGGCTACGCCTTTGAGGAACAGCCGACGTTCTGCCTTCCTTTCTAAATTTTAAAAACTTGTCCCCTTTTTTACCTTTCTCTTAATATTAGCGTTGCGTTTTGACCCAAAACACACGACTCCCCTTTTTACGACGGCCTGTTTGTTCACAATCGTGCACTCCTCCGTTCAACGATCAGTAGTCCTCCAGCGACTTGTGATTAACGCTGGGACGTTTGCAAGTCTGAGATACCAAAATCAAGAGCTGAAGCTTTTTTATTTGCCTGGAGAGATAGCTCATTAAATCTTTTCTTTAATGGGGTTGACAGCTTCTATTGCCTTAGGGCGAGAACAGACTTTTTTTCACTCCCCCCCCAAGTGTCTGTCCCGTATGCACTCCTCTCTCACTCTCTTTTCCCGCGCGAGTCCCCACTTTTCGTATCTTAAGTTCGTAAGATCGATGGTCAATTTTTTTCCTTTTCTCCCCAATATTTTTCACTCCCTTTTGTCTCTTCAATTTTTCATCCTGTCCTTATTGTTGTCTCTCAACTGTGATTATTCTTTGTTTTGCTGGGACATCGGTATCGCCTTTCTCTTCGATTCTTTTTTTCTTTCGGTAACATCAAAGCATCCTTCTTACTCTCTGACTGCAGAGAACCTGCGGACCATTTGAGATCGGTGGAGTTATTACTTTTGCTCTATCTACTTGTTTCTTTCGTGCTTTCCCCGCTCCTCCCGCAGTGATCTTGACTTCTCGTTTTGCAATAGTCTTTAGCTCATTCATCCATATCCATAACCAGTCTTTTCCGTGTCCCTTGCAACTTCCTTTCGATTAAGAGCCGTTTTCGCCACTCTCCCCCCTTTGCTGTTTTCACCTTAATAGTGTTCGCGTTAATACAGTCCCCAGTCCCCTGTACGACCAGAGGGATTTCATCGCCCCTTCCACATCCCTCTTTACCCCGTCCTTTCTGCTCCTGTAATGTTAGTTTTTCCCGCCCGTCCCAGTCGCAGCTTACCTTTTTTATCTGGTTCTCTCCAGGACATGAGCTTTATTTCTCCCTCTAAGGCCCCAGCCTCTGTGCCGTTACTTCGCCCGTGCCGGTCTGTGCCGTTCAGACGACGGTCACCCTAGGGTCATGTTCGAGAGCGTATCACGGCAAACGCAGGCTCCTTCTCACGTATATTCTGGCGTTGCGGGCTTGATCTAGTCTCTTGTATAAGCGTGCCCGCCTTCCCGGGTCATTCCCCACCATTTAATCCCCCATCGTTT
>Ga0179593_1314102_pt1 | contig 11234 bp, 7 predicted proteins | sample CZODoug2_1_08_16_FD_185931 | JGI IMG/M metagenome (GOLD analysis project Ga0179593, IMG submission 185931) | Vadose zone soil fungal communities from Angelo Coast Range Reserve, California, USA - CZODoug2_1_08_16fungal (PacBio error correction) | ecosystem: Environmental > Terrestrial > Soil >... | reverse complement strand
ACTCAGTCTTCTTGACCTGAAATCACCTTCTCTTCCCCTCCCTTGCCCCAGATGCTGCCTTTCCCCATTTCTTCCCCTTCACCCCCTTCCTTCCCAGACACGGGGGCTCACGGATAGGGGCAGCAGCTTTTTCGAGTTTTTGGATCACTTCTCACGGTTCCCCGGCATGATCTGCCAGACCCGCCACCGAGCGGGACTTTCTTCCGTTCAATCCTGGACTGGCCACTCGATATTTTCAAGAACTTCCATCGGCTACTTGAGAAAGGCCCTCCTGGGCAGCGGACAGCTCATGGCACTCGCCGTCGGGAAACTGGACTCTTGCTCCAGAACCAGTACGAGAACCCAGGATCCTCTCCAAGCTCAATCTGGAGGGTAGCGGGCCCAAAAGTCCTTTTCGTTAAGGAGGGTTTACATTGGTACTACGTTTCCCCTATTGGATAAGGTAGGCAGGCATTAACTAGTTCAGGTCTTGGGTGCTTTGAGAATAATAGCATGTCACTTCTAAACCTCGGTCCGTGTTCTCTTTGGATGACTGCTTACACTTTCTACCTTCGGGTGACACTCTGAAGGGAGGCAAATAATCTGACCAGTTTCACCTACTCTTCATTCTCACTCTGGCTCCCCGTCCCTTCTCTTTTTTTGCTGTCCTTTCTCGGCCCTCCCGGATTCTCCTCGCCTATTTTATATTGGTTGACCTTCTTTTTAGGAAGGAGTTTTTGACAGGGAATTTAGGATTCCCTTACATTTTTCCGTAAGTGCTCCCCTTGCATTCTGTCCTGGCTCTTTCTTCCCGATCACGGTGCCTGTTCCCCATTCTCCCCGGCTCTGCCTGGGACGTTTTTTCTTTCTCTTCTCCGGTTAAAATTCCGACAATTAGTAGAGAGTTAGATTACTCGAGGACTTCTCCTTTTTCAAAAGTGGGGTCGGTTTTCGTTCCGTCCCCGGCCTTTCCCGCAGCGGGAAATATATTTCTCTTTTCCTCCTCACACCTTTGTTTTGTTTTGCCTCTCTTTCGGCGGTCCCCTTTGCCGAGAGATCATGCCACCGAGTTTTCCAGCTGGATTTACTTTTCTCTTTTTTTACGCGGCTGGTACCCCCAGGTCCATCCCCCCAATTTCCCCTTCCGCCCTCTATTCGGTCCAAGGCCCTTTTTACTCTCCAAGGCCTCGTGCCTTCTTACTCTAGCACGTCACTTAACAGTACATGTCACGTAAGTGCTAATAGAAGGACTTTAATTTTCCTTTCTGTTCCTCCACGTTTAGTTCTTTCGTTTCGTATTCCCCCTTTTCTCGGCCTGGCCTCCCTCCTTTTGCGAAGTGACTTCCTCCCCCCCTCTCTTGTGCCTGGTCCTGGACCAAACGCGGACCCCCGTTGCACCGGGACAAGTGAATTTGTTCCCTTTCAAGCGGCGCCTTGACCGGGTCGCTCCGTTCTCATTCCCACGTCGCCTGGCGCGTCAAGGGGTTCCTTTTTCTGTCCTAGGCTCTTTTTTGGCGAAAATGGGCCTCCAAGTAGTAGAGTCGGGTTGAGGTTTTCCTCCCATGATCTTCACAAGTCTTTTGCCCCCTTTCTAAGTCCTCTTCCGTCCCCGGTGTCGCCCTTTCCTGTGTCTTTTCCGCTTCCAGGGCCGTTGGGGAGGGAGCGCCCCCGATTTGATTGTACTAGTCTTGATGTTTACTTTCAGGCGTTAGCCTGCCTTTGGAGCCATTGTACAGTTCTTCTTTTCCTACCTTCCACGCTTCCGGGAGTGGGAGGTCTCAAGGAAGTCTTCGCCCTGAATTGGTTCAAGGATCTTGTTCTTGAGGTGTTAAGAGGCTTGATTTTCTCCCTCCTTGGGTGTTTCCTTTTCTTTCGCTCCTCCGGGTTTCCTTTTCTACTTGTTCTCTTGGCCGTGCCCTGTCATCTTCCCCGCTTTAAATAGTGGCGATGAAGTGGAAATGTTGGAAGCTCCTCCCCTATGTGGTTTTTCCCTCCCTTTCAGTCACCAAACACCCCCAGGGCGGCTTTTTTTTCTCTTTTGATTTTCCATGCTTGGCGTGTTTGAAACCCAAGGCAATGTTTTTGGCCCTGCTCCCCCTCTGGTGACGCTTTCCTCCCCTTTCCAAGCCCGCTTCGCTGTCCCACAATCTTCATCTTTTTTTCTACAGCACATGTGAGGAGGAGTCCTTTAGGGACTCTTCTTCCTATCCCCAGGGGGACAGGTGGGATTTTTCATAGGGCTGTTCTTGGTGCGCCTTTAAGTTCTAAGCAATTTCTTTCCCCCGGGCAGCGTTCGATCGGTAACGCTTCGCTTATCTATATAGCTCGGTCTCTCCCCCCCGGATACGGTTGGTAGCCAACTTTTGATTTTCCTCGATATACTGTATTTTTTGAGCCCTCCTCCTCTCCCCTATAGAAGCCTGGTTTTCGTCCCGTACGGAAGTGAAGACCACCTTTTTTGGTACAGCTCGGACAAGAATATTTGACCTTGAAATCACTCTTTACTTGTTAGTTTAATAGGCTTCCCTTCTTGTCCGCTTCCTACACGTCTTCCTGGCGTGTTTCTTCCCCTCGGATGTATCTCGGCTTCCCCCTTTTCAGTCGAGTCTTTGGCATTCCATTTTTGGTCAATTGCGGAACGGCCGTTGCCAATAAAACTCTGAAATTGGAGGTCTTGAGGCTCTTTTTTCCCCCTCCCCCCGTCCTTGTCTTTTGCATTACCCTTCATTATCCGCCCTCTTTTCCCGAACGACAAATGACCCGATCAACAGTAATTACTATTTCTTAGTCCTTCGGGGCATTTCATTCTACCTCTTTCCCTTCCCTCTCTCCCGAGTATAGGGATTCACTGTCTTCCCGCTCCTTTCTCTTGTCTTCTCGGCCCTCGGTTCCAGAGCTAAATCGCCCCCCTTCAAAGGAGGTTCCCCATTACCGATTTTCCAGGTTTACGTAACTATTCTCCTCCGGTGGACCTGTCACACCTTTTCCACCAGGCCGAATTATCTCTCTCTTTTAATCGAAACGGTGTTGTTTATTAGTCTTAATAAGCCTTTTGTTTGGAGTCCTTCTTTCTCCGGGTCCTTATCGTTGATCCTTATCAGGCTTCCTGGTCAGGACGTTCCGTGTCCTGGGCATTCTTGTCTATGCCCCTTGTCTGTTGAACGTCAGGCGTTCTCTACCGATCCGGCGCCCCGTTCGAACTGAGGTGGATCTCTGCACTTGCAAAAATCTTTCGTTTTGTTCATGAGCTGGCCTGCTTCCCACCTTCTCCAGTATCTTTTGCGGTTCTTGCGGTCTCCCGGCTATGAAAATTGGCACCGTTCTGCGGTCTGCTCCCCCCCCCAACCTTCTTGGTATTCCCCAGTTTCCAGTCCTTCCCTTATCTTTTTGCCCCGTTTGTTTACATGCCGGCACCGTTGTGTCTGTCCGATTGTTCATGACAGACAGGACTTCCCGAGTTTGGGGAAGTTTGCCCCATTTCGGAATACCACGCCGCAGTTGTTCGGCCCCTTCTCAGGCCGTGACGCGATGCAGTCACTGCGGCTCCTTCGCGTTGTGATTTTCTTTCCGTATGACGTCTCTCCCTTAACAAGGTTTTTGATTCACTGCTCTTTCCTCCCGGCTTTTTGCCGCGCGGGCTTCTCTACCAGGCTCGCTTCAGTACTTCTAGCGTCCTTGGAAGACACCTAGCACCCCCCCCTTAGATAAACTTAACAGGACAATTTGACTGAGAGGGAAGCGATCTCTTCTCGCAGGCGTTGTGCGCTTCGGTGAGTTCTCCTTCCCCTTTGCTCTCTGGAAAGGTGCTTCCCCTGGCCCTTTTGGCCAAAAGGCAAAGGCCCCCCGTGAAGTGAATACGGGAACTTGGGCCAGGTAGGAGATACTTCCCTTCTTCCTCTAACATTCGGTTGACTGGAGTTCGATGTTTGCCCTCTCCCCCTGAAAGCGTGGCTTGTTGAAACTTTTGTTTGCATTAATGTTCCCCCCCGGGCGGGAAGAAAAAAAGGACCCCCGTCGGGTTAGGACCCCCAGTCAGTCTGCCCCCAGTGATACCAAATCGACCGTTTCCCTTCCCGAGGCAGCCTGCCACCTCCTTGCTGAGGAAAAGTGAGGGTGCCCGTTCCCCGGCTTAAAAATAAAACTTAAAGTGAGTTCAGACCTGGTTCCCATCTTTCTCTGGTACCTTTCTCCCCACGCTGCCTTAAACATGAGCAGGAGTCTCCCTTCCACCGACCACTCCGCGGCGCCGGCCTGGCATGCGCGGCCCATTGTTGGAAAATCCAGCAGCCATCTTTTCCCCCCCCCCCGGAAAAGGTCGCACCGTCCGGACGCGTCCGCTTTACGACAAGGCCCTGATTTCTGTCACACCAAATTCTTCAGAGGACCGGAGTGGAAGACAGTTAAATAAGCAGAAGGGATCCGCCTGCGCATGAACCCTCCACTCTTGTACAGCGCGCTCAGTCCCTCCCACGGCCGGATGTTCACCCGTAAGGGGCGTCCGGCGGGGGTCAAGGCTTTAAGCCCTTTTTGACGTGATTACTTCCCCCGTTACTCCCTGAAACCCCTCCTATGCCCTCTCCCCCGGTTTTTCTTGGGCCTTTTGCGTCACCCTATCTCTCCTGGGACCGCCCATTGAGAAAGAGTTTTCCTTATGAATGCCGATTATCAATGATTCCCTTCTGACGCTTTTTCACCAAACGCGATCACGTTCCTTCTCCTTTCTGGTTTCCCCTCGTCCTGCCGAACTCACAGTCTCTTCGGGTCTTCATTGTCTCTGCCCCGCCCCTTCTGAAGCAGCAGAGGGGAGATATCTAACTCTTGAAGACTTTCCGCTGCACAGTGCAACCTTGGCTGTTCCTCCCTTTCTGTTCAATGGTTGCAGGGTTAACTTTCCTTTGGAATTCGCGTCTGGGGCCTAGAAAGATAATGTTTTCTTTCCATAAGGGCCATTTTCTCAGAAGCGGGATCTGAAGGTCCAGCCCGGATCCCCTTCCCGGAGTCCTTTTCTGATTAGTTTCCTCTTCTTCTACCTCTGACAGGGGTTCAAAACGGTGGGTGCCCCCCGGGTTTTGCCTCCTAGTTCGCGGTTTTGGGCCCTTGCCTTTCTTTCCTCTCCGTTGTTGGTTGAGGATCCTGACGGAGAAATTGGTTTAGTTCTTGAAAACGTCCAACGTGTTTTTACCTTTCTGTCGTTTCCTCGTTGATCGTACGTTTTTTTCCTCCTTCTTGCGCGCTCATCAACGGTTTCCCGCCGTCCTCGTTCTTCTGGGAAACGGGCGTTTTTGCCGCTTCTGGTCGTTTTCTCCGACTGAGAAGGTCAGAAACCCGTTTTTTCTTCCGTGTTCTTTGCCGATTCTGTTATTGTCATGAACTTAGTTCCCCTAGATATAATGCTGTACGATCAGCCTTCCCTTTCGGTGAACGTGAGGTTGCAAAAGAGCTATGCCTTTGGGACACAGAGGAAAAAGGCACATCACGTAACCACGTGAAGGAACGAAGGATGTACAGGTAACAGCGTCTTTTCTGTGTCAGGATCACAACTCCCTTCCCCGTGCGTCAATTGAATGGTCTGTCCTCTAGAGTCTCTCTTTTTTCCTCCAGTCCGGAAAGCTTGTCTTTTCTTCCGGTTCCTCCCATGTAACAGGGCCGAAGATAATGTTCCCCCTTGCTGATTCAGGACTGGTCCGTCTACCTTTTAGTTTATTGTGTTTTTTTTTTTTGCGGGCTCTGTCCTTTCCATCTGTTGTGTAGATGAAGGCAGGAGCCCTTAGCGACTTTGCTCGACCTGCGGTGAATAAAGCGGCTTTCATTTTGCTCCTCCGGTCAGCGAGTTGATGTTCCTGACTCTTCTGTCTGTGTGGTTTCTGTGCCAGAGGGATTGACTTCGCCCTCCGTTTTCGGGCGTCGCTCTTCTTCAGAGGATGAGCTTTTTCAGTCCAAGAGCCTGTAACTCCGTAAATCTCCGTGGCGATGAGTAAATCCTGGAGATCTTGGGGACTGCGCCGCCGCTTTGGGCAGGTCGTCTCGGGAATGAAACCCTGGTCGGGCTTATCATCGGGGAGTGGACATTCCTTCCGTGGGTAGAAGACCCAGATGTGTGGCTGAAGACGTTGTGACCATGATTTTACCACCAGACCCAGCTCCTCGTTCAACGCATTCCTAAGTTTCTCCAAATCATTGCGAGGAGATCGTTCCCGTCCTCAGAGATAGGCAGGGATACTTTGGGAGTCTCCCCCTTTTATTCTAGGTGAAGACTCCGGATTTCGTTTCGTTAAATTTCCTTCTATCCCTTCCCGTAGAACTTGATCTCTATCTTCACTACTGTCGGTTTCCCTCCCCCCCCCGTATCTCTATCCCCGGAAAGGTCTAATGTATTTATCTCCTTGTGAACTTTTCTCCTCCTGCTTTTTCGTACTTAGTCGAGCTTGGTTTTCTCACTTGCCAAGAGAGGGAAACGATCCGCATAAAGTTAGAGTTCCCTTCACCGTCTTCGTAATGGATTCCCCCGAGAGACCGGCAATTGCTGCCATCTTCATACCCGCCCTCCGAGCCAGTTCTGGGGAGGCGTAAAGCTGATATCCACTTTCGGGCGTGATTTTTTAGTTCGCCCCCCTCCGTTCCTCTTTATGTTTCAGTTCCCCACTCTTTCCCTCCGTTTCCGTCATGTCCCGCAGCATCCCCCCACCCCTATTTTCAAGGTTCAGGAATTTGCTGCCTTTGATCCCATTACAGGACGGGGGAGTGCTCACATCTTTCAGATCACTTTTCTTTTCCGCTCTCCTCCGACGTAACGCCCCCGCCCCTCCCTTTCCTCCCCCGACAGAGCGGAGTAATAAGGCTGGTGACCTCTCTTCCACCCGAATGCCCGGCCTTCCGTCCCCCGTTTCGTTCTCCCCCCTCTGCTCCCGAATCTTTCTACACGGCCGTCGTCTGAAGCCTTTGCCCCTCTAAGCCTCCCCCGACTCGGTCTAAAGTTAACAGGTTCTCTGGTGGGTGTTCCCCTGCTTCATTCCCTTGGGACGGCACCCAATTCCCCCGACGTGAGTAGGATTCTCCATTTTTATAATACTGCCGTTTTTATTGAGACCACTAGGCCTTGTGTAAACCCCAAATGGTGGCCGTCCCTGATATCCTGGTCCTGTGGGTACAGTTGTCCGTTTTCGGATAGGAAGGGTTGTTCAAACTCCCTTGGCCTTTGCTCTTTTTGGCGGGAGGGACCTCGTTCTTCTTCAGCTTATACCCGCTCTTCCTCCCCAGTAGAAGAGATCTGGCTCCTTCTCCTTTTCTCGTTGCGATTATTTAATCCTTCTTCTCTTTTGGAGTGCTTACGGTGCATTTTACTTTCGAGGATACCTCCAACTCTAAGTGAATCCCACAGAAAACTGGATTAAGGCGGCTCATGTCCCTTCCCCCTTTGCAATCCTCCAGGAATGACGTAGGACATAGTGTGAGGGTTCTTCTGGGGACTGAAGACGTATGGCAAGCGATTGTTATTCCCACAAAAGAACGGATGAGGTTGTCCTCGCTCCCCCTCAGAGGGCGACACGACTTACTACTTATTCTGCGAAGACTAATTTCCTAGATTGACCCATGTAACAGTACTCCCGGGGAACGTGATCCTTGTCGAGACTTGAAAGTTAAGCATGGTAACACTTGAAAGAGTTTGGAGATTTTCACTTGTCAGTGATACGTCCTTCGCTCGTCCTTTCTTTGTTCTCACTCTTTTAGTTTATTTTTCGACTCAGCCGTAGACTCCCCCTCAAGGGATGTAAATTGAGAACCCGGAGATCCCAGAAAAGGACTCCTTTGCCCGTTTTAGGAGGCCCTGAGGCAGATTAGCGTTCCGGCAGGAGTGCCCGATTCCCCTCTTCCGCCCGATTGCGGTCTCCTCAACAGTACTGTCGGTTGCGTACCGCCGCATTCTGCGCAATCACCGACCTCCAAGCAGGGAGCCTTTCCTCAGTGGGCTCCTCTTTCGTATCAGTCTCTGCAGTCTTTCCCCCTTCGGGTACGACCGGAGGCTCCGCTTGGGGCACGCTGAAACATCCTTCAGTATGGACACGGGGGATTTTCAGTCATTCCCACCCCGCGTGGGCGGGCCTGAACACCCTTGGCCGAGGGGGCCTTCTTCAACAAGGCAGGCAGTAAGACCGTCTCTGCCACGACCGCAGTTTCCCCTTTTTTTCCATTCCGATTGGCCGACCTTGCCCCCCTCTGACTGGCAACTGTGTTTGACCCTTGGCCCCTAAACTGCACACCTCCCCCCCGAGGGCTGGGAACGCTCTTCCCCTCCGAAGCTTGGTCGCGGCCCTGTACCACAGTCCAAAACCTGATCAGGAGGCCCGCCCGCCTCCTCTTCTCCTTCCCGCGGGGCAGAATGGGAATCCCCCCCTTCCCCCGCTTAGCTTCCGGGTTCACTCCCTTCCACGCGACGGACATGGCCCAGGCCCAAAGCACAGGGAAGCCGGGCCCCCCGCCTATTTAAGCGCGCAATCCTGGGCTGTTGGGCACTCGCATTCAGGGTCTCAGCCTGGGTCCCTCCGACAAAAACCCTCCCCTTGGGAGTCAAAGTCGCCGCGCTCCAATCCCTGGGACGTTATTCTTCGGTTTTTTTTCCTTTTTCACCCTGATTGGGACGATTTTAGTTCGGCCAACTCATGGCACCCCGTATGTAGCTTTCTTTTTTTTTTCTCCCCCCCCCAACAGAAGGACCTCGCCAAATTTCAATTAGGACGAGCCCGGGACGGCCCCTGCTGCCGGGCCCGCAAGGCGGTGCCCCGATGACGTCCTGGTTGCCCCCCCAAGTCTTTTCTCTAACTTTTTCGATTTTGTTTGGTTAATGGGTTTCCCCCGAACGGCCTCGGGGTGGCCTATCCCTTCCGCCCCAGCCAGCCGCGGCCGTCCTGCGTGCCAGGCTGATCTTCCGGCAGGACGCCTTATGTACTCTCGTGCAGAGTGACTTCCGACGGACGATTTTTTCCCCGGAGCCTTCCCTTTTTTGCGCGAATTCGGATTTTCCTCGGTCTCTCCCTTTTTCTGCACACCCCGCCCCGTGGCTTTACCTCTCCCGGTTCTTTCCGTTTTGGATGCTGAGACAGGCCCTGCCGTTTTTCCAGCCACGAGTAAGATGACCGAGGAAGTGTCGAGGCTCTCGAAGTCCTGACTTGGTTCAAACTTTTCTTTGGTTTATTGCGACCGGAGTCCGTTCTCGCCCTCAACTTCCCCTCCCCTCCCTCGTTTTTTTGAGAATTAGATCGGCTTTGGTCCCTCGTTGGTCAAGAAGCGACCCCTCCCACCTGGCCAAACTTCCCCCTCTAGTTCCGCTTCCCATCTTGCCTCCTGTTTTTTTTCTGCCATTCCGCCGCGTATCCAAAAAAACGGTCCCGCCGGGTCCTTGCGAGTCGTCCCCGTTTTCCTCTGTTGGACCTTTAGGGTAGCGTTACTTGGACTTGACTTAAGTCGCGCCTTCTGGCTACACTTTGCGCCGGCGTGGGTAATCAACTGCCTGGCCTGCGGATAATCCTTTCCAGATTCCCAGCCTTCCCTCATATCAAATCTGCGTTGCTGCCCTTCCTCTGTTCTTTATCAAGCCGCTTCAGATTCCTTGTTCTTCCACATTGCCCCAGGACGCATACTGGACCGTGAGAGGAACGGATTGCGGACTTTTAATGTAACGGACGTGTTCCGTGTTCTGCGCCCGTTCACACCACTCTACCTGGGCTCTTTCTACGTCTGGCTTTGCTTAGTAGTATTTTCCCCACTCCACCAGACCCAGCTCCTCTCTAGTGGTTGACTGTCAGTTCCTTCCCCTATCTTTTCAAAGATTTCCGGGGAAATCGCTGTACCGACCCTGCCTGACCTTTATGAATCCGATCCCAGTTGCCTGGTGTGTCGTCCACTCGCTTTGGGAGGTTAATCCTCGGTTTCTGTTCTTTTCCCGTATGGAGCTGCGTTGAATGTAACCTTCTTTGCCGTCTTTAAGGTTTTCTTTCCTTTCCCCCGGCCACTGTGCCTGGTTAGTACCGCTTTTCCCCTCTCCGCCTTTTGGTGGATTAATTGCTATGCCCGCGTGTTTCTTTCCTTGCGTGTGCGGGCTGCGATCCTGCTTCCCTTTCCTGTTTGTGTGAGGAAGGGGGGAAACCCAATTACTGAGTTTTTGAACAGAATTCTTTTCTAGGGGGTCTTAGTGGCCGTGCTTGCACCTTGTTTCCCTCAGCATGCTCGTTGCAGTTCTTCCTCGTGTAATTGACCCAAACGGCGGAGGTTTTTGGGTGGTCCCTTTCTTGGCAGATTCCCGCCCACCTTTGAATGTGTGGTTTGCCGCTCCCGGTGACCATGAGTTCCCCTCCCCCTTTTCCCTTCCTCCCCCTCCGCGTGAAAAAAGTAGAACCCTTTTCGCCGAACGTCTGTAGCTCTTTGTTCATCGCATGTAGGAAGTAGCCCGGTTCGGTTGAGGTTTGTATATTTTCTTAGGATAGTGTCATCTGTAGTGGGTTTGGTCAGCACCCGCGATCACTTTTCTGAAACGAGACCTCACTCCCTAGATCTTGCCCTCCGTGCCCCCCCCCCCCCCCCTGCGTCAACGCTCTTCAGTATATAAGGTGAAGGACCCTTCCTTCCCCGCAAGTTCATATCTCCCCCACTCTATATCGGATTCTCGCCGGGAGAAGCTCCCCTGATCCCCCCTACGAAGAGGTAGTATTTGACTTTCACCGCCCCCCGTAATGGACGCGCTGCAACGGTGCCAATCTGGACCTACACTCAACGGCTGACCTTTTCCTTTCCTAGGCTAGTCTTCTTTTCGCCACACTGTCTTCTTGTTTATTCCGCGCGAGGGCGCGCTCGGACTTTCCTCGGGCGAAGTTCGTTTTTAGTTCAAAATTCGGCCAGAAGTGAAGTCTTAGTAGAACTCCGCCCACCTTCCTTGTGCAGTACTTGTCGGGTCCGTAGGGATAGTTCACCCTCAACTTCGACGTGTTGTGGAAACATTTTTTGATAAATTATTCGCGAAGTTTCGAAAATTCACCGTACTTCTTATAAAGCTAGCTGAGGGTGGTGCACATAAGGATAGTTTGCAAGTTTCTCCTTCCCACCTAAGAGGGAACTCATCAGAAAGTAAGGGCTACACATGCTCAGATCAGGTATTGGCACGAATTATTTTCGAAACTACATAGAAGCCCGACCCAGCTTCTACCCGTAGGAATGTCCCGCCTCAAAGGGCACACTGGGCCATCGGGCCCCACCCTTCACCCCTG
>Ga0179593_1697169_pt1 | contig 11235 bp, 19 predicted proteins | sample CZODoug2_1_08_16_FD_185931 | JGI IMG/M metagenome (GOLD analysis project Ga0179593, IMG submission 185931) | Vadose zone soil fungal communities from Angelo Coast Range Reserve, California, USA - CZODoug2_1_08_16fungal (PacBio error correction) | ecosystem: Environmental > Terrestrial > Soil >... | reverse complement strand
TGCGTTAATCAGTTTTTTCCCCAGGTGTGGTTTGGCCCACAGTTCTTTTTTGTGAATGCCCTCCTCCCTTCACGGGGGTTTGCGTATACAACTTGGTCTTACGACGGAAAACTTTTTTCAAGGATACATGGCGATCTATGTCTTTTCTTCTTTCCGTCTCCTTTCACCCCCCAGAAGATCTTTTTTTCTCTGGGTCGGTGGATCTATTGTCGGCCTTTCCTGCCGATTCCGAGGCCCTTCCCCCCTTCTCGGGGGACAGGCCATCCCCAGGAACGTTTTTTTCGAGGGCAAGTACGTTCTTTTTTTTTGTTTAGTCCTTTTTGCTTTTTGTTTTTTGTCGAGAGAATCTTGCATTTTCTGGGCCGTCGTAGATAGGGGGTCTACTTTTTTTTTCTTTGTTTTGGGTTACTGCGCTACGTTTTTCGGTTCGGTCCCAGTCACCACGATTCTTTCCTTGACAAAGATGGTTGTTCGTTTCTTCCCCACATTCTCTCCTTTTTTTTTCCCTGATGATGGTTGAGAATTCCGTTTCTCCCTGGGGTGGCGCACGCGCATCAGTCAACCATACCCGCGGCTGCCCAATATTCTCGATCTCTTTTTCTGAGAGAGATAGTGCCGCCCCGTTTTTTTTCCTTTTATGCGCTTCTTCCCCAAAACAGCTGACTTTTCCTCTTTTTTCCCTGCCCCTTTTTTTTGTTCCCCCCCCCCCCCCCCCCCCCCCCCCCCCCCTGATCCAGTTTTTTTCTTTCTCATTCAGGGGGGAAAAGCGAACCTTCTCTTCCGCCCCCATTGATGCCCCTTTCCCCGTCCCGAATAGCAGAAAACAGTTCTTTCTTTCTGCGCGAAGTAGATCCCTGATCTGATGTCCCCGCGTTGACATAATGTGCAAAAACTCCTTTTTCCGGGACTCTCCACAAGCACCCCCTCTTTTCCTTCTTCCCTCCTTTTCTTGTTCGAAGGGTCCCCCCCACCCTGGACCTGTCCCCGCCTCAGTGCGTCCTCTTCGGTTCCCCGCCACGTTAACACTTTTCCCCTCCCATTCTCTTTCTCCAGATCACTATCGGCCGGGTTTTCCTCCCCCAACGAATTTCCTTCCCTTGAGTCGCCTAAATCTCTCTCCGAATTGGATATAGCCACGTTTTTCAGTGTTTCTCCCCCCGAGGCCGTAACCCCTCTTTTTTCGAACTCTGCGAACCCCGTCTGACTGTCAGTGCGGCACGCACGTGGTGTCGGACTCCTGTCGGTTCGCGCTGAAGTCCCGGACTTTCCCCTGTGAGCGATTACTTTTCCCCCTCTCCATGAGGGTGATCAGGGATACCTTCTCTTTCTTTTCTCTCTCTAGCAATTTTGTTCTTTATATTATGCATGCGGTACTTCTCTTTTTTCTATTTCGTGTGCTGGAACTCAGGCCTCAAAATGCGAGGGCGGGTACCATCCCCCCCTTCCTTTTCTCCCATAGTTCGGTCTCCCACTCCCCCCGAACGGAGGAATTTTCTCCTGCACCGTAAGGGGTCCCTGCCTTGAGCAAATTGGTCCTGATTTGGTCCCCTTTTCTCTTCCCCTTCCATAATTGAGATCCCCCCCCGCTAAGGGAGCTTTCTTCTGCGGCCAGCCCGCTTGTTTCTTCTTCCGTCAGATTCTCCAGTAGCGGGCCGGTGTTTTTCCCCTTTTTCTCTTTTAAGTTTTCTCCAAGAAGGTAAATCCTTCCGTCCTTCCGTCTGTAAGATCGATTGTGTTTTTGATGACTTTTCCCCCCCTTGATTGAGTATCACACCCACCTTTTCCTCTTCTTTCCCCACAGATTTTTTCTACTTTTCCAAAGTTCTCCGACAAAAGAGAAAACCATCCCCTCAGGGAAGGTTCCTGATGACTCGGTGTGGCCGGACCTCCGTCTATTAAGACTTTTCTGTGTGGCCTCTTTTACCAGAGGTGTCTGTTTATTTCCTTTTTTTGAGAGAGATCGGCTTTTTTTTTCCTGCATATGTAAGTTCTTTTCCGCATGGCCTTTTTGTGGTGGTGTTACGCTTTTCCCCCCCACCATTCTGGGAGGCAAGTAGTGCTTTCTCTCCCCCAAATGAAGGACGTCGGGTTTGTTAGGGCCCGTGTGCTGCCTTCTTACATTCATGACGGGAATCCCCCTTCTCCTCCTCTACCGGACGGCCTTTTCTTTCGACGCTTCCTGTCACCGTCTGTAATGACCTGTTCAGCACGAATCGCTTCCCTCCCCCCGCTTCCGAAGGTTGAGGCCCATTTTCCCAATGTCGACCGACCCTTTGCCTCCTGCTCCATTTTTTCCGCTTCTCTTTTTTCTCAAGAGAGCAGTGAGGACTTGCCAGGTTTCTTTTTTCTTTCCTCCTCTCTTGCGCAGTTCCCTTTTTTTCACCGAAGCGAAACCCCGCCCCGATTTTCCCTTTCTGGCCATGGCATGACGCCCTTTCTTTTCTACTTATATACTCGTTTTTGGCTCCCCGTCCCCCTTTTCCCCTTTGTTTTTGGAATTATTCCCTTTCCCCCTTTTCCCAGAGAGTTACGATTTGAGATGTCTTCTCCTTTTGTCTTTGACCCGGGTGACTTCCTCCTTTTTCCCCCCTCTGCGTAGCATGTGCTTTCTTAGACGAGCAGGCCTCCTTCCCTCTTTTTCCCCTCCTTAAGATTTTTTTCTCGAAGGGGGAAATATAGAGGCTTTTCTCCTTTCCTTTCCGCAGGGCGATGTTTCCCTTCGCATTCCCTTTTCCTTTCAATCCGTGTTGTCTCTCTTGTTCCTCTCCGTGATTCCGTCCTCTCTTTTATGGAAAGGGACCGCTTTTCCCCCGCCCTGCGGACGGACCCTTTCTTTCCTCCAGAGATAGTTTCGTCCTTATTGGGACGCCCAGCCAAGCTGAAAGCTTTCCTCTGGGGATAGCCTCCCCCTTTCCTTCGATTCTTTCTTGGTCCGGCGAAGGGGCATCCCCCAATGTGACCACCTTCTCGATTCTTCCCTCCCTCTCTTGTATGAAAAGCTTTATATTCCTTCCAAAGAAAATTGTTCTTTCGATGTTCCCCCCCCCTGTTCTATAATTCCCCCCCCCCCCTCTCAAAAGGGAGGAATTTCTTTTCCCTCCGTTGTGTCGTTCTTCTCTTTTTCGTTATATCCTCCTTCCTCCAGAGGTATGAAAATCAAAATCCCACCTTTCCTTTTTTTTCCCTACGCTATCGGGATTTTTCTTTGTTTCCGTCGGGATGAGGTTTCTGATCTGGGCGGTCGTTCCCCCCGGAGTCCCTTCTAGACTTCGAACCATGGCCCACTCAACCTTTTCACCCAGGTGCGGGTTCTTTTTTTTTTTCAAGAAAGCGTTCCTTTTTTTTTCGGCGCGATACGCCCCATCGGTCCCCCCCCCTTCGGGCGATTTTTTCTTGGAAGAACCTTTTTCTCCTTCCACTGCATCGATGACCCCAAGTCCCCGCTCGTTCTTTTCGGGGTGCTGATTTATCCCCCCTTCCTCTCTTTTTTGTTGACCTTTTTTCCCCCCCCTGAAAACCATAGACCATTTTTTCCGCAATATGCAGGATCATCTTTTTTAAGCTACTTCCTTTTTCTATCCTCCAAGGTGGCATTCCTCTTTCCTCCCTCTGGTCCCTTTTCCCCTACAGAAGAAAGCTGAGTCTTTTTCCTTTCTCGAGGACGGGCTTTCCCCCTGGGTTCCTTCCGTTACGTTCTTTCTTTCTTGTCCGACAATAAAGTCCTTTTTCTTTTTTTTCTTGGCCAGGAGCGGCACCTTTTTTTCTCATCAAGGTCACGGGCTCCCTTGTTCCTATCTTCTGACAACACTCCTTCCTTCCGGGAAACAGGAAAGACCCCCTTTTTTTCTTAGGTCCTCCTTTCCTTCGCGCAGTTTTCCCTTCCCAGCTACGGGCCTGGCTTCTCCCGCCTGAGGCAGGAGTATGGCCTTACTTCTTTTTTTTCCGGTAAGAGATCTCCACGATCTGATAGACTAATGCCCCTTTTATTCCCCCCCCAAAGCAGCTTACATCTTCCGTCCCCTTTGTTACGTGATTTTTCCTCCACGGACGGCGGGGTCTCTCCTCTTTGATTTTTTTGGTAGGGTTTGACGCCCTCTTCATACTTGTGTCCGGATACGTCGACCCATGTCCGTTGGAATTCTATTTTCCCCTTTTTAAATGATAACCTCTCCCACAGATTATTTTCCTTTCCCCCCCAGGCGATAATATACTTTTTTCTTTAGCGATCGTCGCCACGGCCTGTTTTCCCCCCCTTTTCTCCCATCTCCTCGACGTCCTCCCAGTAACCGGATGGGAAGAGCCTTTTCTTCTCTCGCTCGGATTTTTCTCTCTCTACGGTTGGTGAATGCAATTTTTTTGGTGAAAAACCCCCAAGCGCCTTCCCGGTTTTTTCCTCCTCGGAAAAAGTATAGTTCCCCCTTCTTATTACATGGCGATCTTTAGTTCTTCGGAGCGGCTTCCCTCCCCTTTCTGGACGAACCCACCGGCCCCCCCTTCTCTTTTCGAGCTCTTTCTGCGGTGGATATACTTTGTTCTTTTTTTCCCCGCCCTTTAAGACTCAAATTGACTGAGGCGGTTTTTTTCGGTAAAAAAAGGAACCTTTTTTCCCTTTCCCTACTCACCCTGAGGACTCCTTTCTTTGCTTGTGGAGTCTTTCGTGGAGGTGTTGCTTAAGGTTTTTGCATTCTTTTTTTTCTTCTTAGATTCAGGGGGGATATACTTTCCCCTCTCCTTTTTCGTCTGCGAAGTCCGCCCTTAAAAAACATCACCGGCCTCACTTTTCTCTCTTTTTGTTTTTTTCGCTTTCCGCTTCCACCACTCTCTCTACACACCGATCAGGAGTCTTTTCTCTGAATTTCCGGTTTCTCTTTCCCTTTCTGGTAGGGACCTTTTCTTTTCACAGTTTCCCCTAACCGCGAGCGGCAATCTTTTCTTCATCTCCTTTTTGTTGAAGATTCTCTCCCCCTTCGTGGGATGAGCGTGAGCAGACCCTTTTTTTCCCCCCCCCCCCCCCCAAAACTCTTCCCTCCACAGCATCAGGTCATGCCTCCTTCCTTTTTTTTGTTTGTGGTATTCCGGGGAAAGCGTACACCGCCCTCAGCCTTTTCTCCTGTATCGTGTTCCCTTTCTCCCCTTCGAGCAGTAAGACCACCCGGGATTTTTTTCCCTCTCTTCCCCACTGACTTAAGACGGCCCCCTCCTCTCCTCTTCCTAACCGCCTTCTATTCGCCAAAGCCACCGGTCCCCCCATCATTGGCGTAATACACGTCTGACAGTGGCTCTTCCTTGGAAGCAACCCCCCCCGTCTTCCCCAGCAATCAGTGCTCCCCTCTCCTTCGGGCCTTCCCTTTCCAGTAGATAAACACGCTTTTTCTCCAGATCACTCTCTCCTTGGTGTTATAAACTACGCTGGACGGCGACGCTCCCTTTTTATTCTATCCTTCAGCATTGGAAGAGAAGACCTTCCTTCTTTATCCCACTTTTCTTTTGTAAACACCGTTCTTTTATTGATTTCTTCCTGTCGCTGGTTTTCCCCCCAAACCGGGTTGCCTCGCGATGAAGTAAACGCCCCCCCATAGTTTTTCTCCCCTGCCTGCAAACCCCTTTCGATCCGGGATCCGGTCACCTAGATTTGCGATCTTAGAAATCTTTTCCTTTCTATTATCGTCTCCTTTCCTCTAATGATACATCGTGATATCCGCTCTCCGGATACTTCCAATGCCTTTTCCTATAGGGAAGCCTCCCCCTAGTTAGGTAAAACTCCCCCTTCCCCGGCCCTTCCCAGATGATCATCCCCCCTGTGGTCCCATGCGACGCCTAGTTACCTTTCCCCTCTCGGTTACTTTTTTTTTTAATGAGGATATCAGACTCCTCCCATAGCTTCCTCTTAGATCCATTCCGCCCGGACGTAAGGATCGAAAGATTCCCCTTCCGTAGGTTTTCCCTTCGATAACTCCTTCAAGTTGTTCTCGATTTCTGGTAACTCCCTCTCCGGAATTCAGATAGTCCTCCTCTCCCTTTGTTCGGGGACCCTCTCCCCCAAGTCCCAAGTGAAAGGGATTTCCCCTTTCTCTCCGGTGCCCGGGGGTTTTTCCTTTTTTCGGCCCACCGACTTCAAAAACGCACCTCTCTTTTTTTTTTTCTCCTTCGGGAAGACTCTCCCTTCCCCCTGGTAAGACGAGTTTCTCTTGGTCTGACCTGTTTGCTTTTCCGTCGGAATCCCTTCTTTCCTCTGAGAAGTTGGCGCCTCTCCTCAGATTCCGGGTAGGACGATTTTCTGTTTTTGTTGGTTTTTCCGTGCCTGTACACCTCCGGCGGCGGCAAAGACCCCCCCCCTTTTTTCTAAGGAACGAGAGGGCTTGGTTTTTTCCCTGAGTTGTTCCGGCCTTCTTTGCCGAGTTTTTCCCCTCCTCACTCTAGACCGTTCCCTCCCCTGGTAGCCGAGGAAGCGTCCCCTTCTCCCGCAGGTTCCCTTCAACGCACAGATTTCTCTTCCCTCAGTGGTTGAGTCTGTTCACCCCCCTCTAAGACTCTTTGCTTCATAACGTCCTTGTCCTCCCTTTCACAAGAGAGCTTTTCTTCTCCCTGTCGTGGATTTTGATTTTTCTTTTTTCTAAGTTCGCGCGCCCCTACCATACTTCCAACTCCCCCCCCCCCCCCCCCCCCCCCCCCCCCCCCCCCCCTCCCCCCCCCCCCCCCCTCGAACACACGCGGGAGTTTGTTCTTCCCTGCATTCTCGGCCGAAATTGTTTTTTTTTCTAGATCATTGGCTCCTTCCCCCAACATGTTCTTTCTCCTTTCTAATCTTTTCATACCCTTTGTTGGACCTCCTTCTTCCTACCATTTGACCACCGGTGACCCTTGCCCTCTTCCCCAACTCTTTTTTTTTTTCTGTAATCCGAAGAGCAGGCTACGCGTTCGATTTCATTTCTTTTTTCTTCAGCCGTCGGGAACTATCTCGGCGGACACGTCGGCATTCTCTTTTCTCAGTCCAAAAGTAGTGCCTTAATCTCGCGTTGATTCTCTCCTTGTTTTTTTTTTTTCGAAGAGATCCCCTGCGTCTTCCTTAAAGCACGACTTTGGACTGTTCTACCCCTTTTCCCCCTGCGGGATTCCTTCTTTTGATAGTACGACGCTTTTCCTCCATCTTGAAAGCGAGACAGCGACTTCCCGTGCTTCGACTCTTCTTTCCTGCTTTCCCCCTCGATTTTTGGGTCGCGAAGGGGCATTTTTCAATTAAAAGGGGGTCCGTGCCCAGCTCCCTTTCCTTTTTCAATCCCCTTCTCCGCTGATGACAACTCTTATCTTTAAGTAACTCCCCCTTTCTTTCGATGAGCCACTTTATCTCCTTCCACCAACTGCCTCCCTGCGGAATCTTCCCTCGCAAAACTCCTTTTTCCCCTGTGCATTTCCTGGCGCGCGAATTCATCGGAAGTCTGACCCCCACCTTCCTCCCCCCCCCCGCCTTTTTAACTTTTCCCTTCTCTATTGGAGAACGTGGGTTCGTTTCTTTTTAGCTGATTTTTTTTTCTGGTAGGTAGACACTTCCTTGAACAAACGACTTCCACAAGTCTCTTTCTTTGTCGATTAGGATGACAGCCAGTTTCTCTCTTTTCCTCTGCGACCTTTTCCCGCTTCATGGGACAGTTGTCCTTCGTATGACGTAATGCCGTGTCCTTCAGCAACTCCTTTCCCCTCAAGCGAGACCCACCCCCCCCTTCTCCCTTCCTTCTTTCTTTATACTTGACAGCAGCCGTCGCCCCAGCCGCGGTAACCCAAAACTGCACCCCTTCCAGTAGTAATACCCTTATCCTTTCGGATCAGCCGATCTCCTTCTCTAAACGACGTCTTTCCTTCCTCTGGGCCAACATCCTCTCCAACTCAGAGCCCCCCCATCCCATCCGTTTATTACCCCCTCTCTCTTTTCCCTAAGGTAGAATCTCACGTTTCCTCTTCTCCTTTTTTGTCCTCCCCCGGTGTATTCTGGTAACCTTGGCCCCGGAGAGAAAGTTGGCCCCGGTCTACTGTCTCTGAATTTGTTTCTCTGCATGGTCCATTCCCCCCCCTGCTCTGAAAGATAGGATCCCCCTTAAGACCTTCCCTTTAGTCGTCCCCTCTCCGGTTGACATCCTTCTCAGCTCTCTGGCGACGCCTTCCCTTTGACTTTTCTCCCCCTGAGTTTTTCCCTCCGGGTTCTCTCCCCGTAAGCGAGCTCTCTTTTCTACTTTCCCCTCTCCTGCCGAAATTCCGCCCAACCCCCCTCGTCCACATTTTTTTCTTCTAGAGGGACCTGGGAGGTCCGTGTCTTTCAGTTTTCCCAGAACTATGGAGACTTTTTTGTACGGATATTCCCTGCGCGGATCTATGGAGACGTTCTCTTTTTCCCTCTTACGACAGAAGAAAATGCTTCTTCTTCCCCTCCGTCCCCCGTCCCTCCCCCCTTCTGAAAAAACTGCTAGCGATCTCTTCTGTGAACCTTATGGTTCCCTCGCAATGATTGATTCCTCCCCATCCTGATGGGGAGAGGGAAGAGACATCGACCCCCCTACCTCCTGAGGGCCCAGTTTTTTTGCCAATTACTGCTTTTGAATCCCACTTCACGTGGGCTTCCTCCCCCCCCGCTTTGTTTCTTTCCAAAAGGATCGTCTTCTTATGATTCTCTACATTTCGATTCCTTCTCCGCGAAGCTTTTCCCTTTGTTTGACGAAAAACCTTCTTTCTTCTTTTTCTCGCTTATCCCCTCTCCTTTTTGTATAGGGAGGGACCGCCGTTCTCCCACTGAAGGAGTTTTTACCTTTTCCCGTTCCCATTAAACGGTGTGTCCATAGAAAAATGAGGGGTCCCTTCTTTTCTCCCTCAAATATGGGTGGCTTTTTCGTTTTCTCGGAAGGAGGTTTTTTTCACGGGCCTCTTCCCTTTTTTTAGTAGATACATTTTCTTTCCTTTTTCTTCGGGTGGGAGTACTGCGATACGTTTCTGCTCTCTCCCACCGATCACCCTCTTTTATTTTTTTGCACCGATGGTTTTCGCTTTCCCCGTGCTTTTTCTTCCGGAGGGCAGTGACTTTGGTTGACTCCGTTGCTTCTTCTGGGTGTTGGTCTTCCCCCTTTCCACGCGCATCCCACCGTCAAACGTTTTTTTTCTTCCCCCTTATATCTTTTTTTTTTCCCTCCCTTTTGAGAGAGATATTGCCGCCGCGGTTCGTGTTTTTCTTTCTGACCACAGTGTGGGCATCCCAAACACCTTAACGGAAATTATAAACCAGCCTTTTCCCCCTTCTGCTTCCATTTTTGTGTCTCTCCGTTTTTTTTCCTTTTGAAAAACAAGCGGGGCATCCCCTTTTCTGACGGTGATCGTGTTTCCTAAGTTCTAATCTCTCCCCCCCGTCTCTAGTAAGGCCCCCCCCCCCCTCCTTCGATCCCCTGATCTACGACGGCCCACTTTTTTCCCCCCCCCTACTTATCTTTCGCCCTTTGACTCTAAAAAGCCACCCTCTTTTTTTTCTACATCAGGGGATTCGCGTACCCCCACCTTTTCTTTCCACTGTCCCCCGCCTCTTTGTCCCCAGATATCGGACTCGGGAACCGCCCCCTTAGATCTCCTGAGACGCTTCGCCCCCCCCGCCATATCTGGTTCTTTTTCCCCTGACGGGACGCCGCTCTATCGATATCCCTTTTGGGAAGAGAAGACGACTTCGGGCTACCCCGTCCCCTACGGTTCTCCCTGTTGAAGGTCCCATTCACACGAACCGGCGCTGTCGGCCCTTTCTCTTTTTGAAGTAAAAGAAGTCTTTTTTTAGAACTGGGCCCCCAACCCCTTCTTCTTCTCTCAGGGTCCCTTCTTCCGGGCGACGATCTTCTTTTCGATATTTTCTCGTCTCTTCGCAGACATGATAAGCGGTTTCTTTCCAGGGAAAATTTCCCCCCTCGCCCTTTTTCCAATGCCTTTCGTTATTCCGGACACCTTTCCCTTCCTTTTCCACAACTAACAGGACCGGAGGCCATCTTTCCTTTCCATGCGAGCGGGCCCACTGTTTTTTTTGGCGAACCCTTTCTTCTTTTCTCTATGAGCACATAGAGCTCGCTTACGGGCTTTCCCCTTTCTGAAGTCCCCTTCCGTAAGGCGTCCCCTCCCTCCCCGTAGGGGGCCGTTTTTCCTGTCACCCTGTATTCTTATTAGACCTCCCCCAGGTAAACTACTTTTTCCTCGACGTTCCTTTCTTCTTTCTATCATTGTGTAAGGGGAAAAGGCTTTCCAGTAGAAAGTTCTTGGTCCCCCCTTGCTCCCCTTTCCTGGCTACACTGTCCCCCCGACTCTTCTTCTTTCTCAAAGCGCAAAAACCGTACCTGCCGTTCTGTCTAGGCCGGTTCCCCCCCCCCTTCGGCATCCCACTTCTCAGAAGAAGCTCTTTAGGTTCCTTGGTAGGGCGATGTTTCTTCTCTGAATTCACTTTTCTTCCGTCGTTCTAGATAGGAGATCTTTCGTAAGGGGTAGGCCCATGTTCTGTTGCTTCTTCTTTGTTTTTTCCGAGTTCCCCCCCCCCTCGACGGAGGCGGAAGTAGACTTTCCCCTAAGGCCTCTCTTCCCTTTTGCCGTGATGCGAATTTCCCTCTCCTTCCCTGACGGGCAGTCCCGCATTTCCTTCCTCTGAAGCGGTAGCCTCCGCCGCGGAACCTCCCCCCTGATGTCAGACGAATAGCCACAGCGCATTTTACCGCCCATTTTTTGCCCTTCGAAGTATACAGAAAGTGTCTTCACCCCGATCCTCTCGCAGCCTCCCTCTTCTCTATCACCCCTTTCCCCGAGAGAAGGTTAGGACCCCCCCTTTTTTTTGGATTTTTTCTTTTTTTTCCCTTCCCTTTTGACGCAGTTAGAGCGAATGGACTTTCGCACCTTGACCCATTTTTGACGATTCTTTGGTTCTGGCATGACGCCTTTTTCTTCCTGGTGGGACATAGTTTTTGGATCAGCGACCTCTCCTATGAACACTCGTTTCCTCCTTTTTCAGCTTTGATGCCCATTTCTCTGTACAGTTGACACAGGATGCCTCCCTTCGCCCGGACCCCCCCCCCCGACGTAGCATGTGCATTCTAGGCAGGCTATACCTTTGTCCCCGTTTCTTTTCTCTTTATGTGTCTCTGGGATGGCTCCCCCTTTCCGGGAACGATCTCGGCGCTTTCCGTTCATTTCCTCTGGTTCAAGAAGTCAAAACTCCCCATCCGTTTCCTCCAGCGG
>Ga0179593_1680326_pt1 | contig 11235 bp, 17 predicted proteins | sample CZODoug2_1_08_16_FD_185931 | JGI IMG/M metagenome (GOLD analysis project Ga0179593, IMG submission 185931) | Vadose zone soil fungal communities from Angelo Coast Range Reserve, California, USA - CZODoug2_1_08_16fungal (PacBio error correction) | ecosystem: Environmental > Terrestrial > Soil >... | reverse complement strand
GGACGTTTTCCCTTTTTTCTGGTTTTTTTTGTTTTTTTTTCTTTAGAAACCTTCACCTCCTGGCTGAGTCTGACCGTGGCGCTCATTGCTCGCTCCCCCCTCCCTTCCGGGACTGCCACAGATACGTTTTCAGTATGTTTTTTCCCCTTCACTTTATTTGTTTTAAAGAGTCGGGTGTTCCCACGAAGATGTTTACCCCCTTTCCGACTGGAAGTTTTCCAGAGTCTCCATTTTGCTCTTTTCCTTTTAGTCGGGTCGGTGCTTATTTGATTCTTCTGGCTCCCCTCTCCTCCCGAGCCGCTGTTTGCCCTTCGTCTTCTTTTTGGTCCCCCGATTTTTTGATTTGTTTTCAGGTTGAAGGAAGCGACGGGTCGTTACAGCCCGATCACTTCCCTGTTTTGCAGTTTTTAAACTATTGTTTAAGCCTCCCCCTGGCAGCCCCTTTTGCAGTCCGATCTCGGGTCGGCAATCTCGTCGCGCAGTGCTCGTCTCCGAGTGTGGTACGATTTTTTTTTTTCCTTGGACCTTGCGAACTTGGTTCCTTTCCGCTTTCTGTATTTTTTTTCCGGCTTTTTGAGGCCCACAGTCGGCGTAAAACAGCCGCTCCCCCCTTTTGCCTTGGCGTGTAGGCTTTTTTTTTATTATATTTTTTTCAGAACCCCCCCCGCACCGAACTTACCCTTTTTTTTTTCACGCCTTCTCCCCGCGTCGCCACTCTTGGCGATGTTTTTTTTGTTTGAGTTCTTTCGGGGCTATATCCCTTCTTTTTTTCTTTCTTCTCTTGTCCAATATTGGGATTTTCCCTTTTTTTTTCGCTTTTTGCGCCCCCTCCGAGGTCCCCCTCAGCGCGTTGCTCCGCGTTACGATCGCATTCTTTGTCAGGGGGGGCTCCGTCCCTTTTCGTTTTGTGCATGTAGCCCACGTACCCCATCTTTCCTTTTTAGCTTTTTTTCTTTGGATTTAGCTGTTGGGGAGTTTTTTGGGTTTTCACGTTCCTTTTCCCTGGACAGGTGTTGCTGTCCTTTTATTTTTTCGCCTTCCCCCATCGGCCTTTCCCTCCCTCGCAATCCTCAAACAGCAGTCCCCCAGCCAGAGTTGTTTTGTTTTTTTCCAGCCTACAGAACCCTTCTTTCGGTATCCGCCAGTCACTGATGGCTTTTAATAGGGCGCTCGCCCTTTTTTTTCTGGTAGACGACCCCTTTTTCCCTTTTGTTTCTCCTTGGGAATTTCATGTTTTTTTTTGCCACGAACCATTCTTTCAGGGACGTTTTCCCAATAGGGCTGCGTCCCCTCCCGTCGGGCCTGGCTCCTTTTAGCAGTTCTATGCGTGAGTTCAAGTTCGTTTTTTTTTTGGTTGATCGCTGGTTTAGGTTCGAACTCCTTTTCCCCTTGGCTTTTTTGCACCGGCACCCCCCGGTGCCTTGGTGATTGGAAGACTTCCCTGATTTCCTTCCCTTCTTGGGTACCAAGTCCCTTTTTTTCTTGAAGATTGGCGAGAATTGTTGGGCGGGTCTCCCCCAAAAGTAGGATCTTGGGGATTTTTTGGTTTTTTGTATCTCCCCCCCCACCGGCCAAAGGCTTTCTATTATGCATTCTACCTTGTGCCGTCCACGATTGGGTGTGCAGTTAAGCCGGCGGGCCTGCGTTTGCCCCTCCGATGACATGCAGCCCTGCAAAATATTCCGCCATCACGGTGACTCTTTCCTGCTCTATCTCTTTTCCCCTCATCGTGTTTTTTTTCCTCGAGCCTCAACTTTTTTTTAATTCCCTTAGTACGTTTTACCTTCTCTTCCTGTAGCATTTGCTTTTTTCAGGTCTCATTGTTTTTTTTTAGCGCTGGAATAGGTCGAGTAAGGGAGGTTCGTTTCCCATATCATAGGCTTCCCCTATGCCACGTTTTCTTTTTCCCCTGATAGTTTTTACGCTTGAAAGCGTCGTGTGGCGTTGTACCCCCCCTGTTCCCCGTGAAAGTCTTTACCTCACCGGGGCCTTTTTTTTAACCTGCCACGCAACAACTGACCTCCCATTCGCTCCACAATCACAACGATGTTCCCTTTTGTTTCTTATTTTCTAGCTTCCCTTGTTCATAACAAACTCACCCTGGAGTTCCCCGTAGTTCGCCCCTTGCTCGTTTTTCGCCAGACGTCCGCGATCCACCCGCGACTCGTCACGGTTCTTCCCTTCACCGATATGGATCCCCGATTCCCGGTCCTGGCGGGGCCCCCCGGGAAACGGATCCTTAACTGTCTTTTTGGCCCTTTTTTTTTGTCCCCCCCCTGTTTTTTCTTTTCCCTGACTTTGGTGCGTTGACCACCCCCCCCGAACTCTTTCCCTCCTGTCACGGGCTATTTGGGGGCCTTCCCATCCCCCTCGACCGTGCTTTTCTCCCCCGCCCCTCTTACGCCTCTTTTTGGCGATGCTGGATGGGGCTTTTTCGTTGCTTTTCACCTCCTGATGCCTCAAACGTTTTGCCACCCTGTGGTTCCCTTGCTGCTTCGTTCGAGCCGACTGTTATGCGGAGGAAGTTCGCAAAACCCCCAGTCCCTGCGAACCCCAGGCGCCCACCACCTTTTCTCACACACTATTCGATGTAGCTCTGTTTTAGAGTTACTTCTGTTTGAACAAAGTCTACACGATGGATCTTTTTCTTTGGTTCCCCTGCGTTTGCTGCACCCCTGATGAGGGGATACCCCCCTCGCTTTCAATTCCCCCCCCGGTGGCGTCTGTCCTCAAGTCCTTTGACTTGATAATAGGAGGGTATACCGCTCCATCTCCGACCTGCGAAATCCTTTCCCCCCCCCGCTTCGGTCTGGGTGACGTTTCTTGTCTTTTTCCTTTTGGGACTCAAAAGGCTTAATTTTCTTTTCCCTTTAGCAGCGGCGGATTTTGCGCCCCCCTCTGAGTTCCCTTCCTTCTACGGTGGCCGCAAACCGTTTTCGAGCCCTTCCCCCCCCCTTAGACCGTTTACAAAAAAGTTTGGTTTCTCCCCCTTTTTGTAAGAGACTTTTCAATAGTCGGCCCAGGTTTCCTCCTTTTGTTTTTTTTCTCAGCAGTGCCCTTTGATATTGAGGCTCGGGAGTTTTTAGGCCTTTCCCACCAGCGCTTACGAGTTTGCAGGAGTAGGAAGGCTTCGGACTTTTTGACCCCCCTTCGTTAAAAGAGGAGTCTTTTCATTTTTTCTTTCCCAAGCCGATGACCTTTTCCTGACCAAACCCCTAACAAGTTAGTCTCTCCCCCTTTCTTTGCCCGATTTCCCCTGCTGCTTCTTTCTTTACCGAAGACATGCTTGGCCAGAGCCTCTGTTTTCCCTCTGTAAGAGAAAAAACCACTTTTCCTCCTCTTTAAAAACTTGTTCCTCAGCGGAATTTTTCTCCCTAGACAGAAACCAGATATTCCCTCATGCCCGCGTCACTGTCTTTTTTTTTGTTTCAATCCCTTTTCCCCCCACGCTTCCCCCAGGACATTCCGATGTTCGATCGTTGGATTCTGGCGGCGACGGTAAATTTTCTTTTGTCCTTTTTCAGGATCAGATTCCTGTCCTCAGTCTGTCGAGATTTTATCCTAAAGCGAAGCAGCAGGACGAAACTCGGCCCCTTCGCTTTTTTAATACTCAGTTTGTTTTTGAGGCTCGTGCCTTTTTTTTGTCTCCTCGTTCTGCTGGCGTCGATGGAGGAGCCCCCGCTAGAAATTTTGCCGATCAATCCGTTCAGCCGTTTCCCCGTTCCTGGACGCGCCTGTGGTTTTTTTCGATGACCCCCTCCCGCGTTGGCCTTGCATTATGGAAATATGTTTTTGGTTTCGGCGTCTTCCCATGGAGAGAGGAAGTAGTGTCCTTTTTTACTCTTTTATACTTCTGGCTGTGTTTGTGAGCGGGTTTTTCTAGGCACTTTCTTCCTTTTTCACAGAGCCGTTTTCCAGGAAGATGCCCTTCCGAGCCTCCGTTTCGATACCTTCTTTTTTGGTCGGTTTTTGAAGAAAGATGGTAGTGGACTTTTCACGAGTTGGAGTTGATAGTTTCCCAAGTGAAGATACTATTCCCTCCCCCCCCCTTTCCGTTCTTCGTCCTCCCATAGTTGCGGGACTTGACAGACTGCCCCCCCTGTAATGATGGTCACTGAATCTGTTTTCTCCTTTTCTGAATTTCCGTTTTAGCGCTACTCTGTGGTTTCCCCGGCTCGACCTTGATTCCCCCCCCCAAGTGGAGAACAAGGTTGCCCCCCCCCCTTTTCCTCCGATCGCTCTTGGCGCGTCGTCTTTGATACAGTCGAAAGAGAACAACCCTCCCTTCCCTCCCCTGACAACCTTCCGTATAGTTTCGTCCTGCTCTTTGTCTTTTTGTGCGATCTTTTCGTATATCGCGGTCAATGCCTTGTTCGCGCGCGCTTTTTTTATTTTTTTCCCCCCCCTTTTGATTCCCGCAGTTTCCTCCTTATTCGCTTTCTTCCGTGGCTTTCCCCCCTCAGGCTTTTTTTTTGCAGCCTCTGCCACCCATCTTCCCACAGTTAGAGAAAGGCGTTTTTTTTCCTGATCGGCGCAGTTTCCCTGCGGGAGGCCGTTTTTCCGCCCTTCCTTTTTCCCCTCCAGTTCTTTCTCTGCACGAAAGCAGCAATCGGCCAGGCCTTCCTTGCCTTCCCCCCTGAGGTCTTAGCTGACGACGCCCACTCCCCCCTTTCTCCCGACTTTCTCCCTCCTTTTCACTGATGGGGCCCCCTTTTGGACGCGCCGTCGGGCCTCGTTTTTTGATTGCGCTTTTTTTTTTCCACACTTGAGCCCGGGAAGGATGTTTCGGTGGCCACCGCCACTCCATAAGTTGTCTTGTTTTTTTTGTTTTCCTTCCCCGCCACCTGGTTCGGCGTCTAAAGGGTTTTGGAAGGTCAGTTCGACTCCTTCCCCCTTTCACTCCGCCCTTTCGGGGTTCGAGACGTCTTCCTCGGTTTTTCGTGGGCTTTTCTTTTTTTCTTCTCTCTCTTCAGTAGTTGATGGAGGAACCGTCCGGGGTCGTTGGCTTCCTGCCTCCTTCTAGATTTCTAATAAAGAAAAGTCCCTCGGTGGCTCTCTCCGTCGTTCGAACCTTTCTTTGGCGGTAACAACTCCCCCCCCCCTTCTCTTTCCGGGGACCCGGAGGTTGGCGAAGAACGCCCCCCAAGGATCCCGTCTTCCCCTTTTTACGATCTTTATTTTTCACTTGAGAAGCCTCCCACGACTTCGTTTTGCTTTTCCGGTCGATCGGCTCGCGAAATCCCCCTCTTGAAATGTCCCCTCTGAAAAATATTCCATCCCCCTCCTTCGATTGGAGGTCCTTATTTTTGATGTTACTCCCTCTTTGGTTTTGAGTTTTTTTTTTCCTCAAACTTTTTTGGGTAACTAAAGTAGTTACCAACCCTGTTTTGTTGGTGTATGATTCTGTTTCCTTTTGCCTTTTCAGGTCCTTTATTGGGCGCTATGGGATCGCCCCGTCGATTAGGCCCCAACTTATCCTCTTTTTGGTCCCTTCTGCTGTGTTTCAATGTTTAGCCCTTGAGCTTTCGTGGCGGGGCTCTCCCCTCTCTTTTTCCCCGGTCAAAAGAATTCACCTGTTTGCAGTTTGGACTTCTTGCACCTCCCCCCTCCTTTTAGTCCCCCCATAGTTCTCTCACGCACAAGAGGGCATGGGCGCGTTGTTTCCCCCTCATTTTTTTTCCTCGTCCGGGGACTTTCTTTCCCCTTTTCCCATTTTTTGGCCGGTTTTGCATCGAACGCTTGTCCTCCTTCGTTCTTAAAGTACCTTTTCCTGCGTTCTTTCCCCCACTGACTTTCTCTTAACTCTTTTTCTTTCGAGGCCTGGCGAGGAGGTCGTTGAAACAGGGCTTCTCGTCCCCCCCTCTTTTGGGTCTTTTGACTGTAATGCCTTTCCCCCATTGTGCCCCCACCTCCCCACACAACCCAGAGCCGTCCCCTTCCATGCCGGGCATGGGTTTCGACATCCCCAACCGCTTATTTTTTGCTCCTTTTCAGTTTCGTGACTTCCCCTCTCGCGAACGTCGGGTTCGGATGAAACTTTTTTGATTTTTTTTTCCGGCGTAGCAGAGACCTCTCTTCCTTCCGTGGTTTCGTCATCTGATTCTTGTCGCCTACTTTGTCTGGAGCACCTTGCGAACCTTAGAGGCCGCGACCCCCCTTTCAAAGCGCTCTCCCCCCCCCTCAATCTCTTTTTCTTTACCCCGGTTTTTTTTTCCTTACCGGCTCTGCCAAAAACGAGAAAAGTCATTGGAGACTTTCTTCCTCTTTCCGGTCGGCTGCAAACTTTTCTTTACTCTCGCTTCTGCCCTACCTTTCCTTTTCGTGATGCGAAAATCCCCCCCCCCCCTTCATTGGAGGTAATAGTCCCTTGCCTTTCACTCCCCGCGACCCCAGAAGTATCGATCCGAGAATTTTTTCGGGATGTTGATCGTGGACGATTCTAGTTTTTCTCCGGTTTTGTCTGTTTGCCTCCTCATCCCTTTTCAGTCCCTGCGCCCCTTCTTCCTTTGTCCCAGAGTCTCTAGGGCGGCCTTTTTTCCCCTTTCCTTCCCAAAGTTGGTTGTTTCCCCTTCCCCTTTAGACACTCCCCCCCCCCTGAGGTTTCACAAGGTTAAAAGTGTTTCGGCGCGACATCTCTTCCCCCCTAGTGAGGCGGTTTTGATGAGCCGTCCTTTTTTGCTTCCCCCTACGTTCATCGCGGCGTTCCCTTTTTCCTCCTTTCCATTTTTTTCAAGGCGTATTTGAGCGGGCAGAATTCGCCCCCCTTTTCCTGCATAGTTTCTTTTGCCCTTTTTCACCTTTTTCCTTAAGACGCCCATATGTCAATCGTGTGCCTTTTTTTTGTGACGTCTTTGTGATTTCTAGGCGGGACCCCACTCGTAGCGCCCTTAGGGATTAGGGATTCCCGAAGAATTCTCAACCGAGAGCCTTAACCCGAACCCACAACATTCATCCTTTTTCTCTTTTCTCTCACTTTGCAACTGCTCAGTTCCCCGAGAGAAGTGGAGTTCTTTTCCCCTTCGTCAGAAACCCCAAAGATCTTGTTACCCCAGCCTTCCGGTCCCTCCCCCTTCGTGGGAGAGAAAAGCTTTTTTCCCCTTCCCTTTCGCCTTTTTATTTCTAGTTTTTTTCCTCTTTTCTTCCCAATTACTGGAAGAGAAGCGAGACTTTCCCCAGCGGCAGTTTTTTTTTTCTCTCCTTCACCGCGGCCGGTAAGAATCAATTTTTTTTTTTTTGACGCCGCCCCCCTTTGGTCCCCTTTTCCCCTTTTTTTCCCCCTCAAAATACGTGTTTTTGTTTTTTTTTCTCTCCTTTTTTTTTCCTTGTCCGCCGGGTTTTCTCGACACTTATTTTATGTTTTTTTCTCTTTCTCTTGTTCTTTTTTCTTTACAGCCGTGTCCCCTCTTGTGCGCGACTCGTAAGTGCTCCTCGGTCGGTTTTTCTCCCTCTTCCCTTCCTTTTCCCTACCCTTTTTCGCGTTGTTCTTCCCCCCCCCCCCCCTTTTTTCTTAATTTTATTTTTCTGCGGGTGGGACGTCTTTTTCACTGTTTTTTCCGGAGAGGGTCCCTTTTTGCGCCCTTACTTCCCCTATGCTTCTTTTTTTTTGTTCGTTGGTCGGCTTCTGGGCCTTTTTTGATTTTTTTCTTTTTCTTCCCGATTTTTCTCCCCTGGTCCGCGACCTTTTGCCGGTTCATTTGCTTTTTCTTTGAGGACACGAATGGACAGATGGTCAGGCTGGCTCCCGCCTCTTTTTCAGGGGTCCCATAGTGATAAGTTTGGCCCCTCTCGTTTTCTTTCCGGCCCTTCCCGTCCCCCTGCAAACAGTCCGAGGGTTTTTCCCCTCCCTCTTCGAATTCGCGGATCTCCTGGTCCTTTTTGACTCCACTTTTCCTTCGGGCCTATTGGTTCCCCGGAACGGGGCGGCCTGGTCGGCTTTCTTTTTTTTTTTTTATAGCTGTGGAGGGCTCCAACGGTGTCTTTTCCCACCCCGTCGGTTCCTTTTTTTCCCCCTTGCTCGATTCTCGCGACTGCGCGTTCCTGTCGGCGGATTTAGTCACGGAACCGATCCCCACCCCCCTCCGTTTACAAGCCCTTGCTTCCGAGAAATTTTCCTTTCTTTGACCTATGGTCTTCAGGACCCGCATATGTATTTTGCCTGGAGTTTTCCCCCTTCCTTTTTTGGCGTTAGCCTCAGGAAGATATGGGTGAGTGTTTCCAGTCCTCTTTGTGACTTTAAGGCTTTCTTTCCTCCCTTTTTTCGCCTCAAGGAATCTAGCAAAGATGACGTTCGTTGTGGCAGCGTCCCCTTTTTCCCCCCGGTTTCTCTAAGCCAATAGTGACTTTTTTTTTTTTTCCGTTTATCCTTCCTCTTTTTTAGTTTTTTTTCGAGGCGGCCGTGTTCTCACGATCGGGGTTCCGCAACCAGTCGGTTTGAAGATCCATCCCTTACCCCCCCCCCCCCCTTCCCTTCCCTGGGGTTGTTTTTGGTTGGGGGGCGAGGTCTGCGGGCCCGAAGGCCGCCACCTCCCCCATCTTCCCGTCGGTAGGAGAAGTCAAATTTCTTTTTTCTTCTTTATCTCATTTTTTTTTGAGTCGCCCCCTGCACTGGAATGGAAGAGGGAGATCTGTTTCTGTTCCGTTTCCCTTTCCATTTCAGGCTTTTGTCCAATTCGTAACAACATCGTGCCTTTTCCGTTTTCCTCCTTTACCGTGGCCGCCCCCTCGCGGCCCCCCCCCGCCATAATAGTTTTTTTCTCTTTTTTGAACGATCGACGGTTTTTTTTTTCCCCCGCTTACTTTACTCTGACTAGTCCATGTAGCGCACACTTTCCTGAAGTTTTGGTGCCCTGAAGAAGCCGTCTCTCCTTAGGGCAGGTCTAAACCCGAAGCCCGTCCCTCGTTTTTTTTTGGCCCGATTGCCTCCCATTCTTTTTTCTTCTTCGTTAACCGCCACACTCAGTGATCTTGCAGGTCCGGTTTGTGTTTGGGTTTTTTGTTCTTTATTTTTCTTTTTTTTTTTTTGTTTTTTTGTCCGGTGGCGGCGTTTTGTTTTTAGTGCGCCCCGCCCGCCACTTCAAACCGTCCCGGCGGGTTCTTCCCCTTTCCGTGAAACTGTGGATTTCCGTTCCCCCTCCCCTTCCTCTGCTTTTCTTTATGACCATCCTACCCCCTGCCCCCATATTAAATCGCCCCCTGATTTAACTTTCTTTTTATCTACTTCTCTTCCCATCCTTTTTTTTTTTTTTTTTGTCCGAGATGACCCTACTTTAAGTCCCCAAAGTTAGTGAAGTCTCAATAACGAGAGTTCTCACCTTTTAATTCTGACTTTTTTTACTATTTTTCTTTCTGCAGGTAATGATTTGGCGATCCTGTCTCGCCCCCCCTTTTTCGTCGACCCCTCCCTTCTCGGTCCTGGTTTCCCTTTCTTTCCCGATCGATGTCCGGCCGGGCTTTCGTTTTCTTTCCTTTGGCGGTCTTGCACTCTTTTACCCCCTTCAAGATCTGACTAACTTTTGGGACGTTGACGGCCCCACATCCTAACGGTTTCTCTCATCGATACTCAAAGAAAACGGGAATTGGTGTCCTTGTACCTGATGTCTTCTCTAACTCTATTACCCCACTCCACCCTTGAAGAGGGTTTCCTTGATACCCTTCATGACCCTCCTAACCTCCCCCATGCTTTTTCCCCGCTGATAAAGAGAATAGTCTATTCCTCGAATCACAGGCTGACCCCGACTATTGTCCCCACTTTTTTTTAGTCCCTTTCCCGACCCCCAGGCTAAAGCATTACTTTTGCATCTTGGTCCTGGTTCCCCCCGGCCCCGGAATGGTTTTTTTGACACCACCTCAAACAGCAAGTAAAGCCAAGTTCGGAATGTGGTGTTAACTCCCCCTTTCTGACCGAGCTGATTGCCCTCCCTCCCTCTTTAGGATTTTTGCGTCCTACCGTTTTCTGTCAGAGCCTGTTCTTTGGGCGGCTTTTTTTCTCCTTTTTTTCCCTTTCTCTCTTGCAAGAAGGAATTTGGCGAATTTTTGCTTCTTTCTTTTTCAGGGCCTTTTTCATGTTACGGCTGACTCTGTTTTCGGTCTCACTTCAGCCCCCATCGACATGTAGCCCCAACGCCGCCCGCCCCCCCCAATCCCCCCCCTCTTACTTTTTTTTTTCCTGATGGAGACTCCCCCCACAACGATACCGGTAAGGTTTTGTTTCTTTTTCCGGGGTGGGTTGGCGTTTCCCTTTCTAGCGCGGAGCACCCCGGATTGGATGAGGATCTCCCTTCCCAACCCCCCACACTACCCCATCTCGGCTTCCTCCGTCCCCCCCTTCCGCCGGAGTTCCTTCGACGTGATCTTCCCTTCTTTTTTTTACCCCCCTTTCGCCCTTCCCCCCTACCGATTTTTCTCGAACCGGTCCGGGAGTTCCTTTTCTTTTTTTTGAGTTTTCCGACGATATTCAGCCGCCGGGCCCCTTCGCAATTTTTAGTTTGAAAGCGGCGCCCTAAATGCTACCCTTAACTTCCTTGTTTTCTCACTTTTTCAGGCACCCCAATTCCTCTCTTTCTTTTCAAACAAGGTCGCAGGTTTAAGTCCTTTTATCTGCAATCTTCGTCCGTAAGGTTTCGCCTTAAGACTGGATCTCCTTTTTCCGTACTTTCGAAGCCCCCTGGATTTTGGGCCCGAGCTCGGAGTGTTCCTTTTGAGCGGCCTCCCCTTGACCCCTATTCTTCCCCTTCCTTCCTTTCTGGCTTTTTTTTTTCAACCTTGACAATTGGCTGACTTCAGGCCCCTTTGACCCCATTTCTTTGTCCCCCTTTTGAGCCAGCTCGGAGCGCCCCCGTCCCTTGCCCCCCTGTTTTCCTCGGGCAGGGAGGGCTCGGTCTTTTTTTCACGAACCAAAATCTTTGCCCAGTGGCGAGCCCCCGACCCACATCCTTTTCTTTCCTATTCCCCCCCCCCAAGAGGCCGATGCAACCTGCTTTGTTTTTTCTTCATGATCCCTCTTTCTCTTTGAAACCCTTGTTCCCCCCCTTTGCTTCTGCAACCCCCCGCGGTCGGGCCAGCGTGAGTCACCTTTTTCCCCTTTTCTCGCGTCTCTTTCTTTGTCTGCTCTCAATTTTCTTTTTTTAACCCCCTGTCGATCAGTTTGGCAGGAATTTTTTTTCTGTTCTACTTCCTCAGTTTCTTTCTAGACAGAAGCCCCTTCCCGGCGAATTTCCTCCCCATTTTTTTTCATTA
>Ga0179593_1525442_pt1 | contig 11235 bp, 12 predicted proteins | sample CZODoug2_1_08_16_FD_185931 | JGI IMG/M metagenome (GOLD analysis project Ga0179593, IMG submission 185931) | Vadose zone soil fungal communities from Angelo Coast Range Reserve, California, USA - CZODoug2_1_08_16fungal (PacBio error correction) | ecosystem: Environmental > Terrestrial > Soil >... | reverse complement strand
TAGGAGCGTCTCTCTCGTGCCCCGAAATCTTCGACTCCCTGCTGACTAATTTTTTGCCCTTTTTGTCTGAGGATATCGGCGATTTTTCATTTTACGGCCTTTCCTTTCTCGATAGGCGATGTCACTTCTCCCCCCCGGGGTGCCGGTCGTCTTTTGATTGTGAAGGAACCTTGTTCACCCTCTTCCTTCGTGATCGAAGTTTTCATTTTCTGGCGTCTTTCGGTCCTTTTTTCCTTTCCTCCTTTTCCTTGGTTTCCCTTATTTCGCGATACCATTTCACCTTGGTTGATGCGTAGCGCCCTTTTTTTCCCAGGAAGCCTTCTTTTCCTTGAAGTGCGGTTGCCAATTTCCTGGACCCCTTTTTTCAGAAAAAAGCTTGTTTTTTTTCACCTTTTTCGCACACTGCGTAATCGGCCCCTTTTTTTTTTTCCTCGCTTGGACGGGGGACTCGGGTATTTTTCCCCCTATAGCCAGTTCAAGCACGATTCCTTCTTTTCTCGCCATGTTCTTCCAGACGTCGTCGTCCCCCCCCCACAACGGTGCCAAGCCCTTTTGATGTCTTTGTCTCCCTTTTCCGAAGTCAAGAAGCGGCTTTTTTTTTTTTGATTCCCCTGTACCCATTTTTATGGCGCCATCTTCCGACTTCGTTGATTTTAGACCTTTTTTGAAAGGGCGAAGGATTCTTTTCGCGATTCTCCTTTTTTCTTTTTTCAGTTTTTTTCCCTCCTTGATTGAAGTAGACCCTTGTCTCTTCTGTCCGCCGTCGACGAGATTATTTCCTTGAATTTGCCATCCTTTTTGCCTCTTTGATCGAATTGCGGAATTGTCGTATTGTCGTTCCGGTGCCTTTTTCCCTTTTTTTTTTGCGCGCTCCCCTGTTCTTTCCTCTTTTCTTTTCTTCGAAAGTGAGAGTGACTCCCCTCTTTTTTCTCCTCCCAGCATGGAATTGATTGCTCTCTTTGTGTTTTCTTTTCTTTTCTCCTCAGTTGCCATGCTGCGCCGGCTCGGTCTCTTCCTTTTTCCCCCCTTACGCGAATTGTTCATCCCCCTCTTCCTGCGGGACAAGCCTTTTCTCCTTTCTTCACTTTTCCCAAAAACAAACGAGAAAGGCAGCCTTTCAAGACCCTGTTCAACAAATGTGATTGTAACCAAGGAAACCTTCTCTTCGTCTCCCTGGCAAACCGCGTCTGCGGCCCCTTGATGAACCCCCCTGTTCTACCCCCCATTGAAGATCGTTTCTCGGCCACGTGTTCATGTCCATTCTAGTAAGGCACACACGAAGTTCTTCCTTTTCTTTTTTCTGTACGCTGTCGGAATTAGACATGACATTCCATTTTCACGCCATCCCTTTTGGCACATCTTTTCTTCCCTTTCCGAACGACGAACCCCTTCTTTTCCTGCCGTCCGGATGGGCTTCTCCTAGTGGCTTCCCCCCCCCTCCCAAAAAAATCAACGTCAAGCTGTCCCCTTCTTAGATCCAACCTTCCATGACCCGTGCTTTTTTCTGCTCACCCTCGCCAGTGTTTCACCGCTCCGCTCCTCGCTCTTGCCCCTGCCTTCCCTTTGCATCAACCTCAGTGATGTGGTGTGCGCATTTCCCCTCCCACATGGTTACTTTTTCGAAAACGTTCCCCCCTTCCAAATCGACCTCATACACATTTTCCTTCGATCACCGTACTTTATGAGAGTTCTTCTCTCTTCACACCTCCTCCCCCTCGACTATCTCGACTAAGTCTCGACGCCCTTTTTTAGCCCCTGATCCCCGTTTCCAAGCTCTTCTCCTAGAACTGTTTATCAACAAATTAGTAGCCGATGATTCCTTTCTCCCTCTTTTTTTTTCGCTCCTTAGCCCGCCCGCCTCCCGATTTTTTACCTTTTTTCCGAATCCGCGATCGATACCGTCGTTTTTTATCGATCTCCGCCCCTCCCCTTTCCGATCCCCTCTTATCCATCACTCGCCGTGACTTTCGCCGTACCACGAGCTCTCCCCCCCGATTGAGTCAACCCTGCCCCTTTCAATTCTTCACGCTACCAAGTCGCTGTCCACTCATTCCCGCTCCTCGACGATTACCTTTTTTGTATAAATGTTCGACGCCTTTCATCTATCCCCGACGCCGCCACTCCGCCATACCTCCTTTTCTCTTTTAGCTCCAGATCGACCATAACTCGGTTTCGTACTTCTTCCCCTTTGATTCCCTCTCCTTTTCTCTTTCGGCTTCGTTTCTCCCTCTCCGCGAAGAGCGCTATCGGCCCGCTCCTCTCTGGAAAACCTTTCCATTTGGGATCCCTTCGGAGTGGTGGTGTGGAAGCTTGCTTTTTTTCATTCCCAGCCTCCCCCCCTAATCTACCCGTACTTTGCACCCTTACGAAGTCTGTCCTCTCCGTTGCCCTTGTTAATAGAGTTTTTTTCGCGCTTCTCCTTTCGACGCCAGGGCCGCATTTTTCTCGCCTTCATTTTTCATAAGCCCCTCTTTGCGCCAATGTTTTTTCTCCATGCATTTTCTTCTTCAAAACTATTGTAGCCTTTCTTCGTGTTTTTGGTACCTCCTTTCCCCCAGATTTTCTGTCTTTGTACCATTGCACTTCGTGGGACCACAAAGCTCCTTTCTTAACTCTCCTGAAAACTTGGTCTCTTATTCCCGTCAATTTGGTCTCCCGTTCATCGTCCCTCCAGTTTCGACAGCAGCAATTTCCTCTTGGGTTATCAACCATCTTCGTGAATCTTTTGAATCCTCCCAAGGCGAGACTGTCCTTTTTTGTTTCCCCCATGACTTTTTTTTTCCTACCATCTTTCCCTATAAGTTTCACATTCCTTTCTTCCGCAACCTCCGCGTCATCGGTTCCAGATCCCTCCCCGAGAGCACAGAGGTTTTTTTCCTATTTCCTGTTTCCGACTTCGAATATCCCTGCGGAAAGAATTGAAGCAGGGCTTTTTTGTACCATTGGCTGCTCTTTTCACGTTTTCTCTTCCACCTTTTGATTAAGCGCTGGATCGATGTCTTCTCTTGGCCGCCAACTTATTTCCCCCAAGTGCTACTGCGCGTCGTACAGCGAGTTGTCTCGATTGCATTGACACCCATGATGCCTTCCCCATGAGGCATCTTTTCCCCCGGCATTGTTCGCAGCGCTGTCGGCTTCCTTTTTCTTGCTCCCTGCTTACTCACTCTGCCGACCCCCCCCCTCTGTTGCCACAAGAGCGGGGCTTTCCTTCATCGGTCCACGTCGATCTTTCCCCCCAATCCTAAATCGCGTCCTTTTCGAGCGACAGATAAATTGTCGCCATTGCCGCTTCTTCCCTCCGCCATGCCCTACTGAGACGCTATACCCGGCTCCGGCCGCCCCGACCTTTTGACACCCTCACGTGTCGGACCATCGTGCTCCGTCTCCCAGGTGACCCCTTCGATTCCCTTGCAACCGGCTTCCATTTTCCTTTTCCGTTCAAAACGAGAGGACCCCCTTACCGCGCAAACCCAAATTCTCACCCCAAATACTCATTCTTTTTTTTCTCTTCGAGATCGTGCGGGACTAAGATGGGGGTTCCTATTCTTTTTCTTTCTTCGCTCGTTTTCTTGTAGTTTTTCGGCGACAACAGCCGGTGCCTTTTCCGTTCTGCATAGTTCCCGGGAGTCTTCCCTTCGTTGTGAAGAAAGTATCTGGCCGTCGGTTCGGCCGCGTTTTTTTCCTGTCCCTTCCTGAGTCCGGTTTTTCCCTTCCCTGTAACCAGGCTTTGTCGAATTTTCCTTTCGACGATTATTCTTCCTAGGTGATGAAGTTTGTCAGTAGCTTCTTCCTTCTGCTAGTTCCTATGGTTTCCCGTACCTCTCTTTAGGGACTTTCCTCACCTCTCTCCGCTCCTCTCCTCCAAGCCGCTGTCTTCCCCCTCGAAGTCCTTCTCATGGTGCAAGTGCAAGCGATGCTTTTTTTTCCTCCAATCCCTGTGATCTTTTGTGCCGTGATTTTTATTTTTCCTTCCGGAGATGTTTTCCCGCCTGTCGCCCTCCCCCGCGTTTTGTCTCCTCACCTTTCACCTGCCGTAAGTCAGCTCCCCACACCTGAGCTTCCTGAGTGGCTTGTTTCTTCCCTATCTGCGTTTATAGTTCCTCTGTCGCTTCCTGTGTGTTTCCCTGCGCCTCTTTCCTATTTGCAGAAGCTAGGCTTGATCACTTCTTTCGTTGCTCGCCCTTTCCTTTCGACGGTACTTTTTCTCCCTTCGCATGCGCCCAAATATCTTGTCTTTCTGGTGTTAGCGTTTTTACCCTGGTGGATAATCCCCATGACCTGCTGTAGAGCTCCCCTCTTTTCCCAGCCGCCCCCTGTGTTTGTTGCGCTCAGTGCGAAGACTCTTTGTGTCATGCGGCGTTTGCACTTGTTGTCCCTTCTGACGGATCAAGACTCCCTAAGAAAAACTCTGTTTTGTGCGTCCGTTCCAACGATCCACTTTCCTAAAAAGTTTTGAAGGTCCAGTCTCCCGTGCTGGCGGGCTCCCCAAGATCTTTTCTCTTCCCCTGTGTCTTCGCCCTCCTTCAGGTATAAGTCCCTTGTTGGTTTCGACGAAATTAACCATTTTCCGCGCGCTGCGCCCTACTTCTTGCCTTCGGTTCTGTTCTTCCTGACCGTTATGCTTCACCCCCCCCTCCCCCTCTGCCGCCTTGCTTCCGTTCCCAGCCCCTCTTTTCTTCCTGCGAGGTACGCAAGTCGAGAGCCCTCGCGGCTCTGGGGATTTTCTCGCGCCGATTTTTTTTTTTTTTTTTAGAGGAACATTCAGCTCTTCCCCCTTCTTTCAACTTCCCATCCTCCTTTTTCTATTCGTGTCGCTGTTCCCCTTTTTCTTTCTCAGTAGCCGGATGGTCTTGCCCTTTTCTTTTTTTTGCGGTCGGGGATGAGATTGGGGCCCCTTTCAGGCTTTTTTCTTTCTTCAGACTTTCACTGCTGTTTTGTTCACGTCTTTTTGAAGATATGCGGGTCGCCCCCTTTTCTATTTGTGTTGGGATCGGGTTTTTTTTTTTCGGCGATCTTTTAGGTTCTTGCATGATGTATGGCGGGGTTTCCGCGCCCTGTTTTTTGTTACGACACCCCTTAGATTAGCGATCGCGGAATTCGGGCTCGTGTTCTTTCCTCGAGATCTTGTTTTTTTCCAGTGAGGGCGCACACCTTCTCCGCACATCCTTGTATTCTTTCGACGAGGACTCATCTATCGTTTTTTCCTTTCAGTCACGCTTTCGGGGTGGATGTTCTCGCTTTTCCATTTGCCTTTTTTTCGGGAAGATAGTGCTTTCCGTTCCTTCTTTGCCGGAAACCCTTCGTCGGTTTTTTTTCAAGAGGACTGATCGATCGGCGGCTGTTTTCCGGTCCAGGTTTGCGACAGTTAGTCCCCCATTTGTCGATTTCCTCCCCTTCATGAGGTCTGTAAGAGGGGTCGGATCTCCTGGGCCCCAGGAAGAGTCTTTACTTCTCCGGTTTCCCCTTTCTCTCCCCACCCAGGCGTGCTCAGAAAAAAGCTCTTCATTTCCCCCAGGCTTTCGTCCTTTAACAGTCGCCTCCCTTTTGTCGGTGACGGTCTGTTAGTTAACTTCGGTGTAGTTTGTCCCTGACCTGTTTCCTATTTTTTCAGAATGGGAATATCCGTCATAACTCCGTAGCCCCCCACCCGGTGCCCTCCCTTCTCTCTCGATGGAGCTGAGCATGGTTTTGCTTCCCCTCCAGCGGAGTGAGAGTTCCTCCTCTTTCGCTCGAAGACTTCGTTGATTTCCGCTGAGCTCATGAGGCCCCCGCAGCTTTCTTCTTGCCTGCAGCTTCCTGGTTCGGTCGAACAACGGTGGGAGATCCCTGTTCCTCTCCGCACGCTTTTTTTCCGAGCTTTGGCACTTTTCCCTCCTTTGTCTTTACATCCTTCTGATCTATCTTTTTTTGACTTCCCTTTTGTAAGAAGGGATGAAGATTTATTCTTTTTGGCGTCTGCGCGGCGCTTTTCTTTTTTTGCTCCTTTTTTCTCGAGAAGCGCAGAAGCATGCCGTGATTCTTTTCTCCTCCTCCGTGTGGTGCTCTTCAAGGCCAGGCGAGCGCTGCTCCTTCTTCCTCTAAGAAGCCTTCAGACTCCTCCGCTCTGCGCGCCGCCCACCCCCCCCACCGTCGGCACATCCCTTCGACCAAAGACATTCCCCGCAGTACCTGTCTCCGCCCTTTTTCACCAACGTTTCTTTTTCCACCTTTCTCCCCCCCAAGGGAAATATGGCCCCTTCGCGGCCAACCGCGTCAGGTCTCCCGAGACCCTCTTTAAAAAATGAGATTCTTTTCCCGGTCGGCCCCGTTTTCATTTCCCCCAAATTCACCTGGAACTCCCCCCTCTTCTATCGCGCCAACACCCTCTACGCCTTCTCCGCGCTGTATGGAATGGGGACTCGCCATCGCGACGTTTCTGGGCAACGTGTGGGTCAATTGCTTATGCCGCCTTCCTCCGCCGCCTCATCGCTTTCCCTCCTCCCTTATCTGCGTGAAAACTAGGCTTTTCGACAACGACAACGAGGCTTCCAACCTTCACCGAAAATATGACTTTTCCCCTCAGTCACTTTCTGCTTCTTTTTTTTTTTTTCTGAGCACCCTTTTTCTCTTCTCCTTCAACCTATCTCCTTCCTTTTGCAGGCCTCTTCCCTACGAATATCTCCTCTCCGGAATCCCCGCGCCCCTTCCCTCAGAAGGGTTATCCCCCCTAGCACTCAGACAGTTTCTCCCCCTCCTAGAACTCCATGCAAATCACCGCGTAGATGCCAAGTCCGGGCTCGTGAAACCCAGCCTCCCATCACTCTGCATTAATAGCCGTTCCCAGTTCTCTTCCGTACGAAGCCCCCCTCGAGAACATCATCCGGACCTCCGTGATACTACACGCTACCTCCCTCCCTTTTCCTTCCGTAGAGAAGACACATCATTCCTCTTGGCGACCTTCCGACCCTCTCCTCCGAAACACCCTCTTTTTTCAAGAGAACCAGAATTCCGCTTTGCCCTTTTTGAGTGTGCAGTCCAGAATCTGAAGGAGTCTACAAATCATCTGCTTTTCCACCCATCCCTCGATAATCGTTATCGATCCTCCTCCTCCCAACACATATCCAATTTCCATTCTACGTTTCCCCGGCGCCCACGTGGACTCCCCATCATACTCTCCTTACCCTAGGACGCCTTGTTTGGCCGCCGCCATCCCCCTCTTCAATCTTCCCTCTCGAAGCGGGGCAACAGCGCCCGCAGAGCCCTGACCAGGTCGCCGCTGGGCAAGCGTTGTTCCCGCATATTCTTTTTCTTCCTGACAGAAATCAACCTGCCTGGACTCTTGACGTAAAGCCCCCCCCCTGGATGTCCCCTTTTTGCGGAGGAGTCGCTGTGTTTTCTCGAACGGTAAGTCCACCTTTTGTTTTTCCCCCTTTACACTTTCTTTTCCTTCTCCCGAAGTAGGGCTCCGCTCCTCTTCTCCCCTTCATTCTTCCCCTCCCCCATTTTCGGGAGTTTTTTCGCTATTGCCCGGGCAGCCGTCCTCTGCCCTTGCTTGTCACTACCCTCCTTTCCCGGTCCCGCTGAGCTTTTCTTTCGAGTCTTCAAAAAATTTCTCGTCGGGCTTTGTCTTTTTTACTTCCCCGAATCATTCCACTTCTGATCCTTTCTTGCCACCTCTTCTTCTTTTACCACCAAAGGCCCCTCTCTTTTTTCTCGAAAACTCCCTATTAAGACTGGTCTTCTGACATCCAGCCTCCTCGGCGTCCTCCTCCCTCAACGTGCCATTTTTTCCCTTTTTTTCCTTCAGGGTTGTGGGCTCCACCCGGGTTAAACGTCGGGATATCCCCTAACACCTCCCCTTTCCTGGCAGGCTTGGGAACATACGAGCCTTGTCTTGGCCTTGACCCCCTGACTTTCCCCCCCCCTAAGTTCCCTCTCATTTTTTCATCATCATGCGTTCTCATCCTGAAGCCAAAGCTTTCCCTAGCACGCTTTTGGTTTAACGTCCTGTCCCTTTTTTTCTAACCCAGCCCATGCACACCCCTTGCTTCCTTTGCAGGCATGGCACTTCCTTCGGTACAAATGACTTGTTTTTTTTCTCACCAACGGTAGTTATACCGTCTTGTTTCTACCTGCTGGCGTCCCCGTGTGTTGGCCCAAGGTCTTCTTCACAAACGTTGCGGATGCCTCTTTCAGTCCCCCCCCTCTCCTTTCTTGCACATGTATAGTGTGGTGTCCTTTTAAACCTTTTTCTGTCCCTTCTTCCTATAGAGTTTTTTTTTCCGTCTCGCGTTACTCAACTCCCCCTATACCTTCAGCGGACCCGAACCACGATCGCCTCTGGGCTGCCGAAGCTACTTTCCCGGTTATCAGCCCCCTCCCGTGAATGCTAGTTTTTTTGTGGACCAAATTCGCACTCTCTGCCGCTGATTTCTAATCTAGCCCCTTTTGAAGGATCTTTTTTCCATACTTCTCCCGTCTCCCCCTTTTTCCTGACACCTTCCTTTTTTTTTTCCGTCCCGCGTACTTTTGACGGGCCGCGCGACGAACCTTTTTCGGAACTTCTTTTCCCGTTTGTGGACGCATCCCCCATCTTCCTCCCACACCTTCCCTCATTTCTCTTCTCTTTTCCTCCTCATTGTTTTTTTCTTTCGATTATTGGGTGCTGCGACTCCTGCGTTTCCCCAAACCGGTTTCCGCTCGTTGACGAATACGTTTACCTCTCTCCTAATGTCTTTTTATTTCCGTGTAAAAGATTCATCTTGGAATTCTCCCCAGTTTGCTTTTCTTTCGGAAGTAGGGGAGGAATGCGATGTTCTTTCTATGTTCCCCCGTGTTTCCCTGCCGTGACCATTTTTGTTGAAAACTTTCCTTTTTTTTTGCGAATTTGGTCGCTGACCAGAGGCCCGCCTCTCTTTTTTGTGACTTATTCTTCCGGATGAAGTAGCTTCCTCCCCTCGTGGGGCACGTTTCGGCTCTCTTTTTTCCTCTTCTTCTTGGAAAGACTAGTGGAGACTTCCCCCGCGCAAGACAATGCCGCTTTTCCTCTCCTCCATGCGGCCTCTTTCTCACAGGGAAAACCGTCATGGTGCCGTCTCTCTCTTTGGTTTCAGCTTGTCAGATTTCCGTTTGTGGCCAATCCCGGAATTGCTTTCCCTCCCTCTGCCTTCGTGTAAACATAGAGCTGTTTACCACCACTTACTGCAGTAATTTTCCTTCCTTCCCAGTAACGGTAGTTCCTGCCTGCGCAATCTCTTCGAAGCTGATCCTGGTGATCGTTCCACTTATTCCTTCCGGTTCCCTTTTCTGTGTTAACTTTTTTCTTTTGCTTCAGGCGCCTAGCTTGCTGAGGTTCGCGGAGACGTGGACCACCTTTTTTTCTGACCTATGGTAGGCTTCTTTTCCTGTCGGATTTCTTCTTTCTCCAAAGCCTTCCCCCATTCCGTGAATTGGGATTTTTCCTCATGCAGGGATTTTTTCACTGGTTTTTCCTCCCTACCCCCCCTGATAGGAAATTTTTTTATACGGACATTCCCTTCCCCCCGATTGTTTTGCATCCCCCCCTGAGGTTTTAAAGAGACTTACTCTTTTTCACTTTGTGGTCCCCTTTCTTCCAGAAGGCTCCCCCTTCCCCTTGAATGCTGCTGTTCTTCCCTCCCAAGGGACCCTTTATCACCTTTGAAGACGAGGATCCACGTGCTGGCGGGCCGGAAGATTTTCTTTTTGGCTTTTCAGGCGCGTAATGAGCCGGTCCAGGATCTGTCCTCCCTGGTCTTCCCCCGAGAAGCGAGCTGAGCCCTCCTTTGTTCTTGTGCGGCCAGGGGCTCTACTTCGAATGGGTTCTTACCTTCTCACCACCGCGAAGGCACGTCCGCTTTTTTCCACCCTATGTGTGTTGCGGTAAGCTGTTTCAGTCAGAGAAGCCATTATGCGCGGCTCTTGGGGATTTGCTTTGTCTTGTCTATCCCTCCCCCTTCGTTGAAGTGTTTATGTTCTTACAGCTTTCCCCTCTGATTTTTCGTGGCGATGAGTTTCTCATTTTTCGATCGCAGCCGTTCTTTTTTCTCGATGAGCGATTTTTTGGCTGATGTATTGGCGTCTAGTTCTGACTTCTTGGTAAGTCCTCCCTTTCTTCGTCGTCAACTGCTGGAACGTTAGGGTTTTTTTTTGGGACCTCTCCTTTTTTCCAGTGCAGATGGTGTTGGAATCGTGCTCCTCCCTAAGAGAAGATCTTTTCCACAGTTTTCCTTCTTCTTGATGGTATGGGCTTTCGCTTTCTCGAATGGCGGCGAGCTCTTCACACCTCCTCGGTAAGCGATCGCTTTCTTTCTTGGTTCAGTTAAGCCTTTGTGGAGGAATACTTTTGTGGCTGGGACAAGGCGCGCCTCTTCCCCCCCTCCCTTTCTCGAATTGCTAGACGAAGCGGAAATTGTCTTCCCCCTCCTTTGCTTTGTCTCCCTTTCGTTCTTTTCAACCCCCTTTTTTCTTCCTCATTTGGATCATTTTTTCGGCGCCTCTTTAGACAGTCGGCTGCCTTTTCCTTCTGATTTTGAGAATTCTTGTTTCACGCCTCCTTTCCAGTTAATGGCCTTTTGATGAGGTCTCTTTTTTTGGTTTCAAGGTTGACCCCCTTTCGGGTCGTTTCTCCCCCTTTTTCTTCAGAGGTTGATTGCCGGCTCCCGCGAGATGGTGCTCGCCCTTCCCATAGTCCCTTGCGAGTTCTTTCTTTTTCCTTCGAAGAGAAAAAGGTTGTCTCACCCCCCTGGGCGGGCACCATTTGCGTAATCGCTTCCTATCAGAGTGACGGTGAACTTTTCCGCTTTTTACCCCTGATCAGGCCATATTCGCTTTTCCCGATGCCGGATGCTTGTACGCAATGGGGTCGGTTTGTCGTAGCAATTGACCCACCACTTTTTTCGGCCAGCCTTTTTCCCCTCGAGAGTAAAGACAGCTTTCGGTTCTGAAGGCGATTTGTTATTTTCCTCGACTTGTTTGACTCCTTTTATAACTTTTTCCTTGCCGAAGATTTCTGTCTCGCGATCTTAAGGTTCGGTCTCCACTCTGTGATTATAGCCCTTTTCCCCGGTTTCCGCCTGGAGTTCTCTTTCCTTCTTTTTACGTTTTTTTTTCCATCACACGCGGTTGAACTGTCTTGCTCGTATTTTTTTTGTAGTTGCGTTTGTTTTTTGCGAGATGCCTTTTTATCCTTCGTCGTAGGCTTTTTCTTCTACTTCTCTACGGCGCCTTTTTCTTGCG
>Ga0179593_1496004_pt1 | contig 11235 bp, 12 predicted proteins | sample CZODoug2_1_08_16_FD_185931 | JGI IMG/M metagenome (GOLD analysis project Ga0179593, IMG submission 185931) | Vadose zone soil fungal communities from Angelo Coast Range Reserve, California, USA - CZODoug2_1_08_16fungal (PacBio error correction) | ecosystem: Environmental > Terrestrial > Soil >... | reverse complement strand
GGTCTTGATTTCCCGGACTTTTACGGCCTTTCTGATCTTCTTCGGACCGATTCGTTTCCTTGGACCCCCCCCAACGACTTATTATTTCAACCCCCTTTGCGCTGTTTAGGTCTGTTTGTTCTAAGCGGCCTTTTGTGCCTTATCGCGGCTTGGTTGGATTCTTCTCTTCGTTTGATCCCTAGTGGGTCCAGAGGTCTGCCGGCCCAAAGCCAATTTGGTGACATTTCCTTTTAGATGTAGGTTCATGTTTTTTTCCCCCTTGCCCGGGTCTGGTTTTCTTTTTTTTTTTTTTGGGCTTTTTTGGGTGCTGGACGACATCCGTCCCCTCCCAACTGCGCTTCTTTCTTTAGCAAACACCCACACAACCCCCCTCTATGCTCCTCCTTCCCGTTTTTCAGCTGACGTTGTTCATCTGTTTGAGAACCTTGTGAGAGATCCTCCCTTTTGGGTCTCACTATCTGATTTTTTGTTGCTGGTCTTGTAAAATTGCACCTTTTTTCATGTTGCGTATAGCCCATATTGCATTACCCCAGTTGTCAGTTTCTGCTGGTCATTTTCCCTTTTCTTATAGTCCTTTCCCTTTTACCCTGGATTAGGTCGTCTGTGTCCCGGAACTCTGTGCCCCTTTCCTAGGGGTTCCCCAGTTGTAAGTTTTTTTGTCTCTACGTATTTTTCCTCGGCTCAATTCGTCTGCCCTTTTTTTCCCCCTTAAAGCCTTCTTTTTTTCTCTGTTTCGCCTCCCCCCGATTCTTTTTCTCGCGTCCTCTTATGTTCGCGCTTCCACTTGAGGAGTCCCACCCCCCCAATTTTTAACGGATGCTGTTTGCCCGAGGTGGCCCCAATTCTTCCCTGGTCCCCCCTGTCCTTAAATCGTATTTTCTTCCACCCAAACCGTTTCGGAGTACCTTGGCAGCAACACTCGGCCCAAGCAACAACTGAGGTTTCGGAGCTCAATTGATCCCTGATATGAATCCTTTTTCATTCTCTCTATCATCCCACATTCCCTGGCCAGCCTAACCTGTGAAGGCTTTTTCTAAACGACCCCCAACCATCAATGATTCGGTGATAAGTTCCCTCGCAGGGGGCTTTGCTATTTCTACTAATCCTCACCCGCCCCCTTCCCCCATCGGTATTTTTTTTCTTCCATACCAATTTTTGACCCCTCCCCTGTTATTTGGAAGATTCTAATGGTTTTCCTTTTGCTTGGGGATATTTTCCAAGACTGGGCCTTTTTATTTTCTATTTCTGCCGGACTCTGTTACCTTCTGTAGTGCCCTTCGACAAGGAATGGGCCTTTTTCCACCTGAGGCTTGCCATGTCCCCCCCCCCCTTGAAAATCTTTTGGTGTCCCCCCCTTCGTACTATATTTTTTCCATGTACTGGACCATTTCTCCTGGCATCGTTTTTTTTTGCCTTTTCTAAATTTTACCGTCAATCCAACCTCAACGCGGGAACTATCCCCATGGTCATCCTCCTTTTCTGGTAAAAGCCCGAGTGGCTTTTTGAATGTGGGGGCCTTTCTTCTACCCTCGCCCTTGGGACGGCACCCTTGTTTTAGGTTCTGACTACCCTTCTTCCCTCCCTACACGCTGTTCTTAGCAGCGATTTCTACATCGCACCGCAACCGGTGACTGAGCTTACATTTCTCGATTTCCCAAGATTTCTCGGGTCTGTACCCCCTTTTCCCTGGTCTCACCCTTTGGAGCCACACCGGTGGTTTGTTTTTCCAACTGGCTTCTTGACGGAGATTCCCTCACATTTCCCTTATCTCTTTCTTTTCTTCCCCCCCCATCCGTTGACTTGTTTATAAACCAAAATTTATTCCTTTTGCACACCCGTGACCTTTCCCCTTTTTCCCCTTGCATACCTTTTTTCCAAGACTTCATCTTGTTCAGATGAATATTAAGTGCCCCCTTCTATTCCCCTAACATTACGCGAATGCATCCTTTTCTCTTTTTAAGCTGGGATCCCCCCCCCCCCCCCCAAGAACCAATAAATGACTCCCATTATTCTTTTTTTACCAAATCTTTTTGCCTCCCAAGTTCTTTCCCCCGGCACTGCCTAAATGTCCTTGACTTTTTTTTTCCTCTTCTGCTACGTTTCTCCAACTAAAGGATCCATTTTGGAGTGTTTTCTATGTCCCTTTCACACTCCAAGCAACTGCTTCCTTCTCCTCCGACCCCAAGTTTTTTTTTTCCCCGTTCTCATTTTTGACCCAAGCCTATAAACCAGATCACTGTTACCCCTTGCAACAACTTCGCTCTTTTCATTTCCCCCTCCGTTTTTTTTTGTTTCCTTCCCTCTCTGTGTCTCCCGACCGACTTGATTTTTTCGTTTCCTCTCTCCTTGGTCTTTGCCTTGGCTTTTCATGAGTTGGTGACCTCGTCTTTCTGTCTCACAAAGAGCTTCCTCATTTGCAGTCACGGCCTCTCCGGCATTGGATTTCTTATCTTCTGTTTTTCTCCTAGACCTCCCCCCAAGTCCAGGTGCGCCCCCTTATGCTATGCGTGTTTTTCCGACCCCCACACGCTTTCGAACATATTGTCCCCCCTATGTGGATAAGTATTTTCTGCCTTTCCCCCCCCCCCCCCCGTTTCGCATTCCGGTCCTAAACTTAGTGGTATGACCTTGCTCAAAAATTCAGTCTACTTTCATTTCTCACAATTAAAACGTACCACCCTTTCTCTCCCCTGACCCCCTTTTTTTCACTTTTCTTGTAGTTTACTTGGATGATTATGCACGGCTTTTTCCTTGTGTCTAGGATACGTTGAACCACATTTTTTAGTTATCCGAGGACCTTAACGTCTGCACCGTTTTGTTGGCACCGTTCTGCCTTTCTTCCTTCCTTGGTACGCTCCCCCTTTGCATCGAGGTTGCCCCCTGCTCAATTCCCTTTCGTTTGCATGAGCTTAAAGCTGCCCCCTTTTTCCCCTTCCTTTTTACCTCCCCAGAGAGTTCAGGTTCACTCACAATTGGCAGCACCCCTTTTCTTCTTGTCTTGCCCCCCCATTTAGTCCTTCATTCCTTTTTCCATCTCTCGTCCCTCTCTAACGCAGGTGGGGGTTGTTTTGCTTTGTCTTTGTCCTGTTTGCGCAAGATCGACTTCACAACTCCCCCCCCTCACCTGCCCCACATGTAGCTCCGGATTTTTTTTCCCCACCTTCTTTTTTCCAGGCACCTCGTTCACTGTTGTTTTGTTTCCCTTTCCGGCTTTGCTTACTGGAAACTTCGTATTTGTTATGGAGTCCAGTTCGATCCCCCCCCCCCCCCCCTCATTATCACGTTTTTCCTTTTTCCTATCCCCGTATCCCTCCTCGTTTCCTCGCCTGCGTTGTCTTTCCCCGGTGCCGGAGCGTTCGATTAGTAGTACATTTTTTTTTTCCCCCCCCAGAGTTTTTTTCCGATTACTTTTTCTTTCTGTTTTTTTGGGGCCTCATGCCCCACTTTTTTTCCTCTCACATCTTACTCGATCTTAATTATCGATCTTCTGGCCCCCTTTCGGATCTCACCTTTCTGGTTTCTTTCCGTTACTGGGATGTTCTTTCCCAACACTTGGGTCTACCCGCATCCCCTTTAGCCCACAATGATCCCACCTTTTGATCATTTTGTTTGCATATCCCCTGCACATTTTCGCTCTATTCTTTTCTGGTTTTTTCCTCACGTTGTCCTCAAGCAATCGTTCCGAAAGTCACATCCCTCTTTTTTTTTTTTTTTCGAGTTAGTTTTTACCAGGAGTTGAGTACGCGCCTATTCCCTGTTTGCTCCCATTTTTTTTTGCCTTTGCTTCCACAATACCGTTGTCTCTTTTTTCCCTGCCCCCCTCGAGAGACTTTGCCCCCTTTCTTTCAAATAAGGTCTCCTCGTCTATAAGCTTTTGTCATTTTAGCTGCACCCGACACACTGTTCTCTTTTTCAACAAATCACTGGCGTCCCCTCAGGCATGTAACTGCAGCCCTCCCCCCCTTCGCCAATCAATGGACGATTTCTGTTGCTCGCCCTTCTCTGTCGCAGCCATTCTGCCTTGCCTTAGGCTTTTTACATCTCTTTTTTAACATTGACCTTCCCGTTTGTTACCATCAGAAGTCGTGTTTCTTTTAGCAAAAACCTCCTGGTTCCATGCCCCCCCAAGCCGCCCGCCCCCTACCCTTTTCTTACCACCCCTGAATCTTCTTATCTCCCGACTTTTAGGCCCCGATAATCAGTCATCTACGGAACGCGCCGGATGGTTTTTTTTCTCGTTGACGTTTTTTTTTCAGCCCCGGAAAGTCATTTTGCTTTTTTTTTCGGTTTTTTTTCCGTCCCCCACCATGTCCTAAGGCGGGTGCCGTAAATGCCGGGGGGACTTACCCTTTTTCCTTTTCCCTTTCCCTTAACTTTTTTTTTTTTGGAAGAAGATCCTGGCTCGGTTTCTGCCCCCTGGCTATTTCGACAGTGCTAGCCGTATTGACATTTTCCTCTTTCCCGTCCCAAACCACTCCTCCGTATTTTTTATGAGCGGCTTTCCGGTTTTGTTCGCCCTTCGCAGCGGCTTTTACTTACCGCTGCGTCTGCTCTGGGGGGGTTGGGTCAGTTCGATTCCCCTTTAGTTTTGATCTGGGTTCTCTTTACTGTCCGATATGGGAAGGATTTGGCTCCCCCTTCCCCCCTTAGACTTAGGGAGGATTCCATTTGTGCTTTCATCCTATTTACCCTTTTTTGGTCTGACTTTTCACTTTTTCCCCATCCTTCTGAATTGGGACCGTCGTGGACCCCCAAACCCAACCAAACCAACCCCCAAAAAAACCCCAAACATTTGACGCCCCCATGCACCATTCTTGCTGTTTTGTTGTTTTCTGAGAGAGTCTTTTTTGGTTTTCCCCGTAGCACATTTGTGAGATTTTCGATGCCGCTTTTTCTTTGTTAACTTGTGTTCCTCCCACGGTTTTCCTTGAGCCTGTCCCATATCCCCCTTCTCCCCCACTTTCTTCATTCGGGTCCGAGACATCATTCATCTTTTTATATTCGACTTTCCCTGGATTCCCTACCCCGCGGTTGGTGCTTCGCTTTTTTCTCCTTAGTGGGGTAGTTGATCGTGACACGGTCTTCCTCGCGTCGCTTTTTTCCCCTCAATTCGTCCCCCCCCACTGAAAATTATTTCTGGTTTCCCGTTCTGTGTTATTAAGAAGCTCACCTCATGCGGGCCTTTTCTTTGGCCAGCCGACCCCTCTTCTTGCATATCAAGTCTTTTGACCCAGTTTCTAGACCCCCCCTTTTCCTCGAGCGTGGGCAGATTTTTCCTATTTGAATTCTGACGGTTTAACCTTTCTTTTCATCTTGGGCCAACACCATTTTGGTTGGTTTCCCTATTCCCCCCCCAAGGTGTTTGACGGTTCATGTTCGACCCCTCCCCCCCAAACTTTTCCCTTTTGCGTTTCCCACAGTTTTTTTCCGGCAGTACGATAATTTCATCCTCCGATTCCCATTGTGTTCTTGCTTTTGACAGTTTTCAGGGGGGGACCATTTTCTCAGCCCCTTCTTCCAAGGATAGCCGTTAAGCTGAAGACTCGACTCTAATTCTCCCTCTTCCAACGTGACTTTCTTAGTCCACTGCACCTTTTGTTTTTTTTCCCAACAGACGAGGTCGCTGCCCGACGAGGAGTGGATTTTCCCCTGGCCCCCCAATTTTATTTCCCACCGGCGCCGATCCTTTGAGTTTTTATTACTTAATAAACAGTGTCTCCTCCCCCCTCCCCCCCTCCCAGTTGTTGTCCAAACCTTTTTCACTTCTTTTGTTCGGCTGTGTTGTTTTTTTTTTGGTCCGCTTGTTTTTGGCCGGCTGCTCATGAGACCCACATTTTCTTTTTGGTTTTTTGTCAGATTTTCTTTCCTCCGTAACCACGAAAGGCACCCACTCTTTTCACAATATAGTCATGGCTTGACGCGCGGACATGCTGTGTTGATTTTTCCTCTAAAGCCTTTTTCCCTTCCCTGTTGATGTACAACTCTTCCTATTAAACGTTGATCTAAGCTTGATTGCTACCCGCACGGCACCATGTCCTTCTTTTTTTCCTTTGCTCGATTGTAAAGCTGTGGGCCGTGTACCATTCTTGTCGAACCCGGGGGCGAAAACCCTTTTTGGCAACCCTGGTCTGTTCCCCTTCCTGGATAATTTTCAATGATCTCAGGCTCAGTCCCTTTTCTGCCTTCTATAAAAAATTTGAAGTTTGTTATTTTTTTCTATTATCGTCACAAACTTCTTTACCAAGTCCCCCTTTCCATGACATTAGGTCATTATTTGTCTTTTTATTTGACCTAACATCCATCTTCATTTTGAGGTAATTTGGATCAAACCTCCCCTTTACTCATTTATTTTTTGAGTCTCCAGCCTTTCTTTCGATCCTGCGGGGGGCCATCCACAGACTTTCAAAATGTTATGTGACCAACCTCCTTTTTCCCAATTCCCCCAGATGTAGGCCCGCCCGGCTGGGCACTTTATTGCGACCTTTTTTTTGGATTCCTCTTCTTTTTTCGCCCTTCTCCCCAAGGAACAAAAACCCGGATCCAATCTTTGCCTTCCCCGATTCTTATGATTTTTAATGAAAGTCGCTTCATTCGCAAAGCCCCCCCTTACATCTTTTCCCCTGGAAATTCCGGATCAATACATTACCCCCCCCCCCTTCCCCCTGTTTCCCCACTTGTACTTTCTTTTTTTTAACACACATCTCTCTCTTCTCCTCCTCCGTTAGTTGTCTTTTTTCTCTGTCAGTTCACTTTTTTTGGTGTTCGGACGTTCTTTTGTATTCGGGTCTGTTTATTGTGCGATTTGTAGTTCCGCTGTGCGGTCATCTCGAGCGCTTTTTCTTTTTTCCCAAGAGATTCCCCCTCCCCCCTTGGTTTACTCTTTTGTTTGTCGGTGGCAATCCCACTTTTCAAAAACCCCCCACTTGGTTTTTTTTTTTACCTTTGCCAGTTGGACCAAGGAGCTTTTCATTTTCCCCCACTTTTTCCCCTTCATGTGTTCATGTCTGTTTGGGGACCGCTCCGTTTTCCCCCCCCTTTCCCTTCCGACAAAACCCCTTTTCCTGAAGGTTATTGACAACCCCTTTTCAAAGGCACTCCTTTCCTTTTCTTCACTGCCTCCCAAATCAATCTGTCTTTTTTTTTTGTTTCCCTCGAAATGTTTTTCGTTTTCACTTTTTGCCACGACGGACGTTTCCCGACATCCCCCCTTCGTTTCCACTTCTGATTGAATATCTTTGAGCGCCTCCAGGCGCCCTTGTGACCCCAACCGTTCGCTGTTCGAGCCAGTCTTTTGTACCTTCCCCTCACTGCAAAGCTCCTCTTCCCTCCTATCAACGTCCCTTTTCGTGTTCCCGAGGTCTTCCCCCCCTTCTTCTGACCGTTTTTGAGTAGTCTTCTCTTGAACTCTTGGCGCCTATTTTGTGCTCAACCCCCCTTTTTTAAGACCCCTCGATGACCGATCCTTATAGTTTCCTGTTCCTGTTCTTTTTTCTGCAATATCTTCTGCGGCCACTCCCCCCCCCTTTCCCCCCTTGCCAAGAGCTTTCTCTCCCCCCCCACACACCATCTTTGCAGTTTTCCACTAGTTCTTCCTTCCTTTTTCCTTCCCGGACTCTTGCTTCTTTTTCGTACACTTCGTTATTGCGTCGTTTCCCTTTCTTTCCCTTCTCCATTCTGGCCAGTTGTCCAAAACTCCCCGTTCTGTCTGGGGTTCCGTTGCGGGTCTTTGAAAAACCGTTGCCCTTAAGGGTTCTGTGGTCTTTTTTGGATGATTCCCTTTTTTTTTTTTTTTTCCTTTATGCTGCAGTGGAAATGAGTTTCCCCCACGCGATTTCTTTCCCTTTTCTCTCCCCCTGCTCCATGTATTCTTCTTTTCCCGCGCATACATGAAGATCTAGATTTTGGAAAATCTATTTTTTTATTATTTCCCCCCCATCCCCCCCCCTCTCGTTGTCTTTGTTTTTTTCTTTTTCATTTTGGCAAACACTTCGAGGCCTCCCGACCCCAAACATTTTTTCCCTTCCTTGACTCTTTCGCCCGCCTAGCTTTAATCTTGGCCGCCCCTTTTTTTTTTTTTTCTTCCTTTAGCCTCCAGGTTATTCAGCATCGTCGGCTTTTCAACCTCCCCATAGTTTTCTTATTTCAGGACATGGCTCTTTTCTTTTTCTTGAGTTGTCAAGGATCGGAGGTCCCCTTTTTTTACGTTACCCCACGGTCGTCCATTTCCTTGCGAATATCGGAGTGGGAGTTTCGTGATCCCCCTGATTTCCCCTGGATATATGCTGACCTCGGGCTTGCTTCCCCCCAATGGTTCTTCTGAAAATCTTCACTCTTGGACCAATTCACGATTTTTTTTTTGTCCCCGTAAACACGCCAGCGATTTTTCACGATTCCTGCGCCCCCTGGAGCTCGCGCCCAATTGGATTCCGCCCCCTTTCACTCCTTCCCGATGTTGGTCTCCAGAGATTTTTACAGACGCGTTTGTTTTTTTCCCCCTTTCTGGAAGTCTGTTGTAATTGCAGGCCAAAAATCGGTAGCCCAAAGGCCTTCCCCTTCTCGGAGTTCCCCTGTCACTTCCTTCCCATAGTTTTTTCAGTGACTCGGGTTGCCCATCTTTTTTTTCCCCATCGATGAACGCCTTGAGATTCAGCGGTAGGGTGCCCCGCCGCTGTATATTTTCTCCCCCAAGCCCAGTCTCTTTTCAGGCTATCTTTTGTTCGACGATCGTCTCTCCCCCCCCTTCCCCATTTTTGCGTTTTTTTTTTTGTTCCTCCAATGCCGTGGAGCAGGGGGATCTCTTCTTTCCCTTTTTTTGATTGCAGTTCCGGTTGCGGCTACCTTCCTTTCATTTTCCCCCTTTCTTTTTTATTTTTCTTAACGTTTATTGGTTGCGTGATATGCGTGTCCCCCCCCCCAAAAGACGTCCCTCCTTCTCTTTCTTGAATACTTGCCGTGGCAGGAGTTTCAGTTATGGCAAGCTACCTTGTTCCCCTAGGGAGTCCCATTTTCCCTTAAGAGAGGAATCTGTCCCTTCCCGATTGGGTTTTTTTCGTCTGAACGTCCCGATTGTTCCTTTCTTTAATTTGGATTTTCTTCAGCAGGCGCGGCGGGGCATATTCCCCCTAGGTTTTGTTTTCTTTTTCACCCCATATCCCCGCCTTTTGGTTTCTGATCCGGGCTATTTTGTAACAACAAAAACCCCCCCCCCCCCAAAAAACATTTTTTTTGGAAAGAATGGCAAGGCACTTCTTTTTGAGGGGTTGTTTGGGATGCGGGCCTTTTTAGGAGCCAATTGGTTCTCCCCCTCCCCTTCATAGTTTTTTTGCGGCGCCTCACTCCATGCAGTTTTTTACCCCAGTTTCAAATTGCTTGGTTCTTTTCAGTTGGTCCCCCCCCCCTCTCTTATTTCAAATTCCTTAACCAGGTTTGGTAATTCTGGGTAGGTGTGACTGCGCCCAAGCCCCGCTTATCTATGATCCTTGATCCTGCTACCCCCTCTTGAAGGACCGTTTACCAGTGTGTGTATTTTGGAAAGCTGCGCAGCGCCTTCGTGTGTGGCGAAGCTAGACCTTTTCTTTTTTTTTAGTTGCGGCCGCCGATGCCCCCCATTGTTCGTCTTTTCCAAGAATTCCTCCCCCCCTCCCCCCCCTTGCTTCGTACGCTTACCCCCGGGGATTGTTCCTTAACGCGATTGATTTTTGCTTCTCACGGTGGACAACCAGGAACTCATTTTCTAGTCGCGGTCCTGTTCATTCCCTATTCTATTCGATGCCTTCTAATTTTTCCTGGTTTTTTTCCCACTTGTTGTGCATGCTGAGCGCCATTTTTTCCTCCCTTCCACACTGGCCGCAACACACCGAAATTTTTGAGGAGTATAACTTAGGCTTCGCCATTTTTTCCCCCACCCCCTCCCTCCTTTCCTCATGTCTTAGTCCCGCAGAAATATGGGCGAATTGGCGTTTCTTTTTTTTTGTGACCTCTTCCGATTGTTCGGCGTCCCCCAGTTTTCACAAGCATGGCCATATTCCTCAGATACACCCCCGTCCTTTTTTTTCCGTTTTCCCTCTCCATTTGAACGACTCTTTTTTTTCACGAAAGGAAAGGCTTGGGCCGGGCCACTCTTTTTGGGCCTTATGCTCACTCCGTCCTCCCCCGTTTTGGTCCCCGGAATACGTGCCTTTTTTTGGCCGCCGCACAGCAATTGGATATTTCCCATGTTTTTCCGGGTAACCACCCTGAAATCCTTTTTTTTATTTACGGCCGGGCCAACCTGTTTTGTGGGGATCTTCCTGTCTTCCCCTTGGCCAATTTTGGTTGGTTTTTTCCCCTCTTAGACTAGACTCACCGTCCAAGCCCAGCAAACCTTCTTTCATTATGTTATATATCGCCCCCCCCCCCTGTGCGCCTTAATCCTGTTGGTTTCTTTTCTTCTCCCAAAGCTTCTTTTACTTGTTCCTTTTCTGTTCAGCTTACGCTTTCTAACCCAATTGGTTTTCCCCCCCCCTCCAGGAGTGCTACTCGCACGCAAGGAGTTTTTTTTTTTTTTTCTTGTTCTTTGCCCCTCCCCCTTTTCTGCAAAGCGTATGTTTTTGGCGTAACCCAAGCTGACTCCTAACCCCCTTTTTAGATTGTGGGCTGGGTGTCCCACTGGATGCGTCTGCTTTCCCCCTCCCTCATCATTCTTTTGTTGATCCTTTCCCCTTTTGTCTAGGCTTATTACAACATTGGGGCCCGTAGCTCCTCCCCCCACTTTTGTTCCCGTCCACCCAGCACCATTTGCATCTGTTTTTTTTTTCCCGCGGTCAAGGATGCTCTTTTTCAAGTAATTGAATTATTACAACATGAAAAGTAGGTTCTGCCCCCTTCCCCTTTTGTCCCATTAACAATTCCCTGGAATTTTTGCTCCGTAGTATTCTATTTTGCTTAAATTTGTGCTTTTTTCATGCCACAGGGACTTTTCTTATCCACATTCTTCTTTTTTTTCCCACACTGTTTTTTTCCAGTCTTTTTTGTGTTCACCCGGTGGCTTCTTCCCTTGTTCTTTTTTTCCCCCTGTTTTTTTTTTGGGCCTTGATTCCTATGTCATTTAGAGTCCCTTCCCCCTACCTGATCCCACTGGCATGGTCTTAGTACCTACTTCCTCTGATGGCCTGCACGGTTTTAACGAGGTTCTCAAAGGTTCGCAGCATCCCCCCCCCCCCCCCACCCACAGACAACGTTCTTAACTGCGGGAAC
>Ga0179593_1458324_pt1 | contig 11235 bp, 10 predicted proteins | sample CZODoug2_1_08_16_FD_185931 | JGI IMG/M metagenome (GOLD analysis project Ga0179593, IMG submission 185931) | Vadose zone soil fungal communities from Angelo Coast Range Reserve, California, USA - CZODoug2_1_08_16fungal (PacBio error correction) | ecosystem: Environmental > Terrestrial > Soil >... | reverse complement strand
CTTCTTTTTTCAAATGCACAGAATCGGTCCACCCTTTTTCCCGTTTAGGCGCTGGGGCCATGTGTTTATTCCGCCGTCTCCGTGGAGCTCTTAATGTATCATCCCTTTAATTCCTCCATTCTTGGTCCAGGCGCCGTCAGTGAGGTGTCCCCACGCTCCCTCGCGCGCCGCCCTGCCTACCTCCCTGTCTTCTGGGATGCAGACGAAGATTATTCTCTGACAGTGAGACCAGATATCCCTGCAGAAGTTTTTCTTTTTGCACCTTCCGGATTAAAGAGCTAGTTCCTCTTCAGCACCATACCGGCCAATTTCCTTCGTTCTTCCCCTTCTTTCTGCCCCTTGTCGGTGCGCCCTTTCCGTCGTGAAGTGCTGTCTTTAACCACCGGGCGCAACGCCTTTTCCTTTCCAGCCTGAAGCATAGGACTTGTCAGACGCTGAAGGAGTGTTTCATGACTTCTCCTCCTCCTCCGTGGCGGCGCCGTAACCAATTAGATTTCCCGCTCTCGTCATTCTTACACTACAGAAATTGTTGTGTTTTTATCTTTTTTTCCACCTGTGGATTCAGAGGTGATCCCCCTAACGTCCCCCCCCTGATGTCGGAAGTAAAAACATTCTTTTCCGGACCCTTACCGGCTCGATATAATGCCCCCGTTTTTTCCCCCTTGCCGATCGCTTCTCCGCACCAATCTTCCTGCCATCTTTCCCCTTAGGCACTGAAACAGGTCGTGAGACGTCGCTGGGTCCTGACCTTGACGGATAGGATGCGCAGAATTCTTAGTGTCTTTTTGGGTATCCCCACACCAACGTCTATTCATCTCCTGGTTGGTCCGCAATCTACCCCCTAATTTTCCTATGAAAAGGACTTCGGCTGCGATGAGTTTTCCACCCAGATCCGCCTGATCGTTTAACTAGGTCCTTCCCTCGTATGGGTTCCCTTTTTTTTCTCCCTTTTCAGGCCGTTCCTGCATCATGCCCCTACCTGTGTTTTGCCGGGCCGTGCTTCTCGCGATCAAAGGCTTCTGAGATCCCCCTTGCGACTCCGACGGACAATTGGCACGTAAACCCTCCCTCCCCCAACATGCGATGCTCGACACCCGACAGCCCTTTTTCCCCTTCTCTCCCTTTGTCAGATTTTTTTGATCTCACCATCGTGCCCACTTCTGCTAGACTGTTCGGCACCAGCCCCCCCCATTGCTGAAAAAACCGTTCGTCTAGTGTAATGGAACTTCCAGTCCGTACCCTTTTCCCTTCTTCAAACTTTTCCACAGTTCCGCCCTGGCCTGCCTGTCATTTCGAGGTGTCTAAGAAAATCCCCTTGATAATTCGAAAACTTGCAAATCACCCTTTTTTAAGTGGTCGTACTCACCCCCCTCCTTCTTCCTCCTTTTTGTTTTCATTGTTTCCCTCACTGAGCTTTCCTCGAAAATGGTTGAATCGTGCGCTCCACCCTATTTTGCGATGGAGAGGCTTCCTCAACATTGTCCGACAAGGTGCTCCCCCGCCATTTTTATTCGCTCATCCACTCCTTTGTCTCCGCCGTTGACTGTTCGCGGTTGAAATTTCCAAACGTCTTTGTAATCGCCCTTACGCTCGGATATTCTTTCACTTTTTCTCTGGGTACAGAGTCCTTGTTAGGACGGACCGTCTATACGCGGTGCACTTGGACTATACGGCGGACTACATTCCGGCGGCGAGGTCCGCCCCCCTATCCCCTCCTGAGTCCTTTTGTTGCTCCTCGAATTGCGCCGGGTTTTGACTTTTTCCGCCTTCATAGCTCTTTCTTTCTTTTCCTCCTTGTAGGAGATTCCCCTCTTTTTTACTCTGCCCCCCCGTCAAAGCCTCATGCGACTCTTTGTAGCAAATGGAGGGACCTACTTCCGGTTACCCACGCCACTATAGGACAGCCGTCTTTTTTCCGTGAATCGATTTCCTCCACCCTTCCGATTTTACCTGCTTTTCCGTTTCATGTGCATAATCCAGCTTGTACATTTTTTTTATCGTGGGAGGATGGCCCTCCAGGTCGCTCCAGCGGATTGATCCCCAAGAGGTATCTCCTCCCTCTCCTTTTATTTTTTTCTGCACGCTGGCCTGTTCTCCTCCCTTAACTTTAGGCAAGCTCGTCTCTTGAGCGGCCCGACCCTACGAGCCGACAGCTCCAATTTTTCACCTGAAGGTAGTAGGGATCGTCGTTTTGATTTTTCCCTCGCCATTCCATTCCGTACTGCTGGTCCCTTTGCCTTGGCGCACTGCGTTTTTTCAGAGTACCTCAAGGCCTCGTCCAGGATTCCTTGGACCGTGGTTTATCGCTCCTTTTTCAGATTTCTTGTGCACTGTGGTCCATTACAATTCCACGAATGTGTCATCTTCCCTATCGGTTCCAGCGGATCGCGCGCCTCTCAGTGGGACCTGTTTCTTTGATCGAGCGCCGGCGGCCACATGTGACTCCTCCTTTCTTTTTGTCGTTTTTCTGCGCAGTTTCTTACTTTCGACTGCTACGCCCGTCCATTTTCGTTGCCCTTTGCTCTCCCTCTTCCCAGTCCTGGAAGCGCTGAGAATCTCTCGCAGCTTTTCTGAGATTTGTCTCTTCTAACACTTACTGCGCCCCGTGCGGTACTCTGCCTATCTGTTGGCCGAGAACGATGACCCGATTATGGTTGTGGGGCAACTCTCCCCCTATTCAGTCCGGGACTTCAATCGGTCAGGTGATTTTCTCCTTCTTACAGCGCCTGTTCATTCTTTTTTTGGGTTCGAACCCACACGACCCTCGCTGGCGAGGGTCAGCCTCTTCCAGTCTGCCTCCTCTTTTCACGAACGGCCTGTTTCGTCAACTGGTCCATGCCATTCCTTTTCTCCTTTTCTGGACAGGGCTTCGGCTCCGTCGTACTTGGACTTCGATTTGGCGCCGCTCCTCTCGGTGCGTACGATTTTTCCGAAAAATATCCTTTTGCATGTTTATTCCCTTTCCTACTATCCCAGTTTATCACGGCTCACCCCCTCCCCTTTCGTTGATGCATGAATCATGAGTCTTCTTAAATCGTTTTCCCGTTGTTCCGGGCCCTACGCCACGGGATTTTCTTTCAAAAAAAGCAGGAAAGGACTTCTTAATTCTTAAGATGGCTTTGAATCGCACGTGCGCAGGATTTTGCTTTCCTCCCTTTTCGGGCTTCTGAGCCTACCGGTACGTCTCCTTCTTCTTTTATCTTTTTTTTTAGGGGCCCTTGCGCACGGAACATTTCGGATGACTTTTGCTGATGACGCAGGCTGCGTCAATATGTGCGCAATCTGGTTGTTCAGGTTCGACTGTCTCGGCGAGAGCTCTTCGAATGCACGTTCTCTCCTCTGGCTTTTGCCATGTGTGTTCTGCGTCTCTCCCCTCTTCCTCTGATTTTGTTTTGTCGCCAACCGGCGACGAGCCGGCCTGAAGGGTTTTGTATCCCCCTCGCCTTGTGCTGCTTCCCCTGATTGCCCTTTTTTCTCCCAGCGCCTAGGCTACATCTGACGGAAGAATCCTCCTGCACCCCTTCCCCTTCTGCGGGCTCAACGGGGTGATGCGAAGTCTTTTCGTCCCTGTCCACTAATCCCTCTCTTTTATCTTCCAGTTGTTGTGGTGCTTATTCAACTTCTTTTCTGCCCGCCATGAATTGCTCTGAAACCCCCTTTTCTGCCCGCAGGCCGTGGGCCTGGCGCGATTCTTCTTCTTTTTCCTTCTCCTTCTTTAGTTTTTTTTTCTTCAAATGAGAAACGGTATTCCTCCCTTTCTTTTCTTAAGTTCTTTTCTTTTTCCGTCCCTTGTGTTTGTCCCCACACGGCTCTTTTCGCGCAAGAAAGACAGACATTACATTTCTTTCTAGGCTGCGAGACCAGATCTACTGATCTCCCCGTTCGACAGTGAAGCACTTACTCACCTGTCCCCGCCTTTTCCCTCAACATATGCCAGGCCGCGCTGCGGCATACAACATCTTCCTCGCCCATATTTCAATTTGCGGCCTTTTTTTTCCTCTATCCAGTGAAACCTCGTCCCCCTTCTTTTGTTAGCCGCTCCGTACTCCCAACCTCCTTCTCCCTCGTGAATTGGATAGTTCCGGATCCCTCTTGATTTTAAATACAAATAACTGACATTGTTTTTTTTAAAGACGAAATTCCTTCCTTTTGCGGCGCCCGTAAACTGGACGATTCCTCGAGATTTCCCCTTTTCCCCCTTGCAGGGCCATTTTTTTTGGTGATCACCTTTTTTTCTCCTCCGTGTCGCCCCACTACAACTGGAGCTTGTCGTGAATCTAACACGTTTTGTCCTGATACCCCGCTCTTCCATAGAAGGCAAACTTCCCCTTTCCTCTCCGCTCCTGCCGCTCCAACTCGCACTTTGCCTTTCCCCTTTTTTTCCCTTCCAAACTCTTTTTTTCTCTCCGGTCCTGTGACTTCGACCTTATCCTCTTCTTGTCGCGGCGATTGTGTGGGTCTCCCACACTCCCACTGTAGATGACTTCGCGGAGAGCCGGTATTTATCCTCCCAGCAACTTTCCGTGACTCCCCTTCATCTCACGCGATGGGGTACATGATACATCTTCCTCGTTTTCTTCCTTTTCCTTCTTGAATACCCGGTTTTTGCCTTTGACGCCTCTTCCTATACAGGTCTCCTTTTCTCTCAGATCTTTTCTTTACCGTGCCCCCCAGATAAGAATGGACCCTTCTTTCCTTTCTGAACTTCGTCCGTTAAAATGCCCCATTCAAATGTCTCTCTTCTCCTCCTCCTACCACCTGAACGGATGCTTTTTCCCCAGCGCTGCGCCCAAACACATTCCTGCGGGCAGGAGCCTTTTCTCGCCGGCCCCGAGACGGTAATTTTGCCCCAACCTGTGTGTTTTTTTTTTTTTTTTTTTTTTTTTTTTTTTTTTTTTTTCTTTTTTTTTTTTTTTTTCTTTGTTCTATATTATTGTCAGAGTTGCTTCCCTTGCTCCCCCCTCCCCTTTTAGCCGTGAGTAAGCCTTGCTCACTTTCCCTTTTTTCGTGGTATTCCAGTTCTTCGCAGCGGTCACCTTCCCCCACCCTGATGTTCGCACCCTTCAACCAACTCTGGGCTCGATGATTAAGATTGTACATAGCCTCCTTTTCTTGAGTCTGGTCGAGTAATTTCGAGGGAAGTGTGTTCCGTTTTTTTTCCCCTTCGATTTGCGAGGGGGAGGAGTAGAAAAGCCCTGCCCCCGTTCACAACCGAAAGGATATCTTTTCGCCACTTTTGACTCTTCCTAGATCTTTAATTTTCTGGACGGAGAGCGCCCGTCATCGAATCTCCCCTTTCCTCTTTTTATATTGTGGCGCTGTTCGGTTACCCCTCTTCCTTAGGACCCGTCTTTAGAGCGGAACAGACTATACGGCTATAGGTCTGCGGCTGAGGTCCGCCAACTTTCTTTTAAAGAGTCCCCTCCCGGGCTTCCTCGAAGTGATTCTTCTGTTCGCATTTTCGCCTTCCTTCCACTCCTTCTTTTCATCCTCGTTGTTGTGGTTGGCTCTAGTCTGATTTTATGGAAGTCGAACACTTCAATAACCCCATCCTTTCTCGTGCACTGTCTTTCCTCCGTCACCTGTTGGCGTTTTCCCACCAGCACCTCTCGGACCCTCTTTATCGCCATTTGACAGCGATTAGCCGTGGCCCTTTGTCCTACCAATGGGCTGGTAAGCCCTTTTCCACTGAACTGTCAGAGCACGATCGATTAACGTTTCTCTCCCCTATTTTTTTTTGGACGCCGGCCCTCTTCCCTTCCCTCCCGCGAGGGTCGTTATAACTACTTCTAGACTTTCGATCCTTCCTTTTCCACGTGCTGGGCTTTTCCCTTTCTTTCCTCGCCCTCTTTGCTCTTTTTCTCCTTACCCTAGCCTTAGTTTCTCCCTGGATATATTCCAATTCTGAAAACTCGGTAGTCGGATCGTTATCTTTTTTTTAGAGAAAACGTACCCCCCATTAATGGATGTGGCACCCGTGGCGAGCTGTCCCTCTTCGTCTTTAGCTAAATTCTTCCCATGGTCCGGGATGCTTTTTGCCACGATTGCTTTATTCCTGCAAGGAGGCTACCCTAAACCCCCCGATCCCTCGGGAGGCCTTTCCTTTTTGTTTCTTTTTCTTCCACGATGTCCCCCCCCCCCACCAACCTCAGTGGGAAGGATTCATTTGTGAGCGGCCTTGTGGCTCTTTGACTCATAGATCCGGGCAGGCGTTGGTACTTCTCTTTGTAATTTGTTCTTTTCCTTTTCCTTTTGACTCCGTTTTGTAATGTTTCCGATGGCCTTCCTCGAGTCTTTGGCAATCCCTTTTCCGTGGATAGACTAACGGCCTGTTCCCCCCTTCTTATTTCGTATGCGCCCCTCAACTTTTTCCTGTCTTTTTCCAGGACCCTTTTATCTCATCCTGGCAGCTTTGAATACGTTTTTTTGATGATTTTTTGGTTAGCCACTCATCTCTGAAGTCCTTTTCCAATCTTACAGGTGCGTTCTTTCCTTCTCCCTACTCGGCGCGCTTCCCTTGCAGTGTTGAGGTTTTTGCCCCCCCCCCGAAAATTCAGCGAGTTTGGGAGCATATGCTACCTTCGAAGTCGCCAGCCTGCACTTCTCATTTACTTCGAAGGACCTGCGCGTCTTTTCCTCTCTTTTTGCTGGCTTTTAGATCTTAACGAACGTGTGTAGATTGACTGCCCCGCCGTCTTTCCTGTTAAGTTGGGTCTTCTGCAACAGATTTTTTGATTCCGACAACATTCCTTGTTCATTTTTTTCTTTTTCAAGGGTCGAACTTTATATCACCCGTCTTTCACACCGCCCCTTGTTCCAATGCTTAAGTTGAATTTTCCTGCTTCTCTATGGCATCGTCCTGGTTGGGCCCGCCACGTCTTCCTCTGCTTGATCTCTTCACCCCCCCCTAGGGCATTTATTCAGTTCTCTTTCCCTATTTTTTTTGACTATCAGTTCTTGAGGTTGGGCGGACGACCGTTCGGTCCTTTCACTCTTCTCGGCGGCGTTATTAGACCATGACTTCTCGAGGGGCGTCCCTTTCACATCTTGCGGTGCGCCTGTTTATGTTTTAGGGCAGCAATATTGCGCCCCTTTGGACCCGGTTGTTTCTTCACTTCCGAGGAGATATTCCTCTCTCCCCCTCGATCCCTCAGTCCGTACTACTTTCTGTTTTTCTTCCTCTCAACTGAGTGCCATTGACCCTCCCGCGTTTTCCACCCTTTACTACTTTGAGCGTCTCTGAGGTGTATCCAATCGCTGGTTTCACTGACGGAGCCTAATGACCTTTCTTTCATCGGAGATAGAGACAGACTCCTTTCTCCTCCCAGGGCCTTTTTTGGCCTTGTTCGGCTGCCGAGTCTTTGCCTCTTGCCACCCTGCCGGATTGTCCCTTTATTATTGTTTTATGATGAGTCATTGCCCGTTTTTTAAATGAACCTTTTTATTCCCGGAAAAAGTTGGCTCCCATCCATTCCTATGGGCCTGGCGCGGTTCGATAGCCGCGTTTTTCTCCCCTCCCTCTTCAATTTTTTTTCTCCAGCGTGGCTACTCCTCCTTCGTCGTACTTTTTTTGGAAACTTTCGCATGGTCCCCCGTGAGCGTTAGTTATTTCCATCTCTTCTTCTCGACTGTCAGTCGAAGAGCTTCCTTCCGCTCTTTTGATTCCCTTTTACCTTCCCAGAATCTTTCGTTACACTCTTCCTTTTGCTAGTGCTGCGGCATCCCGCGCCCCCAATTAATTTTGAATTCATTTGCAGCACCCCTCTAAGAAGCCCCTGATATCCACGAGAGACGCTCCTCATTCCTCTACCTTTTTTATTTAAGCAAAACCTCTTCTCCACTCTTTCCGGTGTCTTAAGCAGGACAATGGAGGCTCCCTGCCTGGATCTTTCGCAGTGGTTTTTTCTAATCGTCTTCTTCCTTTCGTGGCGGAGACTTACAGGTACTATTCCTCTCTCCCATGTTTTTAACCCTGAAGCCTTTCCCTTGATTTTGTCTTTGATCACCTTGGATCGCGTAAACGTGTCCCCCCATTCCAAAAGGATGTTGGTAGTCCTCCTTCAACGTACGGGCGACCTTACAGTTCGTCCCTTCCTATTTTACCTTTCCTTTCCTCTCCTGTCCCTCAGAGCTCCAATCTCTTCCTGGCATTGGCCCCCCAATTTCGTGATTAACAGCCGTCGTGTCAGCATTAGTTTTTCCTTTCCTCCTACCCTTTCCCCTTTGCGCGCGGTCCTATTTTTTTTTTTATCCCCCATCCCACCACTCCGTAGATGCAACGCTTCGTCGCCGGTGATTTCTCGAAAAAAGACCCCCCCTCCTTACCCCGGATAAGCCTTCTTAGTTTCGCCCCCAGACCCGGACTTCCCTTCGGTGTACCCGGTCTCTGGCCCTCTAGCTCCGATTACATTCCGGTGCGCACGAGAGGCCTCCCCCCCGTCAATACGGTCGCAGGTGCGGTTTCCATCCTCTTTTTTTGCTTGCCACTCTCTCTACGTTCTCTCCGCCGTTTACAATGATTTCTTATTGAATTAGCCCGTACCACTTAACGACAAATGCGCGCCGAAGCCCCCCTACCTCCCCTTCCAGCTTTGTGATTGTCCTTTCTTTTTTGAATTAAATCCGTGCCCACTTCGGAGCGCACTGCAGAGCTGTTTTTGGAACGGATGAACCCACCCCCCTTAGTTATTAATGGTCCAGGACTTTCCGTCCCTCTCCCCGTGTCATTCGCGCCCCACGATTAGCCCTACCTAATTTCTCTTTTCGTTTTTCTTTCCCACATTTCCGATTGTCCAGCCGACTCATTTCACACTTTTGCTAGTTTAGAAAAATCAACCACATTCTTACGAAATGCAGATTTTCATATTGTTCCCCCCTCTATTTTTCAAACGAGGGTCCTCTTTTCCTTCTACTTCTTGATTCTTTTTCAGTTCGGACGCTTCAATACTGTTTGCCCCCAGACTCGACTTCTCTCAAATACTTGCGTCTCTACCAGAGAGTGGTAATTCTCTCTGCTTCCCCTTACGCCCACTTCATCTCTTTCCCAACCTTCCTCTCGAAGGAACTCCAGTGGCGGTGCAGTTCTTACACTTCCCGCCCTCTTCGCGGCAAATTACTTATACTTGCGCACGATTATTTTTCTTTCTTTGAGTCCCCGAACGTTCTTGCCCACTTAATGAGGACGTGATTCCCTTGAATTTAATTTCTGGAGTACGACTTCCCCATTCAAACCTCCTCTTTTAATCCTCCCCCCTTTTTTGTGTCTTTCTATTAGTTGCATGGCTAGACCACTGAAAGTCCCCTCATTGAGCATGATGCACGACTGTTGCCAGAATTTGCGTTTCTGGCCCCAACAGCCGCCAGTTCACTATCTGCCCTCCTTTAACTCTTTGCCCTCTCGCTTGATAACGGTCCTAAAAAATTTAACAGCTGTTGTCCGCCCGAGCGCCCCTTCCTGTCTGTCTAAATCGCTCCTCCAGTTTAGATTCCTTTTTACTTGTCTTCTTGGCCTGAGGCAGCCAGACACCTCTCTGATTTCAAAAGTGTCGCAGGGAGGTATATTGCGGTGCGCACCCGTTCGTTGGCCTTACTCCTTTTAAGGATAGAATTTGCTCCGGACACGATGCCGGTTTCTCCTACCTTATTCTTCTTCCCCCCTTCCCCCTGCACGGAGTATCTTTCTGTTTCTTTTGATTTCCAAACTTACGTACTGTTCTATGTTAACCCGTGGCGCTGGGATGGAGCAAAATCGTTAAGTCCTCTCCCCCAAGACCCTTTTTCTTTTTACTCGAATAATAGTGTATCTCTAATTTGTTTTGATTTTTGATTCCCGGGTCCTGAGGCTGCCATTACACGACCTTCCTACTTACGTCTAGGTGCAGTTGTCTCGCGACGGCGCATTTTTCCTTCTTTTTCTAGATGCCGCGGCTATTCATAACATAATCATTCTTTTCATGGTGTGGGGTCTGAGTTTCGTGTTGCTTGTCAGGTTAACTGGTCGCTAAGATCGGTCAATTTTCTTCTTTGCTAGCGGTCTCTCTCTTGCCACTCCCCCCTGTCTCTTCTTTTTGAGAGCCCTGCACTTTCCCTTTCGACGTATGGCCCTGCGTTAAACTTCCCTTCCAGAGAATTTTTTTGCATATCTTTTTCCTCTGCAACGTTTCAAACTACTTTCTGAGTACGCTGGATATTCGGTTTCTAACCTTCAGCGAGCTTACTGAATTCAGCGGTACTGTGACGTTGTCGTCCGCCTCCCTTCTTGCGACCTCTTTGACTTCTTTGAGTGGTGGGTGACAACCAGAATCCCTCCTGCAGGATTGGCTCCTCATCTGATCCAGGCGTTATTATTGCCCCAGTAAGGTATTCAAGGCTGCCCCCCAAGTAAGCCACTGGGGCCCTTCAATTTTCCGGCGATATTGTTTCACTTTCGGGAGCTGATAGTACGGACCGGGGCCTTCGATCGATTTTCCCCCTGAGAATCCTTACAGTTTTTTTTGACCACTACTTTTTTATTATTCCCCCCCATTTTGTCTGGTTATTTTTGCTCATTTAGACTTTCTCCTTCATCACACTGTGCTTAAATGGCAGTCACTGATTACAGTTGCATCATGAGGATACTCTCGTCCCATCGTTCCTGTTTTGTTACTGTTCCGTCACAGTGATGCTCTTTTTGCGAGCTTTTTCAACCCACTCTCCCGGTCGTATCCCCCCTCGAGTCCTTCGGGGGTTTCTCCCTTTCAATATAAAGGAACTTTTTGCAGGAGGTTTTTGTGTTTGACTGACACGGGTGCTGTTTTAGTTGGGCTCACCGAATCCCCCTTCCAGTGAGTTATCCACTTGCGGATCGCGTTTTTTGACGGCTCACTTCAATTTCCTTCGAGATTTTGTTTTTTTGAAGAAGCGTTTCAGAGGGTCACAAGGGCTCATCGTATTTTTTGTACTTTCGTTCTTTCTTTAACTGTCTCGTCGAGGCTAGATCTTTCACTGTCTCTTTTTTGAAGCCTCGCTGACCCTTTAGTCTTGATGGGGTTCTCAACGAGGGCCCTTTCGAAGGTTGTTCCCCCTTCATTTTTTTTTTGATGAATTTCTGAAATTTCCATGCCTGGTCTGTCCTTTTTCCCTAATTTGCGATCCACATTTGAGCTCTAAGACAGGGAAGATCTTTGGCAACAGACGGCCCCGACATTGTCCAAGGTTTCCTCTGCCGGATCCTTTCCTCTTCCCACGGTTGAGGTT
>Ga0179593_1415237_pt1 | contig 11235 bp, 11 predicted proteins | sample CZODoug2_1_08_16_FD_185931 | JGI IMG/M metagenome (GOLD analysis project Ga0179593, IMG submission 185931) | Vadose zone soil fungal communities from Angelo Coast Range Reserve, California, USA - CZODoug2_1_08_16fungal (PacBio error correction) | ecosystem: Environmental > Terrestrial > Soil >... | reverse complement strand
TAGGATAGAACTTTATCCTCCTATCGGCACCGGTTTTATTAATTCTCTTTCTCTCAGGTTTCTCTCCCTCCCCCTCTTTCTGATCTAATGTGCACGATTATTTTGATTATCCAACGGTTTCTTCCTCCATCATAGATATCCCTCTTCATTTGGAGCTATCGATGCCTGTGATGTTCCCTGTGCTTTTTCGAGTAATGCCGCGCCCTTCTTCCCATTAATGTTTCGAGGATGGTGTTTTCCATCTTCGTTGACCGCGGCTGGCCGGAGAACTTATAATTTGGTCTCCTTTTCGTTTTTCTTTTTGCGCTCACTACTCGCGTTGCTACCTTCTTTTTGTTTTGCGTTTAGCTTAACCGAGACGTATCCCTTCCGAGATTTGAGACCCATATAGTTGCATGTTTGCTGCGTTCTTTTTTGCCTGTAAGGACCGCCTTTGCGTCGAGTACGATACGTCCTTTTCTTCTTTGTATGTTCTACCCCTGCTCCCCTTGTATTTGCCAATAAACCCCATGCGTCTTCTTTCTCCCCCAGTTCCTACGCCACATTCTTGTCACGCTGCACGGCCCGATCGTACCCTTTTTTATTTTTGACATCAATAAGCGTTCGGCTGTCATTCCTCCCCTTTCGACTTGATCTTGTGTCCACTTTAAGTCTCCTTTTGCAGACCCGACGAATGTTCCTATACTTAATAGCCTTTCCTCGCTATTTAGAATGATGGCGTTTCAAATATTTCTTCCCACACTTGGTATATTTATCCGCCCATGTTAATTTTTTACTTCTCTTTTGCGCCCTCGGCCTTTCCGCGCTTATCAGCTAGTCGGTTCTTTAACGCTTACTTGCTTTTCCGTTTTCCTCTTGATTTTTTGCCCCAGTTCCCGAGATTTCCAGCCTCGCCTCCCCTGACACTGATCTTCTTTCCTGCCCTTCCTGTTTTCTTCATTAAGTCTACACAACATGACGCTTTTCGCTTCGCGTCTGGAGACCTTTCTCGGCTACTTTATCTTGCCGTCTTCCCTGCCCCTTGTTGAGTTCTGCTGCGTCCCCACCCGGATTTTTGTTTTATGTATGTATCTGCGGTGACGACACGATTTCGTATAGTCTCCCTCGTCCCTTGATCACCTCCTCGCCCTCCACGTCGCGTTGTGTCCCTGTCTCATAAGATTTTCCCCCTCATATTATCGAACTGACGTCGCGCTTTTCCTTTTCCTTTCTTTGTTCTTAAAGCTTCCTGGATTTTGTTCCTGTCGTGCCTGATTCTGCATTCGATTAGTCCATCCGATCGCTTTTACGAAACAATTTGATTTAAGAAGGTGTTTCTCTCGCATTGCGTTTTTGATAGCCCGCCGCCGCTTCGGCGAACCCTCTTGCATAGAGTCTGTTTTGTACGCTTGTTTTTTTATTTATCTCCTATCGAAACCGTAGCATTTTCCCCCCCATACCTCAGTTTGGCTCCGGCCGTATTGCTCTCTGGCCAGTAGCAACGACTTCCCTCCCCTCCACCTTTTTTAAGCCAGAGGGCCTTCTTTTGATCTCCCACTGTCTAATGGGCTTGAAAACCTTTGATCGCCGTCACGTCTGGTTTTTTGCTTTTTTCCGCCTTCATCTGTCCCTTTGTTGTTTGTATAGCGCTTTTTCTGCCTGCGGGTTCTTTCATCTCTCCGCTTTTTCAGTCGCTTTCCTAGTCCGCAGTGCTTGTATACCACCGCGCCGAGGGGACCTTGCGTCTTTTTTTGTCATCCTTCGTATCCTAAATGCATTTTGTATGCCGCGGCATTTGTAGTGTCCCCTCACTCCTTCCCTTCGTCGCAGAACGAAGCAACCGTGCGACCCCTACTGTGCTCGATATGTTTTTTTCCTTTGTACGTTCTTTTTCTACTTTTCTTTCTCTGACGTGCAGCCCTTCGGTGTCGTTAATCCGCGGGCGATTATTTGATTTCTCTACGTTTTCGATTCTAAGCTGGATCCGGATCGGTTTCTACCAGGTTCTGATCGTCCTGGCTCTTCTCCACCAAGTTCCTACTCGGTCCCTTCATGTATTTCATGGCGGATCAATTTTGCTGTTTCTCTCTAGAGGTTCCACCTGCCTCCCGATCAATGGCTCCTGGACCTCTCTACCAACCCGTTCCTTGTATTCCACTGACCGCCCTCCGTTTTGTCCTAAATACAGAACTGCCCGTTTTGATGAGGTTCAGTTTAACAAGTTATGACTCTTCGCCTTCATTGGGCCGATGGTTTCCGAGGTGTTTTCTTAGCACTTTCCCACACGTATTTTTCTCTCTCCCCTTCAGTCGTTATTTTGATTCCCCCCTCATTTCATTTTTCGCAGGCTTTGAAAGTCATCCGTGCGATTTGCTTTCCTTCTTCCCCCATTATGATTTTTTCGGAGATATTCCACCATACTTCTAGTGCTTAGGTTGTCAAACCCTGTTACGACCCCTTCCTCCTCCTCTTGAAGCCTTATCTTCGGCCTGTTTTTGAGTGTGCTCGCAGCGACCTGCTTCATGGATGCCGGGTATGCGGAAACCCCTGCTAGGGCCCCGTTCGACGATCTTTGCCTGCATCGCCGAAGTCCCTTTCCTCTTTTTTTTGGTCCTTGTTCAATCCTCTCTTTTACTGGAAGAGGAAACATTGCTTGTTACCTCTCCCTTTTCTAGCATTGTGACTATTGCCCTCTTCGTGTCAGAATGACCGTTGGCCCCGTAGGAGTTTACTTCGCGTCCCATGGACCTTCTACAGTTCCTTCCTCCCCTTCTTTTTCCTCCTTTGTTTTCCTCAGTTTTTCACAATGCTGAGCTGTACTGACCTAATGTGGTTCAGTTGTCATATCCCATTGCTCGTCCTTCCGATGTGATACCTACTTTTTTTCCCCCCTTAGCTTTTTCTTACTCCTTTTACACTCGCTTTGCGTCCACCCCGTTAGTATGTGCTGCTCTTCACTCGGAGCCCCCTTTTCGGAGTCCGAATTTGTTTAGTACGATTTCCTCTTTTGGCTTGCCCATTTTCTGCACAGGGTTGCCCTTATGCTACTTACTTTGCGAGGGCTTCGGCCGATTCAAACCATGATACATAAAACTCCCGAGTTGTTTCAAGATGTCGGCCCCGTGGTCGTTTACTCAGGTTTAAGGCCCCTAGGTTCCAGTCCTTGCTTTAGATTTTTTCCCTCGTCCTAGTTTGCCGCGAATTTGCACCCATTGTTACGTCTATACTGCGCAGAATAGAGGTCGTCTGAAGACGAACCGTCGGACTTCCTTGCCCTACCCGAGCGCCTTTTTCAGAACAATTAATATGCGTCATATGGGACAGGTGCCGAACATTGCGTGCGTCCGAGCCCTTTTTCATCATCACGTGGCAAAGTACGCTTTGTTTTTGGTCTCTATTTCTTGCTTCCTTCCTTTTTCTTGTCGTTTGTCTATATTAAGCGCTCGTCTCCGCCCCCCCCACACCCTCGTTGTCGCACGAGTTCATCCTAACCTTTCTGTTTTATTTAATCAATTGATTCCGCGTTTTTTAACGTTTCCGGTCCGCGTTTTTTTTCTCGTTCCGAGGTTTGATTAGCCTTACTTCCGCATTATCGAGACTAAACGTTATAACGTCCTTCGGATCTGAAGCCCCTCCCGTAGAAACTTCTTTTAGCCCTTCTTCACGTACTTCTTTCTCACTCGTTACCCAGATTCTCCCTTGTGTGGTATTTTTTGCGCGTATTTTTTGTATTTTAGGTGAGTTTACCGTCTCCGGTAGCTAACGCCGCCTCGCAAATTTCTATTGTTTCGCCTCCTCTCGAGTGCCTCCGCTCTTTTTAATTGATGTGTTCCTCTCCTAACTTCAGATTCCTTACCGATGAGAACGCTTTGCCTATGCAATTGACGGTATTACCTTCGCCTTTCCTCTTTACGTCTTCCCTCCACTAAAGCGCCTGCTCTAAATTTTTTTTCGCTTTACCCTCTGCACCAGGTGAATTCGGCCTCACTGTTTTTCTCCTCCCCCCCCTTTCCTTCGCTCGCCCCCTAGTTAAACGTCTGTTTTTTCAGTTTGTATACAGAAGGTCCACAATCGACTGGCATCTGGTGTAGTTTGACCTACATTTTCGCTTTTTCGTAGGTACAAGTACCATTTTTCTCGTCTGCCGTGAAGGGCGGAGCTCTCATCGCAGAAAGGTAGTTTTTTCTTTTTCTTATTTTTTAGGATCTCTCATTCTTCTGTCTCCGCGCTAAGTCAACCTTGATCGTAGTGCGCTAGAGCCTGCAGTTTGATTTCATCCCGATGTGTTCTTCCCTTCAATCTAACACGACGCTACTTCAGTACAATTCATTGAGATGTCCTTTCCCTTCCCCCCTTTCTAGTAGATAAGATTCCTAAGATCCCTCGCGGGCCTTTTCGACAGGCTGCGTACTGGTTTTCTATTCTCTCTGTTTCTGCTCGCCTTCCCTCTCACCTACGCCCCCTACTCGCGCGCATCTATTGGCTAGGCTGCTTCCCCCTTGAGCCCCAATCCCTTCCAGAGCTGTTGCGGGATCTGCTTTTCTTTCCAGTCGCGATTGTGTTTGTTTCCGCTTTTGGTTTCGAGCTTTTATACCGCTTCCCTTCAGCCCCTTCTACTGGTGGGGTGTGCGTGCTCCGTCCCCCTGGAGATCAAGAAAGTTGGTGGGCTATGAAGGATTGTGAAGCCTTTCCCCTTTATCGGGTTGTTATTTCCCGCCCGCTAATTGGACTCCCCCCCTTTAACACCCCTTTGGGTGGTTTTGTGTTTTTCTTCCCGGCCCAGTAGCATGCACGTGGCATGCTGCCCGTCGACGCCGCCTTTCATTATCTTGTGTTTAGCTGTTGGATGCAGGAGCATTTGCTGGTTCAGCTCTTGCATTTGGCGGACAGCACCTCCGTTCCTCTTGGTGGTTTTGACATATCGTTAAATTTTTCCTCCCCCCGCAATTCTTCCGTTCGTAAGCCATATGTGTAGGCAGCAGGTGGTCGTACTTTCCCGAGTCCCCACGCCCTGGAAGAGACGCCATTTTCTTGACAGCGTTATAGTATGGTACGGGTTGGCTCACCTATTACTCCCCCTCACCCACGCCCTTCCCCCCCCTGAGCGGCGTGGTCGCTCTCCCATTCATTCTCGCCGGGTCTTGCATGACTTCCAACATCCAGAAGATGTATTTTAACCGCCGATCTGAACTGAATATTAGGTAGTAGCTCTCAATTTTCCACCCCCCAGGCCTTCCTCGTCTGTTCAGGTGGAGCTGGTTCCTTGGTTCTTTTTTCTGTTGCCCGTGTGTCATTTTGCGTTTTTCGACCTCCCTTTTGTTGGCAGTAGTGCTGAAGCCTGTCTCTGACCCATCTTTCGCAGTCGGTCTTTTTAGACCCGCCCTTTTTCGCATTGATCTCGTGTAATATTGCCCGTTCTATTCTTAAGCCTTCTAGAGATTACTTACTTTCCCCCTCCTGTTGTTTTCTGTTTCCTATGAGTATTTTATTTCATCTTTACTCGAAACATCTGATTTTTTCCGCTATATGCTGCGTTTTTTGCCCCGTCACAGCTTTTAACTGTTTACATCTTTCTCTTCGAATTTCATTTCTATCGCCTATTGACGCCCCCCTTTTCTCCAAGGTCCATAAGACACCTTATTCTATGATTCCTTTCAACTCTTACCTTTCTCTGGTATTCGTCACCGTTCGTCTTGACTCGCTACCCCGTCCAATGTGTCGCTGTTGATGTTCCTGCCCTAGTCGGAACGTTTTTGGAGGGTTATGCAATCCCCCAGTTTCTATGTGTATTCGCTTTTTGTTCACCCCCGTCGATTGACAGACTCAGGTGGTTGATACAGGTCCTTGAGTCCTGGCGTTCCTCGAGGCCCTTTTGTTTTGAGGTCTTTACGCCTCTTTATCGATCTCCTCCTCCTGCCTGTTAGAGTTTTTATTCGCCTCGATCGTCGCTAGTGGTCTGAGAAATCCTATCCCCCGACCATGATATGCGCAGCCCCTTTGTAATGTGCTGTATATTGTATCATTTCCGTGCCCCCCTGTCGCCGACTCCCCCACGATCCCCGGTCTGTTCGCTTTCTTCGACTCCCTCTTTGCCCTTAGATCAGGAGAGCGCGTCTTAAGCGATTGCCTTGCGCCAAGTCGTTAGATACTGGTCTTGCCCTCTTGTGACTCTTTACTCTTCCAACCCAATCCCCTGTCTGTATTCCCGTTAATGCCGTTGGCCCTTTTGATTAAGATTGATGAGATCCTCTTTCCTGCTACCGTCCTCCCTTAGACGGTTATATCTTCGGCGACTTTTTTCATCCCTCCTTCCCCCCTTCCACGGCTGCATCACCAGGTGCGGGTATGAGGCCCATTCTAGTCCCTCGCCCCCTGGACGCTGTGGCAGATGGGTTTTTCGGTACGCTCGCCTTCTCTCTCGTCTGAGAGAATGTGGTAACTTCCCTATTCCTCGTGTTGGCGATTTCTTCTCTGTCTGCTCTCCGAGACTATTCTCCCCGTCCCTAGCAGACCACATGCCCTCTTACGCACCCTCGGTGAGTTGCGCTAGAGGACTGCCAACCGTTCCCCCGTACCCATTAGCTCTCTTTTTACCCCAGGATATAGGTTCAATCTCCTGACCGGTGTTTCGCCTGCTCGATTCCTCGATACAGGTACTTTGCAGCACTTGATTTTGGTCACCCTTTCTCCTTCACTTTCTTTAATGTTACATCGCCTTTCTCTGGTTTTATTTTCCTCTGAGCTCGCTTCGCTCTATTAAATGTGTCCCCAGGTTTACCTTCCTCCATCATTGCTTGGGATGTGACACGTCCGATAGTCCCTTTTTCTTTCCGACCCCCTCCGGGAAATCCGCGCATTGGGGCACCTTCCCACCCCCTCACTCCCTTCGCATTTTTATACCCTCGTCTAGCTTATATTAGTTGTTTCGCCGTTCCGCGAGGGCCTTCCCCTTGTCTTCATTCTCTCTCCCCTTTCCCGTATATGTTCCGATCACGTGCGGCTCTTCTTGTATGTAAGTCCTCCCTTTCTCGATGTGGTTCTGTGGTTTGTAGGTTTACTGATGCCCTTGCTGCGAGTTCTCTGTACTTTAGTGACCCATCTTTCGTAAGAGTTTGCCTTTTCCTTTGCCCTGTCCTCTTTTTGTTGCCTTCCCACCCGTGCTTTCTGCTGAACAATACTCGGATACTCATTTTTCTGTCCACCCAGCCATCCCTACGCTTCATTTTACTACCCCCGTATAACCATAGATGCTTTTTGAGGCCTCCCGCCCTCCCCCCTTAGGTTTATCCTGATACGAGGCCTTAGTTCAGATTGATGTAGATTGTCCCTCCCCATGACTACTTTTTTTTCCTCTTTGTTCTTCCCTCCTTTTTTCTCTTCCGCTCAGGTCTTTTACACCCCCGATTTTTGGACGTATTTGTGTACTCTGCGTCTCTGCCTATCTCTCTACTCCCGATCCCCCCCCCTGCCGATTCTTCAGTCTTCTCTCCCCCTTTGGCACCTTTTTACTTCGTTTTTTTTATGATTTCTCTTCCTTTTCCTAATCTATGAAATTTGTTGGTTTCCCATCGTCCTGTTGTTCTTTTCGTCAATTCGCCCAATTCGACCTCAGTCAGCGTTTTTTTCTTTCCCCCCCCCCCTCCTGTTCTCTGCGCTTTTAGGACAGCCACGACCGGACCCCCCCGTCTTTTCTATAACCAGGTATAGGATATAGACCGTTCTGGTCTGTGCTTCTCCATCGGTCTATCTCAAGCGATTTTCAGGTGTTATGTGGTTCTACACCGATGTTTCTCTTTTCACGCTTTTGCAGCTTGTTTTCCGTTAAAATTTTGTAGCTTATTTCTTACTCTTCTTTCGTAGACCTCTTTTTTTTACCCCATCTCTTTTCGTGATTCATTTCCCCCCCTTCGCGGCTGTGGCCCGCGGCTAAAGTATGTTTCTCACCCTCTCCAGGTCTATTGCCCACACCGGCCCCCCCTTTTTCCTTAACATTCCTCTTTCTCCCCCCTCGCTATTCTTGCCGCTTTTCCACCCCGTTTTCCAACTTAGGCTTTTGGTGGCTTGTTTTTAGTGTTACCATGCAGCGTATTCTCGTATCTTCTGTACCGTTCTGTGACAACCCCTTAGGGAAATGTAGCCATTTCTCTCCGTCCGCTGCCCTACCGCACTTCGCCCTGCGGCTCGCCCCTTTTCAAACATTCCATTAGACCCTACTACAAGTGTTATTGGTGTCTGCGGGATCACGAGTTTTTCCTTCGTATCGTTCGCCGTTACTCTTCGCCTCGGCCCCCCCTCTTCTCCTTTCCCCTTTTGTCCGCTAACTTGTTTCTAATGCTTGTTCGAGGAATTAAGAGTAAGCTGCCGGCGCCCGGCTCTCATTTTTGTCTATACTCCTGTGTTTGTTGTTGAGTCTATTGTATTACTTTTTTTGTCATTTACTTACGCTGCGTACTTCCCTCTTTCCGTTGCCCCTTCCGGTCAATTAAATTGCCTTCTCCTACAGATCGGTATTAGAACGACCTTTCTTCAGCGCGCCCCCCCGCAGTTTTTGGCCCTCGCACCCTTCCTCTTCTTTTTGTTGAATAATCCTTGCTCACCCCCCAGGTCCAGCGATTAGTGTATCGCCCCTTGCATTTTCCCCTTCATTTCTAAGAGTTATTAGGTGGTGACTCCCCCTTTTTCAGTGCCTCTCGGCCTTTTCCTCCCGTTTTCTGTGCTGCCTGACCAAGATTTTTCACTTTAACGCATGATTTTGTCTGGTCTGCCTTCATTTTCTCTTTTGCCGACTTTCTTGTCGTACTCTTGTTTTCCCTGATACCCCGGGGGAACGTCCTGCCTAGTTTTCTCTTGTCCATTTGCTCTCTCCCGGATGCCTGCTCTAGAACGCCCCGTGTTCCCCGCGCTTTCCTTGTCGCTTCCGGTTTTTTCTTTTTTTTGAAGTACTTTTACACTCTGTTACTGATAGAGTACTCGATCATCCTTCTTTGTTTAGACCAGACCCCTCACTGCCATCTTTAGCAGTTCACCCCGAGGAAGTCCGAGGCTCACCAGTGTTGATCCTCTCTCTAGCCAACCGTCCGGTTGTGTTCTGAGTTTTCCATCTCCTTCTGCGGCATTGTATTCACCCCGCGAGTAGAATGTAGGTGACCATTCCTAGAAACCCTTTTACTTCCGTTGCCTCGAACTTTAGAAGCCTGCCTTCGTTTTTGAGGTAGTGGGAACGATCGCCTTCGTCCTCTCTCCTTCTTTAGATTTAGTTCTATTTTGCCCTTTCAGTGTTACCTTTGATTTTTTTATCACGAGTTTTAAGCACAAGCTTCTGATCCTTCTTCGACCCATTGCATTCCAGCGTCTCGCGAGCATCTTCGTTGTCCGCCGCTTCTTCTTTTGTTGATCTCCCTCTCCTTTCTATTCATTCCGGAATCCCACTGACCCTTCGAATATGGTTTTTTTTTTAGTCTTCCCATCGTGACACCCCCCCTGTTCCTGATGTGTGTTTTCCCTGGTCTACTTTATGCTTTATTTGAGGACCTGTTCACGATATTCCCCCGTTGCCGGTCCCATACCTTCAACATCCTTTCTTTTTCCTTGTGATACCGCCCCAGCGCAGGCGACTAGTACTTATGAGAACTACGTTCCCTTTCGATTCACTGTTCCACACTTCTCCCCGTTTTTCTCCAGTATTGCTAGCGCTGCCCGTCGACTTCATCCGCGGTGCGGCGTTGTAGATGTGACTGCAAATTTTTTTCTTCTCCGCGCTGGAGTCGTTGTGCCCTTTTTTAGTCCTTGTATATGTCCCTCTCTTTCATTGCTCGTAAAGTTCAGTCTTCATGCCCGCACTCTGTCGCATGAGCCCGTTCTCGCGAGTGTTCCTAGCACCTCGTCCTTCGTTACTTTCCGAATCAGGTTCTCCAGCTCCTTCAAGATTTCCCTTAAGTAGTTTTCCCGAGCGTATTGCTTAGTTTTTTGCTTCCCCTCCTCTTTTTACTTTTCTTACCCTTCGACAATTATGCAGAATTTGGGTAAGGATGGTCTGGTTCGTCTTTTCTTTCACCCACTGGGCCTCTTCAAGGTTTCCTTTCCTTTGTTTTTCCTCTTTCTAAGCTCACATGCATCCGGTGTTTACTTCCCCTTAGGCTTGCTCCGACGCAGCGCTGTAATACGCCCAACGCCGCTAGAATCTCCCCTTGTAAGTTAAATCCTCGTCTATTGTTGGAGTCTCTTTGATCTCGTGTTTTTGCGATTCCACACCTTCTTACAGTTTCCTCTAATGAGGAGGATCTCTGCTTATCATCTCCGTGCCTCTGCTTTTATACTTTTTCGTCTTTTACCTATTTCTTTCATAGTCTTGTCCATGAACTTTTTCTCTGCCTGCTTTTCCCTCTTTGTCATTGTTTCACTGGTGTCTCTTGTGTCCTTGGAATTCACGTTCGATTTGACTGTTTCCGGATTGGGGGATTTGTTTTATTGTCTCAGGTGAATTCCTCCCCTTCTCTCTTTTCTCTCCTTAGCTACCGGAAATTGCCTTGTGATTTCGTTCTCCCTCCCGCCTGACGAGCCAAGTCCCCCCGCTCCCGCTTGGCTCTCCCCTGGCTTCATTCCGTGTTGCCTGTACCTCCTTCCGAACCTTTTTATGAGACTTTTCTGTTTGCCTGACAAACTTGTGCCTTTTTTTTCTAGATTTAGTCGTCCCTAGCTATCTCCTCTATGCAGTCTTTTTATCCAGCCGGTCGGTCCGTCTCTTTTTCCCACCTTCCCTCCAAATGTCTGATCTGGTCCCGATTTCCCCATTTAGCTTCTTCCCCTACTATTGGTCGTATAGCTTCGTTCTTTTGGTTTCCTCTTCCGTCCCACTTTGCACCCGCCCCTCATCCAAAAATGAGGGAGTTTTTTTCGAACACATAAATTCTATCCTTTGTTCTTGCGACCCCCTCAGCCCACGGCTAAGTCAAGAGTTGTCCAATTGGTTGTGCTCCTCCCCTCTTCTCGCTTTACACCGGACCCGGTAGTTAGTCTTTCTTCACCATTATATCCCCCGTTTCTCCCATGACTCATCTCTCTCACATTAGTTAGTTATTTTCCTTCCCCTCCCCCCCGAAGCTTTGGTGCGTTTCTTAGTTTTCTTCTTTTCTCATTGTTTCTTTGATTTTCCTTTTTTCGGTTGCTTCCGATATCGATCCGTATCCAGGATCTCTTCCAACTTTCGTCCTTACCTCTATTTATTCTGATTTTGTTCTGTAGGACGCTCTAATGTCT
>Ga0179593_1640442_pt1 | contig 11236 bp, 5 predicted proteins | sample CZODoug2_1_08_16_FD_185931 | JGI IMG/M metagenome (GOLD analysis project Ga0179593, IMG submission 185931) | Vadose zone soil fungal communities from Angelo Coast Range Reserve, California, USA - CZODoug2_1_08_16fungal (PacBio error correction) | ecosystem: Environmental > Terrestrial > Soil >... | reverse complement strand
CTCCTCTAAAAGCAAGTTTCCCCCTTTCCATGTAACCGCTTCCTTTTGCCGCGCCCGTCTCGGAGGCCCAGCTGACGCCGCCGCACGGGGTGCCCCTTTTAAGCGTGTCGGCGCGCTGCGCGCCTTTGCCAGGACTTCAGGACAAGAAAGCCCCGTCCTTCCCGTCCCCCCCCCCCCCCTTTTTGCGATTCTTTCCCCCGGATAATGGGATCACTCCCATGGGCGACTACGGGTCAGGCCGGCTACGCGCTCGGGAGCTCCCCCCCCAAAGCGGCTTTTTCCCAGCTTTTCGGGCGTTTGGTGGAGAATCCCCCCGTGGGCGACGGCGGCCCCTGCTTATGGCTGGTCCCTGCCGCAAGTTTCCTTTTTTTGCTCGCCCAAACATCCGGCGTTAGTATGATGCACCAGGCTGACCGGGCGGTCCGGTGACTTTTCTTTTCCCGCTGGCCGTTTTTTTTTTTTTCGTTTTTTTTACCGACCGAGGTCGGGTTCAACTTAGAGGAAATGCCGGCCCTCCGGCGTACGGCCCGCACCTCACAGAAAACAAGCACGGATGCCCCCTTCCCACTTTAACCTTCCCTCGAGGGTTTAGCCGTGTCGTCCGTCATCCCCCCTTTCTCCCTAACTACAGCACTTTTTTGCTCCAGGTCTGCCCTCAGGCCGAGTATATTCCCGCTCCGAGTGGATGGCCGGGCTGCGGCAGAAAAGGATTTCTGCAGCTCCCGTATCTGTACAAAGAGTAAAGGGATTTTTCTTTTACGTAATTTTTTGAAGGAAACTCCTTCCGTTTTTCTCCTCATTTGCTCGTCGGTATTCTTCTCAGGGAATTGGAGGGGGGACTTCCCTCTTCCTAGGGAACCGGACCTCGTCAAATAAATAGGACGCGGGTTCCCCCCTTCCTTGCCACTTCTCACGTCGTGTTTTGCAGCACATTATGAACACCTTTCCCCTTTCCTGGCCAAGTGACAGGCCAAGTAACTTTTCCTCTCCGCGGGCAGGTCTTAGGTTCTCCCCCGTCACCCTTTTCCTTTAGAGGTTTTCCCGGGAGGGGCCGGACTCTCCAGACTTCTTGCAAGCGGCAGGCAAGCGCACACGCCGGCCTGAAACCTTTAGTTTTTCCCCTTTCCCGGTGCCTCTTCGGCCCTGGCCTCTTTATAAAAGGGGTCCAGGGATCTACCCCCTTAGCGCTCTTTTCCCTTAGTGGACCTTTTCCCGGTTAGGAAGAACGGGCTGTTTCTTTCGCGGCCAACCCCGTCGCGAGATCATCCTTTTTCCCTCTGGTTTTCTCCTTTCCTATCGCGCGCGGGCCTGTTTTCCCTCAACGCGAGAACAGAAACAGACTCGTCCCTTTTTTTGTCTTTTTCGGCCAGGAGATCGTCGTCCATGCCACGGCGCTTGCAAGAAAGAAGTGTTTTTTTTTACTTCCCACTCGAAGTTTTTTTCCCCTTCCCGGCTTCTTTTCCGCCTTTTTTCGGTAGATCAGTCTTTTAGATTGTAGCGGTTAGGGTTTAAGCTGCTCCAGGCTCAGCCCGCGTAGCGTTTTTCACCTTTAACCGAACGGCGGCCTTCCCCCCGTCCGCGTCCAACATTCTCCTTCTCTCTTTCCTGGCCCGCGATCATGTCCCCCCCAGGCCACAAGAAAGAGTCCAGGGTGACGGTCGCGTCGACTCCATGATACCGATACGAACAACTTCCTCCTTTGAGCTTCCTTTTCTTAGAGCTTCTCCTTTAGGCGAATCAGGAGACCCCTTGCCGGTTAGGGTCGGCGCCAAAGCCCAGAGTCCTTTTTTCCGCTTTCTCATTTCTTTCAGAGAGAATGTCAAAAGGTAAAGATGTGCGGTTGGAGGCGTCCCTCAACGCCGTCTTTGTGTCTCCTCTTGAAGACATTGCTCTGAAGAGACGCTCCCTGCCCCAGGGCACGGGCCTGGTGATTCGGAAAGAGGTTTTACTTTTCCCCCCCTTTCTTTTGGAGGTCCTGGATCTGCTCAGGGATAGAGCTTCTTTTTCCCTATAGAAGATAATGGGAGCTTGGCAAGACTTTTTCCTTTCGGAGTCCCCTTGGTTTTTTCCTCATTTCCGATAAAGAGGGCGTGTCCTGCGAGTCTTCCCCCCTCTACCGCGACTGCTGATCCCTCTTAGCCAGGGCGCTTCCGACTTTTGAAGCGTCGTGCGACCTGCCGCGTGGTCGTTGACATACCTTGGTTCTCCCCCTCGCTGGGCTTCTCTGACGTGAGATCACCCCTTTCGAGGTGTCGGGGAGGGCCCTCTTTTTGTAACACCGGACCGTGGAGAGAAGGCCCTCCCTCGTAATTCGGGATTATTCCTCCTTAGGGTTGCTTTTCCGAGGCCGAAAGCCTTATCCTCAAAGTCCCGCCAGATCCGCTCTCTGCTTTTTGCACTGGCCGCACGGGGACGTTTCAAGGGACACTCTCTCCTTCACGATGTGTTTCCCAGCCGGACTTCTGTGGCTTTTAAGAGCGTATGGGCTTCCAGTTCACGATTCCCGTTACTTTTCACCCTATACAGTGCATCCGGCTGGGTGCAGGGAATTTCCTTTGGAAAGAACCGAAACGCTAGTAAGGGAAGGCCTGCCTTTTTCTTTCTGTAATGATTCTGGGGATAGCTTTGCAGGCAAACCGCGATATTCTGCTGACCGAATGGCGGTGGGTTTGCGCAGTTTTTGAGTGGAGGCCCGTCCGAGTTTTCTTTCGGCCTCGGCCTCCCCTTCCCGCCAGGGACAGCAGCTGCTCCTACGAGCAACCCCTTCCCTCCAACGGCTCTTTCCTTGACGTTTTTGTTACACCTCTTCCGTTTATCCAGAGATGCGGGCCCGAGAAAAGAATGGTGCGGACCTCCTTCCCCGCACACCCGCGCGCTCTTAACCCCTCCTCGGTTCATAGAACTCTTGAGCCCCCGAGTATCCTTTTTTCTGGGGAGGCGGGCGGAAGGACACCTTCCTGGTATTGAAGAACCCACGACTACCCTGCAGCGGGGGTAATTCGACGTCTTTCCGGGGTTTTTTCTTTTTTTGCGGCCTCAGCCGTTCCTGGACAGTCCTATTTTCCAGCCCGATTTCCCCGGTCCTCAATTTTTTCCTTTCCCGGCATCTTCCAGATGTGACCTTCCCCCTGCCTGGGCCGTTTGGTTGTCCCCCTCATGCGCCTTTTTTTTTTTTTTAAAAGGGGGTTACGTTTCTACGAAGTCACCTTCTGCCAATGCCGGCCGATTGAAGTCCCCATCAGGCCTTTTTTAAGCCGTTCGTTTTCCAACCGACGCCCACCCCACAAAGGAAACAAGCGCGTTTTTTTTTCCCTAGTCCAGCGCTAGCCCTCTCAGGAATCTCCGATTATGCGTCTTTTCCCTTTTATGTTGAGATAGGAAGGGGCTGCTTCTACCGGCCGCGTCTTGCTTTGCTTTCTTACTGACTAGCCCTCGATTCCGGCCCTTTCGGCGGCGTCACTCGGCAGAGGCGAGCCGGTTTCGATTCGGGCTGGTGAACTTGGTAACACTGGCCCGTGGAAAAACTGGCCCTCTCTCTCTTCCCCTTTATCATCCTTTCTCAAAGCCCCCCCCTCCACGTGCCCGTTCAGGTAACAGCCTTCCTTCTCTCCCTTACCCGGCACGGACGCCGCGGCCCATTGAGTCGCACTGGATGTTTCAGCTTATCCCGAGCGCCAGGAAAGGAAGGCCCTTCCCCCTCAAGGCGGTACGTTTCTAAAGCCCTGCAACCCGGAACCTCCTGGAGCGCATCGTAGGGGTCGAATACTTTGCGGTCTGCCCGGTATACGCGAGGAGCTTCCCCACCGGCTTTCCGGACCAAAGAGTGTGCGCGGCTGGTGTACGGCTGCCCCAGGCCAAGGACTGATTTTCTACTTGACGACTGACGTCCCCCAAGCCGAAGGAAGGTCTTGAAGTTTTTTGAGAAGAGATAAAGGCAAGGAGCGAAGGCCCCGTGGGAAAGGCTGCGTTCTCTCCCTTTTCACAGCTTGGAAGAGGCCGGGAGCTTAAGGGGAAGGGGAAGTGGTTCGATGCACTAGGCTAGTAAAGGCAATTGAAACAAAAAACCCTTTCTCCCCCCCAAGAATCCTTCAGTTTTTTTTTCCCCGATGACTATTCTTTTTATCTCCCTACTGGGGGTTAGCCTTCCCCCGAATCCCTTCCCCTTGGTTTTGCTACAGGAGGGACACCTCCAGCGGTCTCTCCGCTTCGGCTTAGAAGATCTTTTCTTCCCGGATGCGGCGCTCTTGGACTAGGACTGAAAGATCTTTCCCCTTAGTAACGGGCCGACTTTTTTTAACGGGAAGAGTCTCGGTGAATTCCCCAGTGGTTTTTGTCCGAAGCAAAGTAGATTGCACTATTTCCCTTACCCTAGAAGAGCTGACAAGGTTTCTGCAATTTTTTCGGGGAGGAATGACCCCGGAGGAAAACCCCTCCCTTCGGTAAATCTTGCACCTTTTCAGTGTGCTGATGCGCTTCTCAAGGTAATGCACCTTCCTCCGTCCCAGTATAGTGGCCCAGTCCTAAGCAGTCCTCTAGCTTTTTCTTTCCAACGGTCTCGCCCCCTTTTGGCACGGTAGAGGAGAGTGAACGTTCTTTCTCCTTCTAGACCGCCGCCGGGAGGGCAGAGGGACAGGACTTTTTCCCAGGAATCACCCCTTATTTGATGGAAGAGTCTTCCTTTCGATCGCTAACGGGATGACCCCAAACGAACGCGCGATTTCAGAGGCTTTTTCCCTTTGGAGGCCCTCCTTTTTTTGCACTCGTAGCTTTTTGCTGAGAGCGAATAATAAGCTTGTACGATGGTGTTCGAAAGATCCGTCTCTGCCTCGAGGCCGTCTTTCACTCCTTTACCCCCCCCCAGACAGGGGGGGTTGGTTCGTAACGAGGGTTTGATTTTGCTGTAGATCTCTCCTTCGGGATTTTATTTTCTCCCGGCATGACAACTCCTCCAGGAGTAAAGGAAGCCTTCCCCCCAATGTATCAGAAGGCTAGCTGTATTTTTTCTTTTCAGCTGCTAAAAGGAACTTCCCCCCGTTGACGACTGAGTCTCTCTCCCCCCGTAGAAGACACTCCCCTCTGGAGCGTAGAGAGGACCTCGCTTCATGGTCACCGATACAGGAACATATCCGGTGCCCTTTTACGAGGCCGTTTTTTCCCCGCAATACTCTCTGAGGACCTTTTGTCTCTGAGGACCCATCGGACGTAACATTTCCCCGAAGGGAAGGGCCCCCCAGGAGAAGAACAACTCTCCAGCGTGCCCTTCGGTTCCTCCTCCTCAGTTTGTTGTGTTTCTCTTAGATATGTCGCGGCCCCGGTTAAACGCTGCTTTTTGACTTTGACCCCTCCTTGGTGCCAGAGGTCTTCTGGCTGGCAGACTGCGACCCGACGAGCAGAAGCCTCCCTTTCCTGCGGATTCCTTTTTTTCACGAGGACCTGGCCCGTTTGTGATTTTCCTCCTTGAACATGATAGCTTTCTTCCCCCCTCAGAAAGATCCTGGGAGAGGCTGTTTTTTCCTCTGATTTTTTTCTTTCAGGAGCGGCCTCTGGGACGAGTTTAGAACGCCTTTTCACGCCGTCCGAGCCTGGGCACATTTCCCTCATAACAAACGCGCTCCTTATACCTCCATGGACTTTCCTTTCTTCCTTTTTCTCTTTGTTAGTTAAGGAAGAAGTGTATTACAACAGGACCGGAGTGATGTCAGCCTCTGGGACTTTTTCTTCGAGCCCCTGTAAGTGACGTATCTTTTCCTGTGAGCGAGTTAGGTGCCCCGGGCCGCTTCTGACAGCACCCGGTCCCCTTAGTCCTCCTTTTTTCTTGACGCGAGTCCGGTGTAAGAGACTCTGCGACAGCAAGGTAGCCTCCTTCCCCCCCCGTTCTAAGGCCCTTTTTCGGCCGGAGAGTGAGATTGAAGAATTTCTCCTTCTCGGAAAAGGGAAAGCCCCGTTTCCCCTTCCGCGTGTTAAGCCGCTTTCCCCAGTTCCTCTCTTTTTTTTGCGCTTTCCTTTCCTTTGCAGTTAAAGATTTTTCTCCTTCCGGCCCCGAGGCACTTCTCTATACCGTTTCTTATGCTTTCCGGTCCGGACCCCGGTGCGTGACATCCCTGCCAGCGCTAGTCAGTTCGGGAATGGGCAGGCCCTTCTCTTTCCTTGTTACAGGGCCGGGGATGAATTTTTTTCGACGAGACCCCCCCCCCTGAACAAAAGGTCCTTTCCTTGCCGAGAATGGAGGAGGGCCGAAGAACAGTGGTCACGTTCCTCTCTGAGGTTCGCTGTGCCCTAGATTCAGGGAAGGTATCCCTATAGATTTTTTATCATTTCTCTTGAATGAAGAAGAAAATGATGAGACCTTTCTGAGGCCCCCCCATCAGGACGTGATCCTCCTCCCACTAGGCCATTTTCGTCTTTTTTCGATGCCGGGATGACCTAGTACTCATTCGATTCCACCAACTTCCCTTTTCAAGAGGGACTAGTTCTAAAGACGGTTTCCCTTTTACGCAAAAACCTTTTCAGTAATGTCGTGTGTGGGTGTCCTCCCCGGGCACCCCGGAGATTTTTCCTAAAAAAAGAAACGCAGCGGGGTTTAAGTCCTTTTTTTTTTTTGGGTTCTTTTTTTGGGCGCTCGGGACCTGCGGGAAGGGAACTTTACTCCCCGCGTGCATTCCGGGAATTTTAGATGATGATCACGGACCCTCCTTTCCTCGGGCTAAATGGAGTACTCCCTTCTGGGTCTCGATCCTCTTCAACCTTTTTTTTCCTAACGGTAGAAGACTCCCTTAGGAAGAATTTCCCCGGCCGGCTTGCCGTCAGGAGGTAGACCATCAGGTCCTTCCGCGGTCAGTGGTACGTTTCCCAAACGCCGCCTCCCCCGGCGTTGTTCCGTCCGCGGTGGTGATGCCCCATCTCTTCTTAATCCGTCTTTTTCCCATGTCGTCGCCCAGGATTTTGCCGATGTTCAGTTTTTTTTAGCCCTTCCTTGCTGCTTGCTTCTGCAAACGCTCCTGCGCATTTTTCCCCCTCCCTCTCGTCACGCGGACTTGCCGCCGCCCCTGCGGCGTCAAGCTGGGTCCTCTTCCGTTTCCCTCCCCCCCCTGATCCTTTCCGCCACCCGGTTGGAAACGTGTGGGAGAACCTTTCCCTTATATCAATAATCAGTTTGTTGTTTTAGATCATACCCAGTTTCGGAAAAGTTCGGTCAAAGAGGCTCCTTTTCTCCTCTGACAGGATCTAAGAGTCAACGTGCCCTCCCTCGCACCGGAAGTCTCCGTGAGGAGATGTTCTGCGCATCCCGGAACATTTCCCCAGCTTTCTCTCTACCGGCAACCCCCCCCCATTCGGGCTCCCCTTCCTTTTGGAGCGCATCGCTAGACTTCTTGACGGTCTTTTTCCGATAGGGGACGCTCATCACCAAAGCTTCCCTTCCACAAAGCCCGTTTGCTGGCTTTGTTTAACATACAGTCTCCCGACAGCGCCACCCCCAGCTTCACCTGTTGATCCTCCGCCGGCCGTGCATTGGATGACTTTTTTTACTTCGTCGACCTTTTACCTTTCCCCCCTTGCAGGGCCCCTTACCGCTGGGCCATTCGGGAACGCCTTCGGCCACCGCGTCCTCTCGGAGAATCTTTATTGGCCAGTTCACGACCGATTTTGGGGCCCCTTGACCCATTTCCAGGCACTCGTTACGGAATAGGAGGCCTACCCGCAAAACACAAGAAAACAAGAGGCGACCCAAGGAAGTTGAGAAATTAAAAGAGGATTGAGTTGTATGGATAAGAGACAGCTTTGGTGACCGGGTTTTTTAAGAGGGAGTCTAGCAAGAATCCAAAGAGCCAACCCAGCCCAAGAAGTGGGAGTCACGAGGGACTTCTTGTCTAGTTGTTAGGATAGCACAGGGTGGGAATGGAAGAAGTTTGGGCGAAGCTGAGGGGCGGCCGTAAGAGAGTACTGACTTAGAGGGGGAAAATTTCCTGTGTATGGTTCGTCCTAAGGGAAGGGTCGCAGGAACTCTCGGCAGTTTCGATTTCCGTTTTTTGACCGCTGTAGGCATTCCATTTTTTCGGAGACCTATTGGTGCCCATGCCACCACTAGGACCACCCCCCTCGCCATGATGGAAAAGAGCGAAGTTCCTCCGGTTTAAGTTCATGCCCTGGTCATGTCAAGGCTTTTAGACGGCAAGTAATTACTTCCTTCCGAGCGTTTTTCTGCCCCTGACTCCCCTTCCCGCTGTCTTTCTGGGTGGTCTGCGAAGTCCTCCGTCTGACAAGGTTCCCCTCGGCCAAGGAAAGCTCCCCTTAGACTTCTCACAATGCAGGCGGTGTTCCCCTTCGTGACGCTGACGCTTGAAATGCGATCGAATCTGCGGCCATGGCTGTTTAGCGGAAAGGGCCGCCCGTACCGTTCCGGGTGGGAGGATTTGGCCTTCGGCCAAACTGCTATAATCCCGCTCATTTCTTCGATGGGCGTCAGACTTCGGCTTAGGAATGTTTCAGAACTCGCTAACACGCAGTTTTCCTTCCGCAAGGCAGCTCTAGTCGGAAAAAGGAGACGGCTCTCCGGGCCGGTAGTTTAAAAGATGCCGTTGCGCCCTCCTTTTTGTAACTGCCGCCCTGGGCAGGTCAGATCATCAGGCTTGTGCTTTTGAGGAGGGTTCTGCTCCGAAAGGATTTCTCTTCTAAATTGGATGTTTTTTGTTCCCCACTTCGCGCCCAGTCAGGAGCGTCTCTCTCACTGGCCGATATCTTTCCCCCAGATAAAGGAGACATTTTTTGCCGCTCTTCCTGGATCTGAACAACGGCACGGGTTGGATGCGGCGCTTCTCTCTTCCTGTGCCAGAAAGAGTCTTTTACAGGGTAGGAGCCCCAAACGCACTTCCTTTTTTCCGCGCCTATTTTCTCCTCCCTTCAGAGATTTTGCGGACACCTGGTTCCCGATGCTTCTCCCTACCAGTCAAAGGACTAGCCATTTATACGATGTGCCCCAGACCGCCGCTCTCAGCCGCGTTGCCGTGGGCAGTAGGCTTTCGCCTAGGCCGTTTCTTACCGGAAAATGAAGGTTTGCGTGGTCTTTTTTTTCGGGACCTTTTTTCGACCGCTCCTGGGTAGTTTTTCGCTTACTCAGGCTAAGCTTCAGACTTCTCAGAATCCCGCTTGCGGGATTTTTTTTCCTCCTCTTACCAAGCCTTCAGTCCTTTGACCGGTCCCCGTCCCATTTTCAGCGTCGTGCGCTTCCTTTTGTAGTGGAAAAACTACCGTCCGTGCTGACGCCTTTTCCCTTACTACCTGGAATATCCCCACCGGGTTGCGAGCGGTCTTCTCGCGTTCGTGTGCTTCAAACGGAGGCTCTTCCGCAAGCCCAGAGTAAAGGCCGAGATTGTTCCGATTTTAGCCTTAAAGCTTTCTTAATCATCTTGTCAAAACGACTTTAGAGGGACCTGGGAATTCTCGTTCCGGCTGAGGCCTTCCACTGTCGAGTAAGCGTAACCTTTTGTGCCGCCGAATGCATGGTGCTTTCTATTTTCATCTTTAATGTTTTTCTCCCCTGACGTTGATTTGATCGAATTTTGCCCACGAACCTTTCCTCTCCCAGTGCAAGAGGACAGGTTGGCCGACTGGAAGTCCTTTGGCCCGAAGACTGGCACGCGATCGCCTCCTTCCTGGGCCGGCTCCTTTGAATGAAAGGTGGATTTCCCTCCTTTGGCATTACTTACATTCCTTGTGCCGCTTTGGCTGGGTTCTGTTTTCTGTGCCGCGGCAGAGGTTTCCCTACGGAATTCGGCCCTTTTCCGGCCCCGCCATGTCCTTTGACTTTATTTTCCGAGCAAAATTCCCTCCTTCCTTTATGCCCGTCGTCCAGTACGACGGGTCCCCCCCTTTTGGTAAGAGATGCCTTTTATCCGATAAACGCATTTTCTTGCCGAAGCCCTCCCCCCCTTTATAGCCGAAGTTCCTACTCGGAGCTGGAGCCCCGGAGTAGTTAATTTTCTGGGGAGGACTCCCCGGCTTTTTTCTTGAAGATCATTCGGTTTCCAGTTAGAAGGAGGGGTTTTTTTGGTTGGGAGATTCCCTTTCTCCGAGGGACCTTCTTGAGCCGTCCCTCTTCGAACGTCCCTACGCTTCATCGCCATCTTTGCCTAAATGGCTTCTTGACAAGAAGGTTATACGATTTTTCTCCGCGCCTTGGCGTGCTCGGTAGGAAGTCCCTCACGTCCTTCGGCAGGTAGAACATAGGCCTCCAGTCGGTCATTTCTTTTCTTCCAACAGCCCTCCCCCGGCGTTGTTTTTATGATGCCCTCTCCCCGTATAGTTTCCGCAGTATTCTCCCCCTTTGCGATAAAGGATAGGTTGCCTCCGAGAGAAGTGGGTTGCAGGAGACTCCCTCCTTCTTGCTGGGAATTTTTCGAATTTTCTTTTTTTCCCAGTTTCTCTCGGGAGGCGGTTTATCGGGTTCCTTTTGCCCCGCGGGGACCTGGCCCCGGTCCGGGACCGGCTTTGAGTCGATCTCTTTCCTCTTTTTTTGATGAGAGATCACAGACAAGTTTCAAGGTCTTTCGGCCCTTCTCTCGGCAGCGTCTTTTCTTCCCCGTCAGCGGCTTTTCCGAGCGAGAGCCATTCGTCTGCCAGGAAGGCCAGGAAGACAATCCCTTTTACCGCAACTCTATCGTTTTCCCCCACCTTCTCTAGGTGCCACCGACTTTCTTCGGTTTTTTCCTTTGGGACGCGGTCATCACCCCTTCCTGAAAAAACGCGGGGTTCTTTGCGGTTTATCACCTACCGGCCGGCCACATGCTTTTTTTTCGGAGTTTTCATTCGGCTTTTTGCCCTGGCCAAACATGTTCCCCTTCTGGCTCTTGAGACCGGTGGGCTCAGTTTTGGTTTAAGATAAGTTGACTGTTTGAAAAGCCACCGGGAGAGTCAGGAATTTGGACGTTGTTCCCCCGATGCGACACACAGGCCGCCTTCTACTCCGTTTTCTTCCTCAACCGTTAGACGTCGGCTGCAGGCACCCTTTCGTCCCGTCGCACCCCTCCTCGCTTCTGTGCTTTCCCCGATTGGACCCCTCTGTCTATCTTCGTTTCTTCGCGTGGGGGTTTTTTTTTTTTTTCGTGATCTCAGTCCCCCATACGCTTGTCTCTCACCCTGCAGGGTGATTAGGTCCTTGGGATAGCAGCGAGACAGAGGTTTGTTGTGTTACGAGCGTTGTACTCGTACCATGGGATGCTTGAGCGTTGACTTCCTTGCA
>Ga0179593_1426395_pt1 | contig 11236 bp, 19 predicted proteins | sample CZODoug2_1_08_16_FD_185931 | JGI IMG/M metagenome (GOLD analysis project Ga0179593, IMG submission 185931) | Vadose zone soil fungal communities from Angelo Coast Range Reserve, California, USA - CZODoug2_1_08_16fungal (PacBio error correction) | ecosystem: Environmental > Terrestrial > Soil >... | reverse complement strand
TTGTTTGTGGCCCCCAAATCCCACTCATTCTCCATGCTGGTCGACACGAACTCGCTGCTTTCTTCCGGTTTTCCCCAAATTTCCAAACCGGCAATTCCCTTTCTTCGTCGTGCCCTGCTTTTGTCCTTATTTTTTATTCCCCCTTTTCTTTTTTTTCTTGTTTTTTTTTTCTGGTTTGACCGCTGGCGCTTCCCGTGTTTTTTGTAATACTCGTTAGTTTTCTCCCTCTTCCCCCTGATTTTTATGTGCCGCTGGCCAACCCCCCCGGTTATGTTCTCTCGCCTCGTGGCCCCTTGCTCCCAGGCAAAGTTTTCCCAGCTCTTCCAAATTTCCCGCCGGCAGGCTCCTTCTAAAGCTTGCCGGTTCTTCCTTACCCTGGCTCGCGGTTTTCCCGGTTTTGGGCAATAGACTGCCATAGCCTCCTGCTTTGCCTTTTTCGTTCCAGATGGGGGGAACTCCCTTGATTTTTTTTTCCACCACTTTTTTCTCGTTTTCCCCCATCTCGCGACTCCCACCCAGCGTTTTTTTCTTGGTTCGGCCAAATGGACTTTTCTTTTTTTCTATTACGGCGCCGTCCTCCCGGTTTCTTTCTTTCTGCGTCGGTTTGTTTTCCTTGACCTGCCCACCCCACTTGGGTGTGACCACTCGAACCTGTTTGCAGTTCAGAGTTCCCCTGCAACCTCGGGGTTTTTTCTTGGTTCGCTTTTCCTAGGGTCTTCCACCGGGAGAGGCCGTTGATTTAGTCCCCCTTTGGTTTTATTTTTTGGTAAGCTCGCTTGGGATTCCTCCGTCTGTTCATGACTTTTCTGCTTTTTTTTTTTCCCCCCCTTGCTGTGGCCTTTTACCCAGTTCCCCTTTTTTCGGCGGCCCCAACTTCCCTTCCCCCCGCCCCCGCCCTTTTTTCTCCTCACCCCCTCCCTTGGCGCCTGTCTGTTAAAACCCGGTTGGGGCGGCGTTTCTCCCCCGCATTGCGGTTTGCCGTTTTACTCCATTTTTTTTTATTTTTTTCTCCACCGTTTTTATTCCGGAGTTTTGTGTGGTTACCTTGCATTTGTCCCCCCCTCCTCCCCGCGTGTTTTGTCTTTTTTTGCGCCCTCAATGGTCCCCCCCTTTTTTTGCCACGCATCGAGCCCTGTTTCGTTGTCTTGCTTTTTTCCCCTCCTTCCTGCGGCGTCTCCTGGACCATCCCATTAAATCCGTTTGGCACGTAGAGTCCCCCCGCGCCTCTCTTCCCTTCCCCCGTCCCTTCCCCGCCGACTGCCTTGTAGTCAAGGCACCGGGTACGGCCCTTTTTCAATTGAAACCCGCGTTTAGGTGTTCTTCGTCTTCTGTCAATACCTCCGTTAGTTTTGCTCGTCTTTTGCGGTTTATGGGGCCAGACCAGAGTTTTTTTTAATGGGTCTTCCTTGGTACAAACACAAACCTTTTTAAAATTTTCCCCTGCCTTTTTTCCTAATCCGCAGGTCTAACCCTTTTTTTTTTTTTTTTTCCCCGTTTGGGCCGGTCGGTCTTGATTCTTTTTGCTTTTTCAATCCCCAAAACTTTGCATTTCTGGTCCTTCTTCAGTTTCACTGAACGGTCAGTCCCATGCCGGTTTTCTGGCTCCCCTGGCCGGCGGTTCCTATTATTTCCTTGTTGTGTTGTTCCCCCGTTTTCTCCCCTCGCCTTTGTCCCATTCTTTTTCTCCTCCCTTCTTGAAATATCCAGCATTTTTGGAGTTGGTTCTCCCCCCCCCACGTTTTCCCTACGATTGAAGAAGTTGGCTTTCAGCAGGTATTTGTTTCCTTTCGCGGCCTCCTTTAGGACAAATTTCGTTATGGCCCCATGCCACCTCGTTTTTCGAGACGTTTTTTTTTTTAACACATCTGTTTTTTCTTTCAGTTTGAGGCCTAGAGAACCGCCTCCAAACTTGTCTTTTTTTCCTTTCCCCCTTTGGCAGGTGCCCCCCCGGGGTGCTTCCTTTGCATCGGCCATGATTCCCCCGTTTTTCCCCTTGGTCCCTGGGGTATCCCCTGACCGATTAGTTTATCTACCGGCCCCCGATTTTATGGCTTTGAGCCTTCACAGACTTCCTAGTACCTTTCGAACTGCCTCACTTCGAAACCCCCCTTCTTTTGAGCTTCTTGTTTTGCACAATCTTTGGCGGTTGATTTTTTTCCCCATCCTCTGCAACGCCGATGTCCTCCCCTGTTTTTCTCCGGAAATCATCTACGTCCCCCCACAAAGGCGTTCAACCCTTGACCGGAATGGGACCCATTTTTTCTTACGTGCTCCTTTTCCCACGTTTTGTTCCGGCAGCCAAGTTATGAGTTTTTATGCTGGGGAACCGGCGTTTGCTGGGGCTTCTGTTGACTTTCTCCCAGGGCTCTTGAAGTTCCCGCACTGGTGGACCCTGCCTCCCCACAGTCAGTCCCGCCCGTTTAGGTTCCCGGTTTTCTAACCAATGTTCGCCTGAGGCGGCATCTTTTTGGACACAACGATACCCCCCCCCCCCTAATTGAAGCTCCCGTTGTTTGCATTTCTCTCTGCCAGGCGCGTCTCTTTTCCCAGCCTTCGTCAAGCTTCCCCCAACCCTTAAAGCCCGCAAAAGCGTTATCGTGGTCTCGAATTCATACCAGTCCTTGTCCTCGTTTTTTCTTCAAACCCAAACGTATTATTTTTATACTTCCCGATGGAGTTTTTCCACTTTTTTTTTCTCTGTGCTACTGTTGTGATACCGGAGAGTCACTATACCCGCTCTGTATTATCTTGCCGGTCTCTCCCCCCCCCCCCTGTCTTTTGCGTAGTTGCCCCCTTCCTTCCCTTCCCCTTCAGATGGTATACTTCTCTTGCTTGCGGATTGAGGACCCTGATTTTCCTTTTTCAGGTTTTCCTGTTATCTCCCGTTTTAGTTTTTCCGGCATACGCTCCCATCATTTTGGTGTTTTGCTGTAGGGGTGCGGTTCACACTCTGTGCTCCCGATGTCGACTAAAGACTTTTAGTGACCCATGTGTCAAGGGCCTTATTTTCGCTTCCCCCTTTCAGCCTTCGGCTTTTTTTTGGTTTTCCTCCGGCCGTTTCACTGGTTGCATGTTTGATGCCTGATCTTCGCCGGGTTTGAGTTTGCACCTTACCTGACTCGTTTCATTTATATCTTTGGCTATTCTCTCCTTTTTTTTCTTGCCTTTTTTTGAAAATTCAGTTTTTGACCTCTCAGTCTTGGATTTATTGTTTTTTCCCCTGAAGGCATAGCACCCCTTTTCCCCTTAGCCGCTTTTTTTTCTGCCTTGACTTTGGTTTAGCGGGGGTGTCGCCTTCCCCTCCTTTTTTGTCCTCCTTCCCCCCCCGGGTATTTTCTTGAAACCTTCCAAAGCTTGAAACGTGAACCCCTTACTTGATGTTTTCCCCTTCTGTTTTTCCTTTACGAGCCAGTTCACCGTCCCTTTTTTACATGCCTCCCCCAGTTGAGTGTCCCGACTGCAGCAGTTACCTTTTCCGGACTTCAATACTTCGTTTCCTTTTTGACCCACCGTTTGCACCACGCACCTGTGCAGTTCCTGTGAAGAGTGATCCCCCTGACCCCATTGACAGTCTATGTTGTGACACCGGCCTATCTTCCTCTCTGTTTACGCCCGTCTTTTACCAAGATTCCGTCTGTTCGCTGTTACTGACATCTCTTGAGATTTGGAGGAGTGTATTTTTCTGACCATCTGGCTTTTTGACCCGTTTGCCTATTCCGGGTCCTCGCCCCCCGGAACCGCAAGTTCCTCAGTCACGGTAGAAGCGTTGGACCTTTGTGCCGCGTTTTTTGCTCTCACCGCCCGGGCTGCTAAAGTTGCCTTGGTTTTCGGGCATTTTTTGCCACCTCCCTTTCTAGCGGCCACAAATTTTTTCCTGCCCTCCCCCTTTTTGGCCTCCCAAACAGTCCCTGCCACCCTATACTGAGTTTTTTTTCCTCCAGGCGGCAGGTTTGACCTAATTTTCCCTCTTTGCCCGGATCATCTTCATTGCACAACTTTGCTGGGGCGCCCCTTCCCCCCCCCAAGTCCCCAGCTTCCTTCCCAGGGGAATTTCATTCTGTGTTTTCATGACTGACTTAATCCCCTCGGTTGTGTTTTCCTCTTCCTTTTCTCTTTTCCCCTTCACCCTAACCAAGGGGCGATTTTTTTGTGCCCCCTCTACAATCGGCCCCTGAGGTGAAGATTCCACCAACCCCCCTATCAAGTCCGTCCCATTTTTTTTTGCCCCCCAGGTCTGTGAACTCTCCCATCGCCCCCGGATGCAGTTTGATCTTGCCCTGCGGGTTGTCCTGTAACTTTCCTCTTTCCCCTTCCCCCCCTTTATCATGAAGTACTTCTGAAGGACCCCCCCCCTTTTTTGGCAAAGGGCCCTGCGCTGTTTTTCCCCCCCCCCTCATGGCGTCCTACGGGGATTTTTTTCAGCCAGGCTTTTGGCTTCTCCCCCCCTGTTTTGCCCCAATTTTGGTTTTGGTGAGACACTATTGCCCCCTGTGGGGTCCAAGTTTCCCCTCGCCCTTTTTTCAACGCATGCTTCCGTTTTTTTCCGTTCTCGCTGAAAAACCCGCCTTTGTTTTTTTTCTGCCGGCCCGTTCCACCGCGCATTTCCCAGTTTTCCACCCACATTCTCATCACGACATGTTTCTTTTTCCCCATGTCCCCTTAAATGGCATGTGCTTTTTTTGGACCTCTGTAAAGGGGGGCGTTGAACTTTCCTCGCTCAAGCCCCCTCTCTTTTTTTTCCGTTTTTTTTTTTTTTTTTTTTCGTTCGCTGGGCCTATTCTTGGTAATGAACTGACCGTTTTTTCCCGGGGAAGTCGCACCGACGCCACCCTCCCCCCAGCCACGGTTGTCGTTCTCATTTTTTCCTGTGTTCCCATCTCCCTCCTCGGGCCTTTCGTTAGGTTTCTGGCTTGGTTCGGGAGTAAGGCCCCGCGCCGGGGCGATACCGCATTTGCCCTTTTTTGGTACTTTTTCTTCCACTCGTTCCCTCTTGTTGGGTGGACTTTCATTTCTCCCCCCCCGGCTTTTGTCGACGTGAGCTCCTCGCCGTCTTCCTATTTTTTTTTGCCCAGTTGGCGCTCGGTTTCCTCGTTTGGCTCCTTTTTAGTTTCTTTTCCCACGTCTTTCACAACGCCCCTTTTGCCGCGGTTTTTTTGAGACCTCCCGGTTGTCCGTCCGTTGGTTTCTTTGGCTCGTCCTTGACAATTTTGATCTCCCCCAAAAATTTGCACTGCACCTTCATTATTTTTTGACCGGGCTCTTGTTCGTCCGTTCTCTTCTTTTTTTTTGCTTGGTGCCTTGCCTTTTTCTGGGTTTCTTTCACAAGTCCTTCTTCCAACATTTTCCCCATTTTTGGTTCGGCATTGGGACCTTCCTTCATTGTTTACCGGTCATCTTTTCCTAAGGTTTCTTTGGTTTTGACTTTCTCGTGATGCCACCCTTTTACCCCCCCCCAGACTCTGTGAGGCTGTTTTCCCTTTTTTTCCTCTGAAGCTCAAGAACCCCCACCCGCCGGGGCACGGCCCGGCCACTTGACGTTTTCCTACCCTTTGTCCGACGCCCAGGGCTGTTCTTTCCCCCCCCCCCCCCTTTTCTGTTTGGGATGCGGCTTTGACTTTATTTCCTGACAATCGCGGGTTCCATCACCTTCCGAATCGGACCAGACTGGGCTTTTGACGTCTTTTCGTTCCTGGTTCCCCCCTTTTTTATGCCCTTTGGACGCTGTCTAACGAGTTTGGCGGCAGTTTTGGCTTTGGGACTACCCACACCCGTTTTTTCTCCTGTTGCTTGTCTTCTTTTCCTTAGATTCCCCACGGGGCCTCGATCTACCCTCTGCGGCACCCTGAGTGGGCCGGACAATCCACTTCGACCGGGGGTTTCTTTTTTTTGTTTCATGCATCCGTTGAGGCCCGTTTGTTCCCTGTTTCCCCCCCTGCCTCCCCGTCGGTAGCTTACCACCCCCGCACCTTCCCCCACCACCTGGGTGTCAGGCCGTATTTGAAGTACCCCAGACTTTCCCCCCTGATTCCTTTCCCCTTGTCTCCACGGCAAGGTGCTTTTGCATTTCTGGGCAAAGTGGTCTTTGTGGTTGCGGTCCTTGATTCGGCCCAACCCTCTCTGGGAGCAGTGCTTCCCCTCTGTGTTTGATTTCGTCCCTCGCCGATTGAAAGTTTGCTTTCCACCACCCCCCGCCGTTTTCTCCCCCCACACCGGGTCTTCTTTTTGTTTTCCCTTTTTTTGGGTCTGTCTTTTTCGGGCGGAATTTGGCCGAATTCCTAATCCCCGTACGTCATCCGTGCCTTTTTCCCTCCCCAATGTGCGTTGTTCACGTCTTTTTTTTGGTTGGGACGCCTTTTTCCCTTTGTGCTGTCCTTTGGTTCTCCCCCCAGAAAGTCTCGGGGAATGTGAGACCAAAACGCATTAAGTCCTCTCTCTCTTTTATTTTTCCTCCTCCTCTTTTTGTTTGTTTTCTTTTTCATTAGCCTTCTTCATGCGTTCTCATCACCTCTCTTTTTCCTTTTTTTTTTGTCCAGGTCCTGGTCTTCCCTTTTTCCTGCTTTTCTAAGGGCTTCGTGGCCCTGACGCAATGGCCTCCCCTAGTCCGGATGAATCCTTGTGATTCTCTTTCCGTCGTGGCCTCGACCTTGACTTGGCTCCCACCGCCGTTACCGGTTTTTTCCTGGCCCGGGGGAGTTTGTTCGTTTGCGTTGTCTTGGAACCTCATCTGCTCTTCTCCTCTTTTTTTTTCCCCCCCAAGAGTTTGTTGGCTTTCTTGTCTACCTACCTTGTTTTTTGTGAGGCCGATCTGAAATTTTTTTGCCTGGTTTTCGAACCCACTTCCCCCCCTCCCCCCCCTGTATTTCCTTTTATTTGACGCGCAACACGGATGTTTTTTTAGTGTTCCGTTTCTGGCTCTTTCCCCCTTTTTCACCCTTTGTGTGTTTGAGTTGAATTCGGTAGGCTCCGACCGAGGAGGTCTTTCTTTGCCCCCTGCGGGCCTTCCTTGCGTTTTTTCTGCCATACCCGCAACATTTTCGTGGTTATAGACACCCCTTCTCGTCCTTTCTCATTTTTATGGCCACCCCTTGGTACGTAGCCCAGTTTTCCCCGTTCCCCTCTTTGGATCCTTTTCCTTCAGTTCTTTGAGGTTTTTATAAGTGTGTCTTGTTGGGATGTTTTCTTGTCCCTGGTACTAGTCCACATGGTGTTTTCCCTCGTCGCCGTTTCGTCCTTCATTTTCCCCCGATTCCGGTTCATTGAACCTTCCCACCTCTCCCCCGACCCCATTTTCTTTTTCTCTGTCTGCCGCTTTTATTGGTTTCAATAATCCCGCCGTAGTCCATCCGGTCTTTAGGCTCATGGTGCGTTCTCCCCCCCTTTATTGCCCTGAGGGTATGGCCTTTAGTTCCTTTCCTTGAGCTTTTAGGCGTGGTACCTGTCTCCGCTCCCTCGTATTATTGTGTGTCTTGGGTGTTTTTGATCTTTTTCCTCCTCACCACGTACTATTTTAGTCGATTGCTTCACGGAACGAGTCGTGGTCCTGGCCCTTCCCTTTGCCTACCATTTTTCGTTTTCCCCTCCTTTCCAGGGGGTTTCGAGGGTATTTTACCTGCTCCTTCCACTGTCCCCCCGAGACGTTAGGATCGCTCCCCGTCAGACTGACAGTGGCCGTCCTCTATTTTTTGCGGCAAGTTTGTGTGGTCATTTTGGATGATGTACCGTTGTAACCCTTTTTTGTCCCTCCTCCCATTGTCGGCTTTTGTGTCTTGTCTTTTGACGGTTCGTTTTTTTTTTTCGACACCCTCCCTACTGACCACCTCGGCCCCGTTTCGAGATTTGTCTTAGGTTTCGGACATTTTGGAGCTTCTTTTTCTTTCCTCCCCCCCCTGACCCATCAAGGACCGGTCTTTTAAGTCCAAACCCCGCGGAAGATTGGTTTTGTTGACTTTTTCCTCTTCCCATTGGCAGGGATTGTGGTTGAGGTGCTGCCGCGCGGCATGTCAGAAATACCGGACGCCCCCACCCCCTCTCTGCCAAGTCTTTGGGTTCAGTTCCCCCTTTGTGGCGGGGCTGTGCTCCCCCCCTCGTGATTTTTTGTCGTTTTTCTTGTGCTCGTCTCTTGATCCCTTGTCGTCTCCTCGACCCTCATATGTTTCCCCGTTTACTTGTCCCCCTCGATCCTTCTCGTATTTCTTACTTGAACGGCTCGTTTCCCTCCCTGACCGCGTATTAGGATCCCATGACTTGACGGCATTTCTTTTCCATCATTTCGGTGTCTTTGATGGTTACTTAGGTTTTGACCCCCCGGCCTCGGGTGTCGCGGTGGGGACGGTGTTGGCGAACCCGTACCCTGCTTTTTTCGCCTCTTTTGGTTCCCCCCTTTTCAACATTTTTTCGTCCCCCCTGAGGTGCCCACATTGCCGTTCTCCCCGCCTTTGGGTTTGCCTTTTCCAACCGCTTTATCCCTCCTGGTGGCTTTCCCAACCTTCCCCCGTAATTCGCCTTTTTTTTGTCCCCCCTCTCACTGGTCGTTCTATCCTTTTTTTCTTTTTCCCCCCCTTCTTGGGCTTTTTCTCCTTGGAACCGATTGTCTGAAGAGGATTTTCCACCTCCCTAAGCACGACACCATGCCGTGACTACTTGCGTTTTGGGCGCTGTTGTGTTTCCCTGTTCTCCCCCCCTGTCGTCCTTGATTTTTGTTCTTCTTTTTTTCTTTTGGTCCACGATGTAGATGCTCTTCCCGTTGCTTGTTTTCGAGACTCTCTCTCCCGTGTTTAACGTTGACTCATGTCCCTGGCATTTTGTTTGATGAACACCCAGTGGTTAAATGTTGTCCCCTTGAGTATACTGAATTTTTGATCGTGCTTTTTTCTGGCCCTGTCCCCGCCCCTTTGGGCCCTCTGCCCACCAGGATTCCTTGCCCCCCTTTTTCAACAAACCTTTCCACTGTGATTTTCTCTTAGTTCTTTTGGGGTCCTTTGTCCGGTGCCGTCCATTTTGACGGTGCTTTGCTTCTGTTCTCTGCGCTGCTGTCCCCACCGGCTGCTTTTCTTTTTTTCATCCCGTTTTTGGCGAGGAGCTTGCCCCCTTGCTTTCGGTCTACCCCTGCCTTCTTCCGTTCCAGCGCTTTCCCTTCTCTCCCCTGTCTTTCCGGATTCAACCTATTTTCTATCTCGATCCCTTTTGTCCCCGTTTGCTTATCGCCCATTTTTTTTTACGGATTGGTCATATTTTCGCGCTTCGCGGACACCCTACTTTTCGTCGTGCTTCCCCCACAGAGACTTTTTTTTTGTTCCCCCTAATTTTTTCTTCCCAGGTTCCTGTTTTCCGCTGGTCCCTTCCTGTTACCCTTTTTCTTCTTCCCTTCTGTACGTTTTCTTCTGAAGTTACTCTGTTGTCGGTCACTTTTTCCTTTTTCCCCAGTCGGGTACTTGGGGTGTCTTCCCAGCTTCGTACTCCCTCATCCTCAAAGTCTTTTTTTCCATCTTTCTCCCTGTTTCTTAACTGTTCGCTTGTTGGTTTTTGGAGCGGCTGACAATGGGGTTCAGGCTTCCTCGTTTTTTGCCTAGTCCTCTTTTCCCACTGGCTCCGCCAAATAGTTTGTCTCTTCCCTTCAGGGTTTTTTTGCTTTCCCCTCCTTTTTGTTCCCTTATTTTTCCCGGGTTCTTTGTTTGTTCCCAACCCTCTTTTTTTTTGACATGGGCCTGAACCTTCTCGACCACGATCCTCGGCTTGCTTCTTACGGTTTTTTCCCCCCCTCACCACTGCATTTTCGCAGCCCCGCATGACTGGGACAGTCTTACACCCCCGTCTTTGGTGCTTCCTGGCGATGTCGCTTTCATGTGTTTGTCCCCCTTTCGTATCGGTGGTTTACCCTTTATTATTAGTTTTATGTTGCATTCTCCTTTGCCCACCCAGTATGGCTCGTAGGGCATAGCCATTGCTCTACCCAATACCTGCCCCCAAGGCAATCCCTTACCCCCTCCAGTTTGCCTACGTCCTCCATCGTGCCGTCGGTTTTACTTTCCGCGATTTGTTCCTTAGCTGTTTTTGTTGACCGTTGTTGCACTTCCCGGCGAAGCCGCGGATTCGGTTTGAGACTCTCCGGTTGGCCCTTACCACTTTTTGCCACTCCAATCGGCGTCATCGTTCTTTGAACTGTTTTTTTAGCAACCAAACCTCAATCGTTATGGGGGCTTTTCTCGATAACTGCCCACCAGGTGGCGGTCGTTTTCGCGTTCTTTTACGTGGCTTTGACCCCGCACTTTTTGACTTTGACCCCCTTTTCCTGACTGGTTCGAGATTTTTACTGGCCACGTTTTGGGCAGGTGTCTTGCTTACCTAGTTTTTTTTTTTTCCCACCTTCTCGGCCGGCTCGGCGTTCAAGGGTGCATCATGGTTGGTTTGTTTTGTTTTTTAATGCTGGTCTTCTTTTTCTCCCCTTTGGACTTGCTGCCTGAAAGTTTCTCCCTTGCAGGAGGCAACTGGACCACGCAACAAACCTGCAGGGGTTCCCCTCCTTCCCCAAACCTTTTTTCTCCTACCGTTTTTTGTGCCTTGGTCCCCTTTTTTTGCGGTCTTTTCCCCATGCTGGACGGGTGGCTTGCTTTACTTCCTTGGGGGACTGTCTCCTTTATTAAGGAGACATTTGCTGCTTGATTTGCGCGGTGTCCGCTATTGAGATATTCCCGCCCATTGGGCTAACATCCCTCCCTCTTTCCGCTTGATTGCGGTCTTTCCTATGCCTTTTCTTTTTTGAAGTCCCTCGGGCGTTTCTTCCTCTTCCATAACCCTTTCCGGTTTTTTTGAACTTTCATGTGCCCAGGAACCGAATCGCGCCGGGCCCCCCCCACAGTCACCGCAAAAGCCGCACTTTTGCCACTTTCCCCCTGGGGAAGCACCCTTTGTTGACCTGTTTTTGCCCCTTTGTCAAATGGAACCGTCGAGAGTTCATGTCGTTTATTTTCTCCGAATAAAACTTTTTTGTGATTTTTTCCTCTGGCCTTTCATGGGCCAGACGCGTTTCCTTTTCTGTCACCTTTGCCCCCCACAAACTTTTTTGCCTGCGCCTCTCCTTCTCCCTGTCCTTTGTCCTTACTCCAACACCTTGTGTCTGGGGGAAAGGCCGGCGTCCGGTTCCTCGTTTTGTCTTTGGGAGTTGTCCTCCTGAACTTTGCTGTGGGAGTAGGTTCCTGACGTTTGCAGAGAAAAGCCTGGCCACTTTTTTTGCGCGTGG
>Ga0179593_1378368_pt1 | contig 11236 bp, 6 predicted proteins | sample CZODoug2_1_08_16_FD_185931 | JGI IMG/M metagenome (GOLD analysis project Ga0179593, IMG submission 185931) | Vadose zone soil fungal communities from Angelo Coast Range Reserve, California, USA - CZODoug2_1_08_16fungal (PacBio error correction) | ecosystem: Environmental > Terrestrial > Soil >... | reverse complement strand
TGGCGCCTTCTTCCTTCCGTTCACGTCGTCCCTTCTCGGGTCCTGCCCTTCTTGCAACCGTCCTCCTAAAGTGTACTTTCGTACGGAGCGTCACCCTCTAGTTACTTTCCTTAATTGGCGAACACGTAAGCTCCCCGGATAGGTCGTCTTCTTTCTCACTTTTTTTCTGACTTATGGTCCGTCTAAGTGGTGCGCAGCGCCTTTTTTTTTGAAGTGCCCCCCTCGTCTAGCCCGGCAGAAGATTGTGGTCTTGCTGTTTTAGTGCACCTGTCATGCCCTCCTTGATCTCTTTCCCGTCCCTCGCGGAACCCCCTACCAACCCCCTCCAACTTCCCCAACTTTGCTCCGCTGTTTTCTTTTTCTTTACAGTGTCCGCGTCGAGAACAAATTATCCTCCTGGTCCAGGTTCCCTGCTAAGGTTTGTGTTTTTAGGCTTCCGAGCTTTAGGGGCTGTAAGCTCAGATTGTGCTTTGTATGCACGTACGTGGCGGATTCCCCATTCGTGTTCTACGTCATCCCCTTTTTTAGCCGTTCCAGGTCCCCACTAATTCATGTCAGTCCGCTGCATGCTGCCCGAGGATTCAGGAATTTAAGCGCCCCGGTCTTCACCGTGCCATCCGTCAGATTTGACCCGGCCCCCGCTAACGGCTAACTCCCCTAGTAAATCTCATATGGCTGGACGCCTTCTATTTTTTCCTCTAGGTTCTTTCTGCTGTTTTTTTTTCCTCACCTAGAAGACCCTGCGTTTTTTCGCAACGTCAAAATGGAAGGCCACCTTCTTTTTGAACTTTCCCCCTTCCCGTTCGTCATCCCGATTCCGTAAAATGAAGTACAAGCCCTAGAAGATGTGACTGTCGGGAACTCCCCCACGCCTAGTCTGTCCCCCTCTTTCTGGAAAGCGTTGGTCCCAAACGAGCCTACCCCTTTTGCTCTGTGAAGCAAAATCTTCTATTGTGGTCCTCCATATTTGATGGCTGAATGCAGACTTCCAACCTGGCTCAAAATGACCCGGTAAAAGGCCCTCGCCCTCGTCTTTCAAGTCGACGCGACGGTCCCTCCTCTTGTGCTCGCGGCCCCCACAATTTTTGAGCGTAAAACGTGATTGCGTGCAGATGGCTATCCCAACCTTTTCCCTCCCCCTTTCTTTAAGCCTCTCCAGGCATGCGACCACTCAGGGTCTGAATTGATTTTTTCTTGACCGTTACCGACGACAGGTTTTGCCCCTGGGTTCTCGGCTTGAGCTTTGCAGCCGGCCATAAGTTATTCCTTCAATAAGTCCTAAACCGACAATTTTTCCCAGGAAGTGGAGAAGCCCTCCCTCCTCATCTCCCGGCCGCAAAGGACCACGACAAGAGAAGGTCCAGTGAAGTCTTCTCCCCCCCGTCCCCTTTCTGATCTCTGAGTGTTAAATCCCCGTATTGAATTTACTGATGACCCCCCTCCCTTGCCCGTTACCCCTAAATCTGGCATTCCTGGCTCCATGTGTCTGAGTTCACCCTGTTTTTCGTGAGTGATCTGGACTCTTCGCCTAGTTTTTCATTTCTGCAAAATCTTTTCTCCGCACTAAATATGCCGTAAATGTGCGTTTTCCCTCCCTAGCAACCTAGATCCCTGCAAAACAAGTCCTCCAGGGCGTGCGTTGTTTTCCTCTGATACCCTTTTTTTTTCCCGTTGCCATGATTGGAGGGGTCACTTTCTCTACCATAACGAAAAACCGCCTCACTCTCTTGCCTAACGCCGGTTGCTGAGTTGCTACAGTCCATTTTTGGACGGCCAAGATTATCGTAAGCTAGGTCAGTTTTCTCCGCCTAAAGTCTTGGGCTGAATGTTCTTTCGAATCTACAGCTTTGCTGGAACACGCCCTCCCCCCCCCCAGAGTGCTGATTTCTTTCACCCCGCACGTCATGGCCATTCTGGGTCTCCATGTCCCTTCGTGGAAGGACCGTTTGGGGAGAAAAACTGATTCCCTGACCCTTTTCTTTTTGAACCATCTCTTGCAATCAATAACACCAGGAGATCCCTCAAACGTGATATTTACTTTTTCCTCGTCAGCGGCCTTTTTTTTCTGGTGGTCTGAGTAAATAGAGTCGTACGCTGCATTGACCCCCGTCAGACGACCCTCGCACCCCCCCCCGCCTTTTTATGCATTGTCGGTAGATCTTCCTATCTCTGTGAGTTTTCCTCTGTGCTGATTCCCCCCATAGAGCGACCGACTCGATTTTTCTCCTCTTGTTTTTTTTTTAAGTTTTTTTTATCTTCCCTCTATTTTTTCCCCTCCTCGTTCATAAAAACCCACCCCCCTTCTCCCCCCCAGTAGAATCTAGCCTTTCGCCGCTGTTCCCTCCCAAGCACACGGAGTCACCCCTCTCTTTCTTAATCTCGCACGCTTTATCCCAGGCGTTTGGAGCGTCTTTACTTTTCACTGTTGCCCAGTTCTGGCCCCGCTGCTGGATCGTGCAAACATGCGGTTTTCGCCGTCGCGCCCTTGAACCGGAACTATGCCCGTTTTTTCCATTGGATCGTTCTGTGCTTGTTGATGCAGATCTCTCGACTTTACGCGCTCTGTCTTTTTTTTCCCCAAAACACGGTCTCCGTTTCAAGTAGTATGAGATGACCGAAACATGTCAATCATTCCATCCGGTTCTTTGAAGCCCCTCACACTTTTTTTTCTTGGCTTTGTCCCTCCCCCCCACAGCTCCAAGGTCCTTGTGATTTAACGTAAGTTAAGCCCCCTAGCATTGTCGTTCCCTCCCGATTTACTTCGAAATATTGCCAAGTTTCAACCAAATTCTTCTTAAGCTCGCTTTTGTTAGGAATTCCTTTGCTTTTTTTTCTCTCGTTCCTAGTTTACCCGAATTTGCACCCAAATCTGGAAGTCCCCTGATCCCCCCTCTTTAAGCCTTGCTGACTTTCACCTTGATCTTTTCTTGCTATTGAGGGTAATGCACCCTCCCGATTCGGCAATGCCTGAGCCCCACAAGCTTCATTGCGCTAGTGTCCTCCCTATTTGCCTTTCCTCTCCTCAGCGAACACTGGTTCATGACTAACCTGTCCTTTTCTGACTCCCAATCTTTCGGTCCCTTTTTTTTCTACCTAATTATGGTTTCCATGGACTGATTTTCCCGCGATAGTTGCTTTTACACATCATTTTTATAAGCGGGCCCTTTGATCATCAGCTTTCAATTTTCCGCATATATTTTGTCTTTTGGCCTTTAGCGGCCGATGAAATAGTAATTTCTTTTTGCTTTCCCCCTCCCTTCCCAGGGCGGTGAAATAGGCTATTACAGTGCCTTCCAGATTTACAGAAGGAAATTGTCCCCTACCCGAGACCCGGAAAAAATGGAGGCATCTCCTTTTGCCACCATTCCTTTTCACCTACCTTTTTGGCCGGAGGGACTCTCCTCACTTGAGTATGTAGTTTTGATAAGTCGCCAAGGCAAGAGAGTTTGGTCTCCCTTTTTTTAATTATTTGCCATGAGTTCCCTTTCTTTACCGACCCTTTTCTTTTTAGTGTCCGTAAGTTGAGTTCTTTTTACGTTCTATTCAGCCATAACGGTCCCCTGATGTTTTGGAATCCCCCCCCTGTCGTTCTTGGATTCAAACGAGGATGGTCGCTTTTTTTCTTGGCTTGGTCTTTCAAGCTTGGTCCCCAGATAGATCCCCCCTTATGAGAGCCCTGAGGATTTGTCGCAGATTAGTCACCTCGGCTCGGGCGGGTGGGGACGGTTTTCTTCGGTTATGAAGACTTTAGGGTTTTTTCCTTTCGACACCTAGCTTGTGGTCCGGAATGTTTTTTTACGGTCTCCTTTCCTCAATTATTTTCTTAGGTTTTTGCATCCCCCTCCGCAAGACTCGTCCCTCAGTCGAAGCTACGCGTCCTGCAAGAGGAGTACTTTAGGGTGCATTCGGATGCTTCCTTACTTTTTTGGTCCTTTCCTTTCATTCCCTTTTTTTTTCTTTTCGGTAAATGAATCATCTTTTCCTGCCAGCGGTCTTCATGAATTCCAGGAGACCTGGTTCTCTTATCCTCCTTTTCGTTTGCATTTAGCTTTGTGATCCAGCCCCAACTTTTTTTCTACCCTGGCGTCACTTCCTCGAGAGAAACCCTGAGTTTCATACTCAACCCTAAATTCTGTTTTTGCGAACAGTACCTGCTTTGCGATTTTTTAAGATGTTTATTTTTTTTCTCCGTACCCCCTTATCACTCCTACTTCGTCGCGTTGGTCTTTGCGTTTTTTTGGTGTGAGAGCTCGGTTCCTCCCCCTTTGGACTATAATCTCCTCGGCGTCAATGATCAGTTGTGGAACTAATGACCCTTCCCCATCCCAGGTTCTGCGTCTCGACTAGGCACTAAAAGTCTTAAGATTACGCCCCAGTCTTCTTTTCGGAAGTGATCTTTCGACTTCTAAGATTGAGCTTGCTCCCGTCCTTTGAGACATTATGTACGCCCCCTTCGCTCTGTTACGTCCTCGTATGCTTTTATGGTGCTTCGCTTCTGGTCAGCCTGCGCACAAAGAAGACTCACTTTAGGGTTTTAGCGTCAAAAGCTACCCCCCACCTTCCCTTTTTTTTTTTTTCTTTTTTTTTTCTCCTCTCCTTTGTTGTTTTGTTTGTAGGGTGGAGGCAGCCCTTCTGACCCCTTCCGTCTTTTTAGACTTCTTTCTTGACTTCCCCGCTACCCTTGCGTGAATTTTTTTTCCCGTCACCCGCGATTTGACGGTCAGAAACTTGTGAGTAACATCAGGTAGATAATCTTTCCGAGTCCTTCTCAACTCTCTTCAGGCCGTAATCTCAGCCTTGGCTCAGTTAGCAGCCGCGCAGTTCTGGGCCGAGTCAGGCTTTCCACGACCCCGCTTGAGGTTATGGTCATTTGTCTTAGGGCACATTTTTAGCATTTTTTTTCGTAGTTCTCTTCGTTCTTCCCCTTTTCTACCCGCTAACCTCCACAGAAAAAGTTTTTTTGACCCTCCCTTCTTCTTTGTTACCTTTGTCCGCGTCTGAACCCAATCTCGCGCTTAAGAAGTCCGACGGTCCCCCCCTCAGTTATGGAGTGCGCGCCTTAGTCCTTCTTCCTTGGCTTGCTTCTTTTTTCGTTTCACGCGTGGGTCGGATTACGATTTCGCCCACTGTCCCTTCCCCCCCCCCACGCTGATTCCGTCGACGATACCCCCTTGAATTCATGAATTCCCCTCTTTTTGGATACAGTGAACGTCCATTCGCCCGGGCATAACCGTTCAGTATTGACGCCCGCCCCTTGTTTTAAGGCTCCCCCCCTCTCTTCAATCATCTGGCCGGAAGACATTCGACGACGTAGGGTCCGGGCGCTGGTGGTGTTTCCTAATTTTCAATACGGGTTAGTTTCTCGAATGCTTCCCCCCACTTCTAGTTAGAACAGCCCCGACCGTGTCATCCGTAGCCTCAAACTGCCTTTTACCCCCGCCATTTTCGGTTTTTACTTTTTTTGCAATCTGCCGTCTTACTCTCTTTTCCGATATGGTAAAAAGCCGTAGCCAACGCGCCGCCAGAAGCGCCAGCGTCTTTTGCCTAAAAGAACCATTTTTGTCGGTCTGTGCCCGTTATGTGAAAGTCGTTTCCCCCCCCCCCCCCCCTTGCCTCCCCCTACTGTCCCCTTTACTTTTTCCTGCTAGTTCCCTACCTAATTGGCCCCAAGCCGTGGTGCGAGTTTCCTGCGAGCACACGCGGTTGCGTTGCCGTGGGCTTATCCCCCCCCCCCCCCCCAAATACATTTTGTTAGAATAAGCGGTCCGCTGCATGTAGTCCCCTTGCATTTCCTTTTCGCGACCTGAGAAAGAGAAAGTTTTCCGGTCTCTGGCTTTTTCTCCAGTTGAGTAGTATCCCTTCCCTTACATTACCTTTCCCTGCCTGGGTCCCGGGAATGGTTTTGGGGCGCCATACAGGCAATAGGCCCTCCTTTTCGTCCTGCGCACTTCTGACAAGATCCCTCTTCGTGTGCCTATTTCGCCCTTACCCGTTCCTTCTTTTACAACCTTCTCGCGTTTTGAGAATCTCCCTTGTCGTGAATCCTTTTAGCAAACCCTGGCGACCGACTTTGCATTTTTTCAATGTTCATCACCTTCTCTGTTTCTGTTTTTTCCTTGCTCGACGCTTGTCTGATGAGCGCCCTCCTCTGTGTTCCGTCCCCAGCATGCGTCACTGGCGGGTGGCTTAAACCCATAGCAACTTTATTTTTTAAAAAAGTCGCAAGTTCCTGTTTCGATTTTGCGTTCTTAACTTCTTCGTACTTGACCGTTCCAAATACGATTTTTTTGTGGTTCCTTACTCTACATCTAAAAACAGCCATCATATAAGTACCCCCCCCTTCCATTTCTCTCGTCATTTTTTTCAAAGGTCCCCTCCTCTCTAAGACTGTGTTCAGGTCCAGCCCCAATGAACCCCCCCCTTTTTTTCCTTCCTTTTCTGAAACCAACTCCTTTACTAGCTTGGGCTTTGCCCGTTTCAATCCAAACCAGTAGTGCTGATCTTCCCAAAGAACCCTTTCCACGAGTGAGAAATGTTCGTTTCTTTTCTACTCGAGCTTTTTTTTCCCTTTTTTGGCGTCAACCCTTTTGATTTTTTCGCTAATTCTACTATTCATTCGCAATTTCCGCCCCACAAAATGAGAGATCTTCCCTTGAACCCGTGATCTTAACGGTTCTCCCTCTCTGCCGTTGGTCGGCGTTCCTATCCCTGTACCCAAAAAATTGTTTTTTTTTTTTTGAAGCTTGGGTTTCCTTAGAAGATTCAACCCCCTTGTTTTTCTCGCTTTCTCTTCTCTCTATCGTGAGACTCCCGTGTGAATTTCTTAAACTTTCCCTCCCCATCGCTTCGCGCTTTTTCCCTTACGTTTTGTGTATATATTTTTATCCTCCGTTGTTTTTTTTTCCCCGCGATATACCCCCCCCCTCGACAACCCTGATTCGAATAGAGTAGAGACGTTTTATTTTTCAACTTCCCCCTTTCTTTCTCCCTCGATGTCAGCTCGTCCTCTCCGAGATCCCGGGTTTTTTTTTGAGCTGATGTTTTTTCCTTCCCCCCCAGCTGGACCGTTTGGACTCCTTCGTTGTAAAAATGCGGGTTTTCGTCCCGATAGCTCCGGTTCTTTTTCAAGTTTTTCGGATTTTTCTCTTTTTTGTTCTCTTCCCTATTTATATTCTCTCGACTTTCTCGTCTCGCTTTATCCCCCCCCCCCCCCCCCCCACGGATCCGGCAGGCTTTTGTAGTCTTCTGATAGCAAATGTCCCCCCTTTCCTGCCATCTTTCGGTTGACTAAATCAGACATTCTTTTTTTTTCGTTGGTGGCGTGTGCCCTCCACTCGTACCTTCCTTTGAGTTCTTCCCCCTTCGTCAGACCCCCGCGAACTTTGTCATTAGACTTAACCTCTATGTATCCCGATTTTGCCCGTTCCCCCCAGTCGTACCGATCTCACCTTTTTTTATTTTTTTTTCTTGTGGGTCGATGGTGCGCGCACTCCCCATCGGATTTTGCAAACCTTCTCATGACTCCTCTCCGGCACTAACCGCCTCCCCCCGCCTTGCTTTCCACTAATGATCCCTTAGGTTGATATTGAGGTATTTACCTCCCCTTTTACCTATCTGCGGATGTCGCTCCACCAAGTCTTGAGTCTCCTCAAGTTTTGAGTTGATCCGAGTCCGATACCTCGACGAAACCTGTTATTAACTTCATTGACCGCGGAATTCAAAGATTTACCGTTAGTCGATACCCTTCTTTTAGGTTTAATACTTTTTCTAGTCCCCCCCTCGATTGCTGCACCCCAGAGATAGCTTGTTGGAGGCTTGTTCTTTCAGAGCACTTCCCCCTTCCTATATTGCGTTGTGATTGTTCGCTTACCCCGTTTCCCTAGTGACTTTTGCTTTTCTTGATTTCAACTTCCCTGGACCCCGGTCCGGGTTGCAATAGGCCGTTCCCAGGCCGTTTCCCCCCTGATCTACGTCACCTCTGTTGCCGCCAGTTCGGCACCCTTTGCTTTTATTAGGGTTTTTCTACACTCCTTCCTCCTTTTCTCCCAGTCCCTTCCCCTCCCTTCCTTCTTACTCACTGATGGAGTGGGATAAGCAGCGGTTGTGTGGACACGACCGCGCTTTTTTTACGCTCAATGGGTTTCGCTCGCCCAGTTCACCGAGGTCTTTCTGATTTCTCTTCACTTTTTACCTTTCTTTTCTCCCCCGTTGGAGCTTCTCCCTCCTCAAGTTTCCCGAGCCCTACACCACGGCGCTTTCGAAAAAGCTCTTTTCTCTTCTGTGTCTGGCCCCAATTTTGTTGGTCCCTATAGATCGCGCTTCGTCCTTTTTCTTGTCACTTTTCTTCCCACCGTTTGCTGGATGTAACGGCATTTCTTCTCTTGATTACGACTTAGTTTGATAGAACACGCCTTTTGGTCCTGCCCTTGCCCGGGCGAGCTTAGCTGGTTTTTTTCTTACTTCGTCTCGTGGCCTTTCCTGCCAAGACATTTCATGAAGGAGAAGCTTACTCCTCGCAATCTCTTTACTCTCTGGTCTTCCTTCGTTTGTCGGGCGTCAATCCCGGAAGGGTGCAGCACTTCCCAGTTTGAGGGGCTTTAGGTTTCATGAATCCTCTTCATCATGCATCTTCTTATTTCCCAAGTTGAGCCTTTCGACGGACTTTCGCTATTGTCGACCTAGTTGCATTACCTTCTTTTTCCCCTCCCACGAGCCTAGCGAGTTCCCCCCCTAATACTTCCTCCTTACGTCGAACACTCCATCCTGAGCGAAGAGGCTTCATTAGCGAAGCGTTTCTTACCAGTCTCAATACGCCATTCTTCTTTTTCTTTTTTTTTATTTGTTTTCTGTCTTCCCTTGATCAAATGCACTTTAACTATAGGACAATGTCCCCTTGTGCCACTCACATGAAAAAACTCCTTTTTCTTTTTGCCTTGACCCAATCTTGGCCCCCCTTCAGGCTGATGAGACCGCTCCTCCTCTCTTTTCCCCCCCTTGCCTTTCTAGTGTATTAGAAAGCCTTCTTCCAGTGCTTCTCCCAAGTTGATGTTTACCTGATACTCTACCAGATTTTTTTGACAGGGGAGCGATGGAGCTCCTTGACCTCTACGTCTCCGACCCCTTGAACGGAGGGACTTCTTTGGAGCTTCCCCTATATATTTCCCCTCCTCTCCGTTGTTTTCTTGTTTAGTAAAGAGTTGTGGCGAAGTTCATTCATGCCCTCGTTTCAGTCGGTCTTTAGGGCTATTCCAGTTCCAGTCCCTTAAATTTTCCCTTTCCTTATCAGTAGACGCAAAAGATAGAGTGCCCCGGTCAAAGCTGACCTCACCTGTAATTTTCTCCCTTTCTTTTTCTGATTTCGAGACCTATAAGGACCGCTCCCTCCCGTCTTCCGTTTCCGAAATCCGTCTCACAGAGCTTGACGGGTCCACTCGTAGAGCAGCAGAAAGCTTCGTATGTTCATTTCGGTTGACCACTTGATTATTTCTTCTTCGCCGTATTTTGTTCCCTCCAATCGCTCCCCCCAACATCACCTCCAACCCTACACAGCTCCCGCATTCGTTAGTAACTTGTACTCTTCTGACCCCCCTTTCGCGTGCCGAATTTACTAGTTCTTTACTGGTTCTTTCGAGTAAGGATCCATTCTGCAGGATTAGCTCGCGTCTTTGGTTCGCACGAAGTTGTTTTGATCAAAGATGGGTCTAAACCTTCCGCCATGCTGAAAGTAGAAAGTCTCACCTTTTCCATTTTTTCTTTTATTCCCGCTAATTTTCTTCCCTCACTGGATTCGTGACCCCCACCCCACTACCCCCGACCCTCATTTTCGTGGCCCCCACAGTCAGATGACCCTCGCCCTTTCTTGACCCTCGCCTCAGATTTTTTTTCCCCCGTTTCTTTCTTTCTCCTGATTCCGAGGGCCTTCTAGGTTGCGGGGCCCCCTTTATATTCCCCTCCTCCACCTGCGTTGGTCTCCAGTCACACCAGCTTACCCCTCTTGTTTCAGTAACATTTTTGTTCATCTCTCCGCCCCTTCCCCCTTTTCCCCCGCCCTCCTCCGCCGTTTGCCAGAAGCTGAGCAACCGTTCCCGAGGCTCGCAGAGGATTACCCCGGTGGTGATACGCTCCGCCGGCATCGCCAGCGTCTTTTCCCAAGAACTCGCCCGTGGGTGGGTGCATCGCCCGTTCTTGGGCCGCGCCATGTAGCGTCACACGTCCATCTCCAAGTCTCTTTTGGACCTCAGCCATGGAAAGAGTTTTTCGATCCTTTCGCGTCCCCAACTCGAGGTCGTGCGCTTGGTTATTTTCAAAACCCCTTTTTCCCTCCCCACTGTGCTTAAGGCCGTGCTGGATTCCCTTTTTTTTTTATGTTTCGCCTACCAGAGAAGAACTTTGTTTTGTTCCCCCCCCTTCTCTTCTTGAGCGGCTGATTTGCCCTTTCCCCCCGAAGAAGTCGGCATGACCTTTTTTCCTACTTGCAACGCCCTGGCCCTTAATTTTCCTCAATTACCTCGTTGCATTCCGGCTGAACAGGTTTCCCCAAAACGCCCCCTCTTCTGCTTCGGTCCCGTGAAATATCAAACCTTGACTTTTCTGTGTACAAGCACTATCGCTGGTTCGCCCCATACGTAGCACCCACGCTTCACCTCCCTGACCTCGGTGAATCGTTTTTCAATGAGTTCATCCCCTTTTTTCCCCCCTAGGATGATTTCAATTGGAGATCCGTCTCGGCAATCTGATGTTCTTCATGGAATTCACGCATATTAACCGTCCCCGATATTTGAAAAAGTTCCACTTGCAATGGGCCTCCCTTTCTTCCTCCTTTGCACCTGTTTCTTCATGATTCCCTTGTTTGCAACAGAGGGCGTGGTTACTACGAGCCCCCTTACTCAACCAGCTCAATGGTCTTCCTGCCTCCCAATCCCGTTTCTCCGGATCTCAATTTGAAAGTCCTTTATCGATTTTTTTTCAGTTCTACTACTTCCCCCCCCCCCAAGTTTGATATTGATGGCTCCCGTTTCACCTCCCAACGTCTTTTTCCCCCCTGCTGCTCGCCCCTCCCCACCCCAGTTAGTTCTTATTCAAACGACCTCGTTCCACGTGAGAAATGTGTGTTTCCTCCCCTCATTACGGCACCTTTTTTTTTTTGGGTGCAAACCCTCCGTAAAGTCGTTTGAGACCCTCATCTCCCCTCAACTCCCAGAACCCACGGAATCGAACCTTCAAACGTGATCTCCGT
>Ga0179593_1475246_pt1 | contig 11237 bp, 18 predicted proteins | sample CZODoug2_1_08_16_FD_185931 | JGI IMG/M metagenome (GOLD analysis project Ga0179593, IMG submission 185931) | Vadose zone soil fungal communities from Angelo Coast Range Reserve, California, USA - CZODoug2_1_08_16fungal (PacBio error correction) | ecosystem: Environmental > Terrestrial > Soil >... | reverse complement strand
CGTTTGGATCAACCAACATCGGTTCATGGGAACCCTTGTTATGGCCAACTAGCATTGCCCCTGTTTTGCGATGAACCCCCACACTTTGGCCCGTCACCGATTGACCCCCCGCCTGCTGTAGTGCTTTTTCTCCCAACTGCTAACGTGCGTTCCTCCGAGTGACTTCAGTCTTACCACCATGCTTTTCGCAGCCTCACGCCCGACCCCCCCCAGAGTTTTCTGACCTTAGTCAAGTGTCCCAAGAATGCCCCACCTATTCGACATATCGTTTTGGCTCTTTGACTTTGTTTGTGTTCCGCTCCATCTTGTCTGCCAAGTGATTTCTTTGTTACGCTCTCTGTTTTTTACACCGTGCCTCTCCATGAATTCCAGTCTTCTTCTTCATCTTTGCCATTTTTCCCTTTCCTCCAGACTCAGCCTGAGTAGCCTTTTCGTTCCCCACACCTTTGGTGTAGGATAATTTTTACCCCCCATTGTTTTTTGCCCGGTTTCCTTGCCCTTTTCAGATTGTCCCTATGTAGCATTCCCAATTTGAAGGAGTGCTTTATCCCCCCCCCCCCTAGTCATACAGCGTCCGGTCGTACCTACCCTTTTCCGCCCCCCCCCACCCCTTTCTCTGAGAGCCTCATAATCGCCTACCAAATTAAGTCATCCAGGTGCCCCAAGAGTTATCCCCCAAATTGGAGACTTTCCCCCCCTTTTCGTATTTAAACTCCCTGTCCCCCCCCCCTTCCCCCCCCCACCCCCACACCAACCAAACCAAAACATTGGCACGACGACCCCTCGAGAAATGATCTTCTCGCGCTTCCACATATGTCCTCGTCCCCCCTTTGAACTTGAAGATACCGGTCTTTCTTCACCTCCCGTTCAGATCACCGTTGCAGCTTGGAGTGGCCATTGGTTTCTTTTTAACACTCAGCTTTACTTATTTTTTTCTAAGCCCCTCCAGCACCCGTTTTGTACAACCCCCAGACTGGTAGTTTCCCGACCTCCCCCCCCATCCTTCCAATCTGAGCCTGTCGTTCGCAAGAGCATCCCAAATCATGTTTTAGTGAGTCCCGGAAAGGTCGTAAGTATGTGTTTTCACAGGACACAACCTCCGAACTACTTCCGTTAGTCCTTCCCCACTCAGCCCCCCCTTCGTGTTTTGCTTTCCCTATTTTTTTATTACCCCCTCCCCCCCCCCCTTTTTCTTACAAGAACCTGTTCGTGCAGCAAGTGACACCCCTACCTGGTCTTTATCACACAGGCCTGCCCAGATGCATCAGAAAGTTTCAAATTTATGCAAAGAAACCCCACTTACTGTATGATTTTTTCCCCTTATCTTGTTCCCCTACTAAGTCTTTTACTGTTCCCCTACCCCCCGCGGTTCTTGCTTTACTCATAATTTTCCCCCCTTTTTTCCCTCTATTTTCCCCCTTTCCCCAAGTGTTTCAAAGCTATTTTAATGCGCCTAGTATCCCAACCCCCCCCCTTCCCCTCTTCCCCCCTGACCCTCCCCCGTTTTTCAGTTCGTGTTTTCCCTGACATTGCGATAATTTTTATTACCTTTTCCCCTGACCTCCCCCCTTTGCTGTACCCAAAACTTGCTTTCCCAATTTAAAGGATATCCTTCCACCCACTCTTTTAATCCTTCATACGGTTTTCTGTTCTCTAGTATTCCCTTTCTCCCCGGGCTGGATTAGGACCGTCAGGCTTTTTGTGTCCCCTTCTGCAGCCGGCAGTCCACTTTCAATTAAGACCCTTCCTTTATTCCACAAGCACAGAGTGGCGAACCTTTGTTGAGTTATCCCTTTGCAGAGAGACTTTTTTTCATTGACCTGTTTTGGTACCCTTTCCCCCCCAAAATTAGATACAGATTAAAATGTACGTTGTTTCACACCCCTTTCCTTTCATCATGCTCCCCCCCCACCCCCTGCTTCAGCCCCCCCCCCCCCCCCCCCCATAAAGAAGTTCCGAGGATGTTTCCGTGCATAGGTTTCCCCGGTCAGGTTTGCATTTCGCCTCCCTTAGCCCTCAATGGTAGTTTCTTTTCTGCTGCTTCCATTTTTTTCTGAGCCTGACATCGGATTCTGCCCCCTTGCCACCCCTCCAAGGCGGGTTAGCCGAAAGGCACCTTCTTGAGTTGCCCCGAGCCCAAGTTGTTTGACCCTTCTCCCGACGCGCTTGACACAGTTTTTCTGGTATTTTTTTCTCTCGGATATTGGCGTTGCGATCGATCGAAGCTTTCCATTTTCTTGCGCGACCCCCCCCCCAAAGCGTACGGTTCATGGTATACCCCCCATTCGGTTTTCCCCGAAACTCCCACGTCCCCCCCCCCCATCAGATCGTGTATTCCGTCCCCAGTTTCCCGACAGCCGGCTGTTTGCAGTCGTCTCTTCCCATTATGTGGAAACCAAGCTCTTCGCCCTCCTATTCCTTCTGCCGCGGTCGTTTTTTTCCCTCAGTAAAGCCCTCACGAGCCTTTGCGATAAGCATGGTGCCCCCACAGTTCTTTTACCTTATTGTGTTCGACGATTCGATCTCTCCCCCCCCCCCTAATACCATGTTGCCTCCCGGTTTATGCGCCCTACAAAACGCTCCCTTCTCTTTCTGGACCCTCTCCTTCCCGTCTTTTGTGGTCCCCCGCATTCCGTGGACCAGCCCTTACACCGACTTTTTTTTTTCCCCCCTCGTGTCTCCCCCGCACCCAACCTGTTTACCAATCATTCCAGCGTCCTGACTAATCTGACCCCTTTTCTTCTTCTTTCTCGACTCTTTTCCGCCGATCGGGACCTTTCTGCGTCGTCCATGTAGTCCCCAACAACCCCCCCCACCACCCCCCCCCCACAACAACACACACCAACCAACACACCCCCCCCCCCCCCCACATAGATTCATTCCCATTTTCCCTTTCCCCTTTCTCCTTTTTATTAGATTAGCCCCAGTTCCAAGATCCCAATAAATCTAGTTCTCCCTCACGCTGTCGGTTTACCCCTATCTGCCAACCTTCCTTTTCTGCCGATTAGGACTCTTCATCCCACTTTTCAATTCCTTACGAGCTAAGTGTCTCGCCTTTTTTTTTTCTTAAAGTTTCCCCCCTGCCGGCCCTTTTGAGTTGCTCCTTTCCCCCCGTATGTTTTTCACCGTCTCCTGGTTCCATGCTAAGATTGCCGTGAACCTTAACCAGTTCACCGCACATTGGCGCGCACGCACGAGCTTTCCCCCGGATGCCAACCCTCTTTCCCCCTTTGACCCCCGTAAGCTTAGTCCCTCTCCTGGCCCCCCCCCGTTATTATGATTATATCACACATTGTTCTCTCATCGTTTCCCTTCCGTCCCTGTTTTTTCCCTTTTTGGAGAATGTTCTGCGTTCTCTTCCCCCCTGGACCTTACCCCACCCAACCGTTTCCGGTCTTTCTTTCCCTGGTTAAGGACACAATTGCTGCATAAACTACCCCCCCCACCCCCCTCCCCCGCGAAGATATGTTAGGATGCCTTGACCCCCCTCCCCTTCCGGTATTTCCCCGTCCTCGTTTTGCCCCCCCCCCTGTCTTACACCAACTTTTTTGCAGCGTACTCCCATGTCTCCTTATCAACACCTGAAATTTCATGGTCTTCACACACGACTTTTATTTCTCTCTCCTTCCCCCCTTTTTCGCACCTGCTCACTGAGTCCCAAGCCTTTCGTTATGTTACTGAATCATCTCCTTCCTTTCCTTGATATGTCCCCCCTTTGACCTCTTAAGATTTTTTTTTTTTCGTGTACGCTCCCCCCCACGTCTTTTTTAACCCCCCTATCTTCCCCCCTTTCTGACGACTTTTTGTCATGTTTCCTTTTTCCTTTTGTTTTTTCGTTTTTTTGACTTGGAAACCCGCTCCCTTGCCCCCCCACCAGAAGGCGACCGTTGAGTGAACAAAATTTTCCGTCCCTTTCCCCAAGGCTTTTTTTTTTTCCTCTTGTTCCTGGGCCTGCACCATTTCTTTGAATTTATCGGTGACTTTACGTGAAAGTTTTGTTCCCATTTTCTCTTCCCTTTGCCCCGCCCCTGCCTTTTTTCCCTAACTCTAAAGAAGATGTCCTGCCTGGAATATCTTTTCCACAGGTTGTCCCGTCCCTCGTAGGATCCTCTGACCTTTTTTTTTTGTGAGGATCCGGCCCATCCTCTGTTCACCAGGCCCCTTTCCTTTTTCGACCCTGTCTTTTTTGACTCAGTTTCCCCGTCTCTCCGGAGGTATCGTAGAAAAATTTCATGCTTTTCCCCTTTAGCCGTTTTCTGCGTGCCCCCCAACCTACCTTCACTGTTTTTCCTTGGCGGCTTGCTGCGATTGATCTTTTGTATAAAGCTTCTCTTTGCTAAGTCACCACATGCCTAGATGACACCCTTTCGTTTTTTTTTTTCCCTCCGCCGTTCTTTCTGTTGTCACATTTATCAGTAACAAACAGGTGTCTCGCTTCTCCCCACTCCACAGCTATCGTCCCTCTTTTTTCGCAATTTAAGAAATCCTCCACCAAACCCCAAATGTTCAAGCTCCCCTCTCTCCCCCCCCCCCACGGAGGGATGTACCCTCCATACGTTCCCATGAAGACTAGATTTTACCCCCCCTCCCTTGATGAAGTTTTCAGTCTGAATTGTTGCTGTTGGCCACGACAAGGTGCCCACCCCTTCATGGGACCCCGACTTTCCATCAACCCCACCCTTTACTTTTTCTTTTTTAGTGCTGTGGAAAGGTATTTTTTTTCCCTTTTTCTTCCGAGATTCTTCCCTCTCCCTGGTACTCGACTGTTACTCCCGCACACCCCGCGAATGTTTTTTTGCCCCCCCTCCCCCCCCCCCAATCCTCGTACCCCCTTTCCCACCCCACCCTTATCTTCAGCCGTCCCTTACTTCTCTGGCGCCCCGACTACTCTTTTTTTTTTTTCTACGAGTCTTTTCACATCGTCCCCTTAGTTGGTGACCCGGCAAATTTCTAGGACTTTTTCACTGCTGTAAAAAGAGATGTGACCCAACTACTGAATTTCTCCACATACGTGATGTCCATCCTTTCTTTACCTCCCCACGGACCCTAGTACCAGCATTATCATCCGAGGCGTTCAAGCGCCCCTTCCCTCTAAGCACTATCATTCTAGAAGAGAGTCTTTCCTCACTCCACGCCCCAGCCTGCTTTACCATGAAGTTGATCTTTTTCTTTAGTCCCCCGTCTTCGGTCGTCTATTTCCTGCCCAATTTTTCTCCCCTTGACCTTCCAAGAGCTTTTTGATTTTCTTTACCACCGCCCCTTTTTTTCCTCGTCCCTTACGAGACTCTTGCTGGATTTACTTCCTTGCTCCCCCCCCCCCCCCCCCCACAACCCACCCCCCCCCCCCCACCCATTTTTAGCTTCAGTCATTTCTACCCCCCAAGTCCTCTTCCTTTGCAACTTCACCGCCTCCCCCCCTCCGAGTCGCCCCCCAATCCGACACCCAGTCGTCCCCCTTTTTCTCTACCCCTGGGTGACTACTATCTTTAAAAAGCTCCTTACAAGCATTTGCTCACCTTTCGATCCCCTCTTTTCATACTTTTTTTCTTCCCTTTTTCAGCGCCCCCCCCCACATCCCCTGAGCCACTCGTGCCTAAGCTGCTCCCCCCCCCCCCCCCCTCTTCTAGACCTGTGCTTTTTTTATGAGACCTTACGACGAAAATTGGTCGCTCTATTCTTGGCACTCCTTAACTGGCTCGTTTACCGCCCTTTTCCACCCGTGGTTTGTTGGTGCTTTTTCTCCCCCATTTTTGCCTTTAGTTTCCTTACTAGACTAGTGACCCCCTTTTAAACCAATACATCCAGGGCCCCGTTCCCACCCACTCCATTTTGAAGCGTGACACCCCTTTTTCGAGAGATATATTGAAGTCCCCCCCCCCCCCTTCCAATTCCCCCCAATCAACTAAGGCCCCACTTTCCTTTTGATACCCCCAATTTTTTTTTTTTTTTTTGACACAAGTACGTTCCCCGCGCGAGTCCCTTTGTTGACCTAGGATTTTTTTGATTTTGACTGGTGCCACTTCTTTTTTTAGTCCCATTCTTTGAAATTGGTTCTGATCCATGGAGGCCCCCAGTAGAACAAAGACCAGAAGGTACGAATCCTTTTTCCCCCCCCCCTTAAGGGCCGCAAAGCACTTGCGAAATTCGATTCGTTTATTTTACCCATCTGCTTTCCCCTTGCAACACGTTCGCCGCAGGCTTTCCACATCTGTTCATTATCGTGGAGACGGCCCCCATGCCATCTGCCAAGTCCACTTTCCTACGCGACACCCCATATCCTTTCCTTTCCCTTCCGCTTTGAGAGATCGACCTTTTATGCACCTTTCCTTTTTTTGCCACCTCCGGAGTCCCCAGCTTTTCTAGGTTTTTCTTCTTTTCCTTGTTAGGAATCCTCTGGTTTTTCTTAGGCCAAATTTTCCTGTTAGCACCGTGACATAACGAAACAATGCTCCCCTCTACTCCTTTTTCCGTATTATGTTCCCTGGCCCTCGTACGACTGCATGTGCCCCTGCCAGGATTCTTAGTCCCCTCAGACCCGTTCCTTTTCTTTCCCTGCTGGTTCCTTTAGACAACTGCCGGTTACCTTCCCCTGGACATAACTTTCTCCATCTTTCGATCCGAAGAATGTCGCGATTCTGGCAACCCCCACATACCGGCAGAGGTTTGCACCGATGGCCGTCACCCTTCCCCATCCTCTCCTCGCACGGTTCAACATTTTTAACACCGTCTCAAAGTTCTCTTTTTCTCCCTGAGAATACTTGCACACCTACGTTAGTTTACTCGCCCTTTTTCTTGTCGCTGGTTATATAAAGTCTAGTTTTTCTTTTCCTCTCTGGGTTTTCAACACCCCGGTCGCCCCCCAATGTACTTCAGATTAGGGTCACCTGACCCTTCTCCACACTTTACATTTCCAACTTCACGTTGACTGTCCTTTTCCGAGCGCAAAATTGCCCCTCTCCCACTCGACAATTCCTTACCCCCCCCCCCCCACAGATTCGCCCTGTTTCTCTTTCTGAAGTCTTGAACCATTCGACCACCCCCCTCACCCCCGAAGCATACACTTCTTTACTGTGGGTGGTTTTTGAGCGCTTCCCGTCGTTTCCCCAGACCCCAGGTCCCCCCCCTTCCCTCGCCTCCCGTGAACCCAAGCTGCGCCTTCTTGTTGTTACATCCCCCCTTTGTTCTCCGCACATTTTTTCCGAATTTTGGCCCTCAATCGTTTCCATTTATTGTGATTTTTTTTTTTCTAAGGTGCTATTTTCCCTTCCCATTATTGATCTTTTCTGAGATTAATTTTTTTCACACGCGAGCGCGGAAGACCCTCTCTTGAGAGACCCTCCATTTCCGTAAACCCTTGATTTTTTTTCACCCTTCCTATTGTGACTTATCTTTCTCATAGCCTGTTGGTACTTTTGTTTAATTTTGTCCCCTTTCTGACTGAATTAGGACTCTTTTTGCTCTTTTTCTGACCATACTTTTTTGCCCCCTGCACGCTTCCCTTGTATGTACACCTTAGTTATCGACCTGTCTACATACCCCCCCCCCCGCTTGATGATCCTCACAGCGTTGAAAAGAGGTTCGTTTTTTTTTTTTCCCCCCCCCTGACCTTTCCCTTTTGTATCCGAGGCCTCCCCGCCAAGCCCGGCCTTTAGACTGTTAGAATACGTCATCTCCACCGTGACCCTCCCCCCCCACGGATTTCCCGGCAACTTCCAGCCTATCCTCCCCTTTTCGCGACGTGCTTATCTCTTTCTTATACAGGCATCTGGAATATTTGAAGGACACCCCCACACTAGTCCCAACCTTTTTCACCCCCCTGTTCTGTCACTTTTTATCTGCATGCTTTTTTTTTAGCCCCCTTCCCCCCCCCAGACCCCCCTCCATGTGCATTCCTGCAACGCCCCCAGCACGGCTCCCTAATTTTCTCCTCATTTATTTTTTTTTATCGTGCTTTTGCACAGGTTCTTGCAACTTGAGAGGCCCCCCTTCTTATAAGCCTTTTGAAGCTGAGTATCTTCGGATTTTTTGTTTGACGCCCCTCCTCCTGAGATCAACTCCCGCCTCTCCCTTTCTGATGAATCTCTCTTTGCCAGTGCTTTTTACCATTTCGTCCCTCCCTGTACTTGATTTTGCGACCCCCCCACCTGTGATTAGGAAACATTCCCCCCCCCCCAATCCCCCCAGTGCAGGTGTTTTCCCCCCCTCCCACCCCCCCTTTGTTTCCACGTTCCACTTTTCCCCCCCCCACGACCTTATGTACCCTCAGCTCTCTTGCTTTTAGTTTCCCCCCCACCCCCTCCCGAACGGCGATACTTTTTTGTCACCTTTTTTCAGTTTTTCTCAACCGTAGAGAGGACTACGTGAATAGGGACAGATATTCATCTACCAGCTTTATTTAACTCAAATTGAGGTCTCTTTTTTCCCATTTGGGCTCCTTAGATGATCCCCCCGTGAACCACTCTTACTCGCACCGAACCAGGACCGTCTACCTATTAAATTTCTGTTTTTTTTTTAACTTTGGGTGGTTTTTTTTTGGACAAAAAAACCCCTACCCCCGCACTGCAAAATCTTTTCTTGGCAGTCCAATACTCTTTTACACAAGTATACTATTTGCCCCGTCGGAATTTTGCCCCACCTGGATTGGTCCCCCCCTCTCTCCATGCCCCCCTCAACCGCTCTCCCCCCGGTACTTTCCCTCTTTCCGGCGACCCCTTTTTTTGTTCAAAATTTTCCCTAGTAGTCCTCTCCTTCCTGCAGCCTTTTCATTACTTCTACTCTTTTTCCTCTAGATCTTCTTCCAAACTCCCTGAGGCCGGTTAGTAAACCCACTTCCCTTAATCAAACCCCCCCCCCATTTCCTTCCCCCATATGTTCCTACTTGACAACCTGGTTCTTTTTTTCTCCAACTATCATCACCACCCCCTGCTTTTAACTCTCCCATGTATGTGACTTTCACGCAGCCCTCCCAGACTTTGTATGTAAGACCCCCTTCTTGGGATTTTCGTAGTCTTCCCCTTCCTTCGCCAAGAGCCCGCTAATGATCTTTCTGCTTTATTCTCATTGCAGCCCCTAGTTATTCACTCCTGCTTCTTGACTAGCCCTTTGATGACTTTTGTCAGAAGGTCAATGGAGTCTTTTTAAGGCTGGTTTCTTCCCTTTTTCTTCAACCCCCTTTTTTCCGACCCCCTTTGAGACCCCTTGCCTCTCATGAGCCCTGGGCCACGCGATGATGCCCTTATTTTCCGGAAGACCTTTCCCCCCCTGAGGTTCCCCTTGCTCGAGGTCGGCTGTGTGCGTCCGTGACATTTGCTACCGCTTTTGCGATTTTCTCCCATTCCTGTGCAGTCTTTCCGATAAAATCTTCCCGCTTATATTTACGAAATACCACCTAATATTACAGGACATGAATTCCTTTTTTTATTAATGTTTTTTTGTTGGCTTCAATTTGCTTTAGGACTTGGCCACTCGAATCTTTTCCCCCCCCCCCCCCCCCTGCATGATATGAGACAGCCCCCCCCCAACGGCTTCCCTGGCTTTTCCCGAGCGATGATCTTTCCTTCTTTTTTTCTCCTCCTTTACCCTGTGACTATCCTTTTTGGCTTGACGTGTGCTGAGTTCCCTTGCGCTCTAACCCCGCGGTTCGCTTGGTCCCTTGTGATCTTTATGTCTGGTGCTCCCTGTTGGGTCTCCACACGACCTGTTGGCACCTTTTCCCACCCCACATTCCTCCCCCGTTGTAAGGCGTGCGTCGGCCTTCTAGTCCGCCCCGTTGTGTTCGCGCAACTGAACAACGAAATTGTCGACCCCCCCGCCACATTTCACAGCCCTTTTTTGTCCCACCCCGGACTGAAGTTGTACCAGTTCATTCCTATCACGTACACCCTGTGAAGTAGATGTGAGAACTTCATAAGTCCTAATAGACAAGGAGCACTATGAACGGGCCTCTTGTACATTAAAGCATTTTGCCTGTATGGATCAGATTGCTTTTTTAGAGCGCGTCTCCCTCCATGCATCGTCTCTTCCTTAATTTGGCCAACTTCCTTCGTGTCACAACTTTTCCCGGCACCCGCGTTTCGCCCCTTCTTTCTACTGAACTCAGGCTCCCCAGGCCGACTCCATGTGACAACCAGCGGTGTTTTCCTGCCAGGCCGAGCGTCAGTACTAACAGGCAGCCCCCTTTTTTCCCCCCCCCCCCCCCAGCAGCAAAGAGACTTTTGCCCCTTTAAGAGTGACCTTTTTTTTTTACCGTTCGAGCACTTGCTTCCCCCCACCCCTGTTCGTTTTGGACGCGTTCCCCCCCCCCAAAAACACCATCCCCACCAACGTACACGTTTTCTCTGCAATGTCTTCTACCGCACCCTTTATCTGTGTTTCCCCTTCGTTGTTGATACCACCCCCGACAACAAAACAACTGGACGGATCCTTTAGTGGTTTCCTTGAGGCCCTCCTCGTACCTGAATGATTCCCCCCCACTGCCATAACTCCTGAGGAAGTGTTTTTTTTTTTTTTCCGCTTTCCCAACCGCGCTGCTAACTCCCCCAAGTCTTTTGTTTCTCCCAGTCCCGTTTTTCTTCCGTCCCCCCCCCCCCTTTTGTTTCCTTTGAAAGCAAATGTTTGGTACCCTCTTTAATGTGGAAAGAATTTAAATCGTCCCCCCTCTTTGTCCAAGGTTGCACCCCCTCCCCTCTCTTGACCCACTTGCATTTTCATGTGCGACCTGAGTCCCCCCCCTTTTACACTTTTCCTACCCCGAAAGAAGGTCACTGTTTTTCATATTAGTAGTCGACAGCAAGACACCCCAATCTTACCCATTTAACGGCGAAAGATCCCTACAATTTTCCTATCGTTTCCCCCCCATTGTATTCCTAATGGCGAGTACGGATTCTTTTTAATATAGATCTAGTTCTGTTTTCTTCGTTGTCCCCCCCCCCATCGGTTATTGAGCCCTGTTCGTTGCCCAACGTATGGCCAGTGGACCCCCTGTCTCTGACATCCGGTGGCAACGCGCAACGTTTTTTTTTTTTTTTTTCCAATCGCCCTGAGTGCCGTCCAAAGTTACGGGCTTTTTTTCTGCAGAGGAATTGCCAGGCTTTGCTGCGCGTCGACCTTCGACGCCCCCTTTTTTCCCCCACGATTTTTTTTCCGATCGAAACTTGCGTTTTTGCCCTTCACCTCTCTTCTTTACGAAATTTGGCTGTTTTTTTCTTTTGAATTTGCTCCAGGAGTCTCTTGCAACA
>Ga0179593_1440345_pt1 | contig 11237 bp, 12 predicted proteins | sample CZODoug2_1_08_16_FD_185931 | JGI IMG/M metagenome (GOLD analysis project Ga0179593, IMG submission 185931) | Vadose zone soil fungal communities from Angelo Coast Range Reserve, California, USA - CZODoug2_1_08_16fungal (PacBio error correction) | ecosystem: Environmental > Terrestrial > Soil >... | reverse complement strand
GCCCCTGACAATTCCCTTGGTTAACCTCCGCCCCTTGGTTAGCCTGGCCGGCAGTATTCTTCGCCCTGTCCTCCCCCCCACCTCTTCGCTGAACGTGGGCTTCACTTACAGAAGGACAGCTCACCCTTCACCTGATTTCCCTATACAGTTTCGACTCTCTTACGCCAGCTAGTGCTTGATGCCCGCAGTCAGCTTGGAATCATCGAGGAGTGGCATTCTTTGCCGTCCATTGGTTTATCTTAGTTTTGTCCTTCACTTCCCCCAGCGCACCGCCGTACGTTTCGTTTTTTTCCGCCCAACACTCCTGCATCCCTCTGGATTCTCCACCGCGCCTAAAGTGAATTTTCACAGAGTCGGAACGGGAAGTTCGGTCGCTGTTTCACACGCCGCCCCGAAAGAAATCCTCAAACCGCTCCCGGCACGGAATCAGGATTGTTATTACCCCAGCCCCCAATTTTCTTAAGTCTTTCTTGCCAGCTTGTTTGTCCTTTGTTAAGTTCTCTAAAACACCGGAGATGACGTTAGGTCTCTAGTCATCTTTCCCCCACCCCGTGTCCCTTTAGAGTCGGCCCGCGTGCGCTGCTCCATTGCTTCTTCGCACCCGAGCCTGACTTCCATCAGGCCCGTCACAGGGATTGTACCTCGCAGCCACTTTATTTACCGTCCCCCACGTCAAACTTCACGCTCAAGAGGGCCGTGTCTTAGTTAACTGCCCGATCCATAAACTGGCTTCGCTTTTTTTTTGAGAGAATCGGAAAAGTTGACACTAGATTTTCTTAGACGATGAAAGAAAGGAACCCACCGAGTCACCGTACCCTAAGTCGCCCATTTTGGTTTCATTAGCTTCTTGATAGTTCTCCGATGTTCCATGACGTTCCCAGTAATGTTTGAAGTGCCGTGACCTGGGCCTTTCCCGTCCCCCTGTGTCCGCACCGCTTAGGATCTGCCTGTCCTTGTGCGAAATCCCCCCCTTCATGACCGTGTCTTAACACTGCCATTTGCGAATCAGCAATTTGCCGGACTTTTTTTTTTTGATCCCCCCTTTTCTCCTATGCTCGTCAGTTTTCCTTTCTGCCCTTGGGCGGACACCCCTTTTCCCATATTAAAGGCGCGCGTTCGATTCCTTTCACCGCCCACACAAATCGTTACAGGTGATGCGTGATTTGTAGGATCACACAATCACTTTTCCCCCCTTGCGTCGTACGTTTACTTTTTTGAACCCCCCCCCCTTGTGCAACCTGGGCGAATAGCAACCCTCCATTCAACCAATGACCTGTCATTCCCCATCCATGCTACGCTGGGTTAATCGTCCCCGATATCTTCCATTAAGAACTGGGAGTGAGACTGCAATCCGTGTTCTTCCTTCACAAAATCTCTTCCCTTCTTCACGTGCGGACGACTCTATGCGACACCTTCTCGGATCTTTTCGCGCACCCTTGCCCCGAGTTTATCCTCTGGTCCTCTGTCGCGAGGCTTCATGGCCACTGGTCACCGTTGGATTTTTCGCGATGCTCTCGACTTCCCTTTCCTTTACTTTTTTCAGTATGTCGGCTTGTAGTTCTTTCATAGACTTTTTCGTTCGAGTCTTTTTTTCGTGAACCCCATCTATACCGCTTTACCGAATTAAAGTAAGGGCTTCATCCCTTGTCCCCACCTTGTCCATCCACATGTTCACCCCCCACTTGCTAAGCACCCCCAATTCTCAGTTAGCAGTGATGAACCCGCCACCTCCCCATTGGACAACCGAGGTTCCCCGGAGGCGCTTCTAACATGGTGCCCTTTGGACGTTTGAATTTTTTCCCAACTTCCCCCCCGTTATTGATTGTAGCTCAACCGCGACACTGCCGCCCCCAGATCAAATTTCCCGAATAGCAGCCTACCATGGCCGCTGCTGAAGATCCTTCGTTGGCGGTTCGTCGAACGTCCTCCCTACGATTGAGTTCCTACGCCAAGCTTTTTTCTAAACCATTTGCTGTTCAGTGAAAGGCACTTCTGCGACCCTCTGCGATCGGTCGCTATGTTTTCGCTGATTAATTTGGTTTGAGCTTCCTTTTCTCCATTATTTTTGTGTGTTCTCGTTCCCGAAGGGGTTTTTTTTTTGTCTAAACGTAGGAGAACTTCCCTTTCCGCCCCTTCAGTCCGCTCCTTTTCCCGATCCGAATCTCCCCCTGCCCCCTCAGGAAACATGTGCCCTGGCCCCCCTAATATTGTTCGATGCATTGACGCTTGCCGATTCCATTAGCTCGCTGCCCCTTCCTCCAAGTTTATTTTGCCAGTCTGCCCCTAAAAGGCAATGTCTAGATCCGAAATCGCATTCACCAGACTTTGCGAAATGTTACACCTGCAGTTCTCGTGGTGCCTGAGAGTTCCCCCCTCCCGTCTGGCGAGAGCGCGTCCTCCGTCTTTACCATTGCATGAATGAACTCATATCCCTTTTCTTCGTTTCCTCTCCTCCGTTTGGTTCGATTTAGATTCGTTCAGGGCCAATTGCGATTTTTGTTATTATCTCGACGCTTCGCTTGCGCCCTTTCCGTAGGCTCCTGATTTTTTTTTAATCCCGCCTGCTTTTTTCCTTTCCAGTTTTTTCTGAAAGTTTGGAAACTTTATGCGGCGGGAAATCGGTCAATGACTCGGTCGTTTTCTTCTGACATTGCCGCGTTCTCTTCCGTCCCCCTGCCCTTCGTCTTTTATTTTAGCGACCTTTTCTTCAATCTGGGCCCATCGGCATCTCAAGGTCTCTTTTTCTGTGAAATTCAATGTGTCCGCTTGCCCCTGTTGTCGATTTGTATTTGCCATTTGGCTTTGGTTTTCCCTTCTGCAGGCCAGCTCGCGAAAGTTCCCCCCTCACCCACCCTCGTGACGCGACACCCAGAGAAATCTTCTCTTTTCCCACCTCTTCTGCGTTTCTGTCTGACGCACAACGGCGTTTATTTAGGTCCCCAGAGCCGTTTCTTTAACCTCCCGGTTTGCCCGCCCAGCTTTCCTCCTCCCCCTAGACAATGGCTAGAGCTTATTCCGCGCACCCGCCCTTTCTCTAAAGGCCCCGCCTTCTTGTCCCGCCCGCGCCGAGAGCCTAGGTCCCCTTGCATTTCGTCGACCTTTGGCTTCTGGGGCATCGACCTCAGTTTGCGCGGGTTCTTTTGACACCACTCCTTCTCCTCTATGTTGGAGGAAGCTAACACCTCTCCCCGCATCCGGATTCTGGTTGGTATGTTTTCTCGTCTGTACTGCTCCTAGAGTTATTTTTTCATTTGCTTATTTACCAAGTCACAGGATGAGGTACCATTTTTTCCTTCTTGTAACCGTTGCCTAGTAATTTTCTGAGACTCTCACAATTTCCTCAAATCGCGCCTCCTGCCCCCAGCCGCCTTGACCTCGCTGAGCACGACCATCGCACCTTTTTCCCCTTGGCCTAGTCTTTTTTAGAATGAATAACTCTTTTTTGATTGAAAGTTTCTCCCCGCACTTATCGAGCTGGGCGCTCGCGGTTCATCCCGTTTGCGACCCCCTGGCGTGAGTCTTTGGTTTCTCCCATTGGCTCCCTCCCGTAATTCACTGACAGCTCCTGCGTGGCAAACAAGGCTCTCTTCGGGGCCCGAGCAATTGAGACTTTTTGGATTCGCCGGTTTTTCGGTGTTGTGGCTATTCTTCCGTTCCCCCAGTTGTTTCTCCACATCCCACGTGATTTTTTTTTTTGATTCGATCAGGAGCAGATTCATTTTCCACGAAAGATTTTTGTTTTGGCAGTCCCTTCCCTACGCGCGCCCCCGTTACCCTATCGCGCGTTCGCTGTGGGGAGATTACTTACCCCGGTAAGAAGAGATCCCCTCCCTCTATTTTTTTCGCGCCAAAGTTGTCCATAAGTTTTCCGACAATCCTTCAGGCCTTTGCGTTCACGTCGCTAGCCGTTCCCGTTTTTGAAAGTTCGTGTTTCTGGCCCTCCTTTCTCTCCTCATTGACCCATGCGGCCACTAATATGCTTTTATGAAATCGACCTCCCTAATCCACCAGTCCTCTATTCCACAACCTTGAGATCTTGTGCACTGCTATGGGCCTGCTCCGCGTCGCCGTTGTGCATTCTTTCTTAAATTCTCCGATATATAGTAGTGCCGCACGATGTTCCCCCCTGTCTCATTAGAAACTCGAATCCTTTGGATTAGATTCGTTGACCTAGTAACTCATGTCATTCCCTCTCGGCCTTGTAAGTCTTCGGTCCCGAATGCTTCTTTTTCTTTCGCATGAGGTTGGGCGGGCTTTTTTGTTCTGGGTTCCTTCCCGGGTTCGACAGAAGCGGCATGATGAAAGCGTCAACTGTGCGCGAAGAATGGGCAATTTTTTCCATCATGTACCGCTGATTTTAGCCCTTCCTCTAAACTGGCCTTGCTTCTCGGACTTTCCGATGCCACACATTTTCCCCTCGCTGCTTTCCTGGGCAACTTTTTCGTGCTACTTACCCCACACGCGGTCCGTTCTAATTACAGTTCCCCTGTTCGGTCTTGGGCGCAATGTAGCTGGGTGAGGGACGGTAGGAGTGGCGGTGTCCCAGCTATTTCCTTTTCTTTTCCTACCCCCCCCCCCCCCCCCCCCCCCCCCCCCCCCCCCCCCCCCCCCCCCCCCCCCCCCCCCCCCCCCCCCCCCCCCCCCCCCCCCCCCCCCCCCCCCCCCCCCCACCCCCCCCCCCCGACCCCCAAAGCCTGAATTTGAAGATTTTCCTGGACCCCCATTATTCGGGTCGACTTTGGTAGCATGCTTTTCCCTGTTCCTATTTTTCCCCCTAGATTACAAAGCGCTTCCTTTAGCAGATTGCTTAATCAAGTTTCGCTCATACAGAGGTTGACAAACCTTTTCCCCCCCTACCACGTTTTTGACCACCTCTCGCTTTATGCCGCCCTTAGTTTTTTGCCATCCGAAGCGGTTGAATCGCTTTGTTAAAGGCGGGTCGAGGCAGGTGCTCTCGACAGTTTCCCTTGCGCTGGTCTCACGTTTCTTTCACGTTCCGAAAAGATTTTTATCGATCGTTGGATTCTTTTCCGACTCCCAGACCCAGGAAGAAACGTCGCCGGTCGCCCCCGTCCCCCGGCGGGGCAAAACTTTCCTTCGGGAAGATCCTCTTTTCCTCCACTTTTGTTGTTTAGCTCCTTCGGAATACCATACGGCCACCCAACTTCCCGACCCCTTTTCTTATGCCTTGTTTCCGTTTCTTACTATTTCGCCAAGCTCAACAACGAGTAGCTACCGCTGGGTTCCCCCCCTTCCGTTTAAAGTGATCCCGCGACACCCCCGTTCAACGCTTGCTCCCACAATGTTCATTCTGCCCGCGGAACTACCCTCGCGTCAACCTCCTTCTGGATTTTTTTACAACTGGTGCCCCCGCCCGGTGGTTTTTAAACGAGCGTTTGTTTTTTCTTCTTTTAGGAAATTGGGGGGACCCCTCTTAGTGCTTTTGAGACTTTCAAATTCCTCACTGCCGCGTTTCCTTATTCCCGCAAACCCTGGACCCGTCGCCTTCCTCGAAAAAACGCGTACCTCCTTAACTTTTTCCGTTCACTTTTCCGGTCAGCTTTGCGGTTCAAAGCAAGTCCCGAAGATTCAACATCTCGCCCACTTTCCCAGTCTTTGAATTCATGATGACCGCGGTGGGATTCTTCACCCACGCACCTGCCCAAGGAGGCGCCGATGATGGACCTCTGATTTTTCTATTCCCTTTCAGTCCGCCCCCCTTCGTACATTTAGAGGCTCCTTCGCAGAGCTTTTCATTTTTCCCCCCCCCCTTGTCCATTGAGAGGAGTCCCCGGAGTTGATGCTTCGGATCATTTCCGTGCGTTCTTGAAAAAAGTTACTTTTTCCCTCTCCCATCACAATCCCTCCCCTGAAGCGGTTGACATCGCCAGTCAGCCTGTATTTTACCCGACTTCCCTTTCCCCAAGGACAGCGCGGTTGCCGTTGGGCAACCTTCGTAATTGACCCTTCCGCCCTCTTCACTTCTGCGCTGATGGGTTTCAGTAAGAGCCGGTGCACCCCTGGACTCGGCCCGGCGAGCCTTCTCTCGTGCTAAAGAAATTAATTACCCCCCCCCCACGACGGCGAGGGAGAGACCCCCCCCCCAACCCGCAACCCTTTTCCACCCTCGCCTTCCCCCCCGTTTTAATGTCTTCCAAGATTAGTATTAGGCCCTCTTTCATGTCCCCCCGGATAGGTTCCGCATGTTCCTTCTTTTTCCTTCTTACCTTGACCGCCTTTGGAAAAGAGTTTGCTTCTCCCCACGATTTACTTCTTTGCCCCTCCTGCCGTTCAACCTCCAAAGGGAAATGTCACATTCTTGGATCAACGCATTCGCCGAAGACGAAAAACATTTTTTCTGATTCCCGTCAGCCTCGACCCGCTTTCGTGCGTCCCCCCTTATTCTAACTCCTCCCAAGAGGGGAGACATCCCCCCCTTCCATATTCCAAGGCTCCCTTAGTCGGTATTACTTTACCCCAAAAACCACCACCTTTCCTTTGGATGGTGCTTGTTCCTTCCCCTTCAAAAGACTCAAAAACCTCACATTTCCTGATCTCCCCCCTTAGTTTCACCCGTTCCTGAGTCCCCCCCCTAAACAATAACTCTGACCTTTCCTCCCCGGACCCTTCTTCAATTGCTCGCCCCTCGATTCTACAGTTGTCCCCTCTTCTTTTTTGTAAGTTAGACTGCCCCTATTTATATTCAACATGCGTTTAGTTAACCCATCCCAATCATATTTTGGCCACCTTTCCTCACCCGTGTTTCCACTCACTCCTCTTCCCTCCCCCAATAGATTCTTTGCCGGAACCCCTTTTTGCCCCCCCAAGTAGTCAGCTTCTTCGTTTTCTTTTCCTCAGGCTCCCCCAGGTCCACAGGTTCCCCCTTTTCAGAAGTAGAATTCTCTCTCCCCCCCCCCCCCCTCTGTCAGCTTTCCTTTTTGCACTTTCCCCCCTGCTTGGAGGTATTCCCTCCTCTTTTAGAGTCTCAGACCCCATTTACAGGATTCCCCTCTTCCTGAAAGGACCCTTCCCTTTCTCCCGTGCATCCGTCCCCTGTACCTTTCCCTGTCCCCTGTCCCATCCACTCACGGCTTCCTCCCCCAAGAGCCGGAAGACTCTCGTGGAAAAAGACCCACTCCCCCCCGGACCAATCGCGCTCCTTCTTCTGCGCTTCCGCGAACATTGCCTCTTTTCGAGTTCTCCTTCATTTTTTTCCACGAAAGGCACCTTTATTTTTCCCCCTCTTTCTCCCGCACGACCCAACTTTTGCTCCTGCTCCGAGGACCAAAGTTTCCAGGCCGTTCGCTAGAATTTCATTCCCTCCCTTCTCTTGAAGGAGAACTTGTTTCGTAACGTTTTATCAATCGGCCATTTTCCGGAGTTTTCCGTCCCCCCTCACGCGGTCCATGTTGTTTTCCTTTACAGGTCATCTGCTACATCAGCAGAAATTCGCGCTGTGTCTTCCCTGACCAAGGACTGCTTCTCTTGTCCTAAATGTCTCGTTTTTTCTCGTCCCCTCCTTTGTTTTCTTTTTTTGTGTCCTAAAAACTTCTGAGGATTGAACCCCCTCCCTCCGGACCCCCCCAAGAAATTCTTCACCTAACCATAATCGCCACTCCGCAAGTTCCCCCCCCGATTTGTTGACCTGGACCCCTTCCTTTCCATTTGGAGAGTTTGCGAGGCCGGTTGCCGATCCGGCCTTCAATCGCCGCCCATCCGTTTTGCAACGTGGCGTCGTCACTCAACCGGCACATGTGTCTCTTCATTCCTATTTTGAACGATGGCCCGTTGGCATCTCCCTTGTCCCTAGTTTTTTTCTTTTTTCCCCTCTTAGATGAGTCGTTGTATTCTCCACATTTTTCTTGATACGTACGACTTGTGCGCGCGCGTGGCCTCCGCGGCAATCACCACCCCTCCCTGCTTGAAAGACCACGAGATAGTTCAATCCTCACTCATGTTTTTTTGCCGAGATCTTCTTCAGGAAATTTGGCTATGCTGATTATCTACTTCCTCCCCCGCCGCGAGCATCTTCCCTCGTTCGCATATTTTGACGAATCGCCTGAGCTCGTTCCCTGCGATGCAACCTCTGTGTTGAGAAACTTTTCTTCTCCCGGGACCTATCCGCTTCCCCGATTGATCGTCTAGTAAATTGCCGATTTCGATGCCGACTGCCACATTGAAAAACATGCCGGCTCTTGCCCTTTGATTCTTACCTATTCCTCTGCCCCCATGCCCCTACTGTTTATTTGTTCAACTCACCCCTTGTTCATTGAGGCTTGTTTTTCCCGTCGTGAATTTGACGAAGGGTCCTTTTTAATGAGTTCGGCCGACTTCTCTCCGGGGCTACCACCTCCCCCAAATATCTTTTGACCGAGCCCCCCCCGGACAGATATCTTCAGCTCCAGACCGTGTCTCGGAGACTCCATCTCGCTGTCTTCTGCCGCTTTCTCTCTGCCTCGTTCATGCCCACTCCCCGTTTTGTATTAACTCTTGCGACTAACTCCTTACATTACTTAAGTCTGCTCCTTTCCCCCCATTATGATCCTCCCACGCGCCCCCAGGCCTCCTTCCTTGAGAGGAGACTTTTTGTAAACTTGTCCTCGCGTCGAACTGCGCGGGGCGCGATCTCATTTTTCCATTGCAAGTGGTCAAACATTCCTCCCCTTTTTCACAGCGGCCTGGGCTGTCTTTCCTCCCGGATACTGAATTTGGCCTTTGGCGTTTGGTACTTTTTTGCTTTCTTTTCTCTCTTTGGGGTCTGCAGTGACTTTTGCTTGTGCCTCCTACAGTGCTACAATGTTTCACAGATGGGCCCCCTCTTCCCGTCCTTTAGAAATATTGTGCCCATGTTTTTTATGAGTTCTCGTACCCTTAGGGAACCATCCGCCCCTGCCCTTAAGGAAACCGCAGAATGACGAGTGGAGCCCCAAGCCTGTTTTCGAACGTTTGACCTGGCAGGCTCGCTAGGACGTCGCCCATTCATCAATCTTTTGAACACTACGTTGCACCTTGGTGCGCTCACCGCGATAGGTCCGGTTGGTCAGCATTGACGACCTTTTGATGTCTATTGTTAGTTCGCCCCGCCCCCCAAGAAGCGCTCCCTTTTCCTCTGCAAGCTTGTTTCCACCCGTTTCTGTCCCGTAGCACTTGTGAGGCCCCCCCCGGCGAGTGGCCCCTTGTTGTGTTGGCTATTCCCGAAATTTTGTGCACACAGTTTTTCGCTGCAATTTTGAACTGCATTATATCGGAGGCCCTTTTTCGTTTCCACTTAACGATTGTGTTGTTCGGTTACCTATGCGGAGCAGTCCCGTTGAATCCGCATTCTCCCCTAGGGTAGACCTCTTTGTAGCCTGACGCGCCCCCTCCGCCGAACGCGCGATTTCCGCGTGAAATGACCTCCAAGTTTCTCTTTCCCAAGGAAGGGTTTTTGCATCCAGAGGTTTGTGGTTTCCCAGGAAATAGTGACGCTCGGACCTGCTTCACGTCCGTCCGGGAAGGCTCAATAATCATGGGTAAAACCCAGGATTAACCCTCTTAGGGTCAGCACTATTTAAAGAACACAAGCTCTTAAACTGGCTGACGAGCTCTGAGTTAACTGTTAAGGTGAGGGCATCCTTTGATTAGGGGGGACTGAGCCCGGCAATAGCTTCTGAGTTAGCGCCGTCAGAGTTGGAAGGCCGGATTTCGTTCAAACACTTCGAAGGTTGTACATGGGATCAGAGTTCCCTTCCCATGGAAACGTCAACCATTGCCTGTTACAGATCGGTGTAAAAGACCTTCCTCATTCAGGCCTTCGGGAGTTTGAGATTTCTTCCCATTCCGGTTTCTGCCCTCAGGCCCATCTCTCACAGAACTGACTTGGCGCTGCTCCCGGCCTTATCGTTTTTGGAAGTCATGACCAATCTGATGTCTTTTTTCACTGTTCTCCGTTCTTCGCCCTCCGAGTCGGATACCCCAAACCAAGGCACAGGAAATGCCTTTGTAGAGGCCAGCCCCTTGAAAGGGGCATGGGTAGGAACTCCCACATAAAGACCCCCAAAGCAGTTGGTATAAGGAATTTGACATGTTCGGCAGTGTCGGTTCGTGCGGTTATTCTTTTGACGGGAGGAGCCTAACCCGAGCCCCCCTGAAGTCCCCCCCCAGTGTGCAGAGTGGGCATGGAGCCGTCGAGTCGACTGTGCGATATCAGGACTTGCTCCCGTGGTCACTGTGATGCCGGCCACTATTCAAGTCCCACCCTTATATTGACCCCAGGGTCGCTGATTGAAGTCCGTCCCTCTCTGCCTCTTTTGCCACAGGGAGTCCACCTCCTGCCCCAACTTCCATATTCGTCTCCATTAGGTTCTCCTCCTCAGGCTGGTTTAGTCGTGTCGACCTTCTTTCCTTCCACGGTCTTAGAACAGGTGGCTTTTGATTTTCCCCCGTTCGTTTCCTGTTTTGAAGTCCATGTTCGCTCCGCTGTGGGTAGCGGTTCTCTCAACAATTCATCCCAGGAGATTCCTCCCTCAACGTTGAGGGCCCTTTCAATTGTCTGTGAATATATTTTCTCCTCCTCTTGCTCTGCTTCTATTCCCTACCGTCCCCTTGTCCCACTCCTTTGACAACTTGAGTCTCTGTTTTGAGACGTTTTCGTACGTACTTCTTCGAACTGATAAAAATTTTCTGCGCGACGAGGAGGCCTTCCACTTACCCACCTGCAACTGTCTACAATTCCCGAAACGAAAAACTATTCGATATAATTTCCCTATTCATACCCGAATTTACGCCAACTGGTCTTTCGTTTTCCCATGATTCGGCGGGTAAACGAAACCAGAAGATGCCTCCAGAGAGTTGTCCTTCGTTATGGCAGTTGTGTCCACTCTTAATCGTCCTTTCTTAAATCCTCGGAACCCTCCGCGCGCGTTTCCCCTTCGAGTGCATTCAATCTGCACTTTTTTTCGTTCATCTACGCACGGACGCAGCCATTGATCATGAACCGCGCCTTCCCGGTCATGATTGGCGCTTTCGATGTTCCCCAGCAACGAATAAGCCCCTCAACCAGCTTGCCCTTTCCTCACCATGTTACCGGAAATGTATATGACAGGTTGGAGGGTCAATCACTCCCCCCACCACAGGAGAAGAGACGCGCTTCTTTTCCCCCGGCGTACCGTCGGCAGTAGATCCCGAATTGTTTTCATCAGATTCCGTCCCCTCATACTTTGTCATCCCCTGTCCCGGGAAGCTTTGAGACCTGACTG
>Ga0179593_1720895_pt1 | contig 11238 bp, 12 predicted proteins | sample CZODoug2_1_08_16_FD_185931 | JGI IMG/M metagenome (GOLD analysis project Ga0179593, IMG submission 185931) | Vadose zone soil fungal communities from Angelo Coast Range Reserve, California, USA - CZODoug2_1_08_16fungal (PacBio error correction) | ecosystem: Environmental > Terrestrial > Soil >... | reverse complement strand
CCCACCCCGAAAACTCGCCTTCCCCACCCTCATTTTGAAGTTGCTGAACCCCTACTCGCTTTTCCTCCCCTTTGGCATGGTTCCCCCCCATGGACGCTTCGGCCTTTCTCAGGTCTGAAAGGAAACCTTTTTTCGATTCGTCTCCTTTCAAGAGAGAAACTTCCCCCGTACATACTTCCCCTGTTATGGTAGGCTCCTAACTGGCGAGGTCTCCTCCTGTGGTTTCGATTTTGCCAAGAAATCGCCCCTCCCCCGGGCATTCCAAGCTCTATTCCGTTCCCGGAGGACCGAATGCTCCCTTTCAAACGAGACTCCTTTTCCCCTGCCCGTTCAAGCCCGTGCTCTTTTTTTTCGAAGTTTCCAGCATCTTAGGTTCGGGAATAATTCTCTCAATAGAATAGAAAATCATTTTTCTTGGTTTCCCCCCTCTGGGAAAAAGAAGCTGCTCCTCTCTTTCCGGTAAAATCGGCTTTCTTTGTGTACCCGAGCCTCCCCTTGTGCTTGTTGTGACACGGTCCTCCTCCCTTCCATGTCTCTTCCCTCCCTTCCAAGAAGAAGACACCCCCTATGCCCGAGTTGTCAACGCACCACGCCCTAGTGGGTGTGAAACCCTGCTTCTTCTTCCTAGGTCACCGTTTCTCCTGCGATCCGGATCTACTGCTCTGCGCACATCCGCATGACAGGGAATCCTCCCAACCAGGAATAGTCACTCTCCTTGTAAAGAGAGCATCCTTCGTCCCTGAAAACGAATGGGCAGAAAGAGTGACAATTTTTCAAACCCCCTCCGTGGTGACCTTTCCTCTACGGCGATCTAAGGTCGTAGTACTCCCGGAAAACGCCTCCTTCCAGTTCTTTGCGAAGGCCCCTTTTTTTTCCCGAGGCGTGACCCCCATAGTCATTTGGAGAGCTTCCTCCCTTTGCCCGCAACCTCTTTTCCCGCGTAAGGGCAGTTGATCATTTTTTTTCCTCGCCCTCGCGATGCCCCGTTGCTACGTAAAACAAGTTCGGTTTCCTCGGTCCCTCTCCTTGAGTAAAAGGCTTCTTTTCTTCCTTCCCTATCGTTGGAGCCCCGTTAAAGATATGGGGGTGTCAAACAAGTGCCCTTCTTCCCGATTCTCAATTCAGAAAGACGCGTCTTTTCCCCCTCCCCCATTCCATAAAGAATCGATCCAAGACCTAGGGCCAGGTTCTTCTTTTGACGGCCTTTGGCGATGGAGAGGTCCTCCCTCGGCAATCAGTTCTTCCCACTTGAGCGCATCACTTACCCCTCAAGTTTGCTCCTACGATAAGGGCCTTTTTCCCCCCCCTTAGAGAGGCGTTCCTACGACGGATTCGGATCCCTATCTCTCTTTGAGGGATGAGAACGACATATCAGGCCCTCTTCCTTTCGATCCTCCCCCCGTGGCAGAGTTCCCTTAGTCACGGACAGGTTCTGAGAGACGTATTGCCCCCCCCGGTGATCCCCTTTTTTTGAGCGTGACTTTCCCCGCTTTCCCGTTCCCAGTGAACTCATCTTGGAACGGCTGAGGTAGCCTTTTTTCCCTTTTCTTTCCAGTTTTCCCTCAGGAGAACGCTCTGCTCGTGGCTGAACCAGTCCGTTTCCCCCCTGAGATATGGGAAGATTAAGTTCCTCTTTCCTTCTCATGAGGTTCCTCCCCTCCCCTCCGGTTGCTACATCCTCCCCGCCCTGAGTTCAATTCTGGCCGGTAAAAGCAGAACCGCCTCTCCGATTTTGGAGAGATGAGGTCCTTCCCTCCATCATTTGAACAGCTCGCTGCCTGCCCTGAAACGAATTAGAACCGTCTCTTCGTGAGGGCGTAAGATATACGGTTTTTCTTTTCTCCTGGTTAAGCCCCTTCTTTCCGGACGCGTTCTTCCTTTCTCCTATGTTGCTTGACAAGAGATCTGAATTGCATCTTTACTGTGCTTCATAGGCTGAACGACCCTTCCTGTAAAACGTATTTTTTTCCCTTTTTTTCTAGATAGGACAAGGATCTCCTCTCCCCTGTCCGTCCCGGCGATGGGATCCAATTGCGCTATTTGTCCTGGGAGGAGAATGCCTTTTTTCGCCTCTTCTTCCCTTTTCTCTATCGGAGAGTGATTCTTCCCCAAGTGTTAGCCTCCATAGTGGCGGGCGCAAATTTGCTTTCGTGATCGCTAGATTTCATGCGTCCGAATGAGACTCCCCGAGCAAGCGGACTGCTGAACACCGGACCTCGTGCTGGGATCTTTCTCTGGCTGCTGATTATTTTCTTTTATCGTGCCGTCCTCTTTTTTAGAACGGATATATTTCCCCCCTCTCCGCCTTGCGAGGTAAGGTAAAAGCACTTTTTCCCCGAGGATTCCGTTCTATCATGCTTGCTAGTCCTTCTTGCAAGAACCTCTTTTAAGTTCCCTCTCCCTTTTCCGGCAAATAGCTTTTTCTTTTCCCCCCCACTAGATCAACGCCCCTGCTCATCTGCCCCCGGAAAATTTTTTGCCTTTTCTCGACAAACTTTTTCACGGCTCGTCACTCAGCCGCCGCTTTTCTTTTACCCTTTTGCTGGTTGAACTCTTTCTTCCCCTTCCGAAGTACCGCCCCCAGAGGTAGAAGTCTGACCCCTTTTCACCCACTTGAGGGGCCAGGTTGCCCACCTTTTTTCTCCCTGTGAGCAATTCGTTTTTTCGGCGGTAGTTGCTAGATTTCCTTCTCGAAGATGAATTAGGATGCCTCCTTTTATTCTCGAGAGGTAGATATTCTTTATATTTTCCCTCGACAGGTGAACCCCCCCAAGCCTATCCTTGTTTACCCCTTTCCTTTTTTGCCGGTACTATCGTCCCTCGTGGCCCTGAGCGTAAATTTACTGCCCGGCCTTGTATATCATGAGATAAAGGCCCCCCCCATCACCATTCTTCTTCTTTCTATGAAAGAATAGACCCTCTTCGATTTTCCGCATTTTTCCAAAGGGCCAGCCAAAGCTCTCGGTTGATTTTACGATTCCTTTCCGCCTCCCGTCCACTCGCACCTTTTGCCCCTTTCCCCTTTCTCCCTCCCACCACCCCATTCTACCCCTTCTTCTCCTCTCGTCTCCCGAACATCTTTCACTATATACCCGGATCACTCCTTCGGTGAAACTAAAGGCAGGTAACCCCCTTTTTACGAGTTTTACTGTTGCATGAATGGCCACTTTTTTCGGTAATGCGTTTTACCTCCCTTTTACCGTAATAGGATCTTAATACAAGATCTCCACAGGGCTTCCTTCTCAATCAGAGAAGTTTTCTTCTCTCCCCCACAACTGGGCAAATTGAAGGTCTCCCTCTTATAGAGCGCCCTCCTTACAGATGACGTCATTTACTTCCCTTCTATATAGTGGAGGTAAATCCATGTGTGGGATGGCCAAGGAAGGCGATTTTCTCCAATCTCCCCCCTCTACGAAAAGAAAAGTGGGGGGGGTTCTTGGTGGGGGGGGTTTTGTTGCTCCTGTGGTATTGTTAGGGTGGAGCGCCTTTCGGGGGTCGTCTTTTCCTCGGGTACTCCTCACTCTTTGCTAGGAGATACAAAGACCTCAAATTCATCGCAAAAGTAAGGTTGGATTGACTACCCGCTGCGCAACGTCGTTTTTTCTTCTGTCGACGTCTCCCCCCACTCCTTCGTGAAAAACTCTCGAAGTTCCTCAAATTTCCCCTCAGCGTCAACCTGCGCGCTTTTGGAAGTAGGGTCGTGACAGTTTAATTTCAAATGGAGAGGTCTTTTTTCGAGCTTGGATGATTTCCCGTAAGATATACCCTTAGAAGGAAATCCGAAAGGAGAGGGTTTTCCCCTCTTCCAGGCAGTCTTATTTCCAAGAGTAATTTATTCAGATTTCAACTTCCGGACACGTTTCTCCGATCCGGGGTAGATATTTTTCTTCCCCTCACGAGGTCGGGAATCCCTTAGATCTCTCGAACACTCACCTCATCACGTCTTCTTTGGACGTTTGGGAATGGACCCTTTCCGAAAACTTCCAGCGAGATTTCGAGCCAGCATTTCTCTTTTTCCTCGACAAGCTGTAACTGGTGCGCCGTCTCCCCTTTACCGACGAAGACCCCCTCTGCGGTTCTTTCCTCTTCAAACTGACACCACTTTTCCCCCCGGAGCATGCTCGCGGGCACTTCCGATTCAGGTCGAATCAGCTCGCGACCTTGGCATTAATGAATCGTTCCCTTTTTCCTCTCCCTCGAGAACCGCTTTAACAGCGTTACCCTTCTATTGAATAAGGGCTCCCCTAAGTCTTCTTTTTTTTGACAGTCTCCCCCTCACGTGCCCGCCTTGGAATCGGACCTTTCTCCCTTTCCCCGGTCGGCGGAATTCGTGTTCATTTTCCAGAACGGTTATAAGCGCTTCTCTTTTTCCTCCGGACCGATCGTGACCATGCATCGATTTTCTGACGCCACTTAAAGCCCAAAACGATTCAGGTCTTTATCTTCGCTGGAATCTCCGGAAAAAGTGAGCCTCCCCCCAAGTCACGGTATTCATTTCGGTTCCTCGCAGACAATTTTCGTTCCACGTTCTCACTTTTCAGCATCGGGGCGCCCTTTCTTCTGTGGTAACCTTGCCGCTTACCGATCCTCCCTTCGATAAGCACTCTTTGAGCAATGCACCGTCCAGAATAAGCCTTTTCCCCCGCCTAGTCCCAGCGTGTCACCTGGAAGGCGTTTCAGATTCGTAGAATTCTTTTTTTCCTCATCAGCAGGCCCCTTTTGCACACGGAGTCCATTCCCTATACGAAGTCAACTGAGAGAGTGAGTATAAGACTTTCTCAAATCTCCGATATTTTTCCACAGAAGAGGAGGCCCCCCCTTCCCTTCATTCAGGAAAGGTAACCAATCTTTGAATCTCCCAGGGCAGACTTTCATGGTTAATCTCCCTCAAGGAAAAAGGGTCCTTGCCAGATCACCAATACTTCCCCCTTTTAGATGGTGAGTTCCTCCCCTCTTCTTTTTTTTTTTGCTCCACTAATGCGCATCGTTTACGGCAGGTCGAGATTCTCCCCTCTAGCCCCTGCGGAGACCCTGCCTCATTTTCTCTTTGAACAGTGTCAGTCTCTCTCTTCAGACCACCCTTCCCGCGGGGCCAAAGTCCCGGTTGATCACAGAAGCTATCTCCTTCCGGTCGGGACTTTTCCCTTTTTATAATAATAAGTTTTTGTTTCAGATGACATTTTTCGATGGTACCCTCCGAGGTCTTGAGCATCGTTGCACCCGAACCCCTCGCGGTCTGTTGTTTCTCCCTTTTGAAGGACCGGTTCTTCCTTCTCGGCGTAGAGGGCCTTACGACTATGTGTTTTTTCGCCGACATTGAAAGGTTTTTCTTCCTGGGGAACGTGCCCCGTGTCTTCTAGAAAAGGGTTACCTTCTTTCCCTCAGATCGGAAATCCCCTATACCCTGTCCGTTCCTTTTTTCCACAATGCAGCCGAGTCTCCCCCTGCTCTGTCCTTGAGGCGCGCGATCCTTTTTTCTCATAGTAGGAGTCTATATTATTTTGATTCAGCTCCTCCGCCTCGTCTCCTCGGCGGATAGGAGGTCTTCTTCGTGATGCTATGTTTTTCTGATGATTGCCGTCCGCGACGAGAGAACCGCCCCGTCCTTCCCCCGTGCCGAAAAAAACCCCCCCCCCCCACCTTCTTTTTTTCTCCTCGTGAGTCTCATATGAGAGTATGGGATTTGATCTCTGAGGATCTATTCCCCTTCTTCGGTTAGATTTAGTACCCATGGTGAGCACTTATTTTTGTTTTTTTTGGGTTGGTCTTTTCTTGTTTTCTTTTGTGGGTTTCCCCCTTGCGCGCCTTCTACGTCTCTCGGCAGGACTGCCCTTGAATAATCAGTTTCAAGCTCCCGGTTTGCACTGCGAGGGCCTCCACGGCCCTGGACGGTCGGGTTTTTTGTTCCACCGCGGGCGGTTGAAGGTTCAAAACTTCGATCTTTTTGTAAGCTTTTTTTTTTCCGCATTGACCTTTCGATAAACGTACTTGCGGTTGAACCCTTCACCGATACCTTCAAGCTTCTTTGGAAGGCCAGGGCTTGCACCTTTCCCCAGGGCGTAAACAGGGTCGCCCTTCTCAATTCGTTTGATTTCTCCCTAGCAACGCGGTTTCTTTCCCCTGTATGCATCGTTCTCTGCATTCGCATGGCCCTCGGTGTGATCGCGCGTCCTTTTTTCCTCGAATCAGGACGGTCGTGCCGTGCAAAGGAAACCGGAAAATTTTCCTGCCGGTCCGTGAAAACACCTGCAGTCTAAGGTCTCGGAAGCTTTTTCAGGAGAGCGGCTTAGGCTTAAGGCCGGCGTTTCAGCTGTCCCGGCCCCCCAATCCTTTGATAGGGTATCCGCAGCTCCTTTAGGCCGATTTTCCCCTTTCGTTCCATTCAACGCGGCCCCCCCCAACGTTCTCTTTCCCCCCCCTTTTAAAGAGAAGGATTACGTCCCCCCTCTCCGAAAATATATCCCCAGAAGCGGCACGGGTGTTACCGGCAGTTAAACATCTTTTCCTTTCCTCGTTTGACGGCGCGCTCCTCCCTGCCGCCCACTCGGCCTGCTCTTGGAATGTCCCGGAGAAATTTCATGGCATCCATCGAACAAAAGGCTCTTTCTTCCCTTTGAGCTCCTATCCTTCCCCCAGAGAAGCCCTTATTTTCTACGAGCTTTGACGCTGCCCTCGATGGAAACTTTCCTCGAGGCCTATGGGCCCCCCTTCCCTGTGGAGACTCCCTCCCCCGGCAGGAGAAATATCGAGTCTTTTTCAAGCAAGCTTTTCTTCTTCGGCGAGTTCACGTTTCTCTTTCTATAATTTTTTCCTCCTTTTGTGTTGTTGTCCTATACAAAGACCCGAAAACTCGCCTCCCGTCTACGACCGAATCGAGACTTGAGCTTGCCGACTGTGAGCCTCCCCCCCTTCCGATTTCGATGAACCCGACCTTTCAATGACCCCTGCGCAGAGTCAAACCCCGTTGGCAGCGAGCAAAGTCTCTTTTGCGGCGGTCCATACTTTTAGTTTTCTGCGCTAAACGGCGTTTCTCTCGCTTCCATTGGATGCCCTTTCCGAAGAATTTTCCCTTGGCATTAAGCGTTTCTCTTTAGAATTGGACAGGGCTTCCAGGTAACCTCGCGCCGTCAACCTCCTTTCTTCGACCCGGTACCGGTTTCCAAACCCCTTCCATTCGTTGATCGGGGTACTCTCCCTGCATCGAACGAGGTGGTGCGGTCCTTTTTTCAATCGAATCGCCCCACTCACCATTTTTTTTTTTCATGAAACGATCGCCGAGGTCGGCCCCCCCTCCTCTCTAGATCTCTTCCCCCCCGCTCTAAGCAGGTGCTTTTTTTGAAGGATAGCGCAGCTCTTTGCGCCACCCTTTCCCCCAGGACCCCTTCCCGACGACACCCTACGCGGGCGTCCGATAGAAACCCTTCCCACGCCGTCTTTAACCCCAGGATGCTCGGTCCCTTCGGTCAACTTTCCCCCCTGCACTCTTATCCTTAGAAGAGTAGAGCACCTCCGCTTCCAGGGAAACCTGCATCGTCCTGGACCCCTTTCCCGAAGCGCCCCTTTTGCTTACTTTTCAAAAATCCCAGGGTACTTTGACCCTAAGCTTTCCTCAAGAATTGGCCTTTCCCCCCCTTTCCCCTTCTTGAAGGTTCTCGGCGGCGGATCCGTGCCCACTTCGGTTTCAGCTCTATGCTGCGGCGTCTTGAGTGATTTCACTTGGTAGATCTCCCGAGTGCTTTCCCCCCCCTTTCCGTAAGGGGAGTTTATCTCGATGGCAATTCTCCGAGTCCCTTTTTTCCGCGCCCTCTCGGATGATTGAAAGCCGTTCCCCTTCTCTGCCGAGTAACCCTTGTAATGCCCGCCTTCGGTTAGCCACCAGGGTTTCGACGCCTCAATTTCATTCTTAGATAAAGCGAAACTTTCGCGCTGCGGAAAGCCTCAGGCAAGCATACCTCCTCCCCCCCGAGGACTTCGGTTCCGGAATTCGTGAAGGGCGTGTTTTTGAGTTCATTCGTCCAATTCGTTTCAGGAGCGCACATTTTTTTAGCAGTTTCCCTCCGATCCGACGGTCTCCGACTTTTTATATTTCGCCTTTCGATAGAGAACGCCTCTTTTTTCTAAAAGACCCTCCTTTTCGCAGCACAGGCCCGAGCGAGATCGCCTCCCCTTTTTTGCTTGTTAATCTTTAGGTCCTTGTCGAGGAGAGAGTTATTGCTCCTCCCCCAATATTTTCTTTTCATGGTGCTGCCGCGATGCCCCCTCCCATGACGCATCTACTCTTCGGTAGAGAGGCCAGCGCTTTTTTTTTTTCCGGAAAGCGGCCGCGAGACTCCCGTGTCAGAACACGGTGCCTGTAGAATAGGGGTTCCTCCTTTTTTTTTCAAAAGAAAGCCGTTTCGCACGTCTCCGTCTTTCCCCCCCCTCTGAACCGCATCCTCTTTCCTCCCCACCTCCCCTTTGTGTTGAGAGTCCTCGCTTTCGATGGTACTTTTTGGAGGCAACCGGCTTTTTTTGCCCCGCATTCGGGAAACGAGCCCCCCCTCTTTTCCGGTGTTGGACCTTTTTCCATCTTGAGTAGCGGCAGCTTATACCTTGGTACACTCGTCGTGAAGCGCCGAAGGAGTTTCTGTTTTTCCCCGGGCCTCGGCGGCCGCTCCATCGTCACCACAGAGGTTGTACTCCCCCTTCACTGACTCCCCCTCAGTTAAGATGGCGATCCCCCAATTCCGAAGAGTCGCCCCTGCATGGTCGTCGCCTGACGACTTCTTTCCCCTTCTTTTCCCAATAATAGGAGGTTCTCGGTCCCCCTTGATTAAGCTCTGAATAGCTCGTTTTCTTATCGGAGGCCTCCGTTCTTTCGATGTCTTCCTTCTATGAAGAATGAGACCCCAACCAGAGACTTCCGTCCATTTACATTCTTAACCGGCAGCGTTGCTCGTGTATTTTTCTGTCTAATGGGAGAGCAGGGATATATTTTCCCTAGCTCGGCAGGATTCTTCCTGTGACCCCCAAAAGCCCTTTTTTTCGAAAGATGAGGACCTCCGCCGTTGCCCCCGAAAGTACTTAATGAAACCTACGTGGGCGTTAACTCTCCTCCCCTGGAAATAGACTTTCCCGATTCCCCCTACCGCCGGTGTTTGGCCGGGTCACTCGAATGGCCCCGGTCATTCGAAAACTTGGTAACTCCGCCGGAGCTTCATACTAATCATACAAAGTCCCTTCAGGGCTCCAATTCAGCAGCCACCGAGGTCTTTTCTGTCGACCCCCTTGAAAAAACGTGGGCGTTTGAGTGCTGAATATTTGTTCGAATCACGGGTCTTTTCCTGCGAGATTTAAGGCCGTGAAGTTGAAATTCTTGAGGACCCCCTTCCAGATCCTTAGAGTAGAAGTTTCCCTCGTAAACGAAGATCTACACCTCTTTTCTGTTTCAGTTCTTATAGACGACAGAGTTTTCCTTCGAGTAGGGAGGTCCCTCCCTTCCCCTGGCTCCAAGGGACTCCCGGACAACCCTTCTCTTTTTAAGAGAGGATATCCTGTTCCGACCCTCGGCTCCTTCCCAATGTCCCGCCCGAGGTCCCCGCTTTAGATTGTCCACATCGTCGCTTTTCCCTATCTACCCGTACTTCTCAGCCTTGCTGCCTTGAAGTTCAACTCTGCAAGGACTTCTCTTCGGTCCTTTTCCCCGTGCGCCTCTGGTTAATTTCCCTTCTGGGAATAGTAGACTTTTAAACTACAAAAGGCGATCCCCACTCGAAATTCTCCATTTACTTGGCCTGTTGGACTCTCCTAAGAAAGAAGTATCCACTTTTTTCTTGGCCGGTCTTCCATTTTAATTTCCCTCCTCGTGGGTCTCCCCCAATGGTTTTCTCCCCTGTACGGCTCGCTTACCGGCCCTCGCGAGCTCTCCTGCCAAGCATGCGGGGCGCTTCTCTTTTCAGGTCTCTCTTTTTTTAAGCTAGTTTTTTCGAGATATCTTCCCCCCTTTGAAATCCCCTAAAAATAGCCGCCCTCCCCCCCGCTCTTTTCCCCTCTGCCTCGATCTTGGAAAACGTCTTTTGTTCTCCCCCCTGGACCCCTCTCGCTTTTAAATGAAAAAGGGACCCCCTCTTTCCCGGAAGCCTTTTTCTAGCTGAAGTCTTGAGCTTCCTTGGTAATGGTAGTTCCTCTTCAACTGTCCGATTTTTTTCGCGTTGGATGACAGGACCTCTTTTCAGCCGTTTCCCCTCAGCGCGCATGCCTTTTCTTTTTCCAGGCCTCCCCCACGATCCCCCCTTCACCCAGTCCCTTTTCGATGTTTGAACTTTTTTTTTTTCAAGCAACGTGCTTTTTTCTCCGGGTTCTCCTTAGTTCCCCCCTATAGACCGATTGTTCCCTTTGGGGGGGGGATCTTTTTCACCATCACTCATAAGCTTTTTTTTTGCCAGGGAATGGACATTCCCCCCTCTCTCAGGCGGTCCGGTCAACGGAACTGTAGTTAGTCTTTTCCTCAAGCAAGGTGATTTTTGACTAGCTCCTTATTTTTCCGCGCCGGACCTTCTACCTGGCCTCCCCGAACCCTCTCTCTTGATCTGGATTTATTCTGCCCGAAAATGCCCTGTGCGTTTCTGAAAAAACCGGAGCTTTTCCCGTTCCTATTGTCCTGTGAAACGAGATCTTCCCATCGTCGAACCCTTTCGCAGTGCAAGGGCCGAATTGCTTTTCTTTCACGAGGTTCCCGGGAAGCGTTTTCTTTCTTTCGAAATCTCCCGCTAAGTTCTCCTTCTTTCGTCTACACCCAGGGCCCATCCGGTGCACCATTGGCATCGGGAAGGTTTTTCTTTTTTGGAATGGGCGTCTTTTGCAAGGACGTTTTCCTCCCCCGGGAAGGAGGAGCCGCGCGCGTTCGTGAACAATGACTTGTCTCGTTTTCTTCCGCCCGCGTTTTAACCCTCCCCCCCGGCTCTCTATTATGGCTCGCCCGTTGGTCAGGAACCTTCACGTAACCCACGCTTGCAAGCATCTCCTCTCGCCTTCCTGAGCCGATTTGTCCTGCCTCCCCTTTTGCGCAAATTTTTCCACAGCTCTGACAGAGGCGAGATAGCTTCAACGCGCGCGAATACCCCCCCAGACAAGCGACGCCTCCCTCGCCACCGAGGCCTTTTGCCGGCCTGGAATGTTGCGCGGTTCGCCCTTTCTATACTACGAATGGACTCCCCTTGTCATAACCCAGTGGAGATACGTCTCTCCGGCAACCAAGAG
>Ga0179593_1503937_pt1 | contig 11238 bp, 12 predicted proteins | sample CZODoug2_1_08_16_FD_185931 | JGI IMG/M metagenome (GOLD analysis project Ga0179593, IMG submission 185931) | Vadose zone soil fungal communities from Angelo Coast Range Reserve, California, USA - CZODoug2_1_08_16fungal (PacBio error correction) | ecosystem: Environmental > Terrestrial > Soil >... | reverse complement strand
GTTTTTTCCTTACCCACACCCGAGGGGGGTCTGGAGGGCCTGGCCTCTCCATTGAAACCGGCTTTTCACCCTCTTCTTTTAGCGGTTCTCAATTTTCTAAGGTTGATCCTTGGGGTGGACCGCCTTGGGGCGACGGGCCGTACCCCCCCCGCTTGTTCGGTTGTCCCACGGACCTTTTCTTGGGGATCAATACGTTTCGGTGGTTCTTTTCCCGTTTTTTTTTTGTCCGTGCAGTTTGGACAAAAGTGGCCTTTTCCTGTCTTTTTTTTTTTTTCGGGACCCCTCGTGTTTCCGGCGGAGTGCTCTCCCCCCTAAACCGCTTTTTTTAAGCAGTCTTTGAATCCTTTTGCCAGGCGGGTGGCCCCCCACATTGTTTTGGAGCCCGGGGGGGTGGCTCGGTTGGTCCACGGGCCTGCCTACGGGTTGGAAACCTGAAAACTTTGTTCCGTTTTTGCTTCTTTTTCCGAAGCTTTTATCCCCCCTTTTTTCAACAACGCACGGTACGGATGGGCAACAAGGGAAACACATGGGGACATTGCTTCTAATTGTTGGTGGCCCATGGGCGGTGTTTTGGATTTTGAGTGGGTTTGGAGGGTTGTATATGTTCTAATTGCTTTTGAATCACCACTTACGTTAGTCTCATTGACCCTTCCCCCACCTTGTTTTCGGCCAGTGGTCCGGGGAGGTCAGGCCAAAGACTGGTTCTCTGCGTGCGGGAGACAGGGTGTGGACCGGGACACTGTTTGGTAGCTCCACTGGGCCGGTCGGGTTACCGGCACTGTGTTGGTGTTACAAAACACCATCCCCCCTTTGGGTACCCATTTCCCCTTTTTCCCCATCCATTGGTTTCCCCAGGGAGGGAACCTTACAGAATGTGGTTTAGATTCCTTGACAACCAAACGCGGACCCTCCCCTGAGAATGGTTCGGATGGTGGGGGGGGGGGGAAACCCCCTCAATTTTCAACGGGTTTTTTTTCCCTGTTTTTCGAGTCTTGGTTGTTCTGAACAGTGGGGGCATTCCATTCCCCGGCTTTTATTGGGTGTGGGAAAAACCTAGTCTGGTCCGGCTTCGGTTTTCACCCCCCTTTTTAGTCTTTGCGGGCCTACTCGGGTTACGCATCTAAAGCCCTTTGGTTGGTTTCCGTTTTTTTTCGCCCTCTTGAGGGCTGGAGTTGGTCTTTGGGGGGGGGGGTGCCTTCACGTCCGGGGCGGCCTTAAGTTTTTGGCAGGGGTTTTCCAGTGGCGGTAAAGTGTAACCTTTTTGTGGGGAAGAATGTTGTGCCCCCTTCTTTATTTTGCACCCCCACCAATTTTTTTTTCCGATGTGGCGCTCCGCTTGCCTTGTCACCCCCCCCTGAATTACCAGTGATTTTTTTTCCTATTGTACTTATTTGCTGTCTCCGGGGGGCTGCCCTTACAGGGGTTGGGGGGCACCCCCCCTACCCACCCCTTGTTCCTAATTTTGGTTTGAACCAGCCCAGGTTGGTGTTCTGCGCCTTGTGGTGAAAGGGCCCCTTAGGGGGGGAACCCCCCCCCCTGTTTTACACGCTGGTTGGGTTTCCTACGCACTTTGGCGGGGGGGCACCCCTTCTGTCCTGTTTGTTTGGAACCGACGCCGTTGTGGCCAAACTAACGTTCCACCCCCCCTGTGGCCACGGGGGACCCTTTTTCCCCTCTTGACCCATTTTCTTGGGGTTTGGTCCCACTGACGTCTCCCACCATGTGGGAGGTCTGGGGCCCCCAACACTTGTTTCTGTGGGCTCTTCTCCAACTCGGACCCGCACACCCCCAAGCCCCTCCCCTTCCCCTTTTCGCGTCTTTTGTTTCTGGGACCAGTACCTGGGCCTTTTTAAAACGGGGGGGGTCCCTGTAAAGGTGTGAACCCGTTTTGGCACCTCCCCGCAATCGTTTGGATTTCTTTTCTGGGGGGGGTTCACACCACAAAAGGTGGGGGTGTGCAACCCCAGCGTGTTTTTTTGTGTGCAAATGTTACAGTAGGTGGTTCTAGCCGTTCCCTTTTTCTCCATTGTCCATTACGCAAGGGCAAGGGGCCCATGTGCCCCGGCCGGATTTTTTGGGGGGGGTTTAATTGGCCTGCTTTTCTCGTCGGGCCCAAACTTTTTTGTACCCTGGGCCCCGGGGGGTGGGACCCCTTTCCCGCAAATGGGTTGACCCTCCTGTGGTCACACCCGATCCTATGTTTTCAATTTACTGTTGGGTTGTTTTACTGTTTCTTTTGTTACCAAGGGGCGGTGGTTCAAGTTTTGGGACCTGGCCAGTTTTTCGTTTTTTTAAAGTTGTAAATTTTTGTCCTGTTGTTTTTTCTTTTTTTTGTATCGGACAACTTCAGTTCTTTCCTTTAAGGGTTTTGGGACCCCCCCTTCCCAGACTCCAAGGTCCCAGGTCTTGCAATACGTCACGGGAAGTTGACTTCCCTTTGTGAGGCACCCACAACATTTTTTTCTCCCCCCACTTGACAGTGGGGTTTGGTGGGTCCCTCACCAAATTCATTTCCACCTAATTTCCAGTTGGTTTTGTAAGTTTTTTGCCACCGGTGCTGTGCTCCCGGGGGCTTCAGACCTTCCTCGTTCGTGTCCCGCTTTTCCCCCAGGCTCTCCCCCCCAGTCCAAAAAAGGGGGGGGTTTTTTCCGAGGGAAGGGGGCTTGGCTTTTGTGGGGTCGTTCAATGGGGGTTTCAGACTGAAGTGGGCCAGGGACCTTTGTTTCCTGGTTAGTCCCGTTCTCCGTGTTTTAAAACAACTCCGGTCATGGGAGTGGGTAGGAACGGTGTCACGTGGTTGTTCGGCGGTTCAGTCCCCACCGTTGGGAATGAGTGACAACAACCAGGCTGTCCATGGTGGGCCTGGGTCCGCTCGACAGAACAAGGAACCCCCTCCCACCCCTGTGCTGTTTCCCGCTGCAGGGGCTTAACCCCCCCCCCACGCGCCACCCCCCCCCGTGCTTCCCCCCCCTTTTTTGGCGGGTTTTGGGGGGGGGTCCCCACGAATCTTTTTTTTAGTTTTTTCCCCCTCCTCTGAATTTTACGAGGACCGCCTCCCCCCCCCCCAGTTCCAGGGGTTTTAAAAAACCCCCACCCCAAAGGCACTTCACCCCTTGGCAGCCCGGGTTTGCCTGGCCTTTCTTTGGGCTTTCACCCGGACACGGGTCCCTTTTGGGGGTCCACGGCCACTTCCAGGTGGGTCACACACCTCGTTACCCCCCCGGGGGTGGTGTGGGGGGGTGGTTCCCCCAGTTTCTTTTTCATGGACCTCCCCCATACCGGAAGTCAACAATTCGCGTTTACCCCCGGCGGGGGTTTTGGCCTTTTCCCGCCCCACTCCCCGGGTCATCCCGTTTCGGACCCAATGGACCACCCACCCCGGTTTTTCGGAGGGGAGAACCACCCTTGCGGGGCTTCCCGTTTGGTTAGTTTTTTTCCTTCCCCCTTGAAAAGGGATGACCACACCAAGGGCCACGTACGGGCCTTTCGGGGGTGTGGTTTTGTGGTTCTCCCTGCCAAGCGGTGGGTTCAAATTTTTCCCCCAGTTTCTTTGTCCTCCCACCAACACATTCGCCGTTTACCACAAAGGCTCCCAGTTCGGTGATTTTGGTGGGTGGTCACACCCAACCCTCCCACACAGCTGGAGTCCTCTTTCGCAAGGTGGTTGTGCCAGTCAAAAAAACCACAGTGCCCCTGGTTTAGGTTTTTTTTTACCCCCATTAACGGCCCCCCGTGGGGGCGAGGTTGGGGATACTTTGTTAATTGGAGCCGGGGTGGTTGTCAAATTGATGGGGCTTTGGGGCTGCACACAGGATTCTTTGACACTCCCCGTCTCCCCCCAATATGCGAACCGTACAGGGGACACCAGTTGGGTTTTGGCTTCCCCTGCCTTTGGGGCTGTTCGGGGGGGGAAGTTTTTCGGCTAGAGGTCCGTGGGGACGGTCCCCTAACGTGTGCCACCCTGGTGACGGTTATAATACACCAGCCGACCCAAGCACTTGGGGGGAATGTCTGAGGACCCATGCTGTCCTTGTTTCCATTCCACCTGGACGTGTAACAAAGGGGACTTTTTTTCAGGGCACCCCTTTCCTTTTTCCTACAGATTTCCACACCGGGAAGTCCCCAACATCCACCACTTTTGTATGTCCGTTCCTCCAAAGGTTGCCCAAACCAACATGACCGCAACACCCCCGTCCCTCCATTAGGGGGCACCATTGTTCGACACAAGACTTACCGACCCCCCCCCCGATTTTTTCCCCCGAGGGGATCTAATTGTTCCCCCTGTTAGGACTATCTGGGTTTTCCGCACTTGGAACGGTTGACCCTTAGTTGAAAGGGCCACAGACCTTTCCCCCCCCCGTTGCACCGGCCACCATTTTAGCCCCCCTTGCACCCTTCTGGAAAAAGGTCGGGGGCCACGCCCGAAAAGATTCACCGGGGTCCGTACGTGGGTTTTACTCCCCAATGATTTGTTGGTTAATCCGGTGAACGCCCTGACGTTCTTATGGCTTTCTTTTGGGGCTCCCTGATTGGAGGCCCACTTCCCCCTCCGGTAGTGTTTCCCTTTTTTGGTTAAATCCTGCACACAGGCCCCCTGGGGACCCCGTCCGCGGGTTTTCTCTTTTTTACCCCCCCCCCGGACTCCTGACTGGGGAAGACCGCGACTGGGGTTACTTTTTCCCCCTGCCCAGGGATATTTGGGCACTTGCTCCCCCCCTGATCGGGTACTGTGGGTGGAGGTTTAACCCTATGAGGGGCAGAAGGCGCAGGTTTTTTTTTCCCCAAAAGAAAGCTTTTGGGCGCTGTTTGTTCCCCCCCGTCGGGGGCTGGTTTTCCCCCCCCCCTGGGGTTTTTGGCGGGGGTACCCCGGGGTTTCGGGATTGGTCGTTCCGGAAGTTCGTTTAGGCTTGGGTGGATCAGGGACCCCACCGTGGACTTCTTTTTTTCCAGCCGTTCCACTTAAGGCACGCCAATCCCCCCATGGACTTCAAACCGAATTTTTTTCTGTTTCCCCCGCTTTTGCCTCCACCCATTGTGCTATGGCCCCCCATGGGACTCAGGGGGTTGGTTTTCCCAAAACCACCCCCCCCCCCCGGAGGTTACTTTTTCTCGTGGCGTGTGGCTTGGGGGGACAGTTTCCACCCCCCCCCCCCCCCCCAAGGCGGTTTTTGGTTTTCAGTTTTTTTCCTCTTTTTATTCCCTGGGTGAAAGGCAACCCAACCCCCCCACCTCCTTTTTCCAGGGTTTTTGCAAACACCCACGGGGGCTTGGAACCCCCACCTCAGTCATTTTATCGGACCCCTGGGGGGGGGCCACTTCCCATCATCTTTGATCTTACACATTTTGAGGTTTAAGTGCCCCCTGGCACCCGATTTTGGCGATTCAGGCACTTATAAGGGCGGTCCGATTGCTTGAACCACGGCCCCCCCTACCCTTTTTTTTTTTTTTTTTCCCCAGTTTTCACTATGGGGGGACCCCCAGTGTCCCGGCCCAACCCACCCAACTTTCGTCCGGGGTGGATCCTTTAATACTGTGGTTTTTTTTTCTTTGACCCCAGCTCGCCCAAAAGTTGAGGGGAATCTCCCCTGGAAAGTAAATTATTGGGCTATAGATTCTTTGGACCCCACCCATGTACACACCAGGCCTGGGGTTGTTGAGTGTAGTCCCACAGAGAAGGTGGGGGCACACACCCATTTTCCTTTGGACATGTTTGATGCCTCACCCCCCCTGGTGACCGAGTTTTGCCACTTGGTAAAGGTGTCCACATGTTTCCCCCCCCCCCCGTTCCCGGAGGTGGGCCAGTTGGGGTGAGTCTTTGTCAGTTGGTTTGGAACGTTCTTGTCCGGGGTCCTGGTTTTTGGCACCCCCCCTTTCACACATTTTTTCCCAACCCCGACAACCCGCACAAACTTCGGGTTTTTTTTCCACAAATCCCATTTCCCCCCCCTCCTGGTGCTATGTTGTGGTGGTGATTCCGGTTGACCGTGGGGCCCCAATGACTGGTTTGATTTGTCCACAACTAATTGTACTGGGCTTGAACCCTGGGGGCCCCCCGGGACCCCCCAGTGCTACCCCCAGTGGTTTTTGGGATCAAGATGTTGTTGGGGGGTTTGTTCACCAAGTTCTTTTAGGAAATACCAACAAGTGAGCCCCCTTGGTGAAATGTCGGTCCCCCCCTTGAAGTTCCCCTTGGACTCCCTGAAAAATTTTTTTAACCACCGGGGGTTGTTCTGGGGACACCTGTCATTGCTGGTTCCAGGTCTGAAATTAATTTAACAAAACCACCCCCCTGGGTTCCGGGGGATTTTCGGTGGGTCCTTTCTCTTCCTTTTCCATGTAGGGTATGTCTTTCTCACCCGGTACCCCCCCCTTTTTTTGGTCACAAAAGGCTGGGTTCGTTGGGGCTTACACCACACAGGAGGGGTTTTCGTTCATTCACAGGGGTGGTCTTTTGTGTTTCTGGTGCCCATTTTGTAAACCCTTCGGGTGGTGGGGGTGCAGTGACCGAGGCTGCTCTTTGGAACCGACTTTGGGGCATTTTACCACCCCCCCCTTCAAAGACTTCATCTTCCTACCACTCAGTTGGTTATCCACCTTTGACAGGGCTTTTTTCCTTTTTTCTCCCCCATGTCCCTGGGGGGGGGGGTTTTTTTTGGGGGGAAAGAACTTTTTCCTGCAAATTCAGGGGGCTTCAGGGTTTGGTCCTCCCCCTTGGCAAAAACGAAACCCAAGGGCGTTACCCCCCCCCGAAAACACAAGGGCAACACCCACAAAAACTTCCTGTGTGGAACCTATCCTCAGTGCCCCGGGTGTCTGACTGCCTGTACTTTGGGGACCGACCCCCCCCCATTGGGTTTACCCCGGGGGGCTTCCTTTGATTTCCGGGGGCACCCACCGGGTTGGGTGGTGGGGTCCCCGTGGGTTAATTTTTTTTCCATTGGCCCCAATTTTCCTTCAGGACAAGAAAGGGACCGTCCTGGAACAAGCCAACTCCCCCAACCCTTTGTTTACGGGGGGACCCACCTTTTTTTGTTAAACGGGGATCTCTCTCTTGGGGCCTTTTCCCCATACCCTCCAGTTTGGGTTTTTGGCTTGGGCGTTCTTTAGGATTCGTCTTTTTTTACAATGCTATTCTTGTGAAGTTTCCAACCCCCAAGTGTCCTTTCATTTGGATACCAGGGGGTGGGGATGTTTTCCTTTTGGTACCTTTTCTCGACCCCGGGTGGTCCCGACGAGCCTTTCCTGCCCACCAACAAATGGACCCGTTTCAAAACACTTTTTTTGCGATTCGGGGGGGACCCAAAAGTGGTGGGTTCAGTTACAATGCCCACCCCCGAAGGGGTCCTTGGGCCCCCCCCTTTCTTTTTTTTGGACACGTTATTCATCGGTGACTGTGTATTGCTGGGGGTGTAACGGACGGTGCGTCTTTCTTTTTCAATTGGGGGGAATCCCCCCTCCGCCTTAAAGCATTCGTTCGGCGCCAACCTTTAAGTTGTTCAACCGCCACCTTGGACATTTTTCCGGTGGTTATTCCTTTTCGTTAGTAGGAGTTTTGGGGGCCGTTTTTCCCTGGTTCCTGTGATTTTAGGTTTGGGATTCTGCGGGGAAATGAGTTTCAGGACGTTACCCTCAGCCCCCCCCCTTCACTGTCGACAGCCCCCCTCACACAAAGTGTTCCGGGGGACTGTTTGACCACCTCTACTCCCCTCGCCCCCCCCCCGGGGTGTGGCGTTTTTGTGAGTCAACTTAGCACTTTGCCCCCCTTTTTCCATGGGGGACCCACTTTAAGCCCCCCCCCCACACTCCAGGTGGTTGGAGAGGATCTCGCCCACCTTTATGTCCAAAGTTCACTAACACCACCCCCCCCCCCCGGGTGTTCACCAAGTTCTTACTAATGTTTTGAAATTGGCCAAGGCCATGAACAGTGGGCAGTCCCCCCCCCCCTTTTTGAATTTTACAGCCCCAATCGGGACTTTCCCCTTGGTAGATGCAGCGCGGGTGGAAAAGACTCTCGTGGGTTCCCCCCCCCACCTTACCCATCTTTGAGACCAAAAAGTTTTTTTCGGTTAAGGACTTTTTCCACCCATCTATGACCCCTGCTAGTATGGGGGGGGTTTTGTCATGCACTGGGACTTTCGTGGGACTTTTGAGGGTACCCGTCGGTCTGACCAGCACACTCCCAGGGCACCACTGACCAAAGTTGGTATGTCGGGTTGGCAACAACGAAACCCTTTGAAGTTCCCAATTGGTTTTGTACATACCCATGGTACCCCTTTTCCTTACGTGTTACTGCGGTTGGAGGGTGTGGTTCTTGCGGATTTCCCCCCTGCCGGTTCATTCAAGTCACAACCATTGGTGACCCCGGATATTTTGTGCGGTTGGCCAAAAACGTTGGGGCCCCAGGAACCTTGTGCCGTGTTGAACACGGGTTTGGGCAACCTTCGGCATTTTTACGATTAGGACGTTTTCTGGCGGTTTGGTTTGCGTCCTGGGTGTGGACCACCTGGCCCCATTTAGGGGACAGGTTACCCCCCGGTCCTTCCGGGACCTCTGACCGGGGACTTGGGGACCCCCAAGCCACCAGTTTTTTCCACCACTCGTCCCTGCTCCTTCCCCAAACCCCTGGTATAGTGGGCACATCGTCAAGTGTTCATTCCTTTTACGTCAAACTTTCTCCGGTCTCTCCCTGTTTGGGTTGTCCTTAGGCCTTTTTTTTGTAAAACCCACTGTGTTCCCCAGGTGGGGGAGGTGACAAAATGCCCTCCCGTGTGTTGGGGGGTTTCCGGGTGCCCGGGTTGCGCTTTTAGTGCACCTCCTTGTTGTTTTTCCATAAGGCGGCAACAAAGGGGGCTTTTGACCCAGAGAACCACCGGATCCTTTTTGTTTTCAGTACATCCCTGGGGTCCCACCAGTTTTACGGAAGGATTCCGTAAGTTATCCTTTCCGAAATTGGCCTCGCCCCTCTGTTTCAAAGCACCCCCTTTGGGCCCGGGGACTCTTTTTTTTTTTTTTGATTTGGTGTGTGATTTAGTACCCCTTTTTCAGTGTTAAGCCAATCCCAACCCCGTGGGTTGCCGTTTTCTGACTGCTTCCTCCCCTCGGACTAATTGTTTTACCTATCACCGGGTTGCATGGTGTTCTAGGGACCCACTGTTGATCGGGGGGGTTCCCCCACCAGATGTGTAACGTTTCCGTTTGGTCCCCCCTGACTGTTCTTTTACGAACCCCGTTCACGCTTAGGGATACGGCACAATTTCCCCTTTGGGGAGTATAGGGGAACACTTGTGTATGGCACGCCCCCACGGTACACACCCCGATTTGGGGGTAGTTTTAAGTGTTACCTTACCTCCTCGTTTTCCCCCGTTGGGGTCACCTGTATGGTGGTCCCCTTGAACCGTTGTTGCGCCGTTTGTCTTTGGCCTCTTCGTTCCGTGTGCCACGTTGATCCGGACCCCCTTTGACCCCGACCCGGATGATTTGGGCTTAGATTGTGGAACCGCTTTCCACCCCCCGGGGTCCATTTTTTTAGGGGAAGGTCCCCGTGCACCCCTTTCCTTGAAGGGTGTCACGGTTCGGATTTCACCGTGTGTTCGTTTCTCTCTTCCTCCCCCCTTTTACGTTTCCCCCCCCTAAACCGAGGTCCCCAGGATTTTCCGAAACGGGGGGCCCCCTCGTGAAGGGTTCCTTCCTGTTCTACAAGTATGTGGGAGGACTTGGTTCTGGTATTCTCCGTCCCCCTGGGGACTGGTTGCCACCCATCCCCGGGGTGGTCCTCCTTATTTTAAACGCCCCGACCCCTCCCCCTCATGTTTGTCACTTGGAGTTGGAACTAGGGGGTCGATTTTTGTACTTCATGGACGTGCCCCAAATGCTTTCGGTCATGGGTTACCCCAACCCATTAAAGGGAAAATTTTTCAATCCTACACGTTCTTTAGGGGGGCTGTCCCCAGTTTGCACTGTGCGTTTTTTGTTTGACAAAAACCCCAACGTCCTTCACCCTAACTCGGGCCCTTTTGGTTTGGCTGGGGCTGGGTTGGGGCCCAACATCCCACCGTGCCCTATGTTTTTATTGGGTACCTGGGCTTGACGGCCACCTTGCCCCATTTCCCCCACCTTTTAGGGAAACCCGGGCCGGGAAGTGGCCCCATTTTCCATCCTTGGTCCTTGTTCTCGGGCCCCCCTGTGGTTTTCTTTCCCCAAAATGAATTAGCCCACGCACCCTTGGTTTTCCCAAAGTTTTTACAGGATTTTTCCCCCCAGCGATCGGTTCTTCCAAGGGTTCTGGGGGGGGGGGGAAGTCCCTCGTGGGTTAGTTTCCCTTGCCCTTGTGACGGGGGTTGGAGTTGTGGTTTTTTGCCGAAACAGGTCCCCCCCCCCCCCCCCTTTTTCTTTCTGGTTACCTCCCTTGCCACCTACCTGGTTTGAAAACCGTGGGAATGGAGGGTCTTCACCCGGCCTTGGGTGGGACAGGGGTCACCAACCTGTTCTTTTGCGGGTTTGTTTTATGGGGTGACCGGATGTTGTCCGGGATCGCGACTTCCTGTACCTAAACCACGAATTGGCGGTCCCCAGTGTTTCCCACCCTGGGAACTTCAGTGGTGTCTGCGCTGTTGTCCACCTTCCACCCCCCCATTACAAGGGCACCATTACGGTTTCCTTTGGGAGTTTTACCCTCCCACGTTTCCCAGTCACGGATGGTTGGGGGGGCACCTTATTTGCGGGGTCTCAGTACCTCCCCACCCCGGGGCTCCTCTGCCGTAAACTCCTTTTGGGTGGTTTTCTTGACCCCGGAGGTTTGGGTACCGGGGCGTATGGTTAAACCCCCCATTTTTGGGCTCGTTCGGTCAAACCCCTCTCCTGCACCCAGTTTGCCAATCACCCCCTTCTCCCATTTAGAACTCCCCCCCCACATGGCTTCCCAAAAAAACGGGACCTGTTTTCAACGGGCGTACCACTTCCTTGGCAACCTTTGTTTTTTTCAAAGGGTTTTAATTTCCTTTCGGGGGGGGGGCCCACAAACCCGTTTCACGCCCTGGGTTGTTGTCCGTTTTACAGATTTTTCTCCCAATATGTAACCCACCTGGGGGCCACCTGAGGGGTCCGTTTTTTCAGGGGCCCACGTCTTTACCGTGGCGTGTTCACACACCCTGTTACCCTCTTAAAAAAAAGGCCTTGGACCCCTTTTTTTTCCTGGGGGACCACCGGTTTTCCCCGACTGGGGGGACCTTTACCATTGAG
>Ga0179593_1467748_pt1 | contig 11238 bp, 11 predicted proteins | sample CZODoug2_1_08_16_FD_185931 | JGI IMG/M metagenome (GOLD analysis project Ga0179593, IMG submission 185931) | Vadose zone soil fungal communities from Angelo Coast Range Reserve, California, USA - CZODoug2_1_08_16fungal (PacBio error correction) | ecosystem: Environmental > Terrestrial > Soil >... | reverse complement strand
AGGAAGGTTGCCTGTTTTAAGCACAGCTGATCGCCTCAACGATAAAGGCGATTCGTGATAGCACGGCGACATTTTTTTACCTCAGTTCCAGGGCCTGTCTTCCCCCCCCCTTCGGTTCCCTTTTTCCCGTGCATCCCCCCTCCCCCTTCCCCCCTGTGCGTTGACTGGGTTTGGTTCGTTGACGGACTTTATTTCCCCCAGCTCCGGCAGCCCGGCGGAAATCACCCCCCTGGCCAATGAGAAGGAAGGGCAAAAACGGTTACCGTCTGCATTTTGTAGGACCTGTAACGGACAACGAAACTGCCTCCCCTTCCCCTCCCCCTGTACCCCGCCACGGTTCTCCCCCCCCTCAGTTGATCTCTTACTCGGGTTCCGTTGTCTTTTTGCTTTTTTGTTTTCTTTTCTCTTTTCTCATCCCCGGCTTTGGGAAGGGTAAGCATTCCTACTAGACGATAAAGACGGTATGAGGTTGGTCCCGCCTGGAAGCTACCCTCCCCCCCTTTCGGTTCCCCCCCCCCCTTCACCTTTTGTCTTCTCCCAAGCTCGTCCTTGGGGTAAACGGAAGTCCGCATCGTGCCGGCCGAAAAGGAGGCCCAGGCGACGTAATCCGATTTCCGTTCCCTCATGTTCCCCTTCCCTCGCGCTTCCCGAGCCCCCCACCTCCTGCGTAGGAGACAAATGTTCTGATTTTAGGCTTCTGAGCCCCAGAGCGTTTAAGTTGCTTCGGCCCCACCCCGCCCGATTCATTGTTCAACTTCTTTTTTAGAGTAAGTCCCATTCCGGTGTCGCAGGGGGACTTTCCCCTTAAACTAGTGGACGGTCCGCACGTCTTTCCCCACTCGCTCGGGGAAGTCCTCTTCCCTCTGGAACCCTATTTGTGTGCTGCCGGCGTTCTTTGTCCGTCGGTTGGCATCTGTCATTCGTGGACCCTTGTGTGCGGTTCCTTGTCGTGAACGAAAGTCTTTCTGACCCCCTCCTCTTCGTGCCCCCCCCCCTGTGCGGCGCGAGGGTGGTTTCAGGGACAACGGGTGAGGAGCCTTCCTGCACATGGAGTAGGAGACCGTGGTCTGTTCCTTTACTTGTTAGGTTTTTTCCTGCCCCCACGATCCCCCTCTTTTTTCTCAGGCTCGGGGGTATGTTTTTTTGTCAGATTACGGACGTCTAAGTACTGTAGTTATGAGAAAGTCCTACGGGCAGCTAATTTGTGGGGGTTCCCTCCAGTTGTGACTCTACCGGTTTCTCTTTGGCCTCATGCCACTTTTTTTTTATCGAAATAGGCAACTGGTTGGGGAAGAGCCCCTCCATGTTAATGCAGCCTGCTGCCCGGTATTCTGTTATGTCATTGTTGGCGGAACCCCTCCTCACACCCCCCTGCCCACACGTCTCTTCCTTCCCCCGCAGTCTTCGTGCTCCCCGGCAACGTGTGAGATATTGTACCATACGCATGTCACGTGAGAAGAAAAGCCGGTTGGGATTTTGGGACAGTGCACGTCCCCTTCTCTTTCTTTTTTCTTCTTCCCCCTCTTTTCCCCCCCAGTTCTCCCACTTCCCTGTGTCGGGCCCCGTTTTTGAATATTTTCCCAGGTGGTCCCCTTCACTAGGATGATGCAGTCACCGTGACTGCTGGGAGGGACGGATATCTCCTTTCCTAAAACCTCTTTTCTTCTGATAGTAGCCAAGGCCTCCTCCTCTGAGCAAAAAATACCTAAACTCCCCATCTCACCAACTGGTCCAGAAAAGGTCTCCTAGCCTCTACTCGTTTGTGGTCGAGAGAATGATGAACCCTTTCCTCCCCTTTTTGTGCAGTTCTTTAACCTGGGAAAGGGATTTTCCTGGGCCTTGGCTTCCCTTTTACGGATAGGTTGGATACGTCTCTTTCCCTTTTTCCCCTCCCCCCTCTCCTCAACGGTGCCATGCCCCCTCCTGAGTCATAACCCCCCGAACCTCCTTGCCGACTCCACGATCCATGGCACTCCCCTTAGAAGGGAAGCATAGAACTCCGAAGAAAAGCCGCCCCTCATCTTCCTTTTTCAATTCCCCCCCCCCCTGCAGACGGGAGCCCTTTTTTCTCAAGTTAACATTATAGTTTGTGAAAATAATGACCTTGTGAAGTCGTTTCTCTCTCCCGCTCCCCTTGTGTTACTGGTGTTAAGCTGTCCTCCCCCTGACCATTGACTAACAGAACTAAAGTCTCGAAGGACCCAACATTTTTGCTTGATCATTCACCCCCCCCTCCTCCTCTGTCTCCCTCGCTTTCCATGCTACAGAAGTGTAAGAGCAGTATCCCCGGATGAGGAGCAACTGGCTGACCTCCCCAAGATTCTCCAGCCTGTCCTTCTCCCGTTTATTTTCCCTTTCCCTACTAGCTTCTTCCCCCTGCAAGCGACATACCCAGAAACTTGTGCACAAGAAGGACACCCCCGGCTCGTTGGGCTTTCCCGTGAAATCACCACCTTCTTTTTCCTTGCCTTTGTAATCTCATGCCCTGAAGGTCTTAGACTCCCCGGTGCTTTGCTTATAAAGGCCTTTGCCGTGCCCCCAGAAGCATCTTTCGGCCCATCAATTTATTTTTCCTTTATTTTTCTCCCACAGGGGAACCCCCCTTCCACCTTTGGACTGGGAGGCTATGTTTCCCGCTAAACGCAGGCAAACGACGCCGCAGCAACATTTTTCTCCCCCCCCCCCCCCCCCCATCCTTTTGTCCCTCTTTTCCCTGCTTTCCCAGAGCTAGTGCCCTCGTGCAAAAGCTCAAGATTGTTCTAGGACCCACCGCCCCCCCCCAAATGGACACGCCTGGAAACTTTCTTTTCGTGGCTGATCATCTTCCCTCCTCGTGTGCCTGTGTGGGTTTTTGTGGGGGTGGGGGTTTCCGGGGAAAGCCCCAGCCCCCCCTTCCCCTCTTCATGTAGAGCTCTCGACGTGTAGCAGGCGACTTTTAAATATGGGACAACTTGATCTTCTTTTGGACCTTTCTCACCCTTTTATCCGTGATCCCTCCCCTTGAGTACTCTTCCGTTACCTGCCCCGTTAGAGTGGTCTAGGAGTTTTTTTGGAGCACATCCCCGGTATTGATACAGGCGGATCAACCGAAAAGGATCATTCTTCTCATTATTCCCCCCCTTGGTACCCCTTTCCCCCCTGTGGTCCCCCCTCCCCCCCAAAAATGCCCCCCTCGACTCTCCCCGGGAAAGGCACGCGGCCGCAAAGATGTAAAGCGCCCGCGTTGGTTCTGTTCTCACTTTTTTCAGTTGCTTTCTTTCCTCCCCCACCCTGCGACCCCCGGTGCCACGTCGTGGTGACACTTAGTTTTCTCAGCCCGCGATGGAGGTAAGAAGTGCGGGAAGTCTTTTGTACAGTCGTCGAGTCGAACCCCGAAGTTTTCCCCTCCCCTTTTTTTTACGGTTCCTTTTCCTCCCAACAGGTGCCCCCCCTCAATCCCTTCTCCCCCCTGGAACAGCGCCGTGACGGCACCTGTTGTGATCGGCCCGACAGATCGTCTGAGCGTTTTCTTTTGCCTGATCACAGTCACTGTTGACACTCCCTCCCCTCTTTCTTCTCTCTCTCTTTCCTCCCTTGTTGTTGAGTCTAGCTTTTGAGTGTGCCCCAATGGGAATGTGATCGTACCTTCACAAAGCTAAAGAATTCGTTCTTGGCGTCCGAGCCGAACCCCGGCAAGAGTCCGTTATTCCTCGGTTGGATCAGTTCTTTCTTCTCTTTTCCGTTCTCCTCCCCTCCCCCCTTTTCCCCCCCGTTTGACGTTTCGTGGGTTCGTTGACGCAGACTGGTGCAAACGCATCCGGCAACTTAGGACATACTTTTCTCTCCCCAGGAGAAGTGATGCCCAAAACGGGCCCCTTCGTGTAGGAGGTACGCAACTTTCCTTTTTCCCATCCTTTGGCCTACATCCCCTCACCTCGTCGTTCCCTGTGATCTATTTGAGGGTCAGGCTTTTCTTTTCCTTTTGTTCTATTTCTGAAGGAGAAGAAACGGCCCCGTCACGCAGGGTCTCCTTTTTCGCCAGCTCCAATGCGGAGCTGTGTTGACCTCTTTAACCAGCCTCCCTCCATCTTAGGTTTCCCCCCCCCCCCCAACTCCCCCTTCCATCCAGAACTGAGTAGGCATTACCTTTAGTGAGGAAAGGCTACAGGTGCAACGCCACGCCTTGTTCCCCTTCTTACCCCCTTCTCGCCTCACTGTCGGAGACTTTTCCCTGAGTAGGCGAAAGGGACAGTTCGGAGTAGCTCTTTCTAATACGAAAAGGAACATCGACCTTTCTGCTTTCCCTTTTCCCCCTTCCATTCAGGTGTTGTGTTTGGGAAGACTATCAAAAGTGAGAGAGTCCAGCCGCCTAGAAAAGCCCCTCGGGCCAAATCTTGGTGAGGAGTTGCCTGCTTCGCGTGTCCCTTTTCCCCTTTTAGTAAGCCCCCTTTTTTTTTCCCCTACATTTCCCCGACGTGCGGTTCAACTTGTCGTGAACCCCCCCCCTCCCTTGGTGTAATCAGATAGTTCACATAGACATATTCTTCTCTTTATGGTGGTTTTCCTCCTCCCACCTTGCATTTAGTCATTTTTCCACAACTGGTCAAGAGCCATCCCCTTTTTTGTATGATTCAGGCATGATCGGTCGCTTACCCCACTCTCTCAGTTGTTTCCCCCCCCTTCCTTTCTTGGGGTTCTTTTTGATGTAGAATTACGACGGTACGCATAGTTTTTGAGATAAAGATTCCGGGACTTGAGAAGCAATTTCGTGTGGTTTTTTCAGCCGTTGCTACTCATTCCCCCGTTTTCCTCCCAACTCCTTCCACTCGTATCGCCTCGCTTTTTTGTTGGTGGTTTCACAGACCTCCCCCCCCCCTCCCCCTACCCCCCCCACCCTTCTCACTGAAAACCCCCGCCCCCCCCTTTACCATCCCCCCCTCCCCCCTGACCTCCGATCTCTCCTTCTCCCTCCCCCCCCCCCCCTCAACCCCCCCAACTTCCCTCTCCTCGGTCACACCCTCACGCTACCCTCCCCCCCCGCCCCCCACCTCCAACCTTTTCTTCACTCCCGTTTTCTTCCCTCCCTCTCCCCACACCCCCCCCCCTCCCCCCCCCTCTGACCCCCTCCCTTCCTCCCCCTCCTCTCCCCTGTCTCCCTCCCCCCCCCCCCCCCCCCCCTCTTGATTCCGGTTCATGGAGGACCTTCACTGCATGTGTGACTGCTGAATTTTAAAGGGGTTGTCGTGTTTTTTTTTTTTGGGTTATTTTTGGGTTTTTGGTGGTTGGGTTGGGTTGGGTGTGTTGTGGTGGTTTTTTTTTTTTCTTTTTTGTTTTTGTTGTTGGTTTTGTTTTTTGGTTGGTTGGTGGTTGCCTAGGGGGACGTTATGGCGTCCCCCTACTTCCCCCTGAACCCCTGCGCGGAAGTCCCCGCATAGTTGGCTCACGACACCCTTGTGAGAAGGAGTCTCCCTTAGTACCATTGGAAGAAAACTCTCCCTTCCATTATTGAATTTCCCCGTTGCCACCGGTCCTTTTTTTTTTTTTCTTTTCTTTCCCAGTCCTTCTTCTCCCGTCGCCCGTCGGGCCAGTTCGAGGTTGTGGTAAGGCGGTTCGATCTTTTTATGGCGTCACCGTTGCGATGGATTACTCCTTCTCCGAAAGATCCTTTCTCTAGCTATCCCCCCCCCCCCGGCTTCCTCCATTGGCCCGCCATCTTTCCACAACGAACCCTCCCCTTCACCCAACTGGAAAGGATTTCATCTCTCTCTTAATAATTCAGTGTTGTTGAGCTTATTATTTCCCCTTCCATGTAACCTTGTTCTTCCCCTTCTTTACCCCTGTTTTTCCTTTGAGGTGGTGACTACGAGCAATTGGCTACTTTTTGCATAATCAGGCCTTAAAGGATGACCCCTCCCCCGATGCCTCCCTTTCCCCATGCCAGCCTTCCCCTAACTGACCTTAACCTCATGGCCAAAACTCGAACTGGGACCCTTTTCCGTTGGTTTGAAGAACCTGGGCCAGAAAGAAACACCAGCCCCCCTCGCCCCTTGCCCTTTCCCCACATTTTCCTGACAGGGAGATTTTAGTCTCCCCTTGTGTAACCCCTTTTATGAACATACTCCCCGTGCGTGGGGAAGAATAGTCTCCGGCTGTGTTTTTTCATTTTTTTCCAGTCGTGTTCCTCCCCTCTCCCCCTTAAATCTACCCGCCCCCCCCTTCCGTGGGACTCTCAGGTTCATTCACAAAACATCTGACTTGATTGCATATAAACCTTCCCTTTAGAGAGTGGCAGATGATTTCCCCCCAATATAACCACCGGTATGAGGTAGCACCTGTCTGCCCTCCCCCCCCCCCTCCCTTCCCTTTTTTCTTTGACTTTCTCCCAACCGACGAGGGCTTCCCGTCGCGTAAGTTTTGACCCACCCCACAGACCCCGCCCTTTCCAGACTCCCGTCAACTTTCTGTCTCAGACGACGAACTTCAATGGCGCCATTTCCCCCCTTCCTTTTTCTCCCTGCCATTTTTTTTTCCTTTTTCCTCCAGGCCCCCCCCTTCTTCCCCTTAAGGACACCTCGACGTCCCACTCTGTGCGCTGCCATAAAATCTCTGATTTCAGATTCTGTTCTCGACCACTCCACTTCTTTTTTTTTTTTTTTTTTGTTGACTTTCTTCCCCTCCCTTTCTCTCACAGAGGCCAAAGCGAAGAAGCCCCACCTCCTCACCATGTTCTCGGCAGCGCTCCCCGTGTGCCCAGCTCTTTTGTTCTCGTTATTTTCCTTTCATTCCCCCTTTCCTGCATTTGACCCAGAGATGAGCCTTGAAAGGTTTTTGTGGCTCGATGTGACGTTTTTCCTAGGTTTCTCTGGGCAGCGCGACTCCTCTTTCCCTCTGGTGCCTTTTTTTCCTCCGGCCTTCTCAGTGCTCCGCAGTCTCTTCTTTTTCAGCATGAGGGACCCCCAAGGCCGTTGGGAAGGTTTGTTCCAGAGCAGTGGATCCCCCACTACGGTTGAGATTCCTTTACGCCCTTTTTCCCCCCCTCTTTTGTCTTACGTGGCCTTTTGTCTAACATACAGAGCGGTTCCCCTTGGTCCAACTCGCCCCGGTCCATTGAGGCGGCAATTTTTCCCCCCTTCCCTTAACCGTTCCCCCCCACTTCCGGGGTCCCTTCTCTCCCCCCCGCACTCTGCCCACTTTTCCCCGACAACTAGAAGGAACCCTCACATAGATCCCCTGGAAAAGCTCAGTGGGAGGTTCTGCTTGTTTCCACGGCTGTCTTTGCCCTTCCCTCCCCCCCTCGAGGTTACCTTTTTTTTTGCCAATTTCTACCGTTTCCCTTGGCGCTCTGTGTTTTCCTTTTGCCGGTGCTGGTCACCGCGGAGAGGTAAAGGAAAGTATTTTCACCCCAGACAACGACACGTAACGGGTCGTCGCTCTTCCACAGGGTTAGAACTTCTCTTCTTCCCCTTTGAAACTCCCTTTTAACTCTTTCCTGTGCGGCACCAACTGTCGCCTCAGGCCCTTCCTCCCCGACGGCTTGCGCGTTTGTTGAGATAAACATTTTGGGACTCAGCCAGCTACCTCTCCTGTCTCTCTCCTTTTTTTTCGCGAGATACTCCCTTTTTCTGTGTGACCCCCTCACGGGACTGTGATCGTCCAGCACCCTCTAAGAAGTCATGTCGGACGTAGCCCTTTCATTTGTGCGTAATCAATTCATCCCTTTCCAAGGGCTGGATCAGTTTCAAGTTGAAAGACCTTCACCGTTTTTCTTTGGGTTCTTTCCCTCGAGGCTTTACCCCGACCGGCCCCTCACCTCGGTGACCGTACACCATCGTCCACAAGGATAACGTTTGGAAAAAAAGTTTGTCCGGCGCAGGTAGGAGGCCGGAAAAGAAGCTTTCCGACACCTGACAAAATCCCCGCGTTCCTTTCCCCCTAAAAGTTGACTCTTTGATGGGTCCCCCTCTTTGCACAGGTGGATGCGGTCTGGGGAATGGGAGAGTGATTGAGTTTAGAGCAAAGGTTGGGAGGTTAGATTTTTCGACGAATCCATTCCGTAGCGAGTATTTGCCCCCTCATGGAAACCCCTTCTTTTCCCCAAACTTTTCTTTTCTCCCAAAACCCTCCCAGTAGACGAATCTGGTGCTTACCCTTGAAGAGTAAAGTTTTATGGCTCCCCCTTCTTCCCCGTGAGACGCCCCCCCCCTGTTCAGATACCCGGGTTCCCACTGCTGAACTGCTTCTCCTCTTTTTAGAACTTCCTTAGGCGCAAGCTGAAGAGTTAGTGTTGAGCTTACCCAGCGAAGAGCGGACCAGCACCCTCATCGGACCTTTTCCCACTCCTCTTCTCTCCCCTCATTGTGTGCTCTTGTTTTTTAAGCCGTGAGGCAACCCGAACGAGTTCCCCGAAGCTTCACTCGATGTGGTGGAACTCGTGCAACAGATTGGTTTTAGCTGAGGTGTTTTTTTTGCCTCGGTTGATTTTCCCCCTCCTGGAGGTCCCCCTGTCCCAGCCAGGTGCACGGTTCCATGTTAGTTGAAGACCTAATGGACATCAGCTTTGGGGTCCAAGTTTCTTCCCCTTCTCTTCATGGTTTTTGACTCACCCTGGTGCGGATGCCATTCCATCCTTTGCGTAGAGTGACATTCATGTATCCCGATTCGATTGACTCTTTGGTTGTTACTCTTGACCAACTTTTCCGCATCCTTTTTACCTTCCTTTCGCCCCGGCTTTTGGTCGGTGGCTTTCGACTTAAGAGCCGTGTTCGCCGAGTAGTGTGATCCACCTCTTCCCTCCCTTAATTTTCATAAATTTGTGTTTGCTGTCCTCAGGTGTCATCAAGTTTTATTACTTCCCCTGAAAGTTTTAGGAAATCGGCCAGGGAGGTGATTTAATGATCCACCCATCCCTGCTCTTTTTTTTTTTGACTCTTCCTTTTCCTTCCAGGATTTTCTATTTATTGTCGCTTTATGAATCCGAATTTCACCCACAAATGACAACACGCGTTTCCTCCCAGTTTTCCAGCTCCTTAGGAATAAAGAAGTTTGAATGTAATCCCCTCCCTCTTGTACCCTTTCCCCTCCTGCCCAAAATCTCCCAGGTCCATTGATTGGTGGGTGGGGGTGGGCGAGGGGTTTTTTGGTACAGAACCTTTTCTTTTTGGAGGTCCTATGAACTTCTATTTTTTTCCCCCCCCCCCCGTTTTTCCTCTTCTCGGGCCCTTTTCCGTCTTTCTTTTTCCAGGAGGTTGTTTAAGTTTATGACTCTTTCTTGCATCAAAGTGAAGACGAGGGGCGTGGCGTTTAATCAGAACCCGGACCTCTTTTCTCGTCCCATTTTCCGTCCACTCTCCTCCCCACCTCCCTTCCAATGACTCCACACGCGGAAACCCAGGTGGACATTTCAGTTTAATACTTTTCCTCCTCCTCCCCCTGTTTGGACAAACTTTTCATTTCCCCGTTTTCCCTCTTTTTTCGTTTTTGGGGACCTGGGAGTTTGCCTAAAGGTGGCCTTCCCATTGGTTCGCTATTAAGCAGATCGGTTTTCGTTTAGATAACGTCCACCCCCCCGCCCTTTCTCCCCCCGTTTCATTCCATCGCTCCTTCCCCCCCACTGACCCTTTACCTCTGACAAAGAGGCACATGCCCCCACCCTTTTTCCGATTTTGAAGAACATACCGGGAAGAAGAAACACAACAAACACCTTTTCCCCCCCCAGCAGCATGTTTTTCCCCAGTTTCCACATGTCCCCCCAATCAATGGCCCTGTGTTGATTTGTCGTCAAGGGTAAATTTCTTTTGAGACCATCCTTCCACCGTGCCGTCGGGGAGCAAGCTGCTGGCCCCACCCTTGCTTCTTTTGGGTCAGTTGTTTCCCCCTCATCTCCCCAGTCCCCTAAAAGCCTGTAAAGGGCATATGCCGGCTACCCCCCAAACATTAGCAGATGATCTCCCCAATAATTCTTCCTAGAGAAGTGCACGGATTCAAGATCACCTTGATGGGCTCCCCCCTTCTCCACTCCCCCACCTTCTCCCCTTTTTTCTCAGCTTTTCATGCCCATCATAACAGGAGCGTGCGGACTCTCACCTCCTCCCCATTTCCCCCCCCCCAGAACCCCGCCTTTCCACCGCCTTGCTAAACCCGGCGGCTCTTTTAACCGAGTGGACCTCACCACTTCGGTTTGTCAGGACTTTTTGACGACAGAAAAGCTTTTTATTGCCTGGGATCCCCCTTTTGCCCCCCCCCCTTTTTGGCCGTTTTTCCCACCCCCCTCCCTCTCTCCCTCTGTGGCTTGGCAAACAACTTCCCTTCTTTGGGACAATTGTTCGCTCCCCTTTACTATGCCCTTTCCTTTTTCTCCATGTTAGAATCCTGGTCTCCGCTTCAAAGCCGGACACACAAGATTGCCGCCCACATCCCAAAAATCTGTTGAAAGTTTTGGCTCAGGCTCTTTCCCGAGCTCTCTGAACCTTCTCTCTCGTTTTCTCGGCCTTTCCCCCTCTCACCCCACATGAGCCGGCCTTCAGATTTCCTATCTGGACCTGTAGATTGATGTCTTAAGTCTTCCCCTTCCTCTTGTTTCCCTGAGATACTCCCCTCACTTCTTCTCCGCTTCCCTTTCAGCATCGCTTTTTTTCGAAGTGCTGAAGGGCGCGAGCGTTCATCCTCGGGCCCCACCGGATCGCTTTTCCCAGGTTTCGCCCCTTTTTGAGCCGTTTATCCTCCCTGGTGCCTTCGTCCCTTTACGCCAGTTAAGAGCGGTTTCGACGGGGCCCTTTTTTGAGACCTCAAGTTCTGTCGCTAAAGGCCGGTCACATCTCTCCTTCATCTTTTATGTTTCTGCTAATCCTGACCAGGCGGGAACCGGCCAACTTCCTGGGGGAGCTGCCCTAGTCACTCGCCCCCGGCCCCGACCCTTTCCAAGTTTTTTTTCAAATAAATAGATCCTTAAGCGCCCCCCGGCTTGTCAGGTTTGTTTCTGCCAACTGCAGTCTTTGACTGGCCCTGCATAAAATTCTTTTCCTTTGTAGTTGTTATAACGATTTGGGTTACGGTCGCCCTTTGGAGATTCTTCGCCTTTCCCCAGGCCCAGTCATGCTTAAAACCACCGACCCGTTTAAACTCCAATTTTTCCGTTGGTTTCCGGTAACAGGGCCCCGCTCGGCGCGCCTTGAATTTTTTTCTTTTCCCTTTCTTCCCAACTTTCGCCCTTTCTCCCGTCCGATCTCTGAGCGTTTTGCTGGCTCTCCCAGTGGAACACTC
>Ga0179593_1444531_pt1 | contig 11238 bp, 13 predicted proteins | sample CZODoug2_1_08_16_FD_185931 | JGI IMG/M metagenome (GOLD analysis project Ga0179593, IMG submission 185931) | Vadose zone soil fungal communities from Angelo Coast Range Reserve, California, USA - CZODoug2_1_08_16fungal (PacBio error correction) | ecosystem: Environmental > Terrestrial > Soil >... | reverse complement strand
TAGTCGTCTACCTTCTGCCCGAAGGCCGTAAGTCTTGCTGTGAATACCGTGACTTATCTGGCCTCTATCGAGCAACCCCGAGCCCGAATCTCCGCTGGGTTAAAAGACCTTGCAAGGCCAGGCCTCTCCCTCCGTTCCAAGCAGACAGAACGGGTAAACATACAACTTCAATGACCCCCTTCTGTCCGGCCGCGTCCGATCCTTATGAACACTTGATCCAGTTCCCTCCGATCCCCGCCAGTTACGGTTTTTTTTTATGAAAGGCACAAGGTGCCCGTTTAGTCCACCTCCTGTTTTTCCCCGCCGAGTTCTTTTTTTGAGCTGAAACCTTTCCTCCTCTTGGCGGGTCTTTTCGCGCTTTTAGGGAGATCGGCCTTGGTTCGTACCGCAGTATCAGTTTTTTCCCCTTCTTTTAAGATTCCTTGCTAACATGCGTATCCCCCGTTGCCTACTGTCCAAGAAAGAGACTTTTTCCTTTCATTTCGTAACGCAGGCCGCTTGCGTCAGCTGCTCCGACTTCTAAAAAAAAATAGGGGTTGTCCCTACACCCCTCCAAGCGGCTTTCTCCCCTTCCTTACTAACCGACACGTAGTCGCACATGCTCCATCGCCTTCTCGTCCCCCACAGTTCTCCCCTTTTGACGACGGTTGAACCACAACCTGCCGGTAGAAGTTAGTTGTCATTGCCGAGCCGGATTCTTTTTCCCGTTCTCCTTCGAGTAGGGAGCCAATCTGCCGTTCGCTTAGTGAATAACCGTACCCCCTTCGGTCAGCGTATCCGTATTGGCCCCTCCTTTTCCCCTTTGCGGCTCTCCCTCCTCCCTCACCACACCTTCCTCTTCTTCCGAATGCCCGTACCAATATGGACGACCAGGCAGCCAAGACAGCTGCCTGGTCTTTTCGATCGCCTGTTAACACCTACTTTTCCCTCTTAAAGCAGTCATGTGGAACTTGCCTCTCAGCTCCCCTCCTTTCCTTCTCCCCCCCTTTTTTCAAACACCCAATCACCCCGGGATGATCGGCTGTATTTGAATCACGTCCCGTGACTTCTTTTCATACACCCATTTTTGGGTCTCAGTTTGTGTAATTTTCCCCTTTTTCCACACATCAAAGTTACCCCCGCCAGTCGTTTCCGGAGACGTTCCTTTTTTTTTTCCGATTTCCTGCATCAAGAAAGAATGGGCCTTCAAGTTCTCGCCAGAAAGGCGAATCAATCCTCTACCCGGTTCTTCCTTGTTGAGTGCCCCTTTTTGATCCTTTCTTTCGAAATTTATACCACCGCCGAATCATAGGCGGGATTCGAGATAGGCCCCAGCACTTGCCTCCTTTCTCCATTCTTAAGTTTCTTGCGCCAGTCACTTTTCCTTAGTCTGCTCCCCCCCCTCTTCCTCCTCGCCTCGCTCATGATGTAAAGGACCGGTATTACGTCGGGTCTTGGTTCATGACCCTCCCCCTGTTTTTTTTCTGTTTTGCGACCCTAACGGCAGACACTTCCCAGCTTTCTTGTGCTTTTTTTGTTTTCTTGTTTCCGGACGAGTTGTACACAAGCACGACCCTTCTAGTAAGTGTAGTATTTGTAAGGGTGCTTGTAGTAACGGTAGACGCTTCAGCCGGTTGCCTTTTTCCCCCCTTCGCCCTTTAAACTTGATTGGGTAACTTATAGGATAGAATATTTCCCAGACGGTTGTAGGAGGAACACGATTTCTCACAGCTGCGGTAGACCCGCCGTTGTGCCAAAGGCGGCGATGGCGACCGTCATTCTTCAACACTACCACTCCCGTTTTTTCTTTAGTATTTTGTCGGCCTTCATGGCCTATGGTTTTTTGGAGTGTCACCAACTCAGTCGTTTTCTCCCTGATTGTCTTCAGTTCAGGCCTTTTTTCAAGGACTACAATTTTTATTAGGAAAGAATTCCCTTAGACGATGTTCCCTGAGATTTCCTTCTTTCCCTCTACGGTTTGTCCCTTTCTCACGCATGCGTCCCCCTTTTCTTGCGCCTTGGTCTCCCTCCGTTTGTTTAATTCTCACGCGAGGAATGACTTCCGAGATTAGTGGCCTCTTTTACTCCAATCGGTCGCGGATTGTCCCCGTGGATCCTTTACTGAATCGTGGTTGTAAACCCGGTCCCCTTTCTGCATCATTCAAGTCCTCACAACGGGTCGCCGCCTCCCCCTTCCAGCTTGTTGCTTTGATGATACCTGCGGCGGGCGCCATTGTCCCCCCTTTTTTTCGGGCTTTAGATTGGCCCAGGTTCTTCTCTGTAGTCGTCGTGGGAAGCTTTCTTCTTCCCCCCTTTGGGTCCCGACCGTCTTCCTCTTTCTTTTTCCGGATACGCCTCCTCAAAACGGAAGGATCGTCACCGGGGATATGCGACGAGCCCCTCCCCAGCGATTACTTTCCTGAATGTCCCCCCTCCTTCCCCTTCCTTTGTCCAAAATTCTTCGTTCTGAGCGCATATGAACGTTGACCCTTTTTTTTTTAAAGTTGTTGAAGAGACGGGACACAATGCCACCCTTGCACTAGTCTCCTCCCCTCGCCCACATCGTTACCCCCAATACCCCTTGCGTTTTTTTCCTTTATCCCCCCCCGTTTTTTTCCCTTTACAATCGAATGAAGCCCCGCTCTCATGACCCCCGCCCGCCCTCCCGCGAAGAGTCGTCCTGTTTGCCAAGCCCGTCTTCCAGATCTCCCCCTTTTTTTCCCTCCGGAGTGTCTCCGTGCTGGAAGACATTTCATGTTTGACCCACCCAATTCTTTTCTTCTCTTCTTCGGCTTTTTTGGGAGGCCGGTGTTTCACTTTTTTGACGCCGGGGAGTTTTTCGCGACCTGCATGAGCGGATTCCACTTTTCTGATGAATTCTGTGCAGGCGTTCGGCATCGCCCCCCCCTTTTGGCGCCCTTTTTCCCCTGTTGTTTTGTTAGAGTCCACCCGTTCGATGACGGAATTGAACCCGGCCCCAGCTCTCGTCTTTCTCATCGGACGATAGCCTTTTCCCCGTTTGGGAAGCAGTTCGACGCACCCCCCTCCCTCCCCCGGTTCATTGATGGTAAGGATTGGACGACTTGTGTCCAGTTTGAGACCTTTCCTTACAGAACGTCGCCCAGTTTTGCCCATAGAGCGACGGTGTAGACTACTTGGCAACCCGTTAGCGCTCTTCCGGGAGGCGTCGGTCCTTGGGTTATTTTTTTTCTTTTTTTCTCCTTGTCCCTTTAACGGCCCCCCGTCACTCCGCACGCAGGTCTTTTAAGTTTTTTCTTCTTCGATGACCTGGTTTCCAAACAGTAAGCGACTTATTCGCAAAAATTTCAATTTTAGGATTAATGTGGGTGGTGCGACACCTCATCCTTTTTTCCCTGAGCCCTCATCTCAACTGGATTAAGGTCCAGTTAGTTATCAGTAGCAGGTGTGAAGATCCAAAATTATGTGAGAGTATAATGAGAAAACCCGAAACCTTTTCGGTTCGTTTATGAACCCTTTTTCCGGCAGAGGACCCCGAAGAAGGGATAGCCCATCTATCCATAGTGGGAGACTTCCTCCTTCCTCAAAGTACCTGGAGAAGATGTGAAGGAATTACTCGAAGGAAGATGAAAATTCTTCGTTTTGGATTTTGTTTTCCGGTTTTGGGGTATTGGGGGGTTAGTGTTCTTTGGGGTGGTTGTTTTGTGGGCTTGTGGGAGTTTTTTTTCGGGTTGGGGGGGTTGTTTGGGGTGTTTTTGGGTGGGGGGGTCCGTTGATTTGTTTTGTTTTAGAGGGTTTTTTGGTTCGTGCGGGGGGGGGGGTGGGTTTGGGGGCGTGGTTGGGGGGGGGTCTTGTTTGGGGGGGGTGTTTCCCCGGGCCCTTTTGTGCTTTCATAGTGCTCGCCCAGTTCCCGGATCTAAGCGGTGATGCCCTTGGTGAAACTGGGAAATGCGATCCCTTTTTTGTTTGGCTGTCTTTTCCTGCCGCGCTGCGGCATGACCTTTACGCTCCCCCTCGCTCCCTTGTTTAGTTAGCGGAGTTGTTTCGCGGCGTTCCTGCATTTTAGATTTTTGCAAGCGAATGCTCAGTGACCGCCTGCGCGTTGCTTTTTTCGCTCCCCTTTTTTTTTTTAACTTCATCTGCGGCCGACCCCCCGGTCCCCCCGGTGGTGGTCCCCCAACCACCCGAATCTTATGCCCAAAACGACCGTCATCGCCCTTCATGTTTTGATTATGTTTAATCGTTCGGTCCCATTTTGATTGGCCTGCCTTTTTTCTGCCCGGCGATTGCGTCTGTCCGCCCTTGACACAGGTGGTGAATCAAATTAGGGAAGGTCCCCCCAGATGCTGTGGTCCACAGACATTGTCCGGGTGGGACGAGCCTTCAGTCCCTTTTCCTGCCGCTTTTACTTTCGGGACCCCCTTTCACATCTCTGACGGACGACTTCTTTTTCGTCTTACGCGGTGACCATGACCATCCCCCTTGGCCTGGCCAAGTTGTCGTTATTTTCCCCCACCGAAAAAAGTGCCCTTTTGCCAAGACCCCCTTTTCAGAGTTTTTTCTAGACTCCTTTACCATTTCTCGAGTTCAAAGCTGGTGTGCCGACGGTCCCTAAGTCCCTGATTTGGGTTTACGTTTTTTGCCCCCGCCGACTTTTTCTCCTGTCAGGTAAGTTTCAGACGGCTGGTGCTACACTCGACCCTTTTCGTCTTTTTTCACCACTGATATGCGCAGCCCCCCCTTGGAACCCCACGTATTTGTCCATAACCAGAAGATTTTTACAAGGCTTGTCGGCGTTCTTTTTCTTTTTTTGCCTCCTCTTCCCCGTGATGCAGTCGGAATAGGCCCCCCGTCACGTCTCTGTGAAGCTCTTGGGGTCAGTGCTGGTGTTTTTGATTCGCCGGCACCTTTTCTTGACCCACCCCCCCCTGGTGTAGAAAAGAACTCGTATTCCCTCCCCTCCGGAAACCGGGTTCTGGTTTTTCCGTTACGCTGTACGTCGGTGCTTTTCCGCTGTTGCTCTGTCCTTTGGATTTCGTCACACATAGACGTCGTGTATCCACAAGGACGATCTCCCCAACCAAGCCACTCTTTTTAGTCGTTATGGTAGGCCCCCCATCCTTTTCCTCTGTGGTTTTTTCCGCTTGAATTTTTGATCCGAACCCTTCGGGCTTCCCCGAAAGGGCTGGCCTCCGGCGGTTTTCAGCGGCTCGTTTTGGGCTGGTTCTTACGGCTATGTATCTCGTCTTGCGATTTTCTCTTTGCGTGAACGTGAGTAGTGGTCCCAAAAGACTTTTCGTTCAAAGCAACGGCCGGAGCCCGTCCGATTGTCGGTCGTCAACTGCGTTAAGCTTTAACGATGAATTTTCCTGGATATGTTCGTTAGGTGAGCGGAAGTTAAGCAGATAGGTCTCATTTGAGGTGTAGAGCCTCTCTTGCCCACGCGTTTTCCCGCCCTCCCTCTCTTTTTTAAACACTTGCACTTTACATGCTCCCTCCTTACGTTGATGTTTTTTTCAACCCTGGTTCATGAAGAGAAGTTAGCCCTGCTCTACCGGATTGCTTCAATGGCCCTGCCGTCCCCGACAAGGTCTACTAGCGAACCTTTTTTCGAACCAGACATCTTCACATCTCAACGTTCCCACCCCCAAACACGTTCGGTTCCCCTACTACCCGTTTTTTTAGACACTCTTCCTTTCCTTTTTGGCCCTTTGGTCTAGGCAATGGGTCCCCTGCAGTAGCTTCTCTCCCTAGTCGGACGACCTTTTTCTTTCCGTCTGTTTCCTGCACGCCTTTTGTTGACAGCGAGTTTCCGGAGGCGTAGAGGGCGGTTAAATTCTTTTTCCTCCTGAGGATTTCATTTCGGGACGGGTGCCCCTCCCCCTCCCTCACCCCGACCGTATTTTTAAAGAAGCCATTACTCTCGAACGCAGGAGACGTACCCCCTAACTGTACTCCTCCGTTTTTTTTGAGGAGCTCTGAAGTCTGCCAACTTCAGTCTGTTCCCTTTTGTGTCCACTTCCAAAGAAGAGTCTTGTGATCTAAGTAGGCTCTAGCAACTGTCCACTTGTAATACTCGGCCCCCCACCATTCCCGCCGTCCCTCGCTCGAACGAGTTTCCATACTCCCAGGAAAGGGCCACGTACCCCTCCAACAAGAAGAAAATCCTTTTCGGAGTCCTGCCCTCGATCTGTTCCCATTCCGTTCCTTTTTTATCACAACTTGTGTCTATAAAGGCTAAAGGTTGACCGGTAAGTACTCTTTTGTCAGCCGGTGTTAAACGGTTCTCGGAAAGTTTCTCCCGACGTTTTAGCTTCAGCCCTTGTATTTATTAGATATGGCCTATATTAACTTCCTGGAAATGTGTGCATCCTTCCGTTTTCTATTCTTCTAATTCTCAAAGGTTATGTTTCTCACGTCCGTTTTCTCTATTCCCACTCCTTTAGCCCTCCCTTGTGGCGTAATCGATGCCTCTTCCTCTATCCCCTGCCTACCCCCCCCTTTTTCCTTATAATTCCGTAGCACCCATGCATCGGCCCCTTCAAAGATTGCCGCAGGTTTCGCCCCTTTCTACCCAACCGGGTGCGTTTTGGTTATCGAGAGGATTTCTTTTCCCAAGGTGGAAGACCATTAAGATCCCTCTTTTTCCCTCTTCTTAGTGCATAAACAGGTAGCCCGGTGCATCGCGCGCCAGTTCATAGTTATTCCCTCCCTTTTGCGATAGTATATTCCCTTTGCAACCACACCATCCTCCGGCTCTCCGCCCCCGTATTTGACGCCTTCCCTCCTCCCTCCGGGGTCGTCGTACCCTTGTCTTTTCCTACACGACGTCGAACTCGTCGGCCATTCCCTTGCCCCCCTTCTCCTGCCCCCTCCCTTGAAGTACACGTCGACCAACCCCCCCACGTCACTTTCCTCTGTTTGAATCCCGGAAGTGGAAGTTCTTTCTACATTTTTTTTTTTCCCCTATTGATACGTGCCTTCTCTGGGCCGACAAACAGCCCCCATCTTCTCTGTAGACGTGCTTTCCTTAGCAGCAGTCCTTCAGGGCTCTCGCCATTCCCCTTGTACTCCTACCATCCCCTTTTTTCCTTTTTTGCTTCACCATAGGGATTTTCTTTCAGTTTCTAAATTCCTCTCAGAGGGAGGTCCCCCCACAAGATTCTCCCTTTAGCGTCGGTCTTCAGGGTCTTGCTAAAGTCCTTTCTTTCTTTCTGAATTTCGTTCCCCCAAAGCTGCGAAAATGATGTAAAGGCTTTCTCCTTCCCACCATGGCGTCGAGTCTTTGTGGCTCCCCTTTTTTTTTTCCCTCCTCCGGGCTACCCCCTTTCCCACCTCCTTCTTTCCTTTAGGGCGAGGTCTTCCGCACGAAACTTCGTTCGGTTCGTAGGCGGGTGGCCGGGCTTTGTTTTAGAAAACGGCCGCCCTTTTGAATTGCCATTTGGCGTACCCGGCGACCTTCGTGCCCAAGCTTTTGGGAAGTCATTCCCTCCTTTTGAAGGCGTTTGAGGACCCGTCAGTAGCCTCTGCGTTCCTCTACAATGAGTCCAATCGGCGGCCTGCCTGTGTCATTCCCCTGAATCTCCTGCCCCTTTACTATCTGTCGTCGGGTTCTATATTCTGGTGTATCCCCCACCACTCACCGGGTTTAGACGGGTGTTCCTTTCATTTTTTTCCCTTACCGCAGTTTTTCTGAATGGTGTCCCGCCACTGCTTGCCTTTGCTCCTCCCCTTTTTTCCGTCACGATTGTCCTACACAAACACCAGGTCCCTCTGTTATGCTCCTCTCTCGAGAACTCCTTTCCTCTCGCTCGCAGGAGCTCAAAGACGGCTTGCCGTTTCATTCGCCGTTCAGGTAGAGGACATGACCCGCCGTCCTATTCCATCCGGTAACCGTCACCGACGAACTGTACTCCGTTAAATCAGCGGCCAGCGAACGTTGTTAGCGTCTGCGAGACTACGCACAGGATGCAGCGCCTTGAGTGTCTTTTGCCTTGGACAGTCGAGCTGTCCGCTCCCCGTCGGTGAGCCGCTCGCGGTGTAGAAACGCCAGCAGAGGCCCCGCCTTCCTCCCAGGATCCATTTTCAAAAAGGAAGGGAATCAGTTCACACCAGTGGCACGCCTCTTTCTAAGCAGCTCCTCGGCCGGGCCTCTAGAGAAGCCCCCTTCCAAACAAGGAGGTCGGGTTGATGCCAAGCCCCTCCGGCCTCCGTTTGTAAAGGGTCCGTCTACCGACGCGCGACGGTGGGGTGCACGAAATCCTGAACCTCCTCCCCCTCGTTACACCACATGACTCGCCAGTGTCATTTCCCCAAACCGCTTACGACCCCGGGCTACTGAACACATGCCGACGCGCTTCCTTCCGCTCCCCTTTCGGGACCCTCCCTTATTGATACACCCTGAGTTTTTTTCTCCCCTGCTCATGCTCTTGTGGAGATGATATGACGCCCCCCCCCGTATCGCTGAATGCACTCTGCACCCCCCCTTTGTTTTTTTTTGTTTTTGTCGACTTGCCAGGGCGGCGATCGGCTGACTCTACCGGCTCTGTGTTAGTTTTGGCCTGTGCAAGTCTGTCCCCGAACTTTTCCCCCCCCTACCCGGTGTTGCTTGAGAGATTACCTTCGATGTCTTTGACAGTTTTCATAGCGCTCGCCCCATGGCCAGTTTAAGTCTGCCTTGTCCACGTCGGTCTCAGTAGACCCCCTCCGCCCCGGTCCCCCCCCTTTTACTGGTAAGGGCTGAATGTTTTTCTCCTTTCTACAGGGCTTGAGTTTTGTTTTCCCCACTCGGCCCTTTTTTCCGGTGGTACTCAGCCTGGATTTTTTTGCCAACTCGGAGGTTTCGGGGGACGAGCGTCTTGTTTGTCATTTTCTCTATTTCCCTGCCTTCCGCGACCAATCCCGCACGCAGATTTTCAGAGTTGGGGGGGATCTGTCATTCGGTGGCGCCAAAAATCCTTTCGCGTGTCCGTCGCATTCCAAGGGGTGGTCATGTTGCGATTTGTGTCCATCGCTCCTTCCAACTGTTCCCCTCTTCCCTGCCGATTCGGTGATCTTTACCCGTCTTCCCTTTAGTGCTCCTTGTCCTGTATTGATAGAGAACAACCTGGACGCTTTTGGGGTTCGACCAGAGCTGTTTCGTAGTTGGTCCCCCCCCGACTAAGGGTCTCACGCTCTGGATGGAAAGCGACAGCTATCACCGCCCTTTTTGGCCGGCCTGGGCTCAGACGCTGCACCTGGCGGGGCGGCGGCGATTTATGACTTTTATGTGCTTTTCCTTCCTTGCCGTTCCTTTGATTCGTTTCTGCTGCATCCTTTAACTTTGGCTGACTCCTCGGCGCGTGGTGACGTTATTTTCGGCATAGTTTTTCGGCATGCAGTCGAGAGTAGTTCCCACTTTTCCCCCATGTTAGATTTTCCCCCCCTTTTGTTCGCAGTGTGACGTTCCCCTTTTTTTTTGGCGATTCGTTTCCCATATGTTCGACTTTTTTCTTTCCGCTACCTTTTCGTCCTTTACCCTTCAATATGTCACTGCCTCTCAAACTCCTCCACCGTGATTTGAGTTGGTTCCTCCCACCCCTATTGATTAAATCATTCTCTTACTTTGCCCTGCTGTGTGTTCCTCACCGCCTTGGTCCCATAGCTCTATTGGTCCTCATTTTGCGAAAGTCGACTTGCGGTCTTCAAGAAACAAGATTTCCAGTCTTTGGTTCGACCTTTTCTCCCCTCTGTGTGGTTCCTCCCCGTGCGGGTCGGTGTTCCGCCCCGTCCCGGCCCCGGAAGAGGTCTGACGTTTTCCTTCCCCTCACCTGGAATCCCGTCCTAGTCTCCTTGTTCCAACCGTTTTGGCTACTTTCCCACACGTTCCGTTTTTGTACCAGAAACCGTTGCAGTGGGCACCGCCCTTTTGCTTCCAGACCCCCGGTGTATTACGCACCGCCCTCTTTTATCTTTTCCTTTTTTTTACCTTTTTTCTGCCTCCGTCACTAGTATGGCAGCACATGAAGAAGCTCGACGTCCTTCCAGGGGACTTGGTGGACAAGAGACCCTTATGACCTTGAGCCCTTAATTCCCTCCCTTCAATGTCAAAGACTTTCACTTCAACCCGAGAAGTTATGGTCGTACTTTCTGGCGATACTGTTCCTGGCATGATTCCCTTTGATTATTTTACATCGTCACCCCTCCCCTTCTACGATCCTCTGCGTTGCGTGGAGGTTGCCAGCACAGCGAAAGGTGATCTTTCGCACACCAATGGGGTAGACACAGTCCTTCTTCTTCCCCTCCGCCGATACCCTTGGTGCTTTTTTTCCTCCTGTAAGCAATTCTTTTTCGATGCTTCTGTAAAGATGGCGACGGAGTAAATTCGCCTTTCGTTTATTACTCCCTTTCCCCTCTCCCACCAATCCGGTCTTAGTACTTTGGCCATCCTTGTCGCAGATTTTTAATCATACGTCTTTTTTTTTCTCCTAAGTTTGACGGGCGCTCCTCAAATTTGCTTGAAGCAAGGCATTTTCAGGAGTATGTCGGTAGGCCCTCTGGCTACCTGTTTACCATAGACTCTCCTTCCCTCATTTAGATATGAGAATTTGCTTTTTCTCCGTGTCCCACTACTCTTCTTTTTTCCCCTTTCCCCGCCGGCTACGTTTTTTTTTGGTTTTCTGCTACCCGTCGTAACGGCCTTCCAGCTTCAGTTAGCGGGGTTCCTGGATCTGTGCCCTGACTTTTTCGTTTTTTCCGTCAAGGGTGGTTTAGCAGTTTTCCTTTTTGCGGTGTACGAGCTAGTCCCCCCTTTATAGATAAGTCCGACTCGTGCCTGCGCGGACTAACCCCTCAATTACCTGGACCTCTCACTCCCTGTTTTTTTTGCCTTGATTGCAGGTACCAACCTGTTCTACGCCGAGCCGTCCCTCCCCGGCCCAACCCGGCATCCCCCTTCACCCTTACGACTCACTTTTCCCCATTGATATACTCTCCGTAAGCGCGACCCCTTTGTACGGCGCTAATCCTATTCTCCGCCCCGGCCACAACTTGGACTACGACAGGGACCCTTGCGCGATCGCCAAACTTTCCTCAATGGGTTTATGTCGTCAATGGGGAACCGCGATCAGATCCCTTCCGGCCGTTAAATCCTTGGAGTTCTTGCTCCACATGGGATCCCCTCGTAGGCAGGGCAGGGGCACCTGGACCCATCCGGCGGTATGAGCCGTGCGGCGAGGTTTTTATCCTTTAATCGTGACGGTCGCTTTCATGCCTCAAGCGTCGGTTTTCCTAGTCAGTTAG
>Ga0179593_1417253_pt1 | contig 11238 bp, 14 predicted proteins | sample CZODoug2_1_08_16_FD_185931 | JGI IMG/M metagenome (GOLD analysis project Ga0179593, IMG submission 185931) | Vadose zone soil fungal communities from Angelo Coast Range Reserve, California, USA - CZODoug2_1_08_16fungal (PacBio error correction) | ecosystem: Environmental > Terrestrial > Soil >... | reverse complement strand
TCCTTGTCGGCCGGGGATGGTGTTTTCCCCTAGGGAAACGCCTTGACACGCCCCTGGTGCGACGATGTAAGCTGTTCTTGTGCAGGCCTCTGGCCCCTTTCTCTGCTCTTAACACGTTCGGCCCCCTCCGCTTCTCGATCCCCCCCCCCCCCCCCCCCCCCCCCCCCCCCCCCCCACACAAAAAAGGGGCAGCCACGCTCCTGTTTTTTTTTAGGTTTCCTCGCGACGACCGTCCCCGCGGGGCGTCCTACCTTTCCCTCATACTCTCGTGCTTCTCTCCCGGTCGCAACTTTTTTTCGCAGTTTGCGTTCGGCTTTCGCCGACTGAACACCCATTGGTGCCTAGGGGCAGTTTCTCGTTAGCGACGATTTTCGTCTTACGCCTAGTTTTTCCCCGTCTGGTCGTTCATGGAGATAAGTTTTGATCGGGATTCTGTTCACGGTCGCGCCCCACCAGGCGGACACCCCACGTGCGTCGGTTTTTAGCGTATTTCTGCTTCGTTTCCATGTTCTGGTTTTTGCGTTTGCCGATTTATGACTTTTCCCTGTCCGAAGATTCAAGCCCCTCCTTTTTTTGTCTTACTGTACATTACTCACAAGTAAGTGCTACTGCCGCGAGGTTCTGTGGGTGATTCCATAGTAATCGCTGGTTTCCCCTGGCCCTTTCTCCTTCTCAAAAGACAGCCATATCTCACGCCTCATCACCCACAGCAACCCTTCCTATCTTTTCCTAGGAGAGTCCCCACACCGACACGTTCGACAGTTCGACTACTCCCACAGCCTTCGGGGGTTTCCCCCCCCCCCACCCCTGGAGAATCCTCCGTCTTAAAGGACCGAATCTCCCTCTCGGCGCTTCCTTGCTTCTACGAAGTCAAGAGTCCCTTTGTTATTCTGTGTCTGGCACAAGGACGCCAAACGAGTGGTTCCCAGACCTGTGCGTTGTGCCTCATGAAGTTTTCGGTGGTTGTTCTTGCAATATGAGCCCTGCATCCTAACCTTCAATAATCGAACAAAACCACCAGAATAACTTTTTTTTTGTTTTTGACTTCTTTCTAGGAGTGTAGATGAGGTGCCACTTGTGTTCCCCTCCCCCTGCGAAAGTGACTTAACGTTAGTTCTTTCATCATCGACTACTACGTTAGGATTAGACACCACCCCCCCACTACCCATGGCCGCCATTTCGGAACCTTGTCTATTTTTCAGTCGGCCCGCGGCGAGAGTTTTGCGGATGGTCGGTTTGTTGCCCTGGTGAGTGTTCTGCTTTCGCCTTCTTGATGCCCTGGTGTACCCGGACTTATTTCTCGGTTTGTTCCGGGACTGTTCTTCGCCTTGTTTTGGCGTTTTCCCGCAACCTCATGTCCTGACTTTCCTGTGGTTTCACCTGTCCATCCTCCCCGTCTCAAGGCACTCTCCTGTTTTTGTTTGTTTTGTCCTCGCCAAATGCTTTGTCTGGGGCCTTCCTTTGTCGCCCTTCTTTATGACGCGCGCTGCCGCTCCTCCCCCCATTATCAGAGGGAAGTAAGTTTGTGTAGCATTCACCCTATTCCGTGTCTTCCGAGCGAGTGGTCGCTTTTCGTACCTTCTTTCCTTTTTCGCTGATCATTCTGCTTTGTTCGCTCCCTTTTCCGAGAGGTAGGACCGGCCAAATAGAGGGGTTACGCGACTTTCTTCGATTTTTTCGTTCTGCCCCCCTTATTAAAGTTCGCTGAGAATTGATCTTTTCCGCGACTCTTCTGATGTATGCGCAGAATGTGGTTCTTGGAATCCAGATTTCTGTTTTTGAGTCAGAACTCCCTGTTAGCCGATCGGCTTTTCCGGCCCAACGGTCAGTCTTTGTGTTTGGCCCTTCTATCGGTATCTTTCCCCTTTATGGAGTTCCCAATTTTCTGCGGGGGGCTCGTTCCTTTAACCTCTCACCCTAAATTGGGATCCCCACGGTTCTCTCTTAGACTCATTCTTGTGCGTAGAGGATTAGCCCCTCTCTTTCACACGCAACCACCTCCATCCCTCTTCCTTGACTTTTTTTTTCAACCGGACTTGCGTCCTTTTGGTCGGGATATTCTCATCTCCATAGAGACTAGACACTCCCGTTTGCCCCTCTCTCCACTCCTAATTTTTGTTTGTTTTTGGCTCTTTTGAGAGAATCTCCCACGTGGTCAGATTGCTGCTATCCTATCGGGTCCCCGTAGCACTTCCGCACCGTCCAAGGAACAAGCCCTGAGCAGCGGCTTTTGCGTGGTGGCTCTTGTGGAGGCTTCTTTTTTTATTTAGACGGGCACAGAGTAGTGGCTTGCCCGCACGGCAAGAGTTCAGGTTTTCTGCCCATCTTCGTTCGCGGTTCTTCCGCCCCCGAGATACACACCTTTCAAACCTGCCCCCCCAGCAGACACCCTCCATTTTTCCGACTTCACCACGCGGCGCGAGTCTCAAATCTCTCAAGGCCCGCCAAGGGCGTGTTTCAAAACGGTTCAGGACTTGGCACCCCCCCTTGGCTGAGCACACCCCCGTGAGCGGTCTGTCCCGGTGACGGGAGTAACCGTAAAACTGGTTCCGCGACTTCCTGATCGCGAAATGCTTCCGATTTTCCCCTTTTCTTGCCCTCCCCCCTCGTCTGCGGTACCCCCTCGCCACGGACCCTTAAGCGCCAACAATGTTCCACTTTCTCATTTTTCCGCCTGTACGTCGACCCCCATTTGGGTCGTGCTGTCCCCACCGTTCTGTTTTACCTTTACTTTTCCCCCTTCTCCCAACTTCACTGCTTCGTGGCTTTCCCTGATCGTAGATTGTCGCCGGTTCTCCCTAAGAAGCGGTTTACCCTCCTTGTGCCCCGCGAGTACCCCCCCAGAAGCCTTTAGACCCCAGAGCACGCCCCCACTACCGTCCGCAACTCGATCTGTCGCCGTTTTTTTTTGCTTTTTTGCCCATCGGGTTAATCTTCCAATCTTTCGTTGAACGCCGGCCCCCCGTCCGTGTAACCTCTATCCTCCCTTAAGTGGGACCCCCTCGACCCCTTGCTTTACGGTTACCCCCCTTGGCACCTTCCCTTCCTGTTCCGGGATAAAGATGCCATTTCCCCCTCACGTCTAGGTAAGTCTGCCCTCGGGTTCTCAGCCTCAAACAAACTCCTTTCTGAACCCCCTAACCCCTTTTTCCGCCTTTTACTTTCCTCTGCCATTTTTGGTTATTTTTGTTTTCTCTCGACCCTCCTTAGTCGTCAGGGCCTGATAACGAAACGTTACTCCTTAACCTTGGTCCTCCGGGTTAACCCCATCATCCATTGTCCACTTCACCTCAGATGATTCCCATCCCCCCCAATAGGCGTTTTTTTCTCTGTAGTTTATTTTAATTTTACCCTCTTTCCACATTCCCCCCACCCCCTCCCCACTGGTCGTTTTTTGTTATGCCCCACATGCACATTTCTCCTGTTTTTGTAGTCCCCCCAGCAAACGTAATTTTAACAAGTCTGAGTATTTTCTTTCTCCTACCCCTCCCTCCCGCTTTTTTGCTTCTCGTTGGGGTTAGTACTTTCTCTGTCTGGATTGCCGTCACTACTGTTTCCCACCGCCTTGCGGGGGTTGATTCTGTTTTTTTTTGCTTCTTGTCTTTTTTGTTTTACGAGTTCTAGCCCGTGTTCCTGTTGTGTCGCAAGTGTTTTTGGAAAGGCGTTGGAGATTTTTTTTCGTTTACTCTATATGACGCCCGTGCACGTACTAGAAAATTGTATCTTTGGGCTAGCCCTCCAGACCTCTCGGACGAGCATCCGTTTTCACTGGGTATGTTTGTGATAAGTGGACGCTCTTTCTCGAGAAAGCCTGAGGACAAGGACTCACGGCCAGAACACCGACCCATCTCACCCAAACTAATGTCTTTCCTGGCTGCGGTGGATACGCACTTTTCCCCCCGTTTGCGACTTTTGAGCCCCCTCGCTTTATGTGCGCCGGCTTCTACGGTGGCGCTTTCTGTCACATTAATCAATGTGCGCCCCCCTCCTCCCCCCGGGGTGTCGTCGACGGTCGATTCTTTCTTTCGGCTTGGAAGGCCTTTTTTTTCGGTGTTAGATGCTCCCCCGGTCGAGGGCCTGCCCTACGTTTCTCTGGAAGGTTGTTCGACCCTTTCCTGCATTTTCCCTTTGCGGGTCACCTCTTCGCATCTCCCGAAGACTTCGGCCTTAGCTCGAGATGAGATAGAAGGATCGTTCCCAAGGCTTCTGCTCGTTTTTGTACCGGGTCCCTATCCTTCCCGACGAGGGACCCAATTTCTTCCCCTTTCCAGGATTTAATCGTCGAGGAGGAACTGGGGCACTTCCCTGGTTGAAAGGTCTGACTACCGAGGGAATACTCTATATCTCTGTTGTTTGTTCTGTCTCTTCCCCCACTTTTTTGGGGTCTGGTAATGTTTTGTTCCCTTTCCCCCGAATTGACAAGAAAGGCCTTTCCTCTCCTGATTTTTTTGGCAAGTTGAGCCATTTGGTTTTCCCCCTTCCCCGCGCTGTGATTCAACCCCGCTTCCTCCAGGGTGGATTATCCCCGTCGTCATCCACTCTCCCTTCCTTGCCAAGTGTCAGCGCGCACGAATTTTCTTATCGTAGCCCTACTTTCCCCCTACTCCCCTTCTCGTAATGCGCGAGGTAGAAACTCACGTTTTCTCTTCGCTCCTTGACCGGAGCCAACCCCTTTGAAGGATCCAAACACGGGATTCTCCCCCTTGACTCTCCCTCTCCCCGAAAGATGGTCTCCCTGTTTCCCTTCGTCTGCACAAATTCTGATCCCACAAGTGTGCACAGTGACGTCCCCTCTTCCTGGCGACCTCATCACGAACTCGTTTCCCCAGGGTACCGGATTAGGATGGCTTCGCTGCCCCGTACAGCACCTTCGTGGCGTGTATCGTTCTGTTGTGCGGGCTTAGAGCAGTCCACTGAGTCCCCGCCGAGATCGGATGCTCTCCTGTCCCCTTTCGCGTTGAACTCGCAGTACTGACTGGCTCCAGGACCGATATGTTGATGGGCTGCCTCCCCCCCATAGTCCTTCATCACTCCTGTCCTCAGAAAGCTCCCTATCTCCCCCGCTAACAACGTTCCTCCGAAATTCCCGGCCCTTTGGGTTTGGTGGGTAACGCTTTTTTTTTTAGGGAATCCCCGTTTTCGAATTTTAACCCCGACCACCCGACATTCGTTTTTTTCCCCCCACTGGGAGAATCCCGACTGCTTAACCTCGTGACAGCCAAGCCCCAGAGAGTGGCAACGCGTTCCGTTTTTTTCCCCGATCCCCCCTGAGATCGACGGGTGACTCTACCCTTGTTTTTTGAAATTACGCACCCTAGTTTTGTTAGACTGTTGAATGGTTTCCTCTTCTTTTCGCAGGGGGTTGTTTCTGACCTTGTTGATTATATTCGCCCCTTTGCCATCCCCTGCAGCTCAGGACCAAACCCCCCCCCCCCGCCCCCTTTTTTTTTTGAGGGTTCAATTCTTCTTCGGCGTTACGGGTTAAATAGGTCGTTTTTGTTTTTTCCCCCCCCCTTTGATCCCCATCGTTCACTTCAGGTAAACGTTCGATCATCAGCTTTGGACGACTAAGTTGTCTAGCCCCCCACATCCCCCCGTGGCGCTTATCCTTCTGTCCACTTTGTCTAGTTTTATCCCTTTATGCGTCGTCTCCTAAGAGAGTGAGACTGAAGTTGCCTCTGTGGAACTGCAGCTTTTGATCTGGGTGATTTTGACCTGGGTTTACCCTTCCTTCGGCTTGTTCGAGTTTTTTTGGGTCCTGACTGCTCGGATGCCGTTTCCTCGGCTGTCCACCAAAAGAAAGCTTGCAGTCGTTTAGCCGGGGTTTTTCACGTCCATCTCCCCTTCTCCAGGCCCCCCCCCATTGCGGCATTCTTTCTTTTTGATGTGCCTGGAAACTGTCTTGTCTTGGTCACCCTACTTCTTGTAACCTTCTTCTTATCGACGCGCGACGCTCCTTCATGCGCGGCCTCCCTCCCTTTATTTCAAAGTCCCCTTTTTTGCCTGACGTCCCCCCCGATTTTCTTTACGCGGCGGTAAACCTTTCTCTTGTTTCGTTGTTCCGTTCTGCTTTTTCGCGTTTAAGAGTAGTTCCTTTCAGTAACAAATATGGCTCGTTCTTTCCCCCTCGACTGACCCGTCTCTCGGTTTGCCCCCGCCTTCTTAACCCTGGCGTTCAAGGAATTGCCGAGTAGTGATTTGCTCCCACTCCAATGGTTTCCTTGTACTAGATGCTTACCTTTTTTGTGACAGCCCCCTTTCCCATTTATCTTTTTTCAGTTCCGGCTCAATTGGACTTCCGCCATCTGCTTTTCTGTCTCTTTCGCTTCTTTAAAATTTTTTTCTCTTGGGGCTTTTTTTAGTCTCCTCCCCCCGCGGAAAGGAAACGATGTGGTTCTTGCCCAATTTTTCTTGTTGATTTTTTTCCTCCACCCCACCCTTTGGTCCTTCTTGCTGGATGGGCAACCTCCGCCGCACCACCGTCTCCCCCCCCCCGCCCAGCGAGGTGGCTTTGTTTCCGCCTTAAGGCTCTTTCCCTCTTTTCATCGCTTTTGGTCGTCCCCCGTTGAGATTTCCCCCCTTCTTTCTTTTTCTTTCTCCCTCTTTTTTTGTGTTGAGATGATCTTTGAAGAGCACGTTTTCTCAGGTCTATGTGAGAATAACACCCCGTCTCCTACAGCCACCACTTCCCCACTGTACACGCCTGCCCCGCAGCCCCACGGCAGCTGTCGTTTCTTCTTTGGGGGGACCGGATCTTTGGGTCCTTCCCGCTTCCCTCCCCGGTTAGTTTCCTTTTTTTTTTCAGCAGACCGCCGACCTGCCCGTGCAGCGCCAATTTTCATCGGGTTCGCGCTGCGGAGTCTCTCCCCCCCAACTTCTCCCCACCTTTTCAACGACAGCCCACCCGCAAAGCTACCCCGAAACTCGCTTGGGACCCCAAGTCCTTCGCAGGCGCCTGCCCCTGCTCTCAAGGCCCCATCCACGGATGGTTTGCTCCCAAATGGCCCCCTTACATCGCTTACAATGGAAACAAGGTTTGCTGGCGCACCCTCCATTCATTGGTTGCAAGATCAGAGCCCTCAGCTTCACCGATTCCTTTCCCGCACCAGGAGATTTTCCCCGCTCTGCGGATAACGCCCGCGGCTGCCTTTTTACCCTTACATCATAGTCTCGTTTTACCCTCCCTAAATTACCCTAACGTAATCCCGCTAACTAAACCCAATTTTGCACTATTGCTTTGACTTCCCGTACGCCCCCTAGGTGGCCGTCCTGACACCGGTAGGTTTAAATAAGGTAATTCCCCCCTGCAATTACCTGTCTATGCTTTGCCTGTCACATAGTTGGCGCGGCGCTCACTCCCCGCAGGTAAGAAATCTTCGTGCCAAGCGACCTCCTGCGCAACCTTTTTCAAAGAACAAGAAATCACGTCCTCCATAGTTCCTGGTCGCCTTTCGATGACCTTACAAAAGAAGTTACCGGTCATATTTAGGTTATTTTCCCCCGGCGCCGTCTTTTGATTCCTCCCCTAGTGCCCCCCCAAAATCGCCCACAACCGCGTTTTTTCCCTTGTACCAAAACTGGCCATCATTTAGCCCTTCCCACTCCAAGATCACGCTGCACGGTTACCGAGTTCTCCGTACACAGTTCCCCTGCACTCGCCTCTTTTCCTCCCACTTGACCCGCGCCCCCCCTTTCTGACACCCTCTTCCCCCCTTTTGCAGCCAGGACGGCGGCCTTGGGTATTTCCTTTTTTTTTCAGATCGCCCTCGTCTTAGCTGCTGATACCCACGTTACCGTCCGTTACTGAGGGTAATCTTGGTTTGTAACCCCCCCCCCCTCCCGATGGCAACCAGTCCCTTCACGCCGTAAGAGCTTCCACCCACAGTATGCGTTTTGTGTGGTGCGCTTCTCTGATTCTGTCTGTCCCCTGACACTATTTAAAACCGTCCAAACCCCAAAAACGGGACAACTTTCTATTCCACCGCCCCTTTTCCTCTGCACAACCTTTGGCGTCCTTTGCCCTAAACCACAGTCAACCCCTTTTAGTCGGTAACGCTTTTTTCGATTCCCCATCACTTCCCTCTTTTTGCACAGTCCCGCCGATGTGGGAGTCGGTCACGAGGCGAGGGCCGTCGATGCTCTTCCGAATTTGGTGTGAGTCTTGGGGTAATGAGAGTTACCTTTTTCGTTTTTGTGACCTAGAGTCTAGTCCCCAACAGGCGATTTTCGTTTCTCAGTTGATTTTCGGCGAGAAGTCTTGTCTTTCGGTTTACTATCCTTTTTTTGCGGGCAACCGTTATTTAAACCTTTCTGTGACTATTGGATCACGACCCCCCCGCACGGGACTCGACGTACTTCATTCGTACTTTTCTTAATTGTTTTCATAGTAAGCGTCTTATTCGCTGGAAAAGCTCGTCCCTCTCCTCTGAACTCACAAAAAGAACCTACGGACTCCATCCGGGACTGATACGGTTTTTTTTGTTTAGCTGACCTCCGCGGAGGTGGGCGCCTCGTCTCAGGGCTTCTGCGCGGATCGGGGGGCTCGTCTTTTCCCCCAACTTTTATCTCCCTTTTTGTTAGTCACCCCAGACGCCCCCCCTCGGGATAATACGGAGCCTCGATCCCTGTTTGTCAGAGTGCTGCGCCTTCTGGTGTCACAGAAGGCTTGTTGTTTGATACTTCTCTCTTCTATGTCTGAGACCGTCGCCGATTTTGTCCCGCCTTAGGCCGAGATTATGATCAAGATCGTCCTGCCTCTTCAAGAATTATCGAGGAGATGGAGACCTTCTTGCGACGATTTCTTGTTTTCGTTCGCGCTCTCCTCCCCCAAAGGAGTCCCCTTCGCTCTTGGTTTGCCGCAAGGTTTACACCAGCTCGACGATGTGACCAAATGACCCCCTTTCACATATTGTATCAGCGTCAATGGCCGGTCTTGACCCGTGGGTCCCATGGCGTGGGAACGGGACACCCCTGCCTACGCCCCCCTCGGAATATTCTTTTCTCATACTTCCGTTGTTTTTTTGTTTGACTTTCTTGTAGCAGGGCGGGGTGTGTCCAATTGGCACCCCGCAGTGAAACGCCTGCCGGCCTGCTGACGGATGTCGAATGAACTGGTTTGTTCCTTCCCCCCATTGGTCACCTCCTTCTCCGGTGAAACAGGTATCAAAGCTCGTCCCGTCCCGCCGGGAGCGATCGCGACTATACGCATCCCCCAATACTACCCACCACCACCCCCCCCCCCCCATCGGCTGACAACTTTCTAGCCTCCTCCTGAAGTCTTCCGGATCAGACGCTCGGTGACATCATACTCTGGTGCTTTTGAACTCGGCGATTTGAGAACCCGGGCACCTTTTCTTCTTTCCTCAACCCCCGGGTTACTGGCCACCATCCGGCGCCGCAGGCCTCTCTTATTGAGAGTAGTCTCCCGCGTTTTCTTCCGCGTCAGTCCACTTTCTATCAACTTGACATGGTTCCAGAATATAACTCTGCAGCAGCCCGCCTCGTTCCAACTAGGAGGACCCCCTTCCGGGCTTTTTTCGTGCTCCTCTCCGTACATTGTCACCGATGGATTCATGTCTTGTGTGTTCCCGATAGCTTCTTTTTTTTTAGCATTCCCCCCTCACCTTCCGTCGATTTCCTTCTGAGTCCATTCCTCCCGTATGTTTTTCTTTCTCGATTTCAGGGGCGGGATGGACGCCCATAGTCTTTTTTTGAGTCCCCCCTTGCCTGGAATCTGACGGTCACCGTCAATAGGGGACTCCGCCCACCCCCACCAATTTTAACGCCACGACGAACGGCTCCTACCCTTAGGCACCCCACCGTACAACGTTGACTCAGCCCGACACCCGCACTTCCCCCTTTTTTCCACACCTCACGACTTCTTACATCGTGGCCTCCTCGGCCCAAGAGGAGGTCCCCCTTTTCGGGCCGTTTAGTCGTCCTTTCGTACGAGCTTTAATCTACGGGTTTAAGTTAAAGTTGCTGGCCAGTTCCTTCCCCCCCTGGTGTCTCTTAAGGGGGTGGTGCATCTACACGATTACCGTTTTGAGGGTTGGAGAAATTGATGCACTCTTCTCACTTTGGAATCACTGCATCTAAGATTCCCCGTTCATATTTCATGGGGAATATTAGGTGTCGTGGACTGTTTTTTGCACTCTGCCGTTTGGTTTCAACCAATGATTTCCCCCAGACGTGAAAGCTGTAATTTCGTTATCAGAAGATGCCTCTTCCGAGTTCGCGTGTTGATATGCAACACGAAATTACCCCCGGTTAGATCAGGGACTTCCCTTTGTTACAGGTTTCGACCGTTCTTGTATGCCCCGACGACGCTGAGGAGACTTATCTCTTCTTTTTGACACTCGTTGATTCGTGTTTTTTTTCCTTGGCCTTTCTTTTTTCCCTTGTTGCCACGGACTGACTGTCTTTTTGCGAGGTGGGTCCGAGGTCGGCTTCTTGACGAAGTGAGCGGGGTAGACGAACCTCTGAAAGTAGTCGCCGGCGGTCACGGCCATTTGAGAAGTCCCCCCCTGAGGTGGTCCTGATTCGTTGGTGTTGCCTCTGTCGCTCAATTTAGTGGTTTCTGCCCCCGACGGATGTCGTCCACAGGTTTCTGAGAGAGTCTTACTAGTCCGACCGCCAGGCACAGCTTATCCAGGACAGTTGGCTTTCAGTAGCCGTCTAACCCCACGGGTCGCGCCTACCACTCGTGTTCGAACGTCGCGGTCCACCTTCGTCATTGTTCCTTTCTTTTTGTAGCCTTTACCGCTAAGCTTTCTTGGCAGCAACGCCCCTAGCGTTCTTTCCCCCGGATCAGCCCTTACGCCTGTTTCTTCAAGCCCCTTTTAAAGGGTCCCCCAGGAGTTCACGGTATATATCCCCGCTCGCTGATGTCGTGTGCGCCCCGTCATGTTTTTTTTTAACGATGTATCCCTTTTGGTCATCAAAAAACTCCCCTTGAGTGCTCGGGCTTTTTCCTTCCTCCTGGTGCGCATTGGTGGACTTCGCTTTTTTCTTCTTTGTAGCCTTTTTTCGCCTTTGGGGCTCGTCGCCGCGCTAATGAACCGATGCTGGTGCTGCTGCCCAAAGGGTATAGCAAGTGCTGCCGCCACCCTTTTCGTCCTGATGGCGGGATCCCGTCCCCGAACCCCGGAATCAAACGCCTTGAAGCTGCGGGCTTTGTTAAACTTCGGGTTCCCCTTTTTCCCTGATTCCCTAGTACGAGCTCTACCCAGTTTCGCT
>Ga0179593_1814427_pt1 | contig 11239 bp, 13 predicted proteins | sample CZODoug2_1_08_16_FD_185931 | JGI IMG/M metagenome (GOLD analysis project Ga0179593, IMG submission 185931) | Vadose zone soil fungal communities from Angelo Coast Range Reserve, California, USA - CZODoug2_1_08_16fungal (PacBio error correction) | ecosystem: Environmental > Terrestrial > Soil >... | reverse complement strand
TTCGGTCTTTTGTAGAACTTAATCCAAAGAGATACGCTCCTCGAAACGCGCCCCTTTTTAGCCAGAGTCCTCCGGTCTCCTTTTATTACCCTTCGTTCAGACAATTTGCTAAACATCGCCCCTTTGCGCAGCTCCCCTCAGCGGGTCTGGCAACTCTGACGCTCCAGTCTTTTTTTTTTTTGCCTTATTGCAGAGTTCCCACTTTTTCTCGCGCTCATCTATGACGAAACCCCTTTAGCACTCTATAATCTCTTCCCCCTTGATTGCTGGACCCTGTTTGGAAGCAGGCAGCGTCAGGCTCGTTTCTTTTCCCCGTTAGAGCCCAGAGAGCCCGCCTACTTTTTCACCAGTCCAGTCGATTCCAATTTCTCGTCTTTCCCTTTGCTTGAAGTTCTTCTTTAATTCCCTTTTTCCATTTTTTCACCCGCCTCCCGATTCTAGAGGAACCGTTTTCCTTCTCGAGCCTTGAGTTTTTCGGTTAGCTCCCTCCTCCTCCCCCTTTTCCGCTTTTCCTCCCCCCTTTACTGCCCCCAGGTGGTAACCCCTTTCCCTAGAGGTAGAGACCCAACGCTAGATTATGATTGGAATTATTCCCCCTGTAACCCCGCTCACTCTCCCTTTGCCATTCTTTATGGTTTTTTTCATCTCAGGAAATCTTCCCTTTACAGAACGGCGACTTAATAGGTCCGGGCAATTTTTCCTTTCTTCAAATCGGAAAAAGTTTGGGTGTTTGATTCTTCCTGGATCGTCCCTTCTTACTTTAAAGCCTGCACCCCCCCTCTCTGGTACTGCGGATAGCGGTTATAGCAGGGTCCCTATTGAGGGTGCCAGTTTCCTGCTCCTCGTACGTAACCCCCCGATTGATGTCTTCCCTCTTAGTGCCTGATGCCTTTTTTCACTCTTTTAGTTGTGGGGTTCAGTGAGGACACCCCCGAACCTTGTGCTCTCTGGCGTGGGTGGTTGTTTGAGGACGGGGGATTTGATTGGATCCGGAGTCATCACGCCCGTGGCGGAGCGGGAATGCTTACTGGCTTCTCCCCCTCAAAGCATGCCATCTCCGACAGTTCCTATTCAAACAATTTTTTGTCCTCGATGCATCGATGTCCCCCTTGACACCGCGACAATTTTCTTCTTTCCCTGACGTCAGACCCCTTCAGGACCCCTTTCTGCAATTGCGTCTTCCAGTCCTTTAAAGTCCACCACCCCATACTTCCTCTTCCGCCCGGCTCCCTGCCCAATTTTCCTTCCCTCCTCAATCCTGAAACTAGTTGAATAAAAGCAGCGCCAAGACGGACTTTTTTTTGCAGTCAGGAAGTTCACCTCCCGTTTTTTTCTCTCTTTTAACCCGCTTTCCTCTCCGTTCAGCTTCTTCCTGCATTTTTTCGTTTTTCTAGGATATCTTTCACGAACTAATCTTCGCCCCCGATACGGAGGGCTCTCTCATTCGAGCGCTTTCCTTTGGTTTTCTTTCCCGAGCGCCCTTCTTTTTCGCCCCCCTTGAAAATCTTCAAAAAGAGGCTGCCCGTATGGGTTTTCCCTACTTAAGCCTCCCTTTCTCATACGAATGGACTTCCGCGAGTCGGCTATTTCCTTTCATAAGCTAGAAGTCCAGGCCTCCCGTTTCTGGTCTCTGCAGTTTCCTTTAGCGTATCCAACGGCGAGGTTGAAAGTTCAGCCATCTTAAGTTGTTCGCCATCCCTTTCACCCTTCCCAGCTGTTGTGAGTGCATCTCGCTTCTCTCCTCTTTTGTTTCTCTCTCTTTTTCGCGTATTTAAAATCTCGTAACACTTGAGTTCTTTTTTTGCGCCCACTTCCTCGCTGCTCTGCGTTCCCTTTTCACCCCTCTGCAGTTTTTTTCCGACGTTCCACTTCCTTTCCTTTCCCGGTCTGCTTCCTGGCCTGCTCGCCGGTCGCGGACATTTTTTTTTCTGATGTCTCCACTTTCGACCGGTACTTCTTTTTCCATTTCCTTCTGACGTGCGCATCGCGCTTTTTCTTTTTTTTTGAGTAAAATTGTCGCTCAAGCAGCTCGGTTCCCCCACGACGAGTTCGCTCCCCTGGCTCCCCTCCCCCTCCTCTCTCCCTTTTTTTTGACTCGATTCCTAACTTACCCAAAATTTGCGGGCCCCCCTGCTCCTTTCCTGCCACGCGTTTCCCTCTGCTGGCAATTCACTCCTTTCGGAGACTCTTTGTATTTTGCCGTTCAGCTCCTTAGGGAAAGTCGATGTCCTTCTTTTCCTTCCAGTGATTGACTATGGCTTTTCCGGTGAACCGTGGAAGTCGCTTCCTTTTATTCCTTCCTGTTTTTTGCCCTTAACGGGACCGCTAACAGAACTTTTTTTTTGCTTGTCTAGTCAGTACGAACTTGCCTTCTTTCTGCCTCGCCCATCGATGACAATTTCACCCTTTTTTGAGTCAGTGAGCTTTTGAGGTTTCTTTCTTTATAGCCGCTCCAGCCTTCCCTCTTATTATCCTCCCGCTTCCCCCCCTTTGTCCCTTGTCTCCAATCACCTTTTTTTTTAGACAGCGTAGGGATGTCCGGACTTACCATCGTTTTTTCAATACAGTTCCCCTGCATTCCCATCTGGGCAATGCCTCGTAGCACCTCTGTACGTTTTCCCCTCCCTCTTACATTTCACGGCTCATTAGATACCCCAAAAATCCCCGCTCACCTTTTTTTTCACCCTCTCCTTCAAGTTTAGTTTTTTACCGGATTCCACCCCCTTCCTTTGAATCTAGCTGATTGTCGATCCCCTTTTCCTTCTTCTTTTCCCCCCCCCCCAGTTGTCCCCTTTCACTATTTCCCCATGCCTATGCGCTCATGGTATCCTCGATTCTTCGACCCCCCGAGCCCCCCCCTCCCCTCAAAGTGCTTTCCCCGGCCTATTCATCGTTTTACCCATTCCAACCCCCCCTAACTCTTTTCATCCCTTTGTATCCCTTTTGACTTCCCTTAAGGTCTTAGCGCTCCTTTTTTCTCCGAGTTCTTCGTCCCCCCCCCCACCTTCTTCCGCTGCGTTCTTTTTTACTTCCGAGAGTCCTTGCGCCTTTTTCCGAAGTGGTGAATTTGTTATGCGCAGTCAGCCACACCCTCCCCTTTTTTTCCAACTGACGTCTCCTTGTTTTTTTTGGATGTGGAAATTACGCGAAGTCTGGTCCGCGAGGCCTTTAATACGCGCCTTTCTCCAGTTCTTCTTCTGGTTCTTTTCCCCGAACCCAGTTTTTTTCCTTTCGACCCAGGTGTGGATCACACTTTTTGATTCGGATCAAACTTTTTCCCCGTCTCCCCCCCGACAGACCTCTTTTTCCCGTTACATCGGCCCTCCGCGGCTTCCCCCCTCTTCTCTCCCTTTTTACGGGTCGATATTCACACATTTACGAAACGAGAACGGGTAGGTCCTTTTACCACTTGCATACGGCGCCGGTTTTTTTTTCCTTTTCCGATTCTTCCTCTTCGCAAGTCTTGTTTCTCTCTTTTTTCTAAGGCTCCAACATTTCTTGCGCCCTCTTTCTTTTCCTCCTAAGTTGTGTTGGAGCTTGAGTGGTCTTTGATGGTGGATCCTGTTGAAGTATTTAAAACCTTTCCTCTCTGGACCCGACCCCCTTCCCCCTCCCCACTCCCCATTACGACTCTCCGGTTGTCCTGAAAGGGGACACAAACCTTTTCTTCTGACGCCCAACAAGACCCTGACCCTCTGCGTAGCGTAGCTTGGCCATCTTTTTCGGATCCCCCCTCTCTTTTCTTTGTCTTTAATCTTGGGTCCTGTCCCTTGAGACCCTGAGCTCAGAACCTTTCCCAGTGTTTCCCGAAAACCGATCTTTTGATCGTCCATGTCCCGCTTGACCCCCCCCTTTGAGAGTTGATCAGCCAGTGCAGGATGCTTCTTAAGGACCCCCGGCGCCCGGACGACTCCCGCCGTACACACGCGGGTCCCTCTGGAATGCCCCTTGATCTCCCAATGTGATTCCCCACTTTCCTATTCCCCCCCAATAGTACCCTCTACTGTTCTTGCCGCTCTTTCCTTTCATGATCGAAGACTCCCTCTGCGAGACGTTTTTTACGCGACTTGTTTCTCTCACCATTCAAGCTCTGTCCTTTTCCCAACCAAACGGGTTTCCCCAAGGATCTAGGAGGGGCGAGCACCCCACGACTAGGGTTTTAATATTTAAACCCCACCGATTGAATAGCCTAGTTCCTCATTTTTAGTGTTTGGGAATATTACTCATCTTACGGTTCCCCCTTGAAGCTCGAAAGGATTTCGGCATAGCCTGTGAAAATCTTTCCTAGACCCTTCTTACCCCCTTGTGTTTTTTGGATGATCACCCCGTGAGAAATCTTCTCCTTAAGATTCCCCCCCCCCCCTGGATTTTCAGTTCCCATTCTTTGAGCGGATAAAGGTGATTTGTTGGTATCTCGTACCCATTCTCTCCCTTTTAGTGCCAAAGCCTATCTCCTCCTCCCCAGCCGCCTTTTTTTTTTCTCTTCACAATTGCCCCGACTAGCCCCCATTTTTTCAAGTTATTGGATGGGAGATTGCCTTTTTCCGATCTTTTTCTAGGCGCTTTGATGGCTTTTGCTTTTTCCTCTATTTCTTTTAAACACTTTGTGGTGGTTTGTGAGTTGGGATGTTGTCTCTCTTTATCGGCGAGGGGTCGTTCTCTCTCGGATGGATCCCCCTTCCCCGAACCTTACCTCCTTTTCCTTCCTTCCCCCAAAAAGATTGCGTTTTTTTTGTGACAGACGATGACACCTTTAAAGCACCCAATTTATTTTTGCCGATCTCACAAAGAAAGACCCTGGCCTTCTTCCCCTGTCCCCCCTCCGGTGTCTGACCAAAAAAACCAATCTCCACCCTAGAACCCTCCCCCCTTTCCGGCCTTCTTTCCCCTGTCACTTTTCCCATGACACGCCTTCCCAAAAGGCAGCGCCCTGACTTTTTTCCCCCTCCGGTTAGATTGACATGATCCCAGGGCATACTTGCCGGTTCTTTCCAGAAGATTAAAGTGATCGCTTCCCGATAACGCGTTTAAGAGGAGAGTCATTTTGGCTGTCCTCTTTTAGGGTTTTTAGGTATTGACTGTGATAACACAAAAAACACCCCGCTAAAGCATCTCTTATCTGACTTTATCCCCCTCTCGACCTTTCTGAGGGGGTAGTTATTCGACCCCCTTCTTGCTGTTCACAATCCTAGCATGCCCCCTCTAGTCCTTTCTTAGATACCGGGTCTTTTCCCCTTTCCTATCTCCCGATCCGTCCCCCTAACGAGGGATAAAGCCTCTCTCTTCCTTTCCCCCGTTTTTCTTTTCTTATGAGAAGTAGGAGTGGCCCAATGCGTCTCTAGAGGTTTCTCAAAAGTAAGAAATACTTCTTGCATCCGATGCCTTTTTCTCCCCATACCCTAGCCCTCAACCTCCCCTTCTTTCCCTCTTTGCTTTTGATATAGCGAGATCTCCCTTCTTCCTTGGGTTGACTTTATCTTTTCTAGCCGCGCGGGCCACTCTTTCCTTTCGTGGTTATTTTGAGATGGGCTAACTGTTCCGACTTAAGTTCTTCCCTGAGACACTGCCCTGGTCCCTCCCGCTGCCGCTTACCCCTCCTTCTACGTATCATGTTTTCCTACTCTCTCTTATCATCTCTTTTTTCCCGATCTGCATCGAGGCTCCGAGATTTCTTTCCCCCCGGAAACCCCACATTCTGCGATTCTTTTTTCTTGTTGCTTTCTCGTTAACCTGTTTTCCTGCCCCTCCCCGTTTTAGCTAGCTCCCCCTTCCCTTTTGTCCCTCTCTCCTTGAGACTGGCTTGACGCCCTGGTCATGCGTTCGCGTGGTGATTTTTCCTTGAAAGCTCTCCCAATCCAGGGCGTTGTCACAAGCATACTCCTGAACCCTTTCGGCTGTCAATCGGTTTTCGTAAGAGAACTGTTTGCATGCACCCTGGGACGTTCGATGCTGGTCTTCGACCTTGTCATTCAGTTGGGCTTGACCCCTTCCCAGAGCCACAGGAAACGTTTGGATGACGGAGATGGTTCATGCCCTTCTTATGTGTTTTTAGTTCTGTCATACAGACGCGTTTGACTCTAAGTTCCTTCAAGCTTTCTGCGTGGATTAGTACCCAAATTGAGCGTTCCTTTTGCCTCGCTTTTTACTGTTTCCCAAGCTCCGGCATCCTTTTCTATTCGGGGCTTCTTTTTTCCTGCCTTTTCGTTAGTTTTCCTTTAGAGCCCTTCCGCACGCGAGTGCCGTCCTCTATCGAACGTCCCCTTGTCAACTTAAAGGCTCCCTCCGTCTTTTCCCTCGAACTTTTGTCAGACTGCACTCTTTTATAAAGTGACCCGCCCCTTCATATTTATTGGCCGTCCTACTATGACCCGCCCTTAAGCTCTTAAATTCACCGTGCGCGACGACTGCCAGACCAAACATCCCCGCTATACATTGACAACAAAGATCATCGTCTACCAAGGGTTTTTAGTCTGGGTCAGTGCTGAGATTAGACTGATCTCCTGTTTCTCCATTCCACCAACTCCAACAACGGGTTGTCAGACCTTTTTCCATTTTTGCCTCTTATTTCTCCCCCTCACTAAGGTCTGGTTTTTTTTTTTTTGTTTCTTTTTTTTTTTTTTTTTTTTTTTTTTTTTTTTTTTTTTTTTTCTTCTTCTTTTTTTTTTCTTTTTTTTTTTTTTTTTTTTTTTTTTCTTTTTTTTTTTTTTTTCTTTTTTTTTTTTTTTTTTTTTTTTTTTTTTTTTTTTCTATCCGATTTAAGTCATATTAAAAACACGAGAAAATCCAAAAACCTAAACTATTTAGTGGACCCAGATTACATGTTTCAATCCCCTCTCTCCCTTTCCCCCCATGCTTTGTTTCTCCCGCTTTTGTATCATTTTGCTCGTTGTTCTTCCTTTCACGGCGCTTTTCTTTGTCCCTTTTAGCCCCCCCAAACACCAATCAACCCTCCCCCATATCGCGGTTCTTCATGTCTCTTGTTAACCGCCTTTATATCGGAGAATTTCTCTTTTCTTTGTGGTCATGAAGGCGCAGTTTCCCCCACCCAATTTTCCGAAATCTTTTAAGGGGACTGACTTGAATCCTTTAACTCGTTCTGAGTCTGTACATAGGCCGGGATCCCGCGAGTTTCTGATCCGGAACTGCTTTTATCGAACTTCTCTTTCCCTCCGACTTTGGGCAGGCTTCCACTCCGTATTCTGGAGTGCTTCCCCTTTTAGCGCCGTGAAACAAAGCCTAACGGTTGGCTTCTTGCCCTATGTCCAGCCTCTGGGCCCGCTTGCTTTTTTTTTTTCTTTTTCCGAACCACCCTTTGTCTCCTTTCCCCCCCATTTTTTAAACTAATGAGGAACCCCCCCCCCTCCCCTCCCTTTAGAAGGTTCCCGTTTCGGCCTTGCCCCCGTCGGTTACAATATTTCCCCGCTGTTTATATCTTAACGGACCCCCCCCTCCCCACCCATAGATTGGCCCATATAGTCTTCCTCATCAAGTTGTTATTTTTTCGAGATTTGAGCCTGAGGTTGTCCCTTTCTTTTGAGATCTCCCCCTTCGCTATGGAAGATCAGACAGCTCACAAGACGAACTAGAAGGCCTCTTGCATTTTACCATACCGTTCTCGTACCCCAATGTTGTTTGCCTCCTCTATTTTTCACCCCCTTTCCGGAACTTTTTTGACTCCCGCTGGTGGAAATGTTCCCTTTTTGCCACTATTGGGTTTGTCGGCATACTTCTTTTTTTCACCCCTTTTGCTTTAATCTCCGTCAAATTTGATCCCTCCCCTTTCCGAATAGTATTGCAAGGCTTTCTTCTAGTTGATCGCAGCGCAGGCTCTGCGTGAACTCCCTTCCAGCGCCTCCCTGACTCGTTTCTCATTGAGGCCACTCTTTCCCAGTATAGCCCTTTATGAAAAGATAAGCTATGACAACTTTTCCCCTCTCCTAATGTCGATTCTCTTTCTCCTCCCGCATGACCAAAGAAGATAGACCTCCCGAGAGACCTGCTTTGGTTTCCCAGACAGTCGCACGCTTACATGTGTGTCCCCTTTCCTTAATTGCCCCCAAAACGGTCCCCCCGCTGAAAAATGCTGGAGGGCAAACCCCACTTTCGAGCTTCAATTGACGGTAAACTTTGCTTGTTTGAAATAGCTAGATGGGCTTTCCTTTTTATGTTTATTTGTGATGATCTCAGGAAATAGAGCTCCCGAACGGTTGAGCGTTCAGGTTCACGGGAAATTCCCGCGGAAAAAGTAGTACGGGGGAGAGTTTTTGTCTTTTCCCGATCCGAAAGTCTGCCCTTACGCCGGTCAAAAGTCCGTCCCCCCCACCGATTCATTCTCCGGTTTGGTCCGGATTTGGGGCTGATAATGGGTAGGTTAGCCTTAATTTCGATGCTTTTATTGTGCACCGTTTCTGAGATGAGAAGGACTTAGGAAGCTGACAATTTAAGAAGAAACCTGGATCGGACTTTAGGGCCCGAGTGTGGCAGATTCCACCCTTTACTCTTTGGAGAGTCGGAGGAATTTTGAGTTCGCCCCTACCGAGGTTGGATGCCGAGACAATAGCGTGTCCTTTTTGGCTAAGACCGACCCCGGAGGCTAACACTCCACATGAACCCCTTCCCTCACCTCTTCAAAAGAGCTCTTCTCGATCAAGTCGAAGTTTTTAGTGAGAATGAACGAAACATTCGAGACTGGCCTTCCGATTCCACAACCGAGACATTTTATGCACCTTATAGCTTATACCTCGCCAGCCACAACCATAAGCTTCCGACCCCCAGGCATGCCGGTCACCCATTTTCAGGTCCTCCCCTAGACCCCCATGAAAATCCCAAGTCCTGAAAAATCCTTTCAACTAAATCTCACTAAATTGATTATGGCCTTAAGGATCCCCTTACTGTCTAGTCCGATCCGATTTACCCCGAGCACTTGCGACCTTTTTTCCCCCATGTTCGAAGGGTGGTCCGCAATGGCTTTCTAGTTCGTCTTTTCTCTTTCCCATTTTTACCCACGACAAGAATTTCTTTTTGGCGGGCTTTCTCCTAATTTCTCCTCCCCCCTACCAGTATTGGCCCGCTCGTTTGGTATCTCTACCCCTTTTTCTTTGGACGAAAAAATGTTTAACCCACCGCTTCCTCCGCTATCGTCAAGCGATGTCGCCTCCATGGTCCCTTTCCGCCTGCTCTAATAGTATGCTCTCCGAAGGAGATTGGCACTCAGCGATAGGACATCCTCGCGCTTTTTATTTTCTGTTTGCCTTGCTCACTTCCTAGTTGAAGTCAGAAACCTCAGTAATGTTCTCTTCCAATCCCCGAATCAAGCAACTGTGCCTATCGTTGCTCCGTCTTTTTCGTTCTCGATCTCCTCTTTTCCTCTTTTTTTCCCTTTGTGGTGTTGCATCTCGCTGCTCTCTCTAGTTCAAACGATCACTTCTTTGCTGGAGAACCCTTCCATGTGAATTGTTCTGAATTGCGCCCCTCGTTTTCTCTTGCCCCCCACTACGTTTCTTCCCTGCCCGCTCCAGCTTCTTCAGCCTTAATGAATCGAGAGATCCCTTATTTCCGCCGAGTAGAATAGCCAGGTTACGCACCCGGTACTCTTACCTTCTGCCTTCCTCTTTCCTTCTTTTCTGATATTGCGATTTCACATTTTCTCATAAAGAAGCGTCCATTGTTTTAATACCTATCTTGGACTTTTCCTTACTGAGTTCTTTCCGGCCCCTCGCTAGAATCTTTCGTTAGGTTTTCTACCCCCCCAGCGCATATAAATAAAAGGTGGGCACACTTTTCCTCCCCCTTCCGCTTTTTTGAAAAGTAGGTTCTCTGCTGGCCCCCGGTCCCCTTTCCGACTGACTGCGGTCTATTTCTCCTTTTGGAGGCATTCAGATGTCTTTGCAGGTGCTTCTTTTTGGCTTTCCCTGATTGAACGTCGTTTAATTTTTTGTCCCGAGACCCCTTTTTTTCGCCTTCGATGGCCCCCTCCCGTTATGGGGTTTCCCGTTTTAACGCGTTTTTTCAAAAAGATAAGTGCATTCCCTTTCTATTCCCGGATACGGCACCTTGCCCTTGATTGTCTGCACTTTATGTTTTGCCCGTTCGACTTCCGACCAGCAGATTTTTTTTATTCGCTTGGTTCTTTGCGTTTTTATGGTTAGCCCCGCTGTTTCTAGAGAGCACCTCTCTTTTCTTTTTTTTCTTTTCGCCCTTCCCCCACCTTATCCAATCCCTCCTTTTCGCTTCCCCTTCCCGCGCGAGAAAATAGTTCCCCAGCTTTAGTCAATAGCCCCTCGTCCAGTATTAACGTCACCCATTAATATTTTTGCCCCCTGGACTTATCCTCAACCTATACTTTCTTCGAGCAACTGGTCCGGCTCCCTCCGAGATACAACAAACTTGTAAAGAATGGACTGAATCCTGACGGCCCGAGAATTTTTTTTCTTTGCAGGTTTCTGCCTCTTGTTGTAATGGTTTAATAAGGACCACCTTCCCCCACCGGGTTGTAGAATTTTTTTTTGATTTTTTCACACTGCCTCTTCAAGATAAACTCCTGTAGGTGCTTTCTATTGACTCGGTCTGAAGAGCCACCCCCCGATCCCCAATGCCCCTCCATCTTCTTTACAGTTAATCATCACATAATCCTCTGTTTCTTCGTATCATTGACAACGTTTTGTTGCCCCATACCCTGGCGCCGCTGGAATTTTTTTTTTTCGTATCACCCTTCAGGTCTCTCCGGTCTTTTCTTTCTTCTTTTTCCCTTCCGCGTGATACTCGTGTAGAGAAGTTTTTTTTCCCTTCTGCCGCAAGTTTCCACGACCACCTTTTCTCCTCAAGGAATTCGATTGCTTTTTTCCTCCTACTTTTTTACTCACCTAAAAGTTCGTAGGGGTCTCTTTTGTCGCCGAATACTCGAGAATGACTTGGTGGCCCTTTTGCTGAGTCCCCATTCCGGAAATCCAGTTCTCCACGATTGATCCCCGGGTCTTTGCACCGTTTTGACTTTCCTATTCTTCTCCTCCCTCCTCTTACCGTTTCCCTCTTTTCATTTACGGGGATAAGTGCACCCTCTGTAAGCCTTCGTCTCTTGACGTCAGCCCTTCGGGGTCTTTATGTGCGTCTCCCACAATTGTCGAATGGAGAACGGGTATTTCCCCTTATGTCTGTCCCCTTACGGTCCAGGTTAGGAGTTTGAGAGGTGCCCTTTGAAATATTTCGAGTAGCCCTTCCCCACCTCCTTGCCGGCTTCCCC
>Ga0179593_1719783_pt1 | contig 11239 bp, 10 predicted proteins | sample CZODoug2_1_08_16_FD_185931 | JGI IMG/M metagenome (GOLD analysis project Ga0179593, IMG submission 185931) | Vadose zone soil fungal communities from Angelo Coast Range Reserve, California, USA - CZODoug2_1_08_16fungal (PacBio error correction) | ecosystem: Environmental > Terrestrial > Soil >... | reverse complement strand
CCTCCCTTTAGCTTTCGGAACGCTGAGCGGCGGCAAAAAATCCGTGTAAAAACTTCTCAGAGGTTCCTTCAGCGGTGTGTATTCTTCTTCCCTCCTCGACTAACGGACGGCACCACGTTTTTTTGGCACTGAGAGCAGTGGAGTCGACTATCACTCCGAAGTCTTTTCGTATGATATGTGCAACTTTTTTTTGCCACCCCCCCCCCCTACCCCTTCAACTGAGCGTTCCCACAGACTTTGTTTGTGCCTACGTTTCTCCCCTCTGCGGGTCAACTCTGGAATTTGAGCGCTATCTCACGGATGCCTGTGGCCTGGTCCACTCCCGGATAAACACATCACCGGCTCTGGACTGACACTTTATGATGGCCACCTCGTCTCTTTAACGTCCTGTGACGCCTGAAAGGGCATCCCAAAACGAACTGATATCCAACCATCTTCCGGAAAATTCCTTTTGCGGCAATATAAATTCCCCCATTTGTCCCCAAAGCAGGTTCCTTTTCCCCCTGAATTCTCCTTGGTTTGATGTCAGCGGTTTCCTTTTTCTAAACAGCACATGACGCCTTTAGTGAGGCCAAAAGCGTGATGTCTGCTTTCTGTGTTCCGGAAAAGAGCCTGAAATCTAAGTCCCAGATTTCTCTTCGAACCGATGATTCCCGACTGGCAGACTGTGACCTGAATTGAAAACATAACAACTAGGCTTCTCCCCTTTGCTTGTCCCCCCCTTTCTCTACGACGGATGGATTGGGCACTCGAAGTTTTTTCCCTGCACAAAAGAGCTCGCGCACCAATTTAGATACCCCCCCTTCCTTAAGGAAGTCACCTGCTGGACCTGTTCTTCTCTTTCATACGGTTACGGTCTTTTTCTCCGGTCCCCCCCCCACTCAGAAATCACAGCGCAATCTTTTACCCCCCCCTGGCCCTCCTTCTGATGGTCGTCCTCTTTTGGATATCCAGAACTTTTGAAGGGGTCTCTAGGATGCTTCTCCTTGGTATTAAAAAGCATACCCGGAATCTGTTTCATGTTTCAAGACCCTTTGAGCTCCCCACGGAGAATCAGGCGCAATTTTTTCCTTTTGCAAAACAGAGGGGTCTTCGTGAGGCTGTTCCCTTCCAGGATTTTTCTTTTAACAACGGGAGCGGCGTTTCGACGTCTCAATTTCTTGCCAACCCTTTTTTTTCAACTCGGGTTCTTTGAATGCATTCTGGAAGTTTCTCCGTTATCTTATTAAGAAACGCTTAGACGATGCTTTCCTCCCTGATGGCAATGTTTCTCCCGTATCTTTTCCTCCCTCGGAAGGCAGATGGTGGCTGTCAAATCCGGTTTCAGCATCCTTTGAATGTGGAAACGAAGGCATTTCTCTTGATGGCAGTCTTTCCTCAGTAGCGGTCTCTCAATTTTCTTTCCCCACCAACGTTGGTGAGCCGCTTATCCCCCGCTGCCCCTTGCGGTGGCTATCTTTTTTCCAGTTTGCTTCCCTTCCCCCCCACCGTAATGCAAGAATGTAGAGGCTTCGCCGAACCCCCCCTTTCTGGTCCCCCCCCCCTCAAGGCCGGTCTGCCACGGGCGGCGTTTTTTTGTCCCCATTCTGAGACCTTTTCCATGAGTCGGCGATTGGTCAAAGACTCCTTCTTTCAAGTCCTTGTGGATTAAATCCCATTGTTTGCCCCCCACGAACGGAATTCAATTTTGCCCCCCCTTTGATTTACGATCATTCAACTATTCCCCTGGTTCGTTTTTTACGTTGACGCAGCCCCCTGCTCTTCTACCTGCTAAGAGGACCCCCCACCGAGTATGCTGCGCTCTCCGTAGTTTTAAGCCCCAGACGTATTGGAGTCCATGTTTCGTGATTTTTAACTGGTAGTATTGGAATTTGCTGTCTTTTTTTTTCTCGGCAAAATGGCGCAGCCAACGACGACTTTTGTAATCCTCTTGGCGGACCGACTCCGTCACCGTTCCTCTTTCCTACCCTTAAATCACGGTACCTTCACCCAATCATCCCCCGGATCCTTTAATTCCTCCTTTTCAACTCTAGGTTTCTCACCCCTTCCCCAGGAGTGAATATGGCCCGCTGTGCCAATTATTGAATCCGGGAACAGAATCTTGTCCCCTAATGTTCCAAACTTTTCTTTTCCCCGTTTATGACCTAAAGGAGTCTTCGGAGGGGAGTTTAGAGCTGATTGGCATCTCGTATTGCACGGATTTTTTCTTCGAAAATCCCTTTTAATAGCAACCTCTCCCTTCAGGAAATTATCACGACCTCGTGCGCCTGATTTCTTTTATGGCGTTAATTTATGTTATCACGTCTTCAACGATTCCTCCTCTTATCGCGCAAATCCTGAAAATTTTGAGTAAGGGGAGACTGCCTAATCTTAGTGCCTTCTCTTTCTCGCTTTGGGCGACCCTCCTTGTTTGCCCTCTGATTTCCCCTCCCCAAGTCCAAATAAATGGACGGGACACCCCAATCAACCCCCGAGTGTCTCCTTGAATTCTGTCATTCATTCGGGTATCTTCTTTCTCCCAAGACCCCTGAATATAGTTTTCATCAATCGTTGTTTGTTTAGCTGCGGTGCGCGAGGCCGATACCCTGCACAAGGTCCTTTTAGTCTTTCTCCCGCGGGTTGAGTTGTGTCAGCAATTCTTTTTCCTTGTGTTTCCTCTTTAGTTAAAACGTCCAATGGTTTCGCCCCCCCATCCTATAGGGCCTGCCAATTCGTTCCGTCCCTTCTCCTCTATTCACTTTTACTTTAGATCAGCGCTTTTCCCTTCTTGAGTTCTTCTTCTGGATCCGTAATTAGTCCACTACTTCCCCCCCAAGTCCTCGGATAATACGGGAGATACGAAGGTGAGCTGTGTTTTTCACCAAAAAGGTCGTCCTGCCTCACCCTGGATGACCCCTTGAGAGCGTTTACAATCCCCCCGGCTCTTAAGCGCCACGCATTGCTTTGTCCTAATTTCCCTGCACCGCAAAATCACTTTCTCGGTTCCGGTGCTAACTTACCCAGCGACTCTTCATATTAGCTTGTAGTTTTTAGTCCCCCGAGTTCGTTCAGGCACTGCGATGCTTTTTAGGTACAATTTTTTTGTAGTGATTTTCCTTTTTCCTTTGCCGCGGAAAGTAGCGTTCTCGACTTCTAACCCCGTCGTCTTGCCTGCGACATTTTTTCCTATACGCCCCCTTCAAAATCTTAAGTGAAACGTCACTAAATTGCGAAAAAGATCCGTAATCTTTCTTTCTTAGAATTTCAGCATCCCATAAGGGCTAAGTTAGACAATTTGTCCAGACTAGCGATCGTAACGTACACGCTAACCAGTCTTTTCTCGCGATGATCGTCCCCCCTCTTTCCCCGTCCTAAGGAGTTGTGGTGAATTCACCCGTTTGCATTCCTCCATAATTAGAATTTATCCTTGCAATCCGATACGTGACTTTACGTCTTGTTCCACCCTGACAGTCGCCTTTCCCACTTTTGATCGTTGGCCCAAGCAGTTTCTTTTATTCGTCTGAATTCGATTTATTAGAATGGGTTCTTTCTCTGGTCTCACACACAGAAGAGAGATGTTGCCCTCCGCCCTCAAAATCTTTTATTTCAAGATGCGGATATATGGTGACCTACTTTCTAAAGTACACTTCCCCCCCTTTCTCGGATTCTTAGTCCCGGTCTTTTACATACCCCAAACTTACCGACTTCTACCCCCTTTCTTTCACCCCCCTCCCCTACTCTCCTCCCCCACACTTCCACTTTAGCACCATCCCCCATGTCCTTCCTAATCTCACTCCCAACGTCGTGCGGGCTTCCAGGACACCCCTCCCTACCTCCTTGGCAATCTCTCCCTTACACCCTCTCTGTCGTCCCTACTAACTTCTTTCGTCCCAGTCGATGTGATTATAAAGGACCCTGTTTCTTACAGAGGCTGTCTCAAACTAACTGGTTGGATTCTACTTCTTATTGAGCAACCTCTCAAGATTTCTGAACATGTAGGTCCCCCCCCCTCCCTCCTCAGACCATACAAGCCGCTGCAACGTTTCCTCACCTTATTACGGTGATCCCTCCAGCCTTCTCATTGCAATTTTCAGGACAACCGGGGCATTGGCCCCCCCTTTCGAAACCCCCTTTTCGACTACTCCCCGGAGCGGACCCCCCCGCTTTTTTTACCCCAAGATTCGCTTGCGCATGCGTCTCTGTTGCTGTCGGTGCCCCCTTCGTAGGAGAGCTTTGCGTTGGGACAACCGTGCAGTAGGTCTTTCCCATTCTTCAATTCATCTTTCACAGGGAAGTGGAGAAAATCTGAGACCACTTTTCCGCCTTTTTCCATCCTTTGTTAAGGCTTTGCGCTCTTATGTATGGGGGTTGACGATCCGTTCCGTCCGTGAGACCACTGTAGAATCTCCCCCAGATTTCAGATTATAGGGATTGCCCTCTTTGTGCTTCGTTTGTTTGACTACCAACGTGAAGATTTGCGGCCTGTCCTTCCATTCGAGGTTACCGCCCCGAAGGTTTCTCTTTAGTTTGTTGCTTCTTTTTCTCTAGAGGGAAATTCCCACACTTCACTGGTGCCAGCATCATAGTTTAGCGGAACGTGTCCCTTTAGTGCATTTTCAGTTATTTCTTGCATGGGACATCTCTCACTCAAGCTGTTCAGGTGTCTTTCTTTTACGGTAAGCTCGTAAAGAGACATCCCCCCTATCCCCAGCCCATCTTTGGGCATTGTTACGTGCTAGTTCCGCTTGAAGGGCCCCTTTCGGTTCTGAGATTGAGTTCAGGGTGTTTTGCCCATTCTTTGCTTCGAAAAAGATTCTGGTGGTGTTTTTCAGCGTCCTTGATAGCCAGTAGTTGAATGAGTTTACCCCCCTCTTGCTGCTTACGGAAGACCAGTAGGCGTTCTCCAAGTAAATGGTTTTGAACTTATCGGAGAGTTTATTTCCAAGCGAGGCCTCTCTCTGAAAGAGATGTCCTTTCAAATAAAGTTGCAAATGCCAGAATTTTACATTAGGAGGGATCTTAATCCTACTGGTGTCTTAGGAAAGCCTCACGTTGGTCTTCATAGCAAGTTTTGCTCAAAGTCAAAAACTCCCCCCTTGCGCCGTGCCAACCCTGTTTTTTTTCTCCTTCGGGCGGCCTAAGGTCGATTATATATCTCTTGCCTTCGTTCTTTATTCGACTTGGTAGCTCTCGGGGCCTGGCCGAGCGGGCTTCCCCAACTGTTGTTTTTGTAAACTTGCTCAAGATTTTCTTGGACCCGGTTTTTTCTTCCCCGACACGGATCACGGACGGACCAGCCTAGTTACCGGAAGCAAGGAGTCGAATCCAACCGAAGAAGGGAAAGGTGCTTTTTAGCTGTGTCTTTCTTGAAAACTCCCCCCTTGACGTCCCCCCCATTTCCCTCCTGGGGTAAAAGACGGCGATTCATACCGATTTCGCGTGTTGGAAAGCCCTTTGAGATAATCGGAGATGCAGTGTATTTTCCCTGCCTTTTCCCCTAAACGCAACCTGCGGCAGGGGAGACCATGATTGCTGGACAGTTTCTAAGGCTGTTGTGCAGCCGCCAGGTCCCTCACTCGAAATAAGAAACCCGATGGCCACCTTCACATCCCGTCCACAATTTGCCAAATGGCTGCCAGAATCGTCTTTGAGTGGGGGCTCTGCGACGTACCGGCAAATCCAAGGACTCTTTCGTCTTTTTTGGAGCAGTTATGGCCCGGTTCGGAATCCGCCCCAAACTCCCTGTGCACCCTGAACAACGAGCGGAACTCTTGGATTTGCTTCAGACTGGCTTTTTTTCCCTGACGAGAGAAAGACCCTTTTCCCCCAAAAAACCTTCTCCCTTGGCGGGCGTGAAAAACCGGCTGATTGTGCAAAGTCGTTCCGGGGGAGAATCTAACAACGAGCCCGCGCGCACCCACTCAGTCCAATTCTGGAAGCATGGCGAAACCAGTGGTCCAGTTGCAGTCGTTGAGGCAACCAACCCACGCGACCTCGGCATTCAATGCTGGCCAGCGGCGGATGGTCGCATCATACCAAGGTGAGATTACTTCTGCGATAGGAGCTTGCAAGCCGACGCCTCCTCAGACGGCTTCCTGCGGGTGATACCGCTCTGAAGCAACCGGAGACGAATGGGCGCTCCTTTTGTTCACAACAGAGGGGGTCCCGCGCCGAGGCGGTCCGCCACTGGAGCGGAGCTCACACTCGGCCGGTTTTACCCCAATTTCTGGCGGTTATTAGAAGGCGGGAAGAGCCTGTACGTCCGGGCCTTTCTGCCGCCCCGCGGTGATTAAGCATTCATCGACTGCTGTACTCGGATCATGACCGAAGGCCTGTTGCGCTCAAGCGCCTTTCAATAGGCATCGCAGATTTTCCCGGTCGATGAGACTGTGGCGTTGCGGCGCCGATCTCAGCCGTGACCCCTCCCCGCATCGGAAATCCTTTCCTCGGCGTTTAGCAAAAGATGCGCGACTTTGGTTTCTTTGAGTCCCCCTTCTTCATTGCGAGTCATCGCTTAGCCGAATCAAACTTTTTCCCCCGCCGGCACGGGCGTGATTGTGGAACAGAAGCCAATCACCCGGCGCTTGAGCCGGCTGAGCAAACTAATGATGTGGCCTTACCCCTTTGAGCCGCTTACGTCCCCAAAGAACGCATTTCAAATTGATTTTTTGATGACGATCATCGCTCAGAAACTGGTTGCTTGAAGATCAACGAGTGACTGGACGCACTGCCTACCTGCCGTACATATGATCTGGCGTCGATCACTCTTCTCGTTCGACCGGTAGTTGAACGATTTTTGGAACTTTCTCTGTGGCTGATCGGCCCAATTTTTTCGGCCCTTTCCGCTTTTTTATCCCTCGTAGGTTCGCACGGCCGCCCGCGTCATTCCAGCGAAAATTCATCACCCCCCGTCCTAAGGGCCAGCTCGGAATCCTCCCGCCGCCTAGGTCCAACCAGCGAACTCCTGCTTTTCTCCTTTTAAAAATTCCCTTGAATCCGGACTCCGTAGTGTTGGAGGAACTCATTTTTCCATTTTCTTTACCCTTTATTGACATCCATTGAGTATAGCTTTAAGGTCAGCTCCCCCATTGGAGATTGCTTTTCTGTACTTGCTTCTTTTTCTCTTTTCGGGAATCGAACCTATCACCGTCACTTCGGACAATTCATCTCTTAATCGGTCGGAATTTGGAGTCTAATACGGATCCTCTCAACCTCCTCACTTAAGGATCGCGCCCTCCCCTGAAGTGGCACTCCTGGAAGGTTGAATTCGCAGGCCGACGCCAGGTCTTTCGGTGACCCTTTATAAGATTTCCCCCCCCCACGGGAAAATACACTGCAGGGGAATCACCTCTCATCATCAGAGATTCTGGCGGCTCTGTGCCCCAAATGTTTTCTGTCTCTTGAAACCGGTCATCCCATCTTCATCCTCTACGTTGGTTGTCTCTTCCTCGGTTCCTCGCTCTGACGCCTAACCATTCAACAAGGCAGGCGAGTCAGAATTCTTTCCTTTTTGGCGTGTTCGTCCTGCCAGGCCATTTATGTCCCGTTTCCTTCTATTTCTTTTACCCCTTAAGTCGCTCGACGAGACTTCGCTAGAGCTCCGGTCCCCTGCCCCTTCATTAGGTATTTCGATCCGTAAACGCTCGAGTGTCCGTAGCACGCCAACAACTTTGAAAGATCTCGTCCTTTCCCTTACGGTGGAGGGAGATTCCACGTCCCTCCTCTCCAGCTGCTGCACTTAAGAGAGGCCAATCTACAATCGGCCCGGACTTTTTCCCTTTGTGTAACGTTTCCAGGCACCTCAAAAGAGTTCCTCACCCCCCCTTTTCTGCTGCGTTCCCTTTAAGTGTTTCCAGAGAGAAGATTCTCTTCTCCAGTTCTACCTCACCGAGGCGTTTATTCATTTAAATATTCCTTGCTGCGGGCCCCTTTACATTTTGATGTCTGTCTTCAGCTTGACGGGGACGGGCCTTAGGATTCTACACGTACTCGTATTGACTGAGCCCCCGTGGTCCCACTCCTCCCAGTCCATATCCAGTTACAATTTCGTCCTTGCCAACATTCCCTTTCTTTACGGGTCAGCACTAACTCTTCGGCCTCGGAGTTGCAGTCCTCTTTTTTCTTCAACGTCCTCCCGACAAGTTTCTGAGTCGACTTCCCCCCCAAATGAGTGTCCATTGAGGGCTCGGTAATTGCGGTTCAAACCGTGGTCTTTTCCATTTACTTTTTTCCATCTTCGCGTGTACCGCTGCTTCTCGTCATTGCACAAACTGCCCCCCGACCGGCGTTGCTGGCACAAAGACCCTTTTTATTTTAGAGCGAGGAACTCGTTCCCTTGGTTGTCAGCCTTTAAAGTCCACCGCCGACCGCGAGTCTTGTGCTTAAGCCTATCGCACCTTTCAGCTCTCCCTCCTTCCTTATCTCCCCCGTAGTCCGACTCCCGTTTCCCGTGACACCTTTTATATTTCCGGTTCAGCCACATCTTCCTCTCCTCTCACGTTTCTTGCGGAAATACGGGCCTGACATCCGCCTGCGCTCGCGCATATTTCGCAGGTGCAGTCTTCGCCCCTGCCCCACTCTTGCTCCAGGCTCTTCCCTTTGATGTTGTGCCGAAGTTGCTTCACGCTTGTTCTCAAAATGTCGACATTCCTGAACCTCCCGATGGGTTGCCAAAAGTGATTCTTCATTCTGAGTCTCTCTTCCAGCGCTTTTCCAAGGAGTAGGCGTTTTTTTTTCTTTTCTTGCCCAAGGACCCCAAAAAAAAAACGAAGTTTTCCTCTATCCTCCTTCATAATCGCCAACTTCTTTTGATCCCGCCGAGGATCATTTGGGAAGTCGAGTTGCTTGTCCTTTTGGTGTGCGCTCCAAAGCTTTTCTTATGTCTTTTCCCGTTTTTTTTTACTTTCCTTTTTTTTCCAGTCAGTAACGAGTTTACGGTGACATTTTGCGTTAACTTTTTTTGAACTCCATTCCCCCGCACATTCCTGCTGTATTAAATTTAGACGGCGCAGTTCCTTCAGTTTTAGTTCTTTTTTGACCAGTTATTCGTAGCAAATTAAACCTCAATTTCTGAATATTCTTCTTTCGATGAGTTTCGTTGAAACGTTGCCAGGAGCGCTTCCCTTTGGGACACTTCACACGTTTCTAGCAGAAAGGACGGTAACTCCCCGCGGAACATCCAACACTCCTGTTCTTGTCAGCCCCCCCAACCCCTCTTTTCCACTGTGGACGTTTAGTTCCCTTTAGATTTGCCGTTCTTATGGTCTAATGAGTTCCGGGTTTTTGACGAGTCCCCTTTCTTTCTAAACGATGTTTCCCCTTTCTCATGCAATGCTCTCCAGAGTTGCATTCTCATTCCAAGGGAAATTCCCCATTACTTCCTCTATAAAGAGGCTATTCCCTGAGTCTCTACTACCCTCTCCTCCTTTGTACGTTCGTTTTCAGCCCTTGAAAACTCCATCCTCCACCACCCTTATTATTCTTTCTTCGAATCCAGCCCTAAGGCCACTTGACGTAAACAGTATCGGGACCGCGCTCAACCCACATCCTTGGTCTAACTGGCAAATTCTCCGCCCGGATTTTTTGTCCAACTCCGCGTTACTCAGGTATCTTTATATCTAGATATTTTTCCAAAATTCCTTTGTGCTCTTCTCTCTCCCTAGAAATGTCAGAGGAAGGGCGTTCTAGTCAGTGAGACAAAGCATTAACTTAGGTGCCACGTCAGAACCCTTCTTTTGGTCTTTAACCTATCCCCGGTGCGCCACCAGCCTTTTGACCTCTTTCACAGACCCAAGACGTGGGCGTTCGAACTCCCGGTTTGGCTGCTAGCGAGGTCAATTCCCTCGAGACCCAATGACATTCTCTTTTCCCCACCTTCTTGTAATGAAAGAACTTTATTTTCTTCACGAGCTTTCCATTTGACAGAGGAACATCATTGGATGCAGTTTCCTTCCCCCTATGCCCCGAACTGAGTCGCATCGACAATGATGACACCCAGCGTTTCGAAAGTAGATTGTCGCGCCGGGGAACGAACCCAACCCCCTGCCACCCCCTCCCCCGATGTGACAGGAACTCTGCTTTCATCAATTAAATTGCCAACTGTTCATGGTGATCTGGGGGGTTTAGATTTTCAGGTGGATCTTGGGGGGTCTCCTCTGATTCTCTTGGGAATAGCCCCCTTGAAAAATATTTGCCCGGAAACCCCCCGAAAGAGGACAGTCCCGATATTTCTGACTCTTGGTTTATTGCTTGTTTGTTTTTATTAACCTCACTCAATAGAAAACTCCCCCAAAGGTGCTGGCTTGAGAACTTGTTCTCTTTGACTTTCCGGAGAGTCTCCCTTTGCTTTCTCAGGGGTCTGGCCAGTATGCCTCCCAAATCCCCTCCCCCTCAGACTGGAATTCAGGGAGTCCCACCTTCCCTCCCTCTTGTCCCGTCCCCACTGGCCCTCAATCCCTAACGGCTGGGTAGAGGCCCACCTCCTCCCAGCCCTCTCCCCTCCCAATGATCCAGCGGGCGGTTCTTTCGCGGTGAGATTGCAGTCATGCCTAGGAGTTTTCAATACCCTCGACGTTTGCTCTGGGCCCTCTTCCTCCCTTTGCTTTTTTTGGCACTTACAAACCCCCCCCTATCCTCTCTGAATCCTTTTGTTTTCCCCCTAGGGATCCCTCTCATCTTCGGCGTTCTTGGATTTTTTCTCTTGTGCGAAATCTTGGTACCGGCAACCTTTTCTTTCCCCCCCCTTGGACATTCGATCGTTGAAGAGCCTTCTACTTTTGCCTTTCGGTGAAGCTGGATTACCCATGCTGCTTTTCGGCTTTCCTCGCAGGCCAAGTTAGCGATTATTTCTGTTCTTGTTCCCCCCGAGTCCCGAAGAGATTGCCCCCCCCCCAGAAGTCCTCCGAGTTGTGGAAAGTGACTCTCTCTCGAAGAGAGCGTTATTTCTGTTCCCCCTTTGCGCCATTTTTCCTCATAACCCCAAAAGATGCGCGCTGCAGTTTGGTGGAATTCTTTCCTTGATTCTTCCCGAATGTTATGAATGTCCCTCCTTCCCCCATCCTTTCCCCATCGGGCGGTTAGTCCAGTCGGCAGGCTTTCTTAAAATTCTTTCCCGAGAAAGCCTTCCCCCTTCCTCTGCGAGGCTCTCCAACCTCTGGATTCCCCTCCCTTTCCTTGACCCCAACGATTTTGAAGCCTCTTCCCCCTTTTCCTTGAAATTTCTTTACGGATGATCTTCCTTTGAAACTTTGCGTGCTTTTCC
>Ga0179593_1687637_pt1 | contig 11239 bp, 12 predicted proteins | sample CZODoug2_1_08_16_FD_185931 | JGI IMG/M metagenome (GOLD analysis project Ga0179593, IMG submission 185931) | Vadose zone soil fungal communities from Angelo Coast Range Reserve, California, USA - CZODoug2_1_08_16fungal (PacBio error correction) | ecosystem: Environmental > Terrestrial > Soil >... | reverse complement strand
TTCCCCCTTCCAGAAGCATTTTCCCTCTCCCCATTCTTTTCCCCTGAAGGAAGCTCTGCCGCCCCCCTTTCTCTTTCTAGTTTTCTTTTTAATTCGAAGGTATCCTTCCAAACTCTTACTCTCCGCTTGATTCCGCCTGCGAATGATAACCCGTCCCCGTTGCTATGGAATCCCTAAGTAGATGAGGCTTTTCTGAATCCCCCTTATGGCGCCGTCCTCCTGAAGATGTCTTTTAGGAGGATCAGATTGTGGCGGTGATCCCTTCTTCCTTTTCGTTGCTTCCCCCCACCCTTCCAGAACTGATGTTCTCTTTTTTTCCCAGTAGAAAGAAGCATCTCCATTGTATTTCCCCTCTCCCCCGGTAACACCCCTTTCACGACACTCTTCCCCTTTTTCTTTTTTTCACCAGCACAGATCTCTCCCCCTTCCCTGCAGCGACCCTCCTTTCCTCAAACGAACACTCCGGCCATAAGTTCCTTCTTCTTTCGTTGTCTCTCAAAGACAGGCTGTTTCTGCGAGGAACTTCTTCCATGAACACCTCTTTCCTTTCCTGCTCCCCATTTTAGTGTATATATAGCGTTCCCCTTTCTCCCTTTTGATTCCCTTTACTTTTTTTTTCCTTTCTGCGGAATTTTTTCTCCCCTCCTTTTCTTTTCGTTTCTGACTTCTCCCTCTTTTTATGGGTGAACGGAGTGCCTCTCCTCTTCCTCCCAAGTGTGCTTTCTTCGTCCGGTAGAGCCTATGCGTTTCTCGTCCCCACATAATGGACTTTCCCTTTTTTTGAAATTTTCCTATAGGGACCGTTTCCGTCCTCCTTGTCGAGCGGAGAGGCTCTCCCCGAAAAAGAAAAGAGCCCCCTCCTGGGGCCCTCCCCCCTTTCTTTTTTATAACTGTTACTTCCCCCTCTTTTTTAGGTGACGGAAGTTTTTTGTTCTCGCAAACCGGATCGACAAGTGACGTCTTCTTCCTTTCGATCAGATAGTTTCCTCTTTTCCCCCCGCGCTCCCCCCCTTTTCTCCTCTTGAAATGACTCTTTCGGTGAAGGTTCGCATGCCTTGCCCCCCCACTTTCCCCAATCAACCACTTTTTTCCCTGGCAGTAAGAGTTTTTTTTTCCTCCGTCCCTCCTTCGCCCCCCCCCTTGTAGTAACCGTGGACAGTCCTGTTCCCCTTCATTCTTAAAATTCTTTTTTTCCTCATATAGGATCATGCGTTATTTTTCCCCCCCCCTAACCGCTGTCCTCGATTCAATAGGGTTGCCTCCTTTCACTTAAAAGATGTCCTTCTTTTCCCCCCGTAACGAAAGTTGATGCTCTGTTCTTTTTTTCCCCTAATATAGGGACTCCCCCTCTTTGCGCTTGTGTTCCATTGTCCCATCGCGAACTGGACGTTCCATTACTTCAAACTCTTTCCCCCCCCTCGAAAGGATGGAGATCCTTTTTCTTTTCTTCTTCCTAATTCCCTTTTCGATGGTTTGTAATTTTTGGATGAGATCGGGAGGTCCCCCCTCCCGACTCCCTCGGTCGAAGCGTCCCTTTGCATATCCCCGTTCCCTTCTCCTCCTCCCTCCCCTCCCCTTTTTTCTTCTTCCGCTACTGGGTTGACGATATGCACTCTTTTTTTTTCTTCGAACTTCCTTGTAGAGCGGACGATTTTTTTTTCCCTTTACTCGCATACCCCCCCCCCCCCCTGACTCCGCCTCCGTGGCTCCTGAGAAGCATGGGAAGCGGTCCCTTCTCGGTCCTTTGGTGAAGCGTGGAAGAATGACCCCTTCTTTTCTGATATTCGCTTTTTTTTCCCCCTTTCAACTTTCCCTGCGCTCTCCTTTTTCAGTACGATATCTTTCTTTTCTTTACACAGACCCTCTCTGAAGTGTAAAGAAGGCTTTCCCCTTCCCTGAACCTCCCCCCCCCCCTCCTCATCTGTGACCCCTCTCCTCACCAATTGCGGTCCCTGCGGAGACCGCTCTCTCTTTTTTTTCGTAACCGACAGGTGTGAAGCCTCCGCTGACCTCTCCCCTTCCTCTTTCCTTTTTCTCTCTTCTCAGTGCGGAAACAGCAACGTACGAGGAACCGACTTTTTGACTGGTAAGAAGTTGGACTGTCTTCTTCCCCCCAAAAGATTCTCCCTCCTTCCCTTGATCCCTTTTCGTTTTTCCCGGCTTTTTTTTCGCTGAATCGAACCTGTTTTTGTCCTTCAATTTCCTTTTTCCGACGCGTACCAAAGCCTCCCCCCACCCCCTTCTCTTTTCTGCAATATAATGATAGCCCCTTTCTTTCCTTCCCAAACGCCTCCCTCTCCCCTGCTGTGTACCTTCCCCGTCTTCATGGGCCGAGGAGAAAAAGTCTTTCTCCTTGACAAGCTCGCCTTTCCTTTTTTTTTCCCACAAAATTAAGGATGTTTTCCCCATGACTCCCTTCGGACCGGCTGTCCTCTTTTTCCCCCAATGTAGAAGAAGAGGGCCTGTCCTTTTTTCGCGATGGAGATAGCGCCCCCCTTTTCTTGTAACCTCCCCTTCCTTCCCTTTCGAATCCAGGTCTCCTTTCCCGAGTATCACTGGGTTTTTCGACGCCCTCCTTCCAGTGGGGGCAGTTTCCAGCTTCTTTCCCTTTTAGAATTTTTTCCCCAACAAGCCGGGCTTGAGGTTTTCCTTAAACAGGTCTTTTTCTTTTGCCTGATGGAGGGTGTCGGTTGCTGTCGCGGGTCCTTTCCTTTGGTTTTTTTTCCCCCCCCACATAACCATCGAATTCTTTTCTTTTCACGTTTTTTTTCTGCCTTTTCTCGAATACCAATGGAAGTGCTTATGCTTTTGCAACCGACATCTCCTCCCTCCCCTGGTTTTCCCCCCCTTCTGGCCGCCCGAAACTTTCAGCCCCTTTTCTATTTCGCCGCACAAGAAGGGACATCTTCTTTGCTATCCGCTCTTTCTTCTTCTTTCCTCCAGCCGATGTCTTCTTTCCTTTCACACGACGGCGTGAGTGAGCTTTTTTGGGCTCCTCTTTCCTTGAGTCATGAGTGAGGGCGACTCCGTCTAAGTACCCCCCCCCCTTTCCCCGTGAAGACGTTCAGTCCCTCTCGCAAAATGCCCTCTCCCAAGAAGTTCTCTGCTTCTTCTTTCGGGAAAGGTGTAACTGCTTCGCAGCCCCCCTTCTCTATTTTCCTCCCCCTTCTTTTTAGGAGTTTTCCCCAGTTAAAAAAAGTCTTTTCCTAGAATCTTTTTTTTTTTCCCGGGTCGGAAGGAAAAACTTCTTCATCAAAAATTCCTTCCTTCCCTGTTCTACCCTGAAGATTTCTGTAATGTAGAAAGGTAGGCTGCCCCCCTTTTCTCCCACAATAATGAAGCGCTTCCTCCCCCTTGTCTTAGAGAAAAATAAAGATGCCTCCGTATTTCCTTCTTACTTTGCAATTTTAGTGCCTGATTTGTTTTTTTTTCCTCCCCTTTTTTTTTTTTTTTTTTTTTTTTTTTTTTCCTCAGTAAAGCTTACGCGCTTTTTTTTTTCTGAGATCCGTAGCCTCTTGTTTTTTCGACGAACGATCTTTCTGTTGGAAGACCCTCATTTTCTTTTTTTATACGTTTTTTCGAGAATAGAACGTTCCATTTTCCTCTCCCCTCCCCGTTTGTACTCCCCCCCCCCTCTGGTGATGTGGTTGTTTGTTCCTCCCCGAAAAACTTTTTTGTCCCGAGAAGCCGGATTCCCGAAAATCCTTTCAGACTTTCTCCCTCTTTCCTATCGGCAACTCCAATCTTTTGATTTTTTCAGAGGAACCTTTCCGATAGAAATGAAACGTCTTCCCTGCAACCTTCCTCCCTTCTAATCCTATACCCCCTCTTCAGGGAAATTTTCTGGAGGAATTCTTTCCCTCAGGATGCGGTTAAAGATCGTTCTAGAGGCTCCTTCTTCTCTTTGACAGCCTCCCTCGTTAGATCGACCTTTTATCGTGTTTTTCTTCCCCTTTCCGGTATCCTTTTTTCCCGTCCCAAAATCCTTTCGACGAGCAAAGCGACTTCTTCTTGTACGCTTCTTACGTTTTTGTGAACCGTTTACGACCCTTTTTGGAGAGCTTCCTCTTCTCCTGGGGTTTTTTCCCGAAAAGAGAAAGATTTTTTTCTTTTGTTGAACGCCCCCCCTTCTTTTTCCAGTAGGAAATTGATCATCTTGATTCCTATGCGTTTTATTTAACCCTTATTTTTTATTCCCCCACGGGGAACGACTTCCTGGTTTTCTTTCTCATTTCTCCATGTCCTCATTCTCTCCCCCCCGTGAGCCGACCTAGCGAAAGGCTTTCCGGACGATTTGTTTCCTTCCCTGCAGGCAAAGTTCCCCCCCCTTTTCCCCCCCCTTTTTGTAGTCTTACCCGCTCTCGCGTCCTGCGAAACTCATCTATTCTCCCCACTGAGTACCCGTGGCTTCCTCTCCAATCTACCTCTTTTCCTTCCGACCGCGTCTCCTTTCTCCTCCCCTCGACGCCGCAAATTTTTCTTTCGATTCCAGTCCCTCTTTCCCCTTTCTTTGTGTTTGAGGTAATAGGAAACGTTCCTCTTACGTGTCACAACCCCTTTTCCCTGCTCCATTTTTCTCTTGGAGGCACGAGAGGTCTTTTCTTCCCTTTTGAGAAACGTTTTTCCTTCCCTTTTTTTGAGTTACATTAATTCAACTCTCACGGATGTTCAGCGTAATTTTTTCTTTCTCTCCTCTCCTCAAAGGATAGGATTGTATGTTTTTCTTCGATCGGGACTCCCCCTCTTCCCTTTTCACAGAAAGAGTTCCTGTAAACCCTTTTCACCCTTCACCGCTCTTTTTTATTTCCTTCTCTTTCCTTATAATAAGTTGTTTTTTCTTTTCTCTCTGTCCCTCCCCCCCTTTGGTGAAGAATGCACCTCCCCTGGCTTTTTTGTGATGTTTTCCTCGAGGGGGCGCCTCCTCCCCCCCCAGTACTACTGGACCTAACTTTTTCCCAAAGTCCCTCGCTAGTCCTTTTGGGTTTATCCAATTCCCGTGACGCGTGGAAGGAATTCTCGTGATATTCGTCGTTTCCCTCCCACCAAAAGGTGCGGAGCCTTCTTCGTGGGCCCCTGCATGATCTGCCCCTACTTTTTTTTCCCTCAATAGTGATCTCTTTCTTTCACACTCTTCCCTTCCGCAAAAAAAAGAGTCCCTTTTTAATCAGGGTACTTTATCCTCCCCCCTCGGCTTGGACCTCCCTCCTTCCTTCCCTAGCGGATGAGGAACCATTCCTGAGATGACTCTTTTTCCCCTTTCCGATGTGATAAATGTTCTCTTACTCAGTCTTCCTAAAACGAGCCCCTTTTTTTTTAGAGGGTAAGAAGTTTTCCCCCGCTTAGTCCTCCATCCTCCCTCTCAGGGAGCGAACGCTAAAGGTTTTCGACATGACGTTTACTATCGCCCCTGTCTAATCCTTTTCTTTTGAGCAGGAAATGGGGACGACCTCTAGCTTTTCCCTTCTCAAAAGATAGGAAGTTTCCCCCTCTAATGGGAAGCTTCTCTCTTGCCTCCTTTTGGCTTTTCCGGTGTTGTTAACTCCGCTCCTCTCCTCTCCTATGCGCCTGTCCTCTTCCCACGTTCCCCCATCTAACTTTTTCGGTGCATAGTCACAAAAATTTTTTCAACAACTGACGAACAGCTCGACTTCCCTTCCCTCCGACAGAACCCTCCTTCGGAAGAGCCTTTTCGAACCCCCTTCTGGAAAGAAGATTCCCCTGCTAGCTCCACTTTTTTGCCTTTTTTCCCCCCGATTCCGATTTTCCTGCAAGGCGCCAGTTTTTTCCCCGAGTATAAATGTTTTTCTCTCCGAGGTCCCTTTTTTCGATACCTTCCCCTTCATGGAGATAGATGACCTCCCCTGAAAGCCTCCAATCCGGGATTTTCTTCTAAACTCTGCTTCTCAATTCCCCTTTTGTTATCCTTTATGAAGTAGATTCTCCCAAGTTTCTCCCTCTGTGATGGGTACCACAACCCCTCGGCCCCACCCGATCTTTTGACGCTCGGTTTCTCGTCCGTGACTATTTCTTCTTTCCGACAACTCCTCGATCTCTCCCTTTTTTTCCTGAGATGGGCTCTTTTCCTTTCCCCTTATCGAAAAGCCCCTTTTCTCGAAGCCCCTTAAGAGAGGCCCGATCGCGGCTTCGGTTGAGACCCCCCTTCGGTGGACGGCAGGATGCCCTTTTTCCAAATACCCTTTTCCGAGAATTTAGATTTTTTCGCTTCGTAGTTGCGTAAGGAGGGTCTTTCAAAGCCTACCCTATTAAACGGTCACCCCTTCTTCTCAAATGCAGCTTCCTGGTGTTTTTCCCTCCCCGTGTTGCCGCCGAACGAATTTCCTTTTCCATTTGTTGAAACGTTCTTGCGTCTCCCCCCCCCTCCTTTTGTTTTTATATATTCTTTTCAAGCACGTTAAAACCTCTCCCTCGCTCCCGGAGCGTACTTCGGGTCCTTTTCCAGGGAGGTTAGAGACACTTTTTTTTCCCTCCTCATGCATTTGACTTCTCCCAGTTCGGTTTCTTAACGGTAGGATGTGCCCCTCTTCCCCTGACGAGACTCGCGCCCACACCTTTCCCGACGTCGTTTCTCTTTAGTGGGCATTTTTCCTCCCTTAGATGCTCTTTTTTTTCTCCTGAACTCCCCCCTTCCTCCAGCTCGCTGATTGGCGGCTGAGCCGTTCCTCCTTGAACGCTCCTCTTTGCCCTTCGTCTGTTGGAAGACTCCCCCCGATGTTCTCTATTTTCTTTTAAGTCCTACCCTTTTCCCTGCGAGAACCGACCGTTTAAAGCACTTCTCTTCTTCCCTTCTTGATGTGGTGTTGTCGTAGACCCTTTATTTCTAGCCCTCCCCAATTAAGTATGCTTTCCCCTCCACCCTCATAAGGCCCTCCGTTTAGAAGTTTCCTCACACCTCAAAAGACAATTTCTCCCTTATGGCGATAAGGCACGGATCTCCCCTCCGTGGTTAGAGATGTCCCCCCCTAAGCTAGTCGTATTTCCCTTCAGGAAAAAGTGATACCTTGCTCCTGTGTCCCTTCATCAGTTTTTGCCCACGCAGTCGGTTCAAGATAGTGTTTCTCTCTTCTCAATAGGAGTGAAATCTTACGTCTCCTCTGGCCCCCCCTCTGTCGTGTTTTTCCTTTTTGATCGGAACTCCTTTTCGCTCGGAGGTGTTCCTTTCCAAAACATTCCTTTTCATCCCCCGAGTTTTCTCCCTCTGTACGATGAATGTATCTCTTTCTCCGAATCGGCCAGGCTCCTATTTTCTTTCTCGTGAGCGGAAGGTATCCCCCCCGAGAAATTTTTCTTTCTTTTCTTTTTCCGCACAGCCTAAGCCTTCCCCCTCTGATCTTTCTAAAGATCATATTTTCCTTTCGAGATGCTTTTCCCGTAGCCCCATCAGTGAAGATCATTGTGTTTTTGTTCCTGCTCCTTTCCCAAACGTAATGTCGACTCTTGACTCCCCTTTCTGCTTAGCTGGCGGAAGACGTTTCCAAGCTCCCCGTTCCCTTTTCTGGCCTTTCCTCGTTTCAGACATGAGTCTGTCTGAGACGCTCGTATCCCCTGGACAGAAGAGGAGATCTCCTGGTTTCTCAATTTCTCTTGGATTGGTCGGCCCCCCCCTCCTAATTCCAGCTGTAAGTTTAGAATCTCCTCAGCTTTTTTTCCCCCTCTTTTTTTGGTCATAGAAACTCCCCCCTTTGTACACGTCACGATTTTCTCCCCTTCTCAACGAAGGTCCTCCCCTCTTCTTTTCCACGCTAGTGCGCAGCACGCCCCCCTTAAACGGAGAATCTTTCCCTCCTCGACCCCTTCACGGGCGTAAAGACGAAGCGCTTCCCCCTGCCCTTTCCCCCGTCTTTTTCTCCTTTTTCCTGATCGATGTATCCCCCAGGCTTCCTTTTTTTCTTCCTTCGCCCCCGCTCGTCACGCGAAAGCACCTTTCGAAAAACCGTCCACGTGCATCTTTCTTCCAGTAGCGTGGCTATATATCTCCCGTTGTGGTGTTTATAGCTATCTTATTATGACGGTACTTCGCTTCGACTTTTCTTCGGACGAGAGGGGCGAAAGATCTTCTCTTCCTGGACATACAATCCGATCCTGTTCCTTCCCTTAAGGTGTTTTCTCTAACGCCGGTCGCTTCGTTGCTGACGCGTGGATTGCAGCCGTTTAGCGATGATATTTAACTGAGGACAACCCAACTGTTCTTCTCGTGCGCCTAGTGGGACTTCTTTTTGGCATTTTCTTTGCCCCCTCACCGTGAGTCCCTCCTTCTTTCCTGACTACTATGAAAGCCAATTCCGCTTGGAATCGGGACCTTTTTCCTAACTACAGCTGGAATTGCCTGAACGACGCCTTCCTCTTTTCCCGACCGGCTCTCCCCTGACAGGGGAATGCTCTGACGAGGCTTCTTTTCCTCCGATGCTGCTAGGGAGATGACTAAGCAGTGCTTACCCCCCCTTTAATAAGACGACTTCCCTCTTTCGACTGGTCAGCGTTGGCAGGCCCCCCGATTATTCCGTCCATCTCCCCTTCGCAGGGCGCGCACCTCCGGGCTGAGTTGAACCGAGTGCTTCTCCCTGAAATTTCAACGATTTTCTATCGTTCTTGGCGCAGCGTCCCACAGCCGCTCCCTTTCCCCCCCGACTCTCTTTTTCTTCCTCCAATGTCCTACTGAGGAACTTCTTTCCACCGCTCGCCGCGACTTTTTTTGTGTCTCATAATCCTCTCCTCCCTCCTCTTCTCTGCGCCTGGCCTAGGCGGAACGGGTACCTCCAGCTCGCTCAATCGGCGTTTTTCGTCAAAACCTGATGTGGGGCCGGAACCTTTTCCCCCCGCGTTCTTAACACCCCCCACCGGCTTTCCCACACGATAAGACACTTCCTGAGGTGGCACGCGGCCTCCCTACTGAACGCCTCTTCTCTTTTCTCTTCGCGTACACTATCTGGAAACGCCCCCCCTAGATTCGCAGGCTCTCCCGTTTCCCCTTGATCCCGAGTATTTTAGAGGATAGCCCCCCCCGGTTCACTCGTGGGCCTTTTTCCCGCGACCAGAGTGGGTTTCTAAAGTTCCTCGCCCGCTACAACAAGCCGGTCTTCCAAGTCGACACCCGTCCTTCCTTTCTGATGTTTGGGTCGGTTCTTAGTCTTTTATCGATAACTTGTTCTTGGTCTACGACAACAACTAAGGAAACCCGCTCGGAGGATTGCCTATCTTTTCCTCGCATACAATTCCCCTAGTCGGCGACCTTCCCACGACATCAGATAAAATCTTCTCCTGCGGGTTCTCACCTCCCCTAAACTCTTCGACTAGGAATCCCCTAAGGGAAAAGCTCTTCCTTTACGGCGAGCAGATCTCCCTTTTTCAGAACAGCGCAGCATCTGAGGGTGCCCACCTCCGTCCCCCGAGGCGTGCTTTTTTAGCGTCTCGTGTTTTATAGGAGGCGAGTATTCTTTGCGAACTTCACTGTTCGAAGTAAAACTTTTCAAAGAGATCGATCCCCAGCGCGAGAGCATAATGCCGGGTTTTTTTTTTTTCTCCGTGTTCAGGCCGACCCTCCTTTCTTCGATTAACGTTCCTTTTTTGCCCTTTCGCAAGAAAAATATCCTCAATCCGTTGTTGTGTCTTTCTGCGCCAGCAAGGTGCCTGACTCATCGCGCCCGGCAGTATTTTCCTTTCGAACCGGTCAGTTGCATCCACCCCTTCCTTTCAAGATTCGCAGATGAATTTGATTCCCTCTTGGGGACTTCGACCTTCTTTTTTAAAAGGTCGACCTCGAATCTATCGCGCTCCTCCCCCCTTCCCTCAATTTTCCACGAGACTTCTTTACTATGTGGGCATAATCCTTAGCTGAGCTTGTCTGCTTAACTTTTCCGTAAGCTTCGCGCTGTTCCTTTTCGAGTAGCTCCTGATGTTTCGAGAAATATGAAGTGTTGCAGACCCGTCGCAGATATGAGTTTGGCGTTCCCCTTTCTGTCGGGAAGCCCCCGCTTTCATCTCCGTTAAAGCAATCTTTCCTGTGATTGTGGTGTTGTTTTTTGCCAAACAGCGACAAGTGTTCTCGACGTCGCTTCGGCCCGACCTTTTTCATCCAGGCATCACTTTCTTTTTTTTATCGAACACCTCAACCGCCTTTTTGTAGAGGACCCAGAGATCGCATGCTGGACGTTCCCTTTCCGGGCCCCTTAGTAGTATCTACCTACCCAGGGATAATAGTTTCTTGCCTGTCGTTTCCTCTGGAACCGCAGGATGCTTACTTTGTTTAGTGTACGACGCGAGCTGCCTTTAGCGCCATCGGCGTGCCCCCTTTTCGCCGCTTGCAACCGCGTTCGCCCTCCCCCTTTTATCGTTTTTCTCGACAGCCTGTCGCTTTTTTCCCTCATTGTTCGTCACCCTCCCGAGAACAGCGATTGAGCGAGATTCCGATTTGAATTCTCTCCTGCCCAGGCGCAGATGTCGCTCTTTTCCCCTCTCACCACAACACCGCCGCCCCTTTTTTGTCGAGGCGGTGGATCTTCTTCTCGTTTCCCATTAGGATCCATGAGCTGCAGAACGATCAATATCGGTTGGCCGCGAGGCTTTGTCACAGTCGGCTCGCCCCTCCCCCTCGTGCCTTCGACGTGTTGTGGTGCCGTCCTTCCAACGTGTACTCTCTCCACCGGTGAGCGTTTTTCTCCTTCTTCTTAGCGGGCCTTTCCCGAATTGCCGGCAAAACGGCTTCAGTCGAACCACGTCGTGTATCGTTTTTGTGTTTCCGCACTTGACCGACCCTGAAGCATCATCGTAGCCTACCTCTCTTCCGCGCAACCCTCGGTTTTGCGCATCCCCTTCGATCTAGGGATTCCATAGACGCCCTCCCAGATCGTGCTCGCTCCCCGTCCTCCTCTTCTTTTTCCTCGTACTTTGGTTGGAGTTCATAGGACCCGATCCCGTCGTGACAAGTCCCTTTTTTTTTTCTGTCTTTTCACGATCCGCGTCCCCCTCCCTTTCTTTGCCCACGATTTTTTGGAGCCGCACCGTTGGTTGTCTCCCCCTTCCCACGTCGCATATCATTTCATTCCTTCCACGCGCACAGCCTTCTTCTTTTGGTATGGGAAAGGCAGCGTCCAGGATTCCCCTCTTTTTCCTTGGCGGCAACGGATTTCCTCTTTGGGGGTTTGTTTCCTTTCTCCCCGATCGTCCTCAGCAAAGCGGCCAGGTTTCGACTCTCTTAACGTTTGTCAACCCAGTAGCGTAGCCT
>Ga0179593_1473761_pt1 | contig 11239 bp, 9 predicted proteins | sample CZODoug2_1_08_16_FD_185931 | JGI IMG/M metagenome (GOLD analysis project Ga0179593, IMG submission 185931) | Vadose zone soil fungal communities from Angelo Coast Range Reserve, California, USA - CZODoug2_1_08_16fungal (PacBio error correction) | ecosystem: Environmental > Terrestrial > Soil >... | reverse complement strand
TTCTAGGTCGGTTTCCTCCCCCCATCACCGTTAACGTTTCCCCCTAGCGTCACCGTGTAGCGCCGGTCCTGTTTTTTTCGCGTAGGTTTCCTAAAAACTTTGCTTGGTAACGTTTCTTCCTTCCCAACTTTCTCCGTGCTCGACGGGTCGTTGCAAGGAAGCTTTGGTTTTTCCCCCCTCCCCTCTTGATGGCACCCGTCAATTCTGATAAGTCCTTCCCTCGAGGAGATGTAGGCCTTTGGACTTTACTCGCTCTCCCAGAGATATGACTTTCTCTGCCTTTTTCGTACTCCTGTAGCCCGGGAATTTGGCCGCTCATTTCGGGCCGGAGATTGTACCAGTCACTCGCCATTCCACCGCCCCGTTTTCACCTTGCTTCTGAGTCTTCTTGTGATAAGCGGATTAGACTTCCGGCCGCGGTCGGCCCCTCGTTCTTTTCCTCTTCTAGGGTGAGCTGTCTCTTCAATCGCCGTCTTGGCGCGGCCTCTGCCCCTCGTCGTGACGCGCCGCATCGTCGAAATCAAAACATGGTTTTTCCTTTCCCCCCCCGTCCCCCTTCCCTAGCCGCGGGGGTCCTCCAGTGCGCGTCTACTTGACCGCGGGCCTCGTCTCTATTGTTATTTGCGTTCATGAGAGGCCTTGGAGTCCCCTTTCCGGCAGAGCGATGGAGCATCAGTCTCTTCCTTCTTTTCCGCTTTTATCCGTGAAACTTGGAGTTCCGATTGCATCGTCACGTTACGGGCTTTTCCAGCCCGCGCGTTTCTTTCGTCTCTCTCCAGCAGACTCTCGTCGGCTTTTAGCCGTATTCGGTGCAGAGGTTCGGCGATCGGTAGGCCGTAGTAGGGTTTCTGCTAATGAAAGTCTTCAGGAAGCCCATCCTTTTGTTGTTTGCCGGCTGCCTTCCATGTCGGTTCCCCTCTCGGTCGACCGATGCCTTTCTGAAGCTGGCTCAGTCCCGATCGCCCCGCCCTGGTGGCGGACGAAACCGGTCTTGTATGGAGTCATGGCTTCTCTTCTCCGGGAATCGTCCCCCGCGTTTGTATGGGTTCATTACGGTGAAATCGAGAATCGCGCGTCCTTTAGAGGATCCCCGTGTACTAGCCGTTTCGGGCCTTCCCCAGAAAATGCTTCTGTCAGGACCGTTTACCTTTCTTCCCGCATAGCCGTTTTGTAGATGACCTCCCTATACTTCCCTTGGGAATAAACAATTAACTCGACCCGAACTAAGTAGGGAATTCGGTTCGTCCTTAGTCATTTCCCCCTTTTGTCTTTGTTTCGCCCTTTTTCCCCTCCATCGATTCTCGTATGGGCTGAAGCGGCCGCCGTACGATTCGCGAAGCCCGTGGGAGCGGTTTCGAAAACTGTCCCCTCCCCGCCAGATCGGTCCAGGGCGCTTTTTTACACCTTTTTTGATGGCACTGGCCTAGTTCTCCCCCACCCGGTTCAGGGAGCGATTGCCCTTTTTTTTTCAACTTCGCTCGGCCAGGGTTCCTTAAGAAAATGGATGGAGTCCTTCTCCCGTCGAGGCGTGCCCTGTACCAGTGTGTTTTTACACCCCTTTTCCATGAGAGCAGGACTTGGCTCTCGGGCAAGGTATTCATTCCTTTTCGTCCGGTGTTGGCAGGGTTCGCGTTTTCCTTTTACAGGTCCAAATGACGACCCCGGAGACCACCGCCTCTTTCCCGTATTACGAGTCTCCAGGCGAGGATTGGCCCCTCAGGGATCTGCATCGACTCGCTGCTGAACAGCTCTGTTCCCGTCTCAGGTTACTCTGCTCTCATTAAACTTGGCCTTCGAATCCCACGAAGACAAGATACATATCTACGCTATCTTTAGTCCCTTTTTTTGATGGAAACCCGTTCAAGTTTTTCCGGATCCTCTAACTCGCTTCCGTCTGGCTTCCCGCCGGATGTTTTGACAGCAAATTTCTTGCTTTTCGCAGCCAGAATCTTCCTTCGTATAGGATCGACCCTTTCTCTTTCAGCGAGGGCCTGAAAGTTCCCTGTGCTTCCCCCTTTCCGCCGCCGGAGCTTGTAGATTTCGACCTGTAGCGCCCTTTCCTCACGCCATAGTCTCACTTGGGAGACGCCTCCCTCCCACTTCGTGGCGGGAGTGACCCCCCCCTCTCCCTTGCAGGTCTTGTGCGGTCGCAGGCAGACCCGGCGTTGGGCATCTTGAATCCCTTCTTCTGTACAGGGGGACGTCCGCGCTGGCTCTTTTCTGTTCTATTTTTCTTCCTTAAGAGTCTCTTCTCTTATACTCATCAGTTGTTGTTTTGTCTCTAGATATTTGGTCAACACTCTTAGAAAATACATTAGTCGGACGTCCCCCCCTTACCGGCCCTGAATATGTCTACTTTTCCTGCTGGGCGGAACCCCCCCGTCCTTTCGAGGCCGCTTTTCTCACCCCATCGGTTGGCTGCGTTTCCCTCCCTATTTTATTGCCCCCTTGATTAATTTTTTTTCATCCCACTCGACGGTCGTCAGCCGAACCTCCTGTCTCCACCAATCAGGCAAGAAGTAAGCTCATCGTCTGCGAGTCGAAAGCCGTCTTTAGTACACTATCCGGGCCCTCCGTGTCTGGCCTGCATTTCTGTGCAATTTCGCAGCAGCCGCACTAAGCGCCCGGTCGGCCCTCCTCTCCGTGAGCTCGTTTTAGATTTCTTTCCTTTCTCGACTCCCCAATTTTCCATGCGGACGCGTGCCTTTTGCGTAGATGGCTTGGTACCTCGCTGCTTAGCATTTCCTGGGGCAAAAGGGCCTCTTCTCCTGCCCGACTACCTAGCTGGCAATCTATCGGCTATTGATTTTAGGACACCTTTTGAATCGAAGTCGCCCCTGCATCGTCAGGCGGAGTGGGTCTCCCTGCTCCCTTCTTGTCGACATTTCCGACAAGCGGCTTTACTTCCCTCCCCGATTCGCAGATTCACCCCCCTTCACTTGGCTCGCCACGTGGCTTGATAGTAACGGCCAACGTGAAAATACAAACTAGGCTTCCCGGCGCTGTCCCGGCCTGAGCGCACCTTTTTGCGCCACTGTTGAGAACAACATTCTTCTGCACACGGTTGCCCATTCTTCGCATTTTGCCTTCTTAGTCCCGATCGGGTGGTAGCCCGACTTTCGAGATTTCCCCCGAACGGCACGCCTACCGTTTGCGACCGACTGACTGACGCTTCGCGACTTACGGTCCGCTTCGTCCATCGATTTCCTTTTAGAAAAGATAGATGCGCTCGTCGATGACCACCCCAGATCTCCCCGTCCTCTAGAGATGACGATCTTGCGCTTGAGAGTGAATTTCTTCCCACGCGCGCCGGCATAGTTTCCCCCTCCCCCTTCGGGATACGTTTTTTCGGTCGCACGGCCGCTGCTCGACCCCCTCCGGCCTTCCATGGAGTTCAGACCCGGTTGAGGCCAAGAATTGATTTCCTCCCCTGCAGCTCTGCCGTACGAGTCTGCGTGAAGTAAGCAATACCATTTCCCTATCTCTTTTTTTCCGCATGGATTCTCTCCACCCCTGTCACTGAATTCTTCTTAGCCACCGGCACTCTCTGCTTTGTGCGATGGTCTCCACATAGGATGACGTTTTGCCGGTGCGTCGATTTTTGTTAGAAGATTTTGGTTCCCCCGAAGGGGTTAGGCCGCCGCTTCCCCTCAAAACTCGTCTCTTGTGGGGCTTCCTTCTCCGTTTTTCTGCGCTACCGCTTCGAAGACAGCCTACCAGTCCTTGCTACAACGCCGCCGCGGCTCTGTGTCTCTGCCAAGGACCGCGCAGCAGCGTCTGGTTGTCTTACACGGTGTTTATTTTTGCTACCTGCCCGCCACGGTGTTTTGGTTTCCTCCCCTCCGAGGAGCTCTTCTATTCAGGACGGCGCTTTTAGTGTGATTCCTTGAAGGCCTGGTCTTTCTCCGATCCCCCCAAGATCCCCTATGGGGCCTTGTTGGCCGGGCCCTCCGAAGCTTTGAATTTGGCTTTTGCGACCCCCCCAGGCGGATGGTAGTCCCTGATTTATGGAGTTGAGTCCTTTGGTTCTTGCTCGAATTGTCGGTTTCCGCGTTTCACGCTCGTCTTTCTTGGCACGACCTCCCCGATCTGTGCAAGTTGTTTTTTCGCCAATCACTCCTGGAGCGCAGCCCAGAACGAGGGGCCTACTCTGAATGCTCCTGAGGGCCGCTGCTTCCGACCCGACTATAAGAACTGTTGGTCTTTCCCCCCCCGTCTCTTTGCTCCCCGAGCGGACCGCCTGGGTTTTAGAGACGCAAACTTAGTTACGAACCCGCCGTCCCCTTCGTCGTGTGAGATTTGGCGAACAGTTGACTTCTAGTCTAACATATCTCGATCAGTGATCGATTCCTTGCGTTTGCCCTCGTCACCGACGTACCCCCCCCCCCCAATCCGCCTCCTACCATGATAATTTTGCCGACTTTCAGCACAACGTTAAAACCTCCGTCGAGTTGTTATTGAGGCAACTACGCGGAGCACCTTGGTCCTGTCATACAAGAAGCAAACTCTAACAGGTGATTGGCGCCGAACCTTACTATTTATCTTTTTCCTCTCTTGTTTCTCGAGATAGGACGGGGTATAGAAATAACTTTCCGTCTTGGTCGCGCTGTACCCTGTATTCCTTCCCATGGCAGTGACTAGGTAATGTTCCTTTGCAACCTGGGCTTTTGCTTCTAGGGCCCCTTTGGAATTCCTGCTAGTTTCAGTGTAGTAGGGTGCAGGAGGTGGTTGTCGAGTGCCCCGTCAAGGGAGCCTTCCTTTTCTTAGGCTTTTGAAGTACGGAAACTGTCTCCTCGCTTTGAACACCAAGTAGATTTTTGTGAACGTGTGGCCCGAGGACCCAGTAGTTTTTTCCGGAGCTGAAGCGCAGATTCCTCCCAGGCCAGCACCTTCCCAGTCGTCGTTGAGTTCCTTTTGCAGAGGTCATAGATGCCTGCGAATTCTCCTCCTTTACGTGATGGTGAGGTATTTTTTTTCTGTTTCCACCCGCGCCGAGTATTTGTTTCTGGCAAGCCCCTGTTTCCCGCGGCTCGCAAAATCCCTTCCCCATCCTCAGAAACAGGACCGACAAATTAGCTCTGGATCGCCATCCAAGCCTTTCTGCTTACAGCCTAAGTTTCCTTTCTTTGCTCTGTCAGGGCCTGGGGGCCAGACTGGTATCACACGATCGCGTCTTTAATAATCTCAGGACTCGATCTGTTCACCTTTAACCTGGCCACCTTAGTAGAGGTGAGAGATTTTTTTCGACCGTTTAGTTTTCTTGCTAGGAAAGACCGCGGGTCGCCTTGAGATAAGTCCAGGACAGTAAGTCTTTCTTTGTGCCTTCCTTCCCCCTCTAGGTGGAGGATCAGTCCCTGAGTCCTTCCCTCCTGCAGAGAAACCCCAAGCCCCACCCTCTTTGTTGCAGGAATTAGAGTTTCGGACTTAGGTGCATCGTTAGACATCCGAAGTACGGATCTTCTGCAGCCTCTTGGATCGGCACCACTCAAGAAGCTTCTGTCGTAGCCTAACACGTTTTTATTCCAGGAGTTGTAGAATGCCGCGACATTCCTCTAGGTCTGAGGAATTCCCTCATTTAGCTTTTCGTTCCTCGGATGATTTTTTACCCCTCCGTTGGCGGGATCTCCCTCATGAATTGAGGCGGTGGGATCGTTCTCACCTTTCAGTGACCGCTGCATCGATACTTTCTGTTCGATGAAATCCCCCTCTCCCTGACGAGCCCTTACGCCCCTTTTCCACTCAGTTCGTTCATCATCCTCCGAATTCCATGGTTTGGCGATCTGGGTTTTTCCCTGAGAAGAATCGATATGGCTCCCCTTGACTTTGCCCTAATCGTCCGACCCCCGCCTTCGCTACGCTTCCCTTGCGCTTGGGTTTGAGCCCCCCCGTCACCGCTCTGCCCGTCATCTTTCCTCCCCTTCGTTTTCCCCCCCCCTGCTGTTAATTGACGTCGTGCTCGCCCACGCGGCTTCCTCGATTGCCTGCTTTTCGTGGCGCACTCGGTGTTGTTCTCTTCTTCTGCGGCTACAGGTTTCGACGCGGCCGGGGTCCCTCTCGATGCAGCGTTGAGGTGTATTTGAACCAGTTTTGACGTTGCCCGCTCTCCGAAGCCTTGTTGCTGGGCCAGGTATTTTGCGGAAGATTATAGGGGACTGCTGCTGTGTCAGGTATACCCTCATACCAAATCGAATTGCTTTCCGGCCGACCGTCGGCGCGTGTTTCCTCGGGCTGTTCCCCCCCGCCGATTGATGCAATTTTTGACCTTTTTCTATTCATATATTAGAATTGCGCCCTTCTTGTCCTCCCGGAGCAAGAAGCCAAAGCGTTTTTTACGGACAGGACCCTCTTCCCTGAGCCCGATGTACTCTCCTTTCATGGAAAAATCCCCCTCTTCTGACTGTTCTCTCGAACTCGCTCCAGCGTTTCCTCGGACAGCAGTATGGAGCCTTTTCCCTCCAATGTGAGCTCTCTTCCCAGCAAGAAAATCGGCCCCGGGAGGATTGGATCCCATTGCCTGAACCTCTTTCTCCCTATGTCTCCATTTCTTTCCCCCCTTCCGTTGGGTTTCAGAAATGTGCTGCGGCGAACACCTACGATTTTTTTTCCCCTCATCACCTGGAGCAACTCGGGATGGACCCGCAGCTATCCTTGTTCTTGGTTTGACTAGTCCTCCTTCCATCCCTGTGTTATTTGCTGCCCTCATCTTAGATCGGAAATATGAGGCAGTCCCTTTTTTCCCTTCCGATGGTTCATGTTTTTCCGATTGTTTCGATAGCCGATCTCTCTCTTTTCTTTTTTTTTTGAGAGCCGTCTAACTTACTGTCTCAATCGATCCCCATCCAATGTCTGCCCATCCTTGACCCCTCGGTCCATATGCCCATCCCTCGCCCCGCCTTTTTTGAATTTGTTTTTAAGACTAAGACATGGCTGCCTTCTTCTCTTCTCCCGATTAGTGGGAGGTTGTAAATTACCGATTTTGCTTATTCCGTGCTTTAGAAATGTATAGAATTTCGTCTTTTTTTTCATGGTCTCAACCCACGAAGGAAGTCAGTACGTGCATCTTCCCCTGAGAACGAGGTCAGTCATTTTCACTATCCGCCCTTTTCTTAAGTCTTCCCCCATTTTTTGGAAAGAGAACCCGGATAAGTGGCAATTTCACCTCCTCCTTAGGAGATTTTCCTGTCAGCAGAGTTTTGCGAGGAGGGTCGTCCTAGCGGGAGAGCATTTTACTTCCCCGTGCTCCCTATCGGAATCTCCTTCTTCAATGATCTTCTATTTTTTTTGGCTTTTCTGGACTTTAAATGGGGTTGGGTTTCGAGTTTTGAGAGATTGACCAGCGACCTGGCAGCGATTTTTATTTCCAGTTTCAGCTGTCTATTGTCTTGTTCCCCTATGACCCCTCCCGTCTGCGTGCCAAGTGATCGCGGGCTTGGGTTAGTCGGATCGTGTGCGTTTTTCTCCCTAACGACCAGCGGCATTTTTCAGTGCACTAACACCCCCTCGCGCAGATCGCCCCCCAGGGACTTTTTACCGATTCGCCAAGTGGATTCCCCTTTTCTACCCCCTGTCCACAGCAAACTTTTTTCAACTCTATGGCGCCTTCCTTAGGAGATTTCTGCCGCCCTTTGCGACACCTTCCCACTTCCTCGTAGAACACATCTCTTTTTTCACCACATTTCCCGATCTCTCTCCCTTGTTCCTACGAGGAATCCATTCCGGTTTTGGAGAAAATAGTGCTCTGCGGACCCCCTTCTCCCTTTCCCCGAGATGTGTTTTCCTTGTCCTGCCACGACGGCGCAGCCTTTTTTTGCTTAGGAATTCATTCCTGCTTCTCCTTTCGCCAAGCAAGAGAAACTATGCCTTTTTATGTGTCGGACCAACAACAACCAGCTTGTTAATTCTTACTTCTTCTGGATTCTTCCTAATTTTTGCTTTGTTTTTTCGGGGTGTATTTCTCTCCGGTCTCTTCTTCATAGCCCCCTTTCTGGAGTGATACTTCGGTCGCACGGTTTTTGTTACTCCTCTACTACTGTGCTCTCATTTCGTAATCGCCAGCATGGACCTCTTCTGTATCCGCTTCCCCCAGGGATATCGCCTTCCCTAGACGGTATGCCTCCTACCCTCCCTGATCCATACAGGGAGTCTCTCCATTCGTTGTTTTCGACGCCAACGATCGTTGGGGTTTGTTTTTTTTCGCTTTTTGATTGTCGGCAGCCCTTTGGCCCTGCCTTCTTCTTTTGATCGACTCTTCACCTCCCTGAAATCTCGTGACTGCCCGATTCCCCAAGCTCCGAAGAGAGGGTGGCTTCTGACTTTTTCTGTGTTTCGGCTGACCCCCCGACGGCCTAGCAAATGTCTTCCTAACCTATATGCGACTACGGATCCACAACGCGACCGACCTTTTTGGAGCAAGGACGTGGGCTCCCTGTTGGCTGTACTTCAACCGCTTTCCCTCCTGGCGCTAAAATTAGCCCTCTTTTGCAGTTTGTTCCTGACGCCTGCGCCGGCTTGTGGGTTACAACGTTCTGGCTGTTCTCCGATCTTTGCTCTTGCCCCGCTTAGAACTTATTTCCTTTTTCCTCAGCGCCTTTGAACGAAGATGCGGGCTGATTGCTTTCCGTGCCCCCCCGAGAAGACTACCCCCTGGAGTTTCGCCCCTCCTGGGTTTTCGATTTTCTGTTTCGAGGAACCATGTTTCTCTTTCGATGCGATAGGCGGCCTCGGTTTCCCTGCCTTTCTTTTTTTCCTTCGAAGCCAATCCGTTCCTTTTTTTTGGGTTTTGGCAAGTCCTTTTTTCCACGTCACCCTCGATCAGCCTTAACCCTTTTTCCCGACTCGGCCCTGAAAGAACTTCTCTTGAGCCGTGTTCCCCTCCCTTCTTACGCCATAGAAGTTTGCCTTTTTTCCTTGTCGGTTTCCACGATCCCGCGTCGGACGGCCTTCTCCGGCACGACGTTTCATTTAATCCTTTCACCTAGCTTGACTGTTGGTGTTAAGTAGTTTTTGCGCATGTGTTTCTTCCGGGTTCCCTCTCTCTCCTTCGGTCGGAATCGATCCCTTGTTTCCTCGTCACCGACGTACCACAACCCCCTGCTACCCTCCCTAGAGAATGATTTTCCACTTTTTTGATTTTGAAGCACAACGGTTTTCCCCCGAACCCCCTGGTTCAAGGACATCTGAAACCTTCCGGTGCAAGCCCTGTGTCCAGTGTTCCCCCGGATCGACCCTGTTAACCTTTTTTGCGAACCAGAATATATCTCTTTCTTTTGTGTTGTTTGAGATGATAACGACCGTGTTCTCGCTCACTTCCGTGCTTCAACGGTGATTTTGGAGACCAATGGCGTTGATTTTTTCCCACCGCTTTATTTTTCCTTTTCCCGCCCCCTTGAGGCTCTACGTGTGATTATGGCAAACGCTTTCATATTTCCTTATTTCCGAGGTCGTGTTAGTTGTTTCTTTTTCGTCGTGACGAGGGGACATTTTCAGGCTTTCTGCTTGAATCTCCCCGAGAGCGTTGAAAGGACACTTTAGACAAGCTTAGACGTTTTTGACAAAAACTTCTTCTTTTTCAAGGAGTTGAAGTATTTTCTTTTTAAGGAGCAGACAAACAGGCTAATTAGTTCTTCGTACAAATTCCAAGGCCCCCCATTCACCTGCTTCTATTTTTTCCTCCTTTTTCTTTTTTTTCTGCCCCGCTTTCTAGAGTTGCGAGGTTAATGTCGTTTTTAGTACCTGTTTGGTTTTTTCTGCAGTTGATAGAGGGGAGTGCGCAGCTTTTCGAGCCGCAGTCTTGTGCGTGCAGCCCTCCCTCCGCAGACTTGTTTCCCGCGGAGCCATCGCCCGTCGTTCTACCCTTTTTCCCCTACACAGTCTACATCGCCCCTAGCCTGGGCTCTCCACTCTTTTTTTGTCTTTTACTGATCGGGGCTCAGCTTCTTTTCGAGGCCCCTTAGCTGTGTTCTTTTTTTTCACTGCTGTCCGGAAAGACTTTTTTCTGCCGTTCCTCCATTCCGGCCCCCTTCCTCTAGACGGCCGTTGGTCTTCCCCTCCCAGGGCGGTCGAGGTTCCTCCGCCAGCTCCCCGCCGTCTTCGCCGCTTTCCCCTGTCGTAGCATTTCTTCGCTCCCGCATCGCGCTCGGCGCGTTTTTCCCCCTCCCCTTTTCTGGTCGGGCTCTCCGTCGTTTTATTCATGCAGCCTTAACCGCAGTGCATTTTGACTCACCACAGCTATTTTTTTTTTTCGCTGCGTTTCGAGTCTTTCCTTCATGTGGTTGCGATCGCAGTCCCGCTTCCCCTTTTGCACGAAACGCCCCAAAAGCGACGGTTTTTTTCCCCGGCTGGAGCCGATCGCACACGCCAACGATGCCGTTTTTGACCAGCTTGATTCCTTTTCTTTTTTAGAGCTCCACCTTTTTGGCATCCTCTTGCTGGGCATGCGGAACTTTTTCCTCCCCTTCTGACTGCACTTCAATGGATCACCGTTGGTCGACGGGCGTTTACCATGTTAATTGAGTGCCTGTCGGATCGTTCCAGCCATGCGACGCATCGCCGCTCCTCTGGGGCCCGTTTCCCTCCTCTCCGATTTGAGAGGTTTTCCCCTTCCCCGGTTCCTTAGGAACATAGCCGTACTTATTCTCCCCCGGCGCTCTGTTTTTTGTTTGTCCCGACACCGCTCGCCCCCTACGTTTTCCCCAGCGCTGGTCGACCTTTCTCGCCTTTTTCCTTCAGCGTAAGCGCTTTCTGCGAGTTATTTCCGAACACGTGATACCCGCTCTTTCTTCATATTCAGCGAGCCTTCTTTCCACCCTTCGTCGGACTGGAGTTTTCGCCCCCTCTTTCCCACGGAGACGTCGCTTCTTGCATTTCGGAGATCGAACGTTGTTTTCTCCGACCCGGTGATGGGTCGTCTGTCGAGCGGCCGGGCAGTATCTAGCTCTTTTTTATTTTAACCAGGTGCCAGTGGCCCTCCGACGGACCCCTGCCGGGCCATGTGTGTTTTTTACCTACTTGTTGGCTTGGTTCCCCTTCCGTCTGTGTCGGGCCTTTTTTCCTCCATCGCCCATCCGCTCAATGAGCCCCCCACCTCTCCGTGCTCCCTCTCGAATGCTCGGCGCTTTCCCTAATTGTGCTGAGACAATCCCTCTGCCTCTTCTTTCCCTTCTCGCTTCGCCAGGTTTGGACATATCGCTTCCGAGCTTCTCTCTTCTTGTCACAGTTCCCTCGAAGCACAACTGAAGCT
>Ga0179593_1444984_pt1 | contig 11239 bp, 16 predicted proteins | sample CZODoug2_1_08_16_FD_185931 | JGI IMG/M metagenome (GOLD analysis project Ga0179593, IMG submission 185931) | Vadose zone soil fungal communities from Angelo Coast Range Reserve, California, USA - CZODoug2_1_08_16fungal (PacBio error correction) | ecosystem: Environmental > Terrestrial > Soil >... | reverse complement strand
TCGTGTTGCGTCCGGCATCTTCCCCTAGTTCTGAGGTCTCCTTCCCTATGTCCTTCATTCTTAGGATCCCTAGTCCTCCCGGGTAGCGGTGGGTTTCCACTTTTAATGGACACAGGGGGGTAGGCCTTTTGAGCAATTTGCTGCCCTTCTCTCGTATCCTCTCCAAGGAAAAGTGTGAATTCCTGGGTGAGCCCTCCTCTCTTGCTTCTTCTCCATTTGTAGTTACTCGCGAAGAACTTCCCTTGAGTCGGGTCGATGCGATTCAGGGCAGGTCCTCCCAGCCAATGGGATTTTTGCGTCCTTTGGCCCCCCGCCTCCTTAAAATGTATTTCCACCATACTCCCAGCTTTTTAGCCCACTCTTTTTTTCCTTCCCCTTGATGCCTTAAATGTCCCCGTTTCACCACAACTGTTTTTTCGGGTGACTTTCCCCTAGCTCCCGAGGAGACGCCTGTTGAGGCATTGGCAGATTATAGTTCTCCCTTTCCCTAGTTCTTTTTTTCTCTCGCAACTGATCGAGAAGAATCACCTTAATAGGGATTTCCTGAATTTGGGATATGAGAAAAGTCTTCGGTTTTCATTCGATTGCCTTCCTTCGTACAGTGGGTAGACCGCGTTCCCTCTTTAAGAGATGGACCACCTACTCCCTTTTCCCTCCTTTATCACCTTCCCGTGGCGCCGCCCGTGAGCAATTTTCCCCGGCCCCCTCCTCTAACAGGGATTCTAGTCCTTCTTTCTCCCCCCAAGACCATTTTAAATTCTTTCAAATACCTTTTGAGACCCTGCCCTTTTCTCCATGCGTCCGCCGCCCTCTTTGATTTTGGGCGGTGACGTAGTCCTTTCCTTTTTCACGGCCAGGCTTTAATCTTTCCCTAGGTCCTTCACTTTTGCTCTTCCTGTCATAAAGAACTAGACAATGTTCACAGAGCAGACCGCCCCCTTTTCCCATGCGGATGGGACCTTTGACGTCTCCCGTCCGCGGCGCCGCCTTTCGTTTGGGTGGCTCCTGCCCAAGCGCATGCGACACTCCCTCTTCTACACGGTTTTCAACCTCGCCCTCGATTATTTTTTCCTTGTTCTCATTCGTATGTTTTCCCATTTACCGGTTGAACCCCCTCTCGATGCTGGCTTCCCTCCAATAAGGCCCCTGTCGAAACGCTAACCCCTATTTGGACCCCTTTTGAGCAACATACTTTCCCATAGACAACCTAATTGAACTACTTAGTGTCTTGTTTTGTATACGGGTGATGTTGACACTCATTCCCACGACTTCCTTTTTTTGTCATTGGTTACAGGTTTCCTCCGACTAAAAATTCCGCATGATCTTTTCCTTCTCTGTACCCTTTTTCCATTTGGCTGATTCGTCCTATTCCCGCTTGCGGATCTCTTTCGTCTCCCTCCCTACCTCAAAACCTTGAGAACGCCGTCCGACAGAACCCTTCCTATTGTCTGTTGCTCTCTCGTTGCTTACTCTGGCCTTTTTCCCACCTACTTCCCTGCGGGTTTCGGAACCTTATTGTCTGGATCAGAGCGTTCGTCTTGAATCGCCATCGAAAAGCCTCCTTTTTGCTACGCCTTTTCCTGCGAACCAATGGCGTTCGGTCCTTTTTCAGGCGCCCGCCTGCTTGGGAAATTTTGACTGGCCGTCTACGTTCTTTGAATTTGGTTTTGATATACGCACGGTTCGCGCCGTCCCTTCTTTTCTTTTGCCATCCAGTTTTTCTGACGAGCTTTCTTCTGATGGGTATTCACACGTCCCTTACCCAGATCCCCTTTTTTCTGACGTCGGTATCGCTTGCTGGGCGCCAAATCTGCTTTCAAGTATTTATTTTTTTCCTCTCTACCAGTTTCCAAGATAGCTTTCAGGAATGATTTCCTCTTGCTTTTTCTTTTCTTTGTTCATTTTTTTTTCCCATGCAGTCGTTCACCCCTCCCCTTTATTAGGACTCGTCATGGACTAAACTTGGGATATCCCCTTGCATCGTGCTCGCCGAACTCCTCTTCCAGACCCGATTCTACTCTTCCGCCGCCACGCCGCCGCCTTCTCCTCTTCCGATGAGACATTCCACCGCTTCGGTTGAGGATCAATTTTTCCTCGTGACAGATCCCCCTGTGGTTTGGCAATGCCTGGATTGTTTTTATCGGCCCTCCTTGATATGCTAGTAAGCGTCTTTGCGCCTTTTTTCGGTGTGTTGTAGACTTCTTCTCTCCATGGCACGTTAACCTCTCTCTGTCTTTTAATCCCCGAAGCCTCCAGTTCGACATCGTCCCTCTCCTTTTCGCTTTCCTCCAGACGTTCCCGCCTCCTCCCTTTCCGAATTTGGGCTCCAATCGGAGTTTTTCTTCCCCCCAGTTGGAAACCGGACATTCTTCCGTCTCCCCTACGTTTCCCTCTTGTCCGACAACCCTCTCCGAAGAGATCCGCAACCCCTAGTCGTCCCCTGAGGTTGCTATGCGGAACCGCCTCCAGACCAAGAACCTCTCCACTGTATATGGGAATGCCCCTTTCCCCCCAACCCTCTGTTGAATTTCCAGTTGGGTCAGGACTCCATCGATACCCCGGCCCTACGGAGCTTCTTCGTTTCCCTTTTCGTTAGGTATTGGCTTTTTCTCCCTCTTATTTAAGATAGGCCTTACGCCCTTCTCTCCCTGTTTCCTTGACCCCCTCTCAGCACTACTTTCCTGCCCGTTTATGTGTTGCTTTCTTGCTGGATGCCCCCCCTCCGCTTGTTTTTTTCTTTGGGTTTAAATTCCTGAATTTTTTCGGCTTTTTGCCCTCCTTAATTGCAGGTAAGTTTAGCCGTCGTGCCCCAAGTCACCACTCCGCGATTGCAAATTTGTTCCAATCCTCCTTTTCATTTCACCTCTTTCCACCAGTTGCTCCGCGGCTTTTCACACCTGGCGCCTTTTTCGAGTCCGAATTACGGGATTTTCTCTTCTTTGTTCTCTCCACTGCCGACCGAGCGGCCTCCGTTTGAGAGGCGCAGCTTCGCTGAGGGCCCCCCCCCTTTGTTCAATTCTGCTTCCCTCCTCCAAATGTTCCTGGACGACATCTTTTTTTCAAGGATGTATATCTGCTCCGTAGAAATCTGTGCTCATGGCCCTCCATTTAGTTTTTTTTTTTTTTTTCTTACTGGGAGCATTGCCTCGTCCCAGCCTTTACCTCCCCTTTCCCTTGACATTTTTACCGCCTTTCAGAGTTCCTGGACGATCGGGAAGTTTTTTTCACATCTATATATCTCCTTTCCCAGAGACTCAGAGGGTGCACCTCTCCCTGGGACCTTGCAAGTGCCCCTTCGCCCCCTTTCCGGTGACAATGGCTGGCCGCTAGGTTTTTTCTTTCTTCATTACCTACCGCCCCTCTTATTGCTCCGCGTCCTCCCCCTTTTCCTTTCCAGGGAGAGATCCATAGGTTTTAGAGAATTCCCCCCCCCTTTCTCTTCAATTTCAATCAGACCAGTTGGTGCCTCGCTGAGCGGTCTTTTTTTCGCTTCGCGTCCCTCTTGCCCCTCGCACCAAACGAAACGTCTTTTTTTTAACGCCCTTCTCCTCCCCTCCTGACGAATTCCCTTTCTTTTTGAACCGTGGCAAACTGTTTTTGGACAAACTTCCGTTTCTGAGAAATGAAATCGTTTTTCTTTTTTCTTTCCTGCACTTTGCCCCCTCCCTTGTCTTGGCTCTCCTCCTCCAACCTTTGAGTAATTGATTCCGCGGCAACAGAGAAAACCTTCCTCCCCCCCAATCTGGCCACAGATTTAGCTTTCTATTCCTGCGAGAAGGCCGCATCCTTCTTTGCCGCTCTTTTTTCACTACTTTTCCCGGCCCCCAACAGGGATCGCATCCGTAGGGAACATTAAACTCTGACCCCTTCTGTACCGCCCTTGGATCGTTTTTTTTGAGCCGCTCGTATACTTTGCTCCTGGACCAATTTGGACCCCCCCGCCCCTATGCATTCGGATTGTTTTCTAATCTTTTTACATCGTTTCCAAAAAATTTTTTGGCGGTCTCCCCACCCGCCCGCGTGACTCCCCTCTATTTTTCTTAATTCTCTTGATATTTCCCTTCCCAGCCGATTTTGTAAGAAATACCCTTGACGCTCTCCTAACACTCCCCCACTTTACGTGTTTCCATTCGCACCCCCCCTTCCCCCTTTCGCCTTTCTTGTAAGTCGGCTTTTAATTTTTTGGCGAGTTTTTTTTTTTTTTTTTTACCTCTTTGACGGCATCAGATCTCTTTTTCATCTGGCCTCTTTGTTTCATCGCGTCGTCCGGACGGTCCCCCCCTTAGTAGCTATTCCTTAATCGATTTCGGGAGTTCGTGCCTTTCTCATGTGTCCAAGTCTATCCTCCACCTCGCTGTGAAGGGCGCAGACCTTTGATTTTCCCACCTCCTTTGTCTTCGAACCCCATCGAACCTCTGCGGCAACCCCGAGTTCCCCCTTCACGACCTTTTCCCCCGATGTTGTCGACTGTAGGATCGCGCCGTCGGCCCCCCCTTCCTTCGCGGTTTCCTAGCTTTTCTCCACCCCCTGAGGTTTTCTTTACATTAGGCAGGTGCATTCACGCTTACTGTTGGTCCTGCCTCCCGCTGAGCGAATCCGTTTGCAACTCTTTCCCCTTCTTCTTCTAGTTCCCTCCCCGGAAGGAATTCAAGGACCCACTCAGTACGAATCACGGCTTCTCTCTTTCTTCTGCTCCGGACACCCCAGACCGCCGCAATGTCGTTCTGGAGCTTTTTTCTCCCCCCCTCCCTCGGAGCCCCCACTCTCCAGAATTCCCTAATGTCGCGTTGCTTTCTTACCCTCCAAAAGCTCTTTTGACTCTCGTGCTATTTTCCCAATGATGTCGAGAAGAAGACTCTCCTTTTCCTCCTCCTTCCCCCTTGCCCACTTTCAAGTCTACTTATTGTTCGACGTTCCTGTGGACTCCCCTTGCGTCTCACGTCTCTCCCTTTGTTCTGACGGTAAGGTTGAATGATGCCATTTTTGTCTCTCTCTCTTCTAATAGGTGTCAGCGCATGCCGCTTCGGTTTTCTGTGCCGCGGCCCTCCCACTCCCTCCCTCATCCTCCTATCCCTCCTCTTCTTCCCCGAAGCCCGGTTTCGATCCCTGTCAGTCTGCGCATCCTTCGTGGGCGAGGCTTTTTCCCCTTTTTCCCCCCTCGTAAGCATTGCTTCCCATAGGCAGGGTTGGGGGGTTTCTTCGTGCAACCGGACGCCCCCCACGCCCAGGCCCCCTACCGCGTTGTGTCTCTTTCTTCCTCAGGGTTCTGCGGACACCCTCTTGTTTCGAGCTCTGGTCCCGGCCTGCATTCTTGTCGCTGTTGTCTTTGTGTCGCCTCCATGCCGTTTTTTTTTTCTCCCGTAGGCTCTTTCGTCTGGGGGTTGTTTGGTCTGGCCATGGTCGGGTCTTGTTAGGTCAGAATCGGGTCGTCTTTTTCTGTTTTACCTCCCTCAGGGGCTACTCGGTGGGGACTTGGATTCGGTTGGGTACGTCTGTTTTTTTTTTTTCTTGCGTTTCCCCTCTCTCCTCGGGGGGGGGGCGCTTTTCTTTCTTTTCGGCCGGGTGGTCTTGTGTCGTGCTCTTCTTCTTTTGCCGATTTGCTTTCGCTTTTTCAGTTGGTAGGTTGTTTTTTGGGGTCTGGTTTTTCGGTGATGGGGGTGGTGCGGGGGTTTCTGGTTGGGTTTATCTTTTTCGGGGTCTCTTTGCGCTCCACCTCTCTCTTCCCACTTGCGCCCCTCTCCCGGGAGGACGGCCCCCCGGGTTTGGGTCCTCACTTTTTGTACTGCTCGGCTCGACGTCCCCCTGAGGGCTGGGGATGTCCTGTACCCGGTCCCGGGTTTCTCCGGGGCCTTGTTTTGGGGCCTTGTTTCTGGGCTCCCTCTCCTCCCGGGGAGGCGGGGTCTCTATTGTACCGCGCGGGCTTTTTTGTTCTCTCCCACTGCCTCGCTTTTTGGGCCTGATCACCCACCACGACACGCGAGTTTCCTTTTTTTCGGGCTCATATAGGTTTTTCTTGTGGTTTTGGTTTAGGTTTTTTTTGTCCTCGGCCTCTTTTCTCTCTTTCGGGGTTTGGTTTTCACTTTCTCCTCCTTCCCTTTTCATTTGTCGGTGTGGTTAGGTTGCCTGGCTGGTGGTTCTGTTTTTGGGGTTCAGTATTTTTTTGTTTTTTTATGTTTTTTTTTTTTAGGGCGCATTGGATTCTTCTTTTCGCCCCGGCTTGCCATCCAAGGCTAGCGAGAGTTTTTCTTCCGATGAGACACGTCCACTCCGCGATGATTTTCTATTTCATTTTATAAAGTTACTCGGCCCTCTTGACTGACCTCCCCCCCTGTTCCTGCTCCCCTCCTGTTGCGGTAGTGACTTTTCTTTTCAAGTGTCGTCATACGTCGGGGCCCTCCCCCCTCGGCCGGACCTCCTGAACTCCCGTACTTCACTTCACATGTCGCTTACGTTCATATCATGCGTCTTCTTCCCCCACAGTCTTCTCTCTTTCTTTTTACCTTGGCGATGAGGTTCGTCACATCTTCTCTTCCCCATACTTTAGCGGAAAGCCCTCCCTTCGTTGTTGTCGATTGAGCGAATGTTGTATCCCACCCAGATGTCCCCCCTTCCATGTAGGGTCTATTCCTTTCGCCCGCCACCAGTATTTTTTCTTTTTCTCCATGCTCCTCTTCTTGTTTTCCTCCCCTTTCTCCCTCAAAACCATGAGGTCTATCCCATGCAATACTCGCGCCCACGTCCCCTCCTCCGTTTTAAGCTCTGTCCCGCAGGGCCTTGGGCAGTCCCCCTCCCCAGACCCTCCTTCTGGACCCCACGGTCTGATCTCCATCCCTTGTCCGGCTATACCTACTCTGAGATTCCGGCGCGTCTTCTCCACTTTATTTTCTATAAGTGCGGTTGTGCCCACAAACCAAACCCAATCTCCCCTTTTCTTGAATTGCCTCCCGGCATCTGTTCTTCCCCTCACTGACCCTTACCTCTCAAAATACAGAGTTCGTTTCCGAGCTTTTTCTCAATCTCCCCCCCTCTGCGCGTTAGTTCACTTTCTGTCTGCTTTTAAGGCGAAAATACGTGCTCCTCTTTTTTCTCTTTCCGAGTCCCGCATCGGTTCAAAGGGCCTCACGGGCCGTTAAATTTTCCCCGCGTCTTCCCAGGGCGTATGTGTTCGTCTCTTTCCTGCACCTTGCTTCCCCCCGTTTATATTTCTTCCCTGCCCATTCTCCTGAAGAGCCATCCGGATACTCCATTGTTTTCCCCCGTCCCATCTTTTACGGTCTTCTGTACTCTGGCTTTCTACGAGATCTTTGACGCCTTCTGGCCCTTTTCTCCTGACTGGTAACTCTGCCTTTCCCCCCTTTCCCTTGCTTTTGCTCCCTTCTCTCCTCTCTTGTTAACTTGCGGGTTAGACCAAAAAGCCCACGGACTTTTGACTATGCCCCCTCTTTTCAGGCCGTTATGAATCATGTGGAGTCTTCTTGTATTGCGCTTTCTTCCATTTCCGCGTACCCCCTTTATTGCAGCCACAAGCCCCTTTTATGTAAGGACCCTTCATTCCGTTTTCTCGTCAGTTTTACATTTCGTTTCTTCTTATTTTTTGTCGGATTCGCCCGCGCGTCTTTCCCTCTGGCCCCCGCGGATCACCCCTTTTTTTTTTTTCTTTATTCCCGTCCCCCGCTCTCCTTCACGATGCTCCTCCGAATTTTGGTGCAACCTGTACATTGATTTTCTCCCCTTGAAATCCCACCTTTGCAGTGTGCAGAGTAAAAGCCTTGACTAAAGGTCCACTGGTTTCCTCCCACCTGCGTCATCTTCCCCTCCGCTTTGTTTTCTCTCTATGATGTCCCCCCTTTGGGCGTTTGATGGAATTCCGATTTCGTTCTCTTTTTAAAAATTTCCAGTTCGAGTCTTTCCGACGTTAGGCGTTGTTGAACCCCCCCCCCCCCTTTTCCCCTGGTCCCTCTAGTGAAGGTTCTATGCTGCGGCAGCTTCTTTCACGCCGACACGCGTTGTCTTGGGTTGCGAGGCAGACGAGCATCTGCGAATCTCCATCCCCTTTCCCCTCTTACTCTCGTCTAGGAGCTCTCTTCTTTCCTTTCCCTTTCGAATTGGCTTTGTGCGAGAACCAATCTCTTCTTTTTTGAGCATCATCCGGAACAATCACCTCCGCTACTTTCCCCCCTTCCTATCCCTGAACCCTCTTTTGCAGGCCCCTGGAGCAATTCTCTTCCTTTTTTTCGCCGGGACTTCAGTAACCCTTTCCGCGCTACTGAGAGGACCAGCGCATTTTAGTGCATTGTTTCCATCCGCTTCGGCTGACCCTTTCCCGCGAGATGTAGCCTTTTCCATGTATTCGAGCCCCTCTATATCCTCTCTTTATTGGAAGGGTTTGGCCTTCCTCCCTTTTTATGAGCCTCATAAATTCGGATCCTTTTGCCTCTTTTATCAGTGGCGTTCGCTCCTCGGCGGCGACGAGCTTTGACACCAACCTCGGGTTTTTTCCTCTCCTTTGGCCGATCGCCCCGTTCCTTTCTCGCCATTTTTCCACTTTTCCCCTCCTGCCCCCCGGCTGTATAATTTTATTCTTTCTTTTGCTCCGCTTCTTCTGTTCAAAAGATTCCGGTCCTTTTTTCTTTCCCTTTTTTTGTCCTGGTTCTCGTCTTATGGCGGCCTTTTTATGATACACCAGGCCCGTTCTGCAACTTCACTAAAGTCTCCCTTTTTTTCTTTTTCCCAGCACTTATCTCAGTCCCTACGCTCTCCACTTCCCCCTCTATCCCAATTTCTCTTCTCCTGCGGATCTGGAGATCGTTTGGAGGCGTCCCTCCCCCGCGGCAAAGCCCTCTTTTTTTGCGCGGTCTTAGCATGCCCTCTTTTGGCCTTTCCTTTTCTGACGACAGTCGTCGCCCCGGCCGAAAGGTTGCACGCGTTCTCCTCTTGGGGATTGGTGTCCTTCCACATGCGTACTTTTCCCTGTCTACGGTTTACAAACCATAGGGTCCGCTGTGTCACCTTAATTTGTGTCCTTTTTCTCTTTCCTCCGCCCAGTTACGATTTTACATCTGGATTTTCGCAACTCCTCTCCATCGCCCCCCGCTTTGCACATAGGCCTCCCCTCCCGCCTACATCGTGTGTGGGATTGTCCTCCCCCTACTCCTAAGATTTCTCTTGTCCAGTTTTTCTACCCTTGAGATTCCCCCGTAAACTCTTGAGACCCCCCCTTTTTCCATTCTTTCTTGGATTTCCTTCAGACCGGCCAGCTGTGTTATCCTTCCTCAGTATGAGCCCGACACTTTTCTCCCCCCTGCCCCTCCTCACCCCCACGTCCCAGCCATGCTCTTGTTGAGCACCCCCACCAGGCCTTTCACTCTCTCTTCCCGTGATACGCATCCTATCACCATACGTCATCTGATTTCTTTTCAGACCCGTTTTCGTTCACAGTCGGGGACTTGGAGGTTTCCATCTCTCCCGCTGCGAAAAATCCCTTCGCTCCAAGCTGCGCTCTCTTCTCCCCCTGACTTTATTTAGGAGTACGGGCTCTATGATCCCGATTTTTTGGACAGTGGCCTCTGCCGCGTGGTTCTGGATGCACTTTTCCCTTTTTTCGACAGCTCTGCGCGACATCGCTTTGACCTTTTCCCTCTTCGGCCATTTTTCTCTCCCCACCAAGCGTCCCTACCTTTCACCGTATTCTTTCTTTTCTTATCTGCGTTTGAGGGACGCTCTTTTCTCCTCACGACCAATCTGGTTTTCTTCCTGTGCGTGATCAGGAATCACCCGTCTATATAGTGGGGCCCTCCTTTTTTTCTTTTTATGAGTTTCCCTCATTGTCTCCTCTATCGAAGTTTTTCAAGGACGTTCCCTCTCCTTTCTTCAGCCAGGGTGGTTGCTCGCTGAAGTGCCTTAAGCGATGCTTTCGCTTTTTCTTCCCCTCTTTCGCACATATCCCGCCGTCCGAGACTGCCGACGTTACCTTTCTTCATATGCCGTCACGGGAGTTTTCCGTCCCCCCTATTTCTTGCACAGATTCCCTCATTTTGGTCGATGATCGGATTTTTCTGTTTTTCGTGGTGAAGAACTTTCTGTGGCTGAAGGTCTAGAGGGTTCTGCATCCTCCACAGCCTCTGTTTGCTGCTCAGCTGGAAGCATTTCGACTCCCCCTCTCCCCTTAGGATGTCTAGCCGCGCCTTCCTCGAACGCCCACTCCTCCAGTCCGCGGGCATCTTTTCTTTCTCTTCCGATCCTTCACTTTTATTTTCGTCCAATAACCTCCTTAGGATAATCTTGCCTCTCTTTTTTTTTTTAGTGATTGCTCCCCCTCTTTTGCCCCCCCGTCCCCGCCCCTGATTTTTTTCCTCTGTTCTCGACTTGAGGTGTACCCCAGCGTGGGGCGCGGCCCTTAGACGCGTGCCCCTCTCTCGCAAATCTCGTCTCCACTCTCTGGTTTTGGCACCGCCGACGCCAACCTCCCCCCCCCGATCAAATTTTTTTGCTACAGGGAAGAACTGCCCTTGGTCCTGTCCCCCAAAAGCGATTTTGTCATATCTGAAATTCTTTTTGGTATCCTCTCCCCGGTTCCCCCTACTTCTTCTCTTCGTCGGTATGCGGTCTGCCTTCTTCCTTCCCGGGTTTCAATATATTTTTTAAGATAGACTGATTCCCCTTCTTCCGTAAGAATGCCGACCATGACTGTCAACGCTTCTGTGGGGCGCGCTTGTGATCCGTGCATTTTTTCCCCTTGTAGTGGTGGTGCCCAATATTTTTTTCTTCGGCTTTATGCTTTCCTTCCCCCTTCCGGTACTTTGAGCACATCCCTCTCCTCGCCATGCGGCCCCCACGAAACAAGTTACTTCATCCCCCCTTTTTGCACCTTTTCTTCCGGTCCAGGCAGGCGACCCCTTTGGCGTCCTCTCTCTGGGCTTCCCACTGTCTTTCGGATGATAGGCATCCTTCTTCCCCCCCCTGAAGGAGACAACCGTCTTGATCTTTGTTTCCGCGATGGCTCCCCCTCACTTTGTTTCAAGTGTTCATACATTTCGATTAATGATGGAAGGACTGACACGATGTGGTTCCGGTTGATATTCACGTCTTTCTTTACTTTTTCGGCTGAACATACATCCATGCGTAGGGTTCCTTTCGTCCTTCCTCTCTGCCTCTCGCCTTCCAGCCATTGTCCCTTAACTCCGACTTTATACTGGCATGCAGCGTTCCGTGTTATCTTTCTTTGGTTCCCCCTTTCCAC
>Ga0179593_1328183_pt1 | contig 11239 bp, 11 predicted proteins | sample CZODoug2_1_08_16_FD_185931 | JGI IMG/M metagenome (GOLD analysis project Ga0179593, IMG submission 185931) | Vadose zone soil fungal communities from Angelo Coast Range Reserve, California, USA - CZODoug2_1_08_16fungal (PacBio error correction) | ecosystem: Environmental > Terrestrial > Soil >... | reverse complement strand
CAATTTTATTCTTCTCGTGGCTAGCCTCACTTCCTCAGTTGGAGTAGGATTCTAGTACTGGTTTTTGCCTGCAAAGGGTGTTATGCTGGCCTAAAAGAAACATCGGCGGATTCGCTTTTTCCATTCGATCGCTTAGCTTGTCTTAGAGATATGGACATGATCGCCTATTTGATATTCCTTAGAAAGGTGTTTTCCGAGAAATCACGACTCCTGAATTGTTATCCCTTTCCATTCCCGTCGCAACCCCACAACTCTGGACTGACGCCATCGGCCCACCAACTTCCTAGAACAACGCTAGTATTTCCAATTCCGTCGTTTTCTATTTCTCCTCTTTTCCAAGTTTTGTTCGATGCGCTCTACCCGAAACCATTGCGAGGCGAATATCAGCTCTTCTGTACGTTTAGACTCGGCTTTCTCTTTCCCGGCAAACGGTTGGCCCTGGGTACTTTTTAGAGCTCCCTCGAGGAGGGTCTTTTTCTTCATCGTCTTGGAAAATTAGGAGGCCCTTCTAAATCTCATCCGGAGAGAAAGGAATTCGACCTCCCCCCCATAGCTCGAAACTGCCCCTATCACTTGTCGGGAAAGACAACTTCCGTGATCCCGCCAGATGCCCATATAAGATATCCATCTTTCCTTGATTCGTCACGCAAGCCCTCTTCCAAGTTTTTTCGCTGTTTTTAAATTTATCTCTCCGGCTTTAGATCAGATTTGAAGGTCTCTCTCCATGGGCTGGAATACGATTCCCTTCGGCGCCCGACGCCCGGGCACCCTTTTTCTCCAGGAGGCTCCCTTCAGTCTTTCGGACGGCCCAGAGGAGATCCCTCCTTCCCACCGCCGTGATTCACCCCCCGATCAGGAAGCTCGGCCGACTAGGAGGGGAGTTTGTTTTCCCGTTTCCCTGGCCTTGAAGACTCCGTCCAACGTCATTTTCAGATCGTCTCGGGCTCGAGGTGTCCCTTTTATCCTTCCCCTTGACGTTCCCCCTTGGTGCACCAATGACCTGACTTCTCGGCCCGGCTCTCCCAAGACCGTCCCGATCGCCGCCCACCGTTTCGGGTTGCCCGGAGACTTTTTTGTGGAACGCTCCGTCTAAAGATATCCGCGAGCGGCGTTCATTTTAAGTCTTCCCCCTCACAAGGAGACCGTTCTTCTTGCGAGCAGAAACCCCTTGCGGAGGACGAGATTAAGCTCCGGAAACGTTTCCCCGCCCGAGTCCGAAGCGCCGCTCTCTCCGCCTCTTTCTTGGAGGCCACTCTCCGCGAGGCCCGTGCTGAGTTTGTGCCTTGCACAGCTGCTCCCGTGTTAAGACGCTGAGTTTAGCGGAATCTACCTGAAGTTTCACAGAGAAGTAGAGCGTCCTCTCTCGCTAGCCGGGACGCCGCTAGGTGTTTACTTCTTTCCTTCCTGCCCGTTCTGGTGAATTCGACCCGCTCCCGGTGGGCGTCTTTCGTGGCCGAGGCCCTATCTCTATACCGTTGTGCCCTTCCGGAGTCTCTAGTCCTTCCTTCAGCCCCGCTCTCCTGAACCATCTCTTCTGCCTCCACGAAAGGAGGCCTCGAAGCCCCCGCCGGTGGAGCGCTTTTCTCGTCTGGGTGTATGACCCCCCTCTCCGAAGACCTCATTTAACGTCCCGGTACCGTCAGCAGAAGTTTTATCATTGTTACTGAGCGTACCCGGTCATAGCTTTCTTTCCGTTCTTGAATAAGCTGGCGAGTTTTATAGTCCCCTAGTATGCCCTGCGACAGGCAGAACCTGCTTTAAGGTTTCCCCTCCTCAGGCTCACGTACCGTGACACTTCTTTTTGTGTAGCAGTCGTTTGACCTAGAGGATCTTCAGAGTCGTCTGTATCACCACCATGGTGAGGTTTACCTGACTCGCGCCCTCCCGTTTCTTTAGAGCTCTTTCACCCCGTAAAAGGGGAAGACCCGGGATTATTATTCCTCACGTCAGGTAGATCCTCTTTCCCTATTGGGTTTCCTTTTCGACGACGTGATTTAGCTCCCGGAAGGACCTTCCAACCGCCTTTTTAAGCCTTGCTCGTCCGCTTAGGTGGGTTGCAGTCTTGGTGGGTCGCTTCTCACCTGTATATGAAACGACCAGAGACGCTCCCGTTCAATTCTCGCAACTTGATAGGACGCGCTATCCACCCTCCTCTGAGAAATCTTCCCCGGAAGGGCCGCCCCGGCCGGGCTTTGATAAGAGGGGGTATTGGAATGCTTTCTCTCAGATCGATTTGGGCTTATATTACCTGCCGCTCACTCCCTGCGCAACCTTCTTTTTTCTCCCCCGAGAGACATGATGGTTTTTGGCTCCCAGGAAAGGCGATAGGGTCCTTGATTAGGGCTATTGTGATACTTCAACTAATTCGTAGAGATGCCCCCGGGAGATGCTTAAAAATAGGTCAAATACCCCAAAGAGATGGGGCTAAAGCGTGGAGACTACAGTCCTTTCCCATTCACTTATTTAGGGAACACCTATAACCTCCTCTCAGAAGGAGTCCCGTCACCTGTTTTTTATCCTCCCTTCCTCTGATTCTTTACCCTCCGATCGTTTGACGGACTTAGATAGCAGCTACCATGGCCCTCCTCGTACTATACCCGCTCAGATGCAATCCGCCTCATGATTCTCCCCGCTCTATGGCCTCTCTAGGGCAAATCCCCCCCTTTATCCGCCTTCGTCTCCGCATGCGAAGCAGAAGGCCCCGTGGAGGCCACTTGCAGCATTGCCACGCCCGTCGATCCCATCGAGATATGAAACCCCAACAGGCCGATTTCTTCCAAGGATTTTGCAAACGAGCCCTGGTCCTCACAACTTCTCCAACCGAGGAACACCACGAGGTTTTTCACATCCCTCCTACCTTGGGAGAGGAGCCCCGGCCAACCCTGCAAGACCGGGGAAGCTCTCTCGCAAGCCAATGAAGAAGCCAGTTAAATTTTCAGTATACGTGACGTGGACGGCTAGCCCGCGACCGTAAGATAACCCATTCCCTGATGCTAGCGTTCGAAGATAGTTTCCCGATTCGATTGGCTCAGCTGGTTGTAGAGGAGGCCACACGCCCCCAGATATTTCCTTGACTCTTGAGAGCCCTGGTCCTTTTAGGGCAACTGGCCGCCCCTCAAATCCAGATCCGATGAACCCAAGGGTAGTTTCATTTAAACTAGAAATGCATTCGTAAAGGCGAACACCCGGTTTACCACATGGCTTCACTATGTAAAAGATGCAGGATCTGAACGTAGCCCCAAGACGACCCTCCCCAGAACCCCGTGGGAGAACTCCCAATCCCCTACGTGACACAGGCATATGCTGACCCCCACTCTCCTTCGGAGTCTCAGGTCCGAATTCCCCGATGAAGGGGTTGAAGCCAACGAGAAGCGTATATGCGGTGTAAGGTCTTCCCATCGCTTTTCCGTTTTTCCAAGTTTCCGCATTACTTGGTTTCTTCTCTTTGCAGCGCGACCCCCCTTCTCAACCCCGACTCCTGACCCCTTGCCACGCCGTCGTCCTTCCTCTTCTCCCTCTTTCTAGAGACTCCTCTCGTTCCCGGTTCGATAGAGTGAGACCACCTCTCAGCCTTTTTACCCCGATTTTAGTTTGCTAGTCTTAAATGGTTCCGTTCTGGTGGGGAGAGTCTGATCCCTCGCCGCCAATGGCAATTTTACACCTGCAGCCAAGACGCTCTTTTCGTGAGGAGTGATCTGTCTGAATTGCCCCCGCCGGCTCATCTTTGTAAGGACGGCTTTAAGTTCGTTTGTCCTAATCGGAGGTCCCTGCTCGGCACTAAACTGATTGTTGGTTTCAAATGGGAAATTTTTTTCTCTCCCGACGCCTCTCAGAACTTACCCTTCGTCAAGAGACTCAGAAAGGGATGCGCAGTGCTTATCCCCCCCCCTCTCCTCCGTTTTTTTTTTTTTTTTGCGAGCAATCACTCCTTCATCCTAGGCTTTTTTATCTGTTTTTTTCCCCCTCTTCCTGGTTCTAAGCAGACCGGAAACACTGTGGCAGCGAACAAGTCGTGGGACTTTCCACAGCTCCGGTGTGGCTCAAGTGCAAGATCTAAGTAATTCTTTTTGTATGCTGGAACCTGTCTAGATCAGCAAAGCCCAACTGCGTCTCTCGGTTTCTCACACTTTCACTCCGCTGGGGAGGAGGGTGAACTTGCCTCAATTTACCCTGAGACTCTTTTTTGCACCCCCCACCCTTAGTTTTTCAGGTCGCTGAGGGGTCGTCCATGTATCTTCCCCGCGGTGCCTCTCTGATTGTTTGGCTCAGAAAGGTCCATGGTCCGTCTCACTCCGCGTCTTATTTTCCTGTCGGGGAGGGCCCTCTGTCGGAAGGTCCGCGACCCTATCCCTTTGCTTTTTCCTTTGCCCCCCGGTGAGCTCTGGAATTTTTTCCCCTTTCCATTCGGAGTTCCGTTGTAGCGGCCCCCACTTCATCTTTGAATAAGAAAGCGCCCTTTTTTGAGCGCGTGTCGCCCGCGTCGGCGTTTCTAGTAGTCTTAGTGCGGGCCCGGGCGGTCTTTTCAGCGTGGGAATTTTCGTTCGATGGCTGTCGGCCTAGTCCGAGCTTGGGCCCGGTGTTCGCGGACCGGGTCTATTCTGTGAGCTAACTTCTTCGCTACGTGTTGGAGCGGTCCCTCCTGTAGAAACTATATCCCCTTCTAGCAGTAGGCCAGTGAGGGATTGGTGAACTTCTCTCGCAAAAAGATTGGGTGGTTTTCCCCTTCTGGACGATCTTTTCCGCGCCCCTCTTATGCTTGAGTGATCTTTCTTGCCCATAGGTAACCAGTTGGGAGATAGTTCTCTCCTGTTTTTATTACTTCCTGGTAAAACCCCTTCTGTCCGGGGAGAACCTTGCTTTGTGTTATTCTTGGGCCGAGTGTTGTTTGACAGTCTAGTGATTCCCTTTTTGTAACTTTTAGGCTCACGACTCTCTCTTTGTGTCCAAGACTGCCCCCTAGCCGTCAGATTGTTCTTGAAGTCTGAGGAGCCAATAGGCTGGTAGGAGTTTCGTTGTCCTAAACTTGGAAGAGCAGGAGACCTCGGCGGCTCCACCCCCTTTTTATGGAGCTCGATGTTGCAATGACTCCAGGACTAAGGTTGATCGTGGATGCTGCCCTGGTTTCATCTGCGAGGAGGTCTGTATTTTCGTCGCCGGTTCTGGAGATGACTGAGGCGTCGAGTCAGTGACTCCCTCTCTCTCCTGACGATATAGGCACCCGGAGCTGATTATAGCAAGTAGTTATCTTTCCGCTCATGGGCTAATGTCTGTAAGCCAATTTAGTCTCTTTAATATTTAGCCCCACGAGTGCGGGTCGCCCTCCGTAGGGTATCCTTTCATAACGAGTTTTTGAAGCTTCAGGTGGGACAAGACCGAGCAGAGTCACTCAGGATCTCTTTCCCTCGAGCGACGATGCACCCCTCACTAAGTTTGACCCCTCGGGAGTAACTCACCGCGTCGTGTGCGAGACTCCGTTTCGTAGCCTTCTTTTGGAGGTTCCTGTTCTGATTCTACTGCTAGGCCCCCCCCCCACCGACTCCTCTCTTTGTATACGAGTAATTATCCCTAGTTGCCTGCACGTGGAGGGCCCGGTCACCTGATTTTTTCAATTTTATTCTCGAGTCGGTAGAGATAACGAATATCAGGAGAATCTCCTCCTTATACCTTCGTTATCTTGCGTTTCGTTCCTACAGGCGCTTATTAACCACGAGCGCTCAACGGAAGGACCCCCAAAACTAAGATAGAGAAGAGTTCCTGTTTGAGGTCTAATTCCTGGTCGATAGCGAACTTGAGTTTTTTTCGTCCGCGAAAAGGATCCTGACTGATCTCCAAGGCTCTAATTTCCAAGAGGAGCATAGACCGTCTGTTTGCCAGTACTTGTGAGTTATTCCCCATTCACTCGCCTCGGTTGGTAAGACCCCCCCATAAGACCTGTGTTGGTATACCCGAACGTCGTCGCCCGAAAGCGCTCAATCGCCCACTCAGTTCTCAGGGTAGTTTTTGATTTTTCGCTTCTCCCTTCGCCCTTCGCATCGGTCTGCACCTTCTTTCTGAGACTGCCATGGGTCCTCGCGCCTCTCCTTATATGATTCTTTACAGTGACCGACCCAACCCCTTGAGCTGTGAGAAGGCATCCATTACCCTGGTAATGCTGTCTTCCTGCTACGTTTTGACACCATCATCCTCTCTTATGAGAATAAGGTACCTCTGGTCGAGGCCCTGCCGTTTTGCGAAGGTTCGCTTGCAGGAGAGATGCCCAATGTACCGCTCCCCGAGCGGTCCTCCGTTTCGATCTTCCCCTTATCCTGATTAGATATTGACTCGCATGCTCGCGCTCTCGGTTACTCTGCTAATGAAGGAGCGATTTACCCCTAGCCGTTCGACGGTCTGCGGAGAGGCGGCGATTTAGAGCTTGGGAGTGTGATTCTCGTCCCTGCTCCCCCTCCCGTAGGTGTTTTACCCCTTCGAGCATCCGGAACGAGCAGAACTATCAAGTCGCGATTGGTCTTTGACATTCCTATGACAGCTCTGTAGATCTGAACTCGGGACATTATGAACCTAGGCGCGACTGAGCTTTCACGCACCCCCCCCCCCCTGCAGAGGATCAGTGAAGAGGGGTGGGGCCCTCCCGCCTCCCCTGTCTCCCTTTTATAGGACTTTCCTTTCCGCGCCAGGATCGGGCTTTTTACCGGCGCTTGCCCCCAGGGCTCCAGACAGACCACGTGTGCGCGCTTCTCCCATTTTCCGCCCTCTAAACGTATCCCTTTTCCTTCCCTTGCTTTTGCAGTGGAGCTTGGGTTGGAAAAAAACAAACACAACTAGATATGACTACCCCTCGAGAAGAGTTCGTCCCTTTCAAGAGTCTGCCCAGGCGCCTTTTTGCGCATGAATTCCCCCTCCGACCCCGAGCGTTCCCAAAGAATCGCGCCCGCGCTACGGCGCTCTTCATCGAGATTCTCAACATCTCGGAGTTTTTTCTTTGAGATGCTAGTTTCCGTAAGCGTGACGCGCAGGACATCCTTCCCACCCGTTCGAGATTCGACGATTACCTTCAGAGTAATGATTTTGCCGAGTACACTCCCTATTTTTCCTCTCCTACCTTCTGAAAAAGAGTCCGCGCAACCGTTCGAAGAGAGCAGTAAAGCGTGATCCTTGCCGATGGTCTAGTTCCGTCTCCCGAGACGGAGTACCCGCGGATTTTCGATGGATGCATCCTTTTGTGGAGCCAATGAGGGTCGTTAACCCACCCGAGAGATAGAATGGTTAGCTCTCTGGGTCTTTTTCGAGAGTCATCTTACGCTCTTCCCCTTCCAGGAGGGATTCCGAGCCGGCCGCCCTAAAGGTCACAGCCTTTCTAACAACTGCATTTTATGAGTTTACCTTTTCCAGACATTCACTAGAACACCCCAACCTTGGAGTTTTCCGTTGTCCTCTCTGAGATCTCCGAGCCCCACCTCTCTTAGTCGCGGCCGAGCAAGGAACAGTTCTGTAACTTATCTATGTTCTCATTCCCCCTGGTGTTGACGAGATATCCCAGAACCGGCTTTACGGAGAGATCTTTTGGTTAGAGCTCTCCCGACTCATGCACCAGTTCTTCAACCTCCCTCGTTTTTTTTAGCTCTTTTAGTCGTTCCTCTCTCTCGAGTTCTTCGTGGTCGGATGGAAACCCTTCGAGATGCCTTAGTCCCTCTCCTAATTCTTCCTTTGGGACATGCTCTATCTCATCTCAATACCATATGGCGTCCCAGTTCCCGCGAGTTGACCGCGACCCCTCCGTGACTACCTCCCTGCTCATTCCAGCTCCGCTCCGCCGAAGAGATTTCTAGAATTCCCCAACTAATCCTCACTGAGAACCTGCAGAGCCGTGCGCGCTTCGACTTCGTTTTTATGACGTGGGTTGATGGTAGATTGTTTAGCGTCCAAATCGGGAGGGGCTCTCTTATTCATACGGTTCTATGTTTCGAACTCTCGAGGTTTTTGGCACAACTTTTCCTCATCCGTCGCGTGGCAACTGAGTAGCGCACATCCGTCCCACCGCTAATCTTATGCCAGCATAGTCCTTTATGCCATCCCGGCTCGACCATCGGCGCGCTCCTCGTTTTTTCAGAAGCAGCCCTTTAGAAGGTTCCATTCCTACGTACGTTACCTGCTTTAGCTCTTTCTCGGGTTAGTTGCCCGATATCACTAGAAAGGAAAATGGTGGCCGAATATCTTTCCTTACTTTTCTTTTTCATTGAAGGCTATTAACTATTCATATCTCCCTTTTCCCAGGGATCGAGAAATGTGGTTGCCATCCGCGCTGTTTTTCTAACCTCCTCTCCCATCTTCTTCGCTGTCGAAGGCCCCCGCAATCTAACTTTAGAATTTGTGATTTATTTTTGCGTATCCTCCCCCTTACTACTGGCCGCTATAGAGAAGGTCAGAGTTCGAAAACCTAAGTTCCGAAGAGAGTCACAGACTTTTGCCCCGCTTCCCCTTAAAGCGATTTCTCTTTTGGGCCCTCTGGAGTTACATCAGCCATTGGCTAGTGGGCTGCCGGGAAGAGGTAAATCGGCTTCTGCCAAGACCCATAACTCGGAGGGTTCTCTTTTCCCTCGACTAGAGACACTCTAATGAAGCCCCGAGAATACCTCATATAAGCGTCGAAGCGGTTTACTTAGATCGAGCGTTCGGCGGCCTGACCCCTATTGTCGTCCCTGTTAGCAGGCGCGGATCCCGAGGCAAGAGGCCTCCCCGGGAGCTTGACGACACGGCGGTCTTCTCTCTTGCGCACACTTTCCTTCCACGCCGAGTTCAAGAGCGGTACTTCCCAGTTAAGGAGTACTTTACTAGTCCGGTTTTGTTGTCGGGACTGCTGTTTTCGTATGGGTTTTTTGACACCGGATCCGAGAAGCAGGCCCGTAAAGTTCCCTTTGGATCCGTCTCGAGCTCCTTTGAGATAGCCTCTTTTCTTAGGCAGCCTTTCTCGGAGTTAGACCTCGATATCCCCAATTTCCGTCAGGAGCTCCGACCCCGGTATTCGCACCGATGAGAGGTTGTGATAGAGAAGTCCATTCGATAAAGTACTCTCTGACCTTCGTTTTTCGAGTAGTGTGCTCTCCTTTCTGAGACTTTACTTTGATCCAAACCATCGGAGGATGGTGTTTATAACTCGGAATACTCTGTGTCTGGTAGCCATGCGTTCAACCATTAGCCTTCCTCCCCTTGATGCGCGATCTCCTCCAGGAAGCCCCACCCGGATCCCGTGGCTAAGGTTCCGTAACCCGTAGAAGACTGAGGGATCCAGGACTGTAGCGAACGGCAAGTCGCAAAAAGGCCGCCTCCCGAGAGAGATTGTTCCTGGTCCGGGGCTGCGATTGGGAGACCAGTCTCATTTCGCTACCCTGCCATCAGAGCGGACAACAGGCTTTGTCTGCGCCTCTGCCGGTAGGCGCTTTAGAAGTTTTCTCCTACTTCCTTACCTAATGACCCCCTCAGTGGGCCTGGGAATACTGTCACGGGGCGTACGACGGGTCGGAGGAGTATTTTGTAGAGAATCTTCGAGCGGGATGTATGAGCGCCATTTTCCCCATCTAACTGCCCAGCCGTCCTCCTCCCCCGGCGAATCCCCGCCTTCTCTCCCCATTTCCATCTTTGAGTCGGTCTCCGAGCCCCCCCCCCTGCGTTCGGTGTCCGCTCTTTTCTCGTGACCGGCCCGTATGAACTCCTCGCGCCCTGACCCCCGTTCTCTTCTCACACTGTGTTTTTTTCCATCCCCCCGCTCCTCCCTTCGGTCGGCTCCCTGTTGGTACTGATCTTTTGCCCCCTTTTCCCGGCATTTCCCCCTCCGTGACCTCCCCTATATCGTAAAGTGAGAGCATGCGCTTATCCTTCTCCGGGGTGCAGCTTTCTTCCCTGCAGTAGATCCGTCAAAGTAACGTCTAGCGTCCCTAGACATCAAACCGTCTCAGCTCTCTCCGCAACGCCGCCTCACTGACAAGAGAACTTAACAAGCCCCCCCCTCAATCGCTGTCTCCTGGGAAATCCTTTTTTACTTCGCCCTGAAGAAGCCTCGCCCTAGAATTCTTTCCCGAGCAAATCCCTTCTCAGTCCTTTCTGACCCCCTTTTCCCCCCCGTCGACCTCTTCTTTGACCAGCTCTTTATTTTCAGGTGGTGAGAACGATGTTGGCAACTTATATATGAGGCTCTTCAGCAAACATTCCCGGCACTCGCGACCCACCACCAATTTAGCACCGTTGAGAGAAAGGCAGCAGCTTTAGTCCTTTGAACAGACAGAACATCCCCACGCCTCAAAGTTATAAGGACATTGGAACTGGATTAGTGCCTTCCCTACATATTCTTCCCATCCGTAACCCCGAGTTTCAGATAGCAGCTAGAGTTATCCCAATTTCCCCGTTTCTCATTTTGGGTTCAGTGCCAACCAGTCTAACAGTCGATTACTTCTTGGGTCGGTGGCTCTCGGCATCTCTACCCTCGCGAACGACTGTTCTTCGAACCGTCCCTTCCCCGTTCATCCCCTTTTCTCTACCATGGTCCAGCTCTTTTGACTCCGAGCGAATCGCCCGTTCTACCCCTCGAATTTGAGCACGTCCCAGAGCCTCCGACACTTACGAACTCCCGCGTGGCTCATTCGCAGCGTATCTCCCCAATGGTGAGCTTATTTATACCGCTTCCTGTAGACCCCCGAGCAGATCGGTGTGTTTTGGACCCTTTTTTCCCCATCTTCTGACCTGGTTTCAAGGCCCGCATGTACGGATCTGATCAGTCCCCCCTCCTATAAAATTATCCAATCTCGACCACTGACCCCTATTGATACGAGGGTGCTCCCGTGAGCCCTCGTAGGCCCCGAGTTCCCATGCGAGCTCGGTTCCCGCAGGTTCCTCTCCCCCAGGATGACCCCATTCCCTGCCCCCCCCCCGTTAGTGGATTTTTTGAAGACTTGAGGCCTCACAGGGTGTCGGTCTACCGGTCAAGATTAGAGAACCATTCTACAGCAACTCGATGTGTAAAGTGTTCCCCCCTCTCGATAACACATCCGTTTCTTTTAGGCGTGCTCCGCGGGGCCCTGAAGGAACCTACCATAAGAGATTCTGCTCTCCGTGTCCCCTAAGCGGCCCCGAGGTCAGTCCACTAAAAGCCTGTCGTTCTGTTTTTGGTCCAAACCCCCTTCTTCGACTCCCCCCCGACGCGATTTGTTAAAAGTACGAGCCCGCATCTTAATCACTTTTATACAGTGAT
>Ga0179593_1810194_pt1 | contig 11240 bp, 18 predicted proteins | sample CZODoug2_1_08_16_FD_185931 | JGI IMG/M metagenome (GOLD analysis project Ga0179593, IMG submission 185931) | Vadose zone soil fungal communities from Angelo Coast Range Reserve, California, USA - CZODoug2_1_08_16fungal (PacBio error correction) | ecosystem: Environmental > Terrestrial > Soil >... | reverse complement strand
TTCGCCCTGGACCCCTCCCCCTCTTTCTGTGATTGCCCCGCCCTAGGTACATGTGCTTTTAAAGCTTATCTTCTCTCCTCCTCCGTTTTTTTTTGATTTATAAAGCTGTATCCACTCACCCCCCCTATAGGCCCCACACCCCTCAGACTCTCGGTCGTAGGTTCCTTTTCTCCCGCAATTTTTGCCCCCATACCCCCAAAATTTGTTTCCCCTCTTTTTACCCGAAGTCATGCGCTGGAGTTTACATGCTCCCACAATCGTGTTACTCCCCCCCACACGGGGAAATAGACCCGTGCCACCCTGTCTTATGTCTTTCAGTTCTCTTTTAGACCCCTTGGAGTGAACAGTTTGGTCTTCGACGAGTCGCCCCCCCTTTTCTTCTTTCCCCCAGCCCCATTAGTTCGGTATTGATTCCGCTGCCGGCGAGCCTCCCTGTCAGTGTCACTTTCGTTGTCTGCGCCCTTCCTTCCGCTGAAAAGTTCTCCCGTCAAGTCTTTAGCGCCTCTTTCTTTGAGCAAATCCAGTTTTAGCATTGTTCCATCCCCTTCGCTCAAGATTTTTTCAAATGATTCCCTGACCCACGGGGCCTCTGATTGGGTCAGCTTTCATACACTTCTCTGATAGCCTTGCGATCGTGAAACTGAATCTTCCAGCTCCTTCTCCTAGAATCTCCTTCCCCCCCTAGTTTCATTCTTTTCCTTCGACGGTAGTGTCCTTTCTGTCCCCCCCCCCCCCCTTCTTTTCTTTAGTTTGCAACCAAGAACAGCTTGCGCATCACGCCTTCTCCGAAACTTACCTCTCCGGTTTCCTCTCCGGTTGCTCCCCCCCCGATTATCTTTGCCCTTGCCCCTCGTCATACCCCACTTAATCTCTGAGTTCATTCAGCACTTTCCGTTATCCTTTTCCTTAGATTGATTTATCCCATGTACATTCCATTCAAAAGACCTTCTCTCAGACCCTTTCTATGTTCAACTCTTTCAGTTCTGTTCCTTTTTAGTTGCTGCCCTCCCCCCCCCTTTCTTCGTCGTTGGTTGTCCCCCGTTTTTTCGCCTGAACGATATTTGTTGTTCCGCCCCCCTTTCTCTCCGCGATTTTCCGTAATTTTATTTTCCCCCTTTTGCGACCTCAAGGATTCCCCCTATCGAAATTTTTTCCCCTCCGAATTTTACTCCTCTTCAGCGTCCCCGCTTATGGCCGATGCCTGGCCGCCCCCTTTCGCCCTCCGACAATTTGGTCTCTTCCCGTTATCCTTCTTTCATTTCGCCAGCGCACCCCTTCTCACAGTGGAAGTCGCCGTCCCTCCCTGGGAAACCCCTTTTCATAGACTTTTCACTTCCTCCATGGTTTCCCCATTGGACTCCCATTCCTTCGTCGAAGTTTTTTTTCCCTCCCCCCTTTTCTTTAGAACGACCCTCTCTTTTGCTCACCTCTCGATACATTTGACCACGGATCCCTTCTTTACGTTTTCCAAATGACCCACGTTCCCCCTTCCATTCACTTCCCCTTCTGATGTCTTGTTTTCAGGACAGTTCACTCTGCACCACCGTCTCCTCCTTTGTTGTCTTCATCTTTCCCTGTCGCCACAGTTCCTTTCTCCCCGCTGGAAATGGGAAGCCCAGCATTCCTGTTGATCTCCCTTTTTCCCCCACCACTTAGTAGCGCCCTCCTTGCCTATTAATTTGACTGTGCTCTTGGACGGCCACCTTTTTCTTCTCCAAACCCCCTTTGGCAGTTTTTAACTGTCAATCCTTATAGTCTTCCCCCCCCCCTCCTTCCGGTCGTCGGCTTGCTTTCCAAAGGCCATCTTTTGAAGTGGCTATGGCTCGGAAGTAACCCCCTATGTCCGCCACAACTCGTTCTTTTTTCCCCCCTTTAGATGGTTTGTGAATCTCCTTTTTCCTCCCCGTTTCTTTATTCCCCCGTACATGCATTCCTTTTCCGATTGTTTGCCTCTGAACATTTTGGATTACTTCCGAGTTCCCGAGCCATCTTTCACGGCCCTAATCCCGGAATAACTTTGTCCGCTCTGTAAGTCCAGTTCAACCGTGAATAAATTTCATCGGTCCTTTTTGTTGGAGACCCTTAAACTTCTTCCAGGCCCACTAGGCGGGCTTCCCTCACCTTTGTTAAAAAACGCTGTGAGCGGATCCATGAAATGCTTTGTCTCCCTTCCTGGATGATTATCCCCTTTGGGTTTTGTCTAAAAGGACCGATGAAGGACACCCCTCGCCAGCCTTAGTTTCGGTTTCCTCAACAACAGCACACCTTCCTTCTTTCCCCCTGGCCCTTCTCCTGCGTGCTCCTTTTGAACTAAACGGAAATTTCGGTTTCGCTCGGTTCTAATGGTTCGGCGGTCCTTGCTGCGCCCCCCACTGCGACGGCACCTTCGGTCACCCCCCCCCCCTCGAGGTACATTCCCCTTTTCGGAGGTATGAGCGTCTGGTTCCTTGTAGGCCTGCCCTACTTCTTCTTTCCCTCTTCGCATTCTACACTCCGAAAGTTGCGTATCCCCTTGAACTGACCAATTGCTCCCCAAGTTGTGCCCCGGATGCCACCTCTTGCAGTTCTGCCCCGGCCTCCAGCGTCCCTTTCCCGTTTTCCCTTATATTACTAAGTAAAGGAAAGAGGTTGCGATTTTCCCTCGCCCGCGTCTTCCCCCCAACCCCTGGGAGGAGCAACATCCGAAACCCCCCCCCTTTTTCACCCCGCCCTCTTCTTACGGCCAATCTCGCTTCGCACCTCCTTCGTTTTGCGACACCTTTCCCCCCCCATTCTTACTGAGTAGCTTGGTTGAACGATTGACATCCCCCCCCCTCACAGCCCACCTTTCCCTTCTTTCCATCCCTTTTCGCTATTTGTTCTTCGCTCTATTCCCTCCTTCGTCACAGCTCCTTTCAATCATTTTTCGTTTAACTACCAATGACCTTTTTGTGTTTTCTTCCCCCCCCATTCCACCCGCGGACGTTCTTGGCCGGATGAAACAATTTTGACAGTCTTTCCCCCGTGTCCTTCCCCCCCCCTCCTCCCTCTGATCGTAACACCCAATCTCTTTCTTCCAACGGAAATTTTGTTCTTGGTCCCCTGCTCCCAAACCGGGTATATTCCCCGCCCCACCCTCCCTTAAGTAAGCACCCTTGACAATCAAAGGCCCCAGACTCGATTCCAGGTTCACGCTCTCCCACCCCTTACCTTCTCCCTTGCTTTTTTTTTTACGTAAAGCTTCCAACTTGACTGAACGCCCCGGTTTCTATTTCATAATTAAGTATGAGCCCCAGCTTTTCTGTACCCCTGTTTTTTTTTTCCTCCGACACACCCCCCTTCCGGCTCGCTCATTAATTTACAATCCCGCTTACAGACCAGGATGATGTGCGAAGGTTTTTCACCCCCGGGAAGCCCCCAAGAAGGTTTTTTTTCCTCCCTCCACCCCCACTAACGAATGATTGTTGAGTCTATTTTAGTCGGGATCCCTGGTTTTTTCTTCTGCAGACTCACCCCTGACTCTTAAGAGAAGGGGTCCCGTGTACTTTTCCCCCATTTGTGGTTATGGTCACGAAAGATCTTTTCTTTCCCCCTCAGCCCTAGCGTGAATGATTCTTTCCCTCCCCCCAACTTCTACCACTTTCAGTTTTGTTTCCCTGATGGTGCCACATGGCTCATCTACTTTTCCTTTTTAGATTAGTTTCCGCCTTATTCTATCTTTGCTCCCGTTTTGTTCTCTGCTCATAAAGTCTTTACACATGAAAATTCTCCGTCTATTTTTTCTTTTTTTTCTCGATTTTTGTCGGTTTGTAGCCTCGTCTTTTCCCCCCACCCAACTGACGTTGGGAACACTGTCACCCGACTCTGGCCCCGGGCATCTTTACTTTTGAACAGCGACCCCTTTCCTTGACCAAAACGTCCCACACAAATAGGGGTAAAATCCGTCCCTGTCGGAACTTCTTCACTTTTGGCTATGCGACCTCCCCCTTTTCCAGGTAGCTCTCAGAAGCGCTTCCATCAACAAGCCCTGAAGCTTTCCGGTCTGAGGAGCCACCCCATGCGTTGAAGTCACCATTTTTGTGAAATGGTTCTTAAACTCCAGGGTTCAACTCCTCTTGATTTGCGGCCAAATCAGGTCATCTCCACCCGCTCAAGATGACCTGATTTTACGCTTACCTCCTTTTGCCCTCTCCTTCTTCCGTTAAACATATCAAATGCCGCTTCTAGCAGGCGCCTCCCTCCTTCCTTTACGCGCGACCTCTTTATTCAGGATAATTTTCCCCCCGTTTCGGTTCAGTTCTTAAGAACTCCCCCTTTTGGTGCTAGCAGTGGAACAACCCAGAACAGCCCTTCTTTGACAATCCACAGACATCCTCCCCTTCTAAACTTTCTCAGTCTGTTTCTTTTGTTCCTCCCTTCCAATGAGATTCTATTGTTCAGCCTTGCCTTTCCTCACCACCCCCCACCTCTCTCGGTTCTACTGAAGAACAGCTTTCCTCTTTCTTTGAGCCTTACCCCCGACATTTTATCCCCCTGTAACAAGCTTTAGTAATAGATCTTGAACAATATATGTCAAATTATGTTTCAGTTCTTTCTTTTTGCTTTGTGTAGCTGCTGTCAGCCCTTTACTTCTGCGGGTTGCTAAACATGTCTCGAGCACTCCCGTTGTTCGTTTCCCCCCTCAGTTGTTGTTTCTTCTTCTTCCCCCAATGTTGCCCATCTGTTCCTCGTACTCCATTCTTAGAATAGTCCCTGTCATTCCTTTTTACTGCCCTTAAGACTCCCCCTTTTTTTTTCACGGTACCTCACTGGGAGACACTCTCTCCTTTCACCCGCTCCGCCCTACAAGGTAAAAGAAGGGCTATATGTCCGAGGTAAAACTTGCCTAATCCGCTAGGAGAACCTCCCCGCCCTCTTTCTTGGACCCCCCACCCCTTCGCTCATCTTTTTATCCCCTCTCGAAGGTTGTCTGGACCCCACTTTCCTGTGACCTTTCTTCGCAGAGCCCAAAGTTCCCGATTCGCACCCCCTTTTATACCCCTAACGATGTCCCGTTTTCCGGCAAACTAGCACGTTTCAAGATTTCCTCCCTTTCCCGGCCCCCTTCAGAGATGTTATTGTCCTTTTTCTATTTGTTTCATCAACTAAGTGCTGTTCACTGACAGTGTTTTTTCTTCCCAGCTTTCCTCCCCCCCCAACCACCATGCAGGAATCTCAGCAAGCTTCTCCGACGCCCAACCCTTCCCCAGCTCTTTTTTTGTTGGATCAGCTCACTTTTTTTTCAGACAATTCTCTAGCTTCACCTTCCCTTCATTCTAATTCCTTGACGGGCCCACCACCCGGCCTTCTGCACTTTCGCGAATGTTTGGAAACTGTCTCCCCATACTTACAGAGGCGTGACCCCCCCAATCCTCATCTCTCCCCTTTGAAGGCAGGTAAGTGGCTTCCTCTGATCCACAGATCCAAACACAAAAACAACTAACAACCCTTACCTGATTTGAAATTTGGATCTCTTTCCCTCCTACCCCGTTTGTGTTTTTTCCTCTTTTCCTCCCCGCCGTTCTATCAGTCATCCCCCCCCCCCCCCCCCCGTTCCCGATTTGGTAGTTTATGACAGATGGATTTTCCGTTGATCACCTTTCCTTTTCCCGGATCTATCCCCGCGGAATCCGTTCTGTCCTTCGTCCCGTCCCACCTTGCAAAAACTTTTCTCCCTCTTCCCTTAGGTTGTGGGTGCCCGTCAAGCTTCAAACCCTGGAATCTTGGGCCCCATGCTACGACCTTCCTCTTTTTTCACCCCGAGTGAGCGTGTCCCCCTCCGTCCCCTCCCCCTTTTTTATGACCCCCCTCTTTCCATAATGTTCTTTTCTTGCTACTACATCCTTTTCTCCAAGATGAAGACACTTCGACACTTCTTCAAGCACAGGTTTCACCCCCCCATAAGTCATATATCGCCCTCTCCACTTGTCCACTAAGTCTAATTTCAGTGATCTGCTCCAGAGTTCTTCCTCCCTTTTATTGTTGCATCGTGTCCGAGTACTGTCCCCATTGCCTCCAAAAATAGCCAAGTGTTCCCTCGCGAGTATTCCAAGTGTGCGGTATGTGGGAGGTCCTCGGCTCCCCCCTAACTCCTTTTCTCCTATGTCTACTCCCTCAAGTTTCTCAAATTTTCGGATAGACACAGATGGTGCCGGATTCTCCGGGCAGCTTCTGGTCCTCATTTACCGCGGCCAGCATCGTCCCTGATGTCAGATTTATTTAAGTCCTTCCAATTCGCCTGGGTCCTTTGGGTCGCACAGTGGAAGGAAAATTAGACCCGACATTCTATGCCCCAATGCTCGTTCCCCCCCCGTTTCCCATCTTACCCTTATCGTGCCGGACCCACCCGGTTCCTCCCCTAAACGAATGACAGTTCAAGTCTGCGCCCACCTCGGTTATTGACGAAAACTCTCAACAAAGACTCATTTTATTCAAACCTATTCTTTTTAACTTGTCCGCGTCTCCCCGACCTTTTTTTTTTTGGTCATTCATTCGCCCGTCCCCCCAATTCCTCTATTTCTTCTTTCTCCTCCTATTTCTTTGGTCGATCTTGACTTTGGCCTTTACATCTCCTGTATATTTTCCGACTTAACGGGTAGCCTTCTGCAATCAGTGAGCGTACCCCACCCCCCAACGTCGCCACTTTTCTTTATTGTTCGCACTGCTCATCAACCTTTGTATAGTCCCGAAAACGCCGACAGCTGAAATACTCTTTCTGACCCCCCCTCCTTACTCCTATTCAGTTCATGAGAGACGCACTTGCCTTTTATCCCAAGCGGTTCATTCAGACCTTGCCGGGTTTAGGGAAGCATAAGATGTCTTCCCCCCCCTTGCTGACTCTTTGCTCAGGTTCTGAAAAAGAACACCCCCTGACGTCTCAATCCCCCCTTTCCCCGTACTCTTACTCGTTTCCGACGACCAAAACTGTTTGACCTTGCAATTTTTTCCTATTTCCTCGCTCTCCACCCTTTCCACCTGCATATTTTGACTTTGTTATAGTCCTTCCTTAGTTCCCTTCTTGAGCCTACCGCTTTCAGACCCCCCGTACACTCTTGATCGGGGGGGAACCGCTTTTTTGTTGGTTATCTGTCTGTTCTGAACGTCACGCCCCTGGTGCACAAGACGCCACTGCTGCTACCGATTATGGGGAACTCACCTTTTACCCACTTTTTTTTTTGGCGACTTCCTACCCTCGACTACCCAAGCTTCGTGACCCCTCTCTTCATTCGTCATTTTCTCCATCGCCGTTACTTTTCCTACCTCATCCGGTTTGTTCTTCTCTATTCCCGCTTTACCCCTCACTGTTCTTTCGAGCTTTTCCACGAAGCGGTTGTGCGGGGCCAGGGAGTTTCCCCCAAACCCTTCCCAGTTGGTCCAAGATTTCCCCCGAACTTATGCACTCTGTGTCTTGGCTCTCTCAAATACGGCCTTTCCACCATTTAAACTTCTGTTTTACATAGGTTTTCCTTAAGTTTCCCCTGATCGTCCACCCGTCCGTTCCTGTTAACGGTTGCGCCCTCGACGGTAATCCACTTACTCCTCCCATTCGTGCCCTTTTCCTTCCGATGGCTTTCCGACGAGTTCTCCACCCCCCTCTTCTACACCGGTCCCCTTTTGGTTCTCGCCGGTGCTTCCAAGTTGGACTAAAAAGTCTTCAGCCCTTGTTCGCCCCCCCCCCCCTCCCGGATTTCTCGGTTTTCAAAACTGCTCTCCATGCCAATGTGACCCCCCCTATTCCCTAGCCCACCGGGTGCTCTCCTCTGATTCCTTTTGAGCCCCCCCCACGCGACCGATAGCATTGCCCTTAGACCTTTGAACTTCTCTTTTCTAGAGGCTTTGAGTGTCCGATCGCTCCTTTGTCCCATTGTTTTTCATGCCCGTCCTCCGGTTTTTTCCTGCACCCTTTCCGAACAGCCGGTGGAATTCCCTGTCCCCGACCACTTTGTCTTTCCTCTCACGCTAACTTCTAGAAGGCCCCTTTTGTACTGCGGCACTGATACTGTATTGTTCTCCTTTCCTTTTTAACTCTCCCCTTTCCATCTTAGTTCATTTTTACCGCCGTTTCCCCGGGTTCCCCCTTTTTTCTCTCTACCCCTCCCCCCCCCCCCAACCGAATTCCCTGTCCAACCGTCTTTCTGCTCTCCCGCGGAACCACCTCGTTAAAATCTCATTTGCTTTGTTTTTCCCTTGGCTGTCCCTCTAATTTCTCGTCGTCTTTGGAAACTTTTTAGAGCTATTCTATTTTTGTTCGACGGTTCTAGTTTATTGACGTACCCCTCTTTTTTTTTGCTTCATGTTTTCCGGGTAAAATGTTGCGCCCCCGGGATAGTCATCGCAATAGTAATCTTCACCTTCCCCGGAGGTACTTTTCAGCGTCCGACAATGGGCCTTGGGCGACTTTTTTTCCGCGCCGATAGTAGCATCCGCCAATCTTGGCTTTCTGTGCCTTTGATTTACACTTCTCGTGTCGTCCATGGCCTTTTTATTTGACGTCCCTCGTGGAAGTCTCGACCACCTACCTTCAAAAAATCCCCCTCCGCGTCTCCATACGCCGATCTTTCATACCATCCTTTTTGCTCCCGTATTCCCTCAATGATCCCCAGAGCAAAGCCAGCTTCCACTTCCTCCACACCTTCCCCGCAACAGATTCCCTTCTTAAGTTTCTTTCACCTCCCCCAATTCCTTTCTCTCTCGTGCCACGGACGTCAGGCTCCCGATGTTCTTGGTGTCGGTCCCAACTTCTGCACCCACTAAGTTTCTTCCTGTTTTTTTTCCCAATAGTGTGTCTTATCTTCCTGGTCGTCCCTCCCTCAAATTCCTTATCATTCAGCATTTATGGAAATCAGGAATGGTCCTCCAAGGAACAGCTTTTCTCCACCTCTTTCACAAAGTTCCCGCATGGGCCTCCCCATTCCTTCCTTCTCTTTTTTCCGCGCCGAATCTTGACGGGCCCCCCCCCGAACCTCATAGGAAGAGTTACAAGCTGTGAAATTCCCCTCCTCCCAAGGTACCATCACGTTTCCCGGGGAGGGAGCCCTTTAAGTTGCGCCGTTTTTGCCACCCGTGAGTAACCATATGTCAGATTATAATAAAACTTAAACTCTGCCTCTTCTCGGTTCCCTCTCTTTCATACTCCCCCCGTTGTGTTTGTTTTTCTCGAGTCTAACTCCCCCCCCCCCTCACGACCTAGTTTTCGATTAGTTTATGACCATAGGTCTTCCGAGTGGCCAGAGCCACTCACATTCCCTCTTCCCCATTTTTCCCCCCCTTTTTTTGCTGGTCCGGCCTTCTGTGTTCTTTCGAAGTTCCCAATTCCAATTTTCTTCATACTCTAATAGACTGGTGTTCCCCCGGCAAGATGTTACCCGTAACACAGCAAACTTTCGGAAAGGAAGGGGCCTTACGACCCAACTCTCTTGTATTGCCCCCCTTCCTCCCCTTTGTTCTGGCTTATTTCCATAATGCTTTCGCCCTCTCTCTGACCCTCCTTTGCCCTCCGCCTCGCGAACGCCTTTTTACTACACAACAGCCTTCGTGTTGCCCTTCAACACTTCATGTTCCTCCTCGACTTTCCTTGTCACCTTCCCTGGCCCTCTCTTTTGGTCCCTCCTTAAATTCCCAGTTCGGTCGTTCTCGTTTCCCCTGTTGCCCCTTTCCTTTGCTACTGAGAAGTTCTACCCCCATCCTTTTCGTTTAAGCTTTCCTTCCCTAAAACCCAGCTCTGTATATTCGCTCCACCCGTCTTCCCAGTTGGAGGATAGTCCCCCCCCCCCCTTTTTCTTTCTTTCTGGACCCTCCGAACGTTCTACCTTTTTCCCTTATGCCCGGACAAAGACCAAGATGTTTTTTTGCGTGCTACCTCGCCTCCTCTTCCCCCCCCGCGCCCTTCGCGCCGCCCTTCCGTTTTCCCTACGGGAATTCCGATTCTCTATTCTCCCTTCTATTGAGGCCCCACAGTGGCTTTAAGCAGGATACGACTTTCTGTCATTCGACGATAAGCAACCCTTCTTTTCCCGATTCCCCCCCCCATCCAACCTCCCCTCGAAGGAAATTCCTTGGTGCATTTTTTTTTTTTTTTCCTCAAAAGCCCCCCGCCACTGACCCCCGATTTGAACCTCCGCCTGGATGCAGCTCTTTAGGTCCTAATTGGCGGGTAGTCGGCTAGCATCCCTGTTTCCCCACCCGAGAGGACGTTTTCTGATGCGGAAGGAATTTTCTCAACCTTTTCGTTTTGATCCTTTTTCCCCGTTCCTCCTTGCAGATGAGCGTAAAAACCCTCCTATGTTTTTTTTGCGCCCCGGCCTGTCGTGGGGGAAGGCTAGCCCCCCATTTTTGGTACCCCCACTGAATCTATCCCCTCTAGTAATGATCCGGTCCCCAAAATTCCAAGTTTTTTCCCGTATAGAAACTTCCTGCGTTTTGTATTTATCTTCTCCCGTGCTAAAATCAAGTTCTAGTTTGCTTTCCTTTCTGGAAGCCCTGTCAGCTCACTCCTTTTTTTTTCCCCCTGCCTTTCTTGGCGTAAAAAAAGGCCTGTTAACTATTTTCTTCCATTGTCAGCCCTTCCTTCTCGCCGACACAAAACTTGGGCCCCCTTTTTCTTTTCTTTTTTAAGCTCCTCCCGCAAGAAAGACCAATCTTGGTTGATTCTTGTTCGGGTTCTCGTCTGCGCCAAAACTGCTCACCCCCCACCTTTCGGCTCCTGTTGAACATGTCCCTTTACCCCCCGTATTTCCGGGGTTTTTTATAAAGCCTGGGCTCTTCCCACCCACTCTTCCGACATTGTCCCTTAAGCGGAGGGTCTGTTTCCCCCTTCTTGTTCCTCGCCCCCCTTCCCCCTCTCACAACCGTTTCTGCCGCTTTTTCCCCCTAACCCTTACTCTCTTAATCCTCCGTTGTTGTTTGATCTTCCCCTTCTTTGCCATTTCCCCCTCATTGACACCTAATCGCCCCCGCAGGCACTAGTTCTTTTCTTCAGTTGAGGTCACCTTGCTTATTCAAAACCCAACCCTTCAGATTGAACTCCAAAGACGCTCGCATTTTCCCCTTTTTTTTTTCTGGCCCTTCCAGAGCTTGTGCCATTTCCGGTCCCCCCCCCCTCTTTTGTACCCTAGACACGTTGCCCCCTTCTTCACTCCTCCCCCCCACCCCCCCGGTGTTCGTCCCCGGTTTGTCCAGCTCTCCACATCTAGTGAAGGTCTTTTTGGATCCTTCCCTCCATG